>JADMIO010548974.1_pt1 | contig 45266 bp, 38 predicted proteins | sample 8958161 | NCBI WGS metagenome assembly JADMIO01 (sample SAMN16585339, study PRJNA669376) | soil metagenome | isolation source: Crop rotation soil | place: USA: Cullars Rotation, Alabama | collected 2011
GCGGCGGTGGGCGCGGCCGCCGCCGTCGCGTTGCGAGACATCGCGGCGGTCACATTCCGTGACAATGCCGCTGTTATCATCCGCGGTACTGTGAGCCGCATTCGCGCGTTGAGCGATTCGATCGTCTTCGAAATCACGTTCGCATGTCGCGGTCTGCGCCGTGACTGGCCGTACGCCGCGGCTTCCGTCGCGATGCTTGCGATCGCGCTGACGCTGAATGCCACTGTCTACTCGGTGATGGACGCGGTACTGTTTCGCGGCTTTCCGCAGGTGCAGCGCAATGATCAGCTGCTCTACATTCAGGAACACGATCGCATCGGCCGATGCTGCATTTCCTATGCGGACGTCCGGGACTGGCAGCAGCATGTCACCTCCTTTCAGGAAATGGCGCTCGTCGGCGGAACGTCCGTCGCGCTTCGTGACGCGTCCGGCCGCGCGACGGACATGCGCATCACCACCGTCGATCCGAACCTGTTCCACCTGCTCGGTGTGGCCCCGGCATTGGGGCGGGACTTCATCGCGGCCGACGCGAACGCCGGGGCCGCTACCGTCCTGATCTTGAGCGATCGCGCATGGCGTGCGCGTTTCGGCGCGCGTCCGGACATCGTCGGCTCGTCGGTCCAGATCGACGGCCGGCCGGCGCAGGTGGTGGGCGTGATGCCCGAAGGATTCGAATTCACCGAATCGATTACCGATGGCGTGTGGATGCCGATCGTCACGGCGCCCGAGGTGATGACGCGCGGTCTGACCCCCGGCGGCTTCACGGCGGTCGCGCGCCTGCGCGACGGCGTGTCGCGCCGAACAGCGCTCGCCGAATTGCAGGCCCTGGCGGACGACCTCGCGGCGTCATACCCGGCATCGAATCGCGATCTCCGTCCGACGGCGGTTGATTACGCGCAGTTCATCAGTGGCGACGATGCGCGCGCGATCTGGGGATCGATGTGGGCCGGCGCCTGCCTGGTCCTGCTGATCGCGAGCGCCAATGTCGCCAATCTCACGCTGGTGCGCACCGTCGGCCGGTTGCGCGAGTTCACGACGTGCCTGGCTCTTGGCGCGGGACGTCAGCGCATGGTGCGGCAGATCCTCATCGAAGGGTTCGCGCTGTCCAGCGTTGCGGCAGCGATTGCTTCGTTGCTGATCGGATGGGCGGTCGCGCAATGGCGCTCGATCGCGGCGTCGCCGTATCAGTTGGTCGACTACAGCGTCGACGCCGGCACCGCGATCTATCTGGTCGCGGTGACGCTGCTCGCCGCGGCGCTGCTCTCGGCCGGCCCGGTGGTTCGCATCCTCCAATTGAGCGGCGGTACCCTCAAGGCGGATGCCCGCGGCGTCACGCGCAACCCACGCACGCGGCGAGTGATCACTGGTCTCGTCTCCGCTCAGATGGCGCTGGCGATTGTGCTGCTGGCCGGCTCCGGCGTCCTGATCCGAAGCTTCACGAACATCGTCAGTGCCAACACCGGTGTGCGCGATCCGCAGTCGATTCTCGCCGGCCGCGTGCGGATGCCGTCGACGACGTATCCGACGCCGCAGGCGCGACTGGCGTATCTGGGACGGCTGGAGGCTCGGCTTCGCGAGGTGGCGGGCGTCCAGCAAGTGTCGATGTCAGGCGGGCTGCCGGTGAAGTTCGCCGGCGGCCTGCGCGACGTCGAGATCGAGGGGGAGCCAATTGTCGCTGGCGAGAGCGGTACGGCGACATCGGTCACGACCGCGCCGGGATATTTCGATGTGATCGGCGCCGCATTGATCGAAGGACGAGACTTCACCAACGGCGATTCCGATCGCTCGCAGCCGGTCGCGATCGTCAACGCGCGACTAGCGTCGCTGCGTTGGCCGGGACAATCACCGGTTGGCCACCGGCTGCGGATGATCGACGCCGGCACGCCGGGCCCCTGGCGCCTGATCGTCGGCGTGGTCGCGAACATCATGAATGCCGATCCGCTGCGGCAGCAGTTCAAGCCGGTAGTCTACCTGCCGATGCAGCAAGAGCCGCCGGCGCGCAGCGCGTTTTTTGTGGCGCGGACGACGGCGGCGTCCGCCGCGGCGGTCCGCGCGCAGATCGCGGCACTCGACGGTGATGTGCGGCTCGACTACTTTGACTCGCTCGCGAATCTGTTCGCGTTCGATCGCGACAACATGGATGCCGGTCACAGCGAACTCGGAAAGTATTCAAAGGCGGCGCCGGTGTTCGCGATCGTCGCGCTGCTGCTGGCGGCAACCGGTCTGGTCGCCGTAATCGCGCATTCGGTGTCGCAGCGCACCAGAGAAATCGGCGTGCGGATCGCGATCGGCGCCGCGACTCGCGACATCGTCCTGTTGGTCGTCGCCGAGGGGCTGCGCCCGGTCGCGATCGGCCTGATGGCCGGCATTGCCGCGTCGCTCGGCGTGAATCGCATTTTCCGATCGCAACTGGTCGGGGTGTCGCCGCACGATCCGGCGGTCTTGCTGTCGGTGTCGGCGCTGCTCGTGGTCGTCGCGATCGTGGCGTGCCGGATTCCCGTCCGCCGCGCGCTGCGGATCGATCCGGCCGTCGCCCTGCGAGCTGAATAAGTGGCGAGTTGCGCGTCATCGTCTTGCTATTTGTGGCATTCTTCCGCGCATGCGCCTTCCGCTCATTGCCGTCTGCGTCCTCGGCGTGACCCTCGCCGCCAGCGACAACTATCCACCGCCGCGCTTTACCGACGCCGCCCGTGTGAAGAAATTGGAGTCGGCGCTGCCGGAGATTGATCAGATCTTCGCGGCCTACGCCGGGAGCGAAAAGATTCCCGGGATGATCTGGGGCGTGGTCATCGACGGGCGGCTCGCGCACGTCGGCTCGAGCGGTGTGCGGGACCGAGCCTCCGGCGACCGAATCGCGAACGACACGGCGTTTCGCATCGCGTCGATGACGAAGAGCTTCACGGCTCTCGCGATTCTGAAACTGCGTGACGAGGGCAAACTGTCGCTGGAAGATCCAGTCTCCAAATGGATTCCGGAGTTCGCCCGGATGGACCTGCCGACCCGCGACACACCGCCGCTGCGTGTCCGTCAGTTGATGAGCCACAGCGCGGGCTTTCCCGAAGACAACCCCTGGGGCGATCAGCAACTGAGCGCCACCGACGCCGCGCTCGATGCATGGCTGCGCGCCGGCATTCCGTTCTCGACGCCACCGGGGACGCGCTACGAGTATTCCAACTACGCCTTCGGCCTGCTCGGCCGCATCGTCAGCAAGGCATCCGGCGTCGCATACGAGCGTTACCTGCGCGATCAGATTCTGAAACCGCTTGGCATGACGAACTCGACGCTGGAGTTCTCCGAAGTGCCGGCCGCACGCCGTGCGATTGGCTATCGATTGAAACCCGACGGCACCTATGCGGAAGAGCCGCCGCTGCCGCAGGGTGTGTTTGGCGCGATGGGCGGGCTGCTGACGACGGCGACGGACATGGGCCGCTACCTGGCCTTCCATCTGTCCGCGTGGCCGCCTCGCGACGATCGCGACGACGGGCCGGTGAATCGTGCCTCGGTAAGAGAGATGGCGCACCTGTGGACGCCGTCGAATCTGAGCGCGCGCACCGTCAACGGGACCATGCAGGCGTCACAAACCGGATATGGTTTCGGTCTTCGCGTCGCCGCCGATTGCCGCTTCGAACACATCGTGTCGCACGGCGGCGGCTTGCCGGGATTCGGTTCGTACATGCAGTGGCTGCCTGATTACGGTGTCGGCATGTTCGCCATGGCGACGTTGACCTACTCGGGACCGTCGGCGCCGATCAGCGCGGCCTGGGACGCGATGCTGAAGACCGGGGGACTGCGCAAGCGGGAGCTGCCACCGACACCGCGTCAAACGGAGATGCGCAGCCACGTCTACAACCTCTGGCAGCGGTGGGACGATGCCGAGGCGAAGCCGATCGTCGCGGTGAATTTCTTCCTCGATAAACCCGCGTCACAGCGGCAGGCGGAAATCGACGCGCTGAAGGCGGAGGTTGGAGCGTGCACGGCGGCCGGTCCGATGGAGCCGGAGAACTGGCTGCGCGGACAGTTCGAGATCGAGTGCGAGAAGGGAACGGTCGGGGCGTTCTTCACGCTCGCCCCGACACAGCCGCCGACCATGCAGCATCTCGAGTTTCGAAAGCTGGACTCTCCGGCCGAGGTCATGGGCGCGCCGACCGGTGCGCCGGCCGGCGTCAGCTGCCGCCCGTAGGTCGTCTTAGATCACGCCGGTCCGAATGGATGCTCGAGCGACGGACTGGTCGGCGTCAGCAGCTCAGCGCCGGTCTCGGTGATGTGCATGTCATCCTCGAGACGGATGCCGAATTCACCCTTGATGTAGATGCCGGGCTCGTCGCTGAAGATCATGCCGGGCTGCAGTGTCGGGTTCGACGGCCAGCCAAACATGTTGTTCTTCACCAGGTACGGCCACTCGTGCATGTCCATGCCCATGCCGTGACCGACGCGATGGGTCAAATACTTGAAGCCCGGTCCGTAACCGGCGTCGGCGAGGGCGCGTCTCGCGGCGGCATCGACCGCTTCGTTCGGCACGCCGGGCCTGGCGGCGGCCAGCGCGGCCTGCTGCGCGCGGCGAACGACGTTAAACACCAGATTCATTTTGTCGGTCGGTTTCCCCAGCACGAAGGTGCGCGTGATGTCGGACGTATAGCCTTCCACCTTGCAGCCATCGTCGAGCATCAGGATCGTGCCTTCGCGGATCGTCTGCGGGGTGCGCGAGCCGTGCGGCGATGCCGTGTATTCGCCGATGTTCAAGCTGGCAAAGCCATCGAAGCCGACGCGTGCGTAGCCGGCCTGGATCAAACCGCTGACGTCGCGTTGCGTCATGCCTTCTTTGAGCGACTCGTAAACGGCCTTGTAGACCGCGAGCGTGGCCTCACCGGCGATCCGCACGCACTCGACCTCGTGCGCGTCCTTGATCATGCGGCAGCCGGCGGTGATCGGAATGGCGGAGACGATCTTGAGCGCGGGTGCGGCCTGCGCGATGCTGTCGGCGAACACGAACTTGACGGTCTCTTCGATTCCGAGCCGGCCTGAGGCGATGCCGCGATCTTTCAACCCCGCGGCGACCAGCGCGAACGGACTCTCATCTTCCTGGAAGGTCCGAATCTGGGTGTTTGCACCGAACGGGCTGTCGGTGAGCACCTCGCGCATGCGATCTTCTTCAAACGCGGGGCAGACCACGAACGGCTCGCCCTTTGCGGGAATCAGCAGCGCCCACAACCGTTCACCGCCGCCAAACGACATGTTCGCGAAATAGAGCGGTGAGCTGCCGCCGTTCATCAGGATCGCGTCGATCTTTTCCGCGGCCATCAGCCGCCTGGCTTTCTCGATGCGCGCCAGCCGCTCCTGGTTGGTGAAGGGCCGGGCGCGGCTCTTCATGGACTGGAGCGCGGCGATCGCCGGCGGCAGGGGGCCCGAAAAGGCGGCGGCGCCGCCGCGTTGTCGTGCCTGCGCGGATGATGACCATCCGAGACCAACACCCACCGATCCCAACCGCATGAACGAACGTCGTGACAGCATCGCAGCCCTCATTTCAGACGACATCTTAATCTGCTATCGCCGTACTCCATCGACCGCGATGGTCTGAGCTTCACCCGTGCTCAGCGCGTCATCAATCTCGGCAGCCGCGGGATATTCGCCCCACCAGGTGCGCGCGGCATCGCGATCCCATGGCGCGACGCGGCACGCCTCGAGACGCTGGCGCAGTTCGGCGGCCGTTTGCGGACGGAGGTTCGGATCCTTTTCGAGGCATGCCAGCACGACGGCGTCAAGTGCGGGTGAGAGTGCGATCCCCTTCGAAGCGATTGGTTCGGGTTGTTGATAGAGATGCTGACTGCACACCTCGACCACCGACTTGCCGTTGAAGACATCTGTTCCCGCGAGCAGGTAGTAGGCGACCGCACCCACCGCGTAAATGTCCGTCCTGGCATCAACCGCGCCGGGATTCAGAATGCACTCGGGCGCCATGTACTGCGGCGTGCCGATCACGACGCTGTCGCCCGTGAGCTTGACGTCGCGGCTGACATGAAACTCTTTGACCAGTCCGAAGTCGAGCAGCTTGACGACGTCCTGCTCGCCGCCTTGCTTGCACAACATGATGTTCGCCGGCTTGATGTCGCGATGCATCAAGCCGATCGAATGCGCTTCGGCGAGCGCGCCACACACCATGGACAGAATGCGGACCACGCGCTCCGGAGGCTGCGCGCCGTCGAGTTCGACGATGCGCTGCAGCGTGGCGCCGTCGAGCAACTCCATCGCGTAGTAGAACACGCCATCGTGGGTGCGCCCGTAGTCGAAGATGGTGATGGTGTTCGGATGTGTCAGCCGCGCCGTGAGCTGGACTTCGCGCTCGAAGCGCGCCAGGCTTCCCTCACCGGTCTGATCCGGACGCAACAGTTTGATCGCCGAGGGCCGGCGCATCATGCCGTGGCGTGCGCGGTAAACTTCGCCCATCCCGCCCGCGCCGATCTTGCGCTCGAGCACGTATTGTCCGAGCCGCCGCGCCTCGCGCACTTCCGCGCGCAGGCCATACATCACCCACGAGATGACGGTGCAGGTGAGGATGCAAAACCCCCAGATGATCGTGGTGCCGGCCGGCAGCCAGGGATAGATGCCCGAGCCGGCCGCGCGCCACGCAATGCCACCGCCCTCCGTGGGAACGAAGAACAGCGTCACCAGCATCACCGGCACGCCGAACGCCGCGGTCACGACGGCGGTGCGCCACGGCGATGACGGCACGAGCGCGGCGCGGATCGCGACCATCATCGCCATGCCGCTCAGTTGCAGCATCGTCAGGTAGCCGTCCGCCATGTCGATCGCCTGCGCGCCGGCGAGCGACTGATCGCTGGCGAACCCTGCCAACAGGTAGCGCCCCATGAAGGCGCTGATCGCGGCGTTCAGGATGAGGCCGACGCTCTCCAACCGACGGGAAAACTCGATCGATCGGTCCCCCGTTCTCGCCAGCCACCAGAACACGCCGGCGGCGACGGTGGAGGCGATGGTCAGCACGAGATCGAAGCCCGGCCGCTTGATCGCGCCGGCCACGCCAAGGGCGCTGCCAATCAAGATGATGAAGAACATCACCTTCCAGAACAGCGCGACTCTCGTCTGAAAGAACGCGCGGCCCTCCTCGCTATGGTCGCTCAGCGGTGACGGCCGGTCGGTCATCGTGACTGGTAGCTTACTCCGCGCGGAGTGTGCGACAGATCGACCTCGGATTTCCTACTGGATCACGACATACCGCCACAACCGCGCCACTTCCTTCGCGCCGACGTACTTACCGATCTCCTTCTCGAACTGCGCCTGCGTTTTCCACGGCCGGTACTCCTTGAACTCGCGCACCATCCGCGATCCCGCGCCGGGAATGCTGAGGATGTCTTGATCGGTCGCCGTATTCAGATTGACCGGAATGAATACGTACTGCTTCAGCCGATCGGTCTCGGGCTGGCCGACGTACTTGCTGATCTCCTTGTCGAACTGCGCCCACGTTTTCCACGGCCGGTACTCGGCGAACTCGCGCGCCATGCGTTTGCCGGCGCCGGGAATCAGCAGGATCTCTTCCGGCGAACCGGTGTTTAGATTCACGTGGACGAAGGCCTTGCGATAGATCTCGGTGATCTGGTCAGCAGTCAACGACTGCGACGTCAGGAACGCGTTGGCGTCGACGATCGACGCAAAGGGCCGCTTGTCGAGCAAGCCCTTGACGGCGGCGGGGGTGATGTGTGGGAGCGCGGCCAACTCTTTCTCAGAAGCAGAGTTGAGATCGAGGAGGCCTTGACCGACCTGCGCTTTGCCAGAAGTCGCGAAGGTGAAGACGAGGCCCAGGGCAACGACGGTCAGGCACAAGGGTAAGCGCGGCATAAGTCACTCCTATTCAGGTTGACGAGTCTCGGATCAATTACGTCGATATCCGGCGGTCAGGCCCAACAGCCCCAGCAACGCCAGGGTGCCGGGAGCCATCGCGGGTGGTGCTTTGGCGCGCACCACGCTCGAGAACAGCGCGAATCCGCCAAGCGTCGGATCCATCTCGAGCTTGAACTCCATGTTGGCGCGATAGTGCAAGACGGTGCCGGCCGCGCCGGTCAGGATGAGCAGCACCATGACCGTTCGGAACACGTAAAGCGCCGTCGGGCGAGGTGTGGACAGATTCGTCAGAGCCAGGGCCGCGGTGGCTGTCAACGCCAGGGCGATCATCGCGAACGGAATGAACTGCCAGGTGTCTTCGTAATGGCCGATCAGCAAAAGATCCGTGGTGGTGCCGGCGAGGCCGAAGGCCAACACACCGAGCAGCAGCCGGCGAATTGCTGCGAGCGTCGTCGCTGCCGAAGCCTCCGTCATGATCCGCTTTTCATGGCCGCGTTCATGTCGGCGCGGGCACCAGTAGGATACTGGCGGTCGATTTTCGCGCGCATCGAAAGGCTACTTGCGCGAAGCGAATGCGGTGCGTATCACTCAGCGCGCCGTCCTCAGCCCGAACGTTGCCAGTACGTTTCCGGAAATCACCGAGACGTACTGGCGACCCTCGACCTGATAGGTGATCGGCGCCATCACGATCTGTCCGCCGAGACTCGCCTTCCAGAGTTCCTTGCCGGTGCGGGCGTCGAGCGCATGGAAGTGTCCTTCGCGTCCGCCGGTAAACAGCAGGTCCGACGCGGTCGTCAGCATGCCGCTGTCGGAGACGTCGTATTGTTCGAATTTCCATTTTGTTTGACCGGTCTGCGGATCCATCGCCATCACGACGCCCTTCCCGACTTCGTTGGTCCAGTTGTTGATTGGACCGCGTCGGCCAATGCCGACGGTGGGCGCGCCGATCGTCGGATTGACGACGGTGAATCCCCCGCCGACGAAATTGCGGCCGGGCTGGTATTCGGACTCTTCGGGGCGATACACCGAGCCGTAGTTATCCCACGCGGCGAAATAGAACAGTCCAGTGCGTGGACTGAATGACGGTGGATACCAGTTGGTGCCGCCCTGATTGCCCGGATAGGTCGGCTGGCCTTCGGGTTGCGGCGTCTGGATCGGCCGGCCCTGTTCATCGAGACCGCTCGCCCAGTTGACGGCGACGAATTTCTCTCCAAGGAGAAAGCGGCCGGTGGCGCGATCGAGGATGTAGAAAAACCCGTTGCGGTTTGCCCACATCATCGCCTTGACGTTTTGTCCGCGCCACGTGATGTCGGCGAGAACGGGCACCTGAACCGAATCGTAGTCATAGCCGTCGTTCGGCGTGAACTGGAAGTGCCATTTCAGCTTTCCGGTATCGGCATCGAGCGCCACTACACAGTCGGAGTAGAGATTGTCGCCAGGGCGCTGCTTCGGATTCCAATCGGGACCAGGGTTGCCGATCCCCCAATAGGTGAGATTGAGCTGCGGATCGTACGAGCCGGTGATCCACGCCGGCGCGCCGCCATGTTCCCAGTCGTCGTCGCTCCAGGTCTCGTGGCCGGGCTCACCCGGCGCGGGGATGGTATAGAAGCGCCACGCTTCCTTCCCGGTCTTCGCATCGTAGGCCGCGACGAACCCGCGAATGCCGAACTCGCCGCCGCCAACGCCGACCAGGACCTTGTCCTTGACGACGAGCGGCGCCATCGTGATCGAATAGGCCTTGTCGACGTCGCCGACGGTGGTATTCCAGATCGGGTGGCCGTTCTTCGCATCGACAGCCACCAGGTGGGCATCGAGGGTGCCCATGAAGACCGTGTCGCCGAGGATCGCGACGCCGCGGTTGTTGGCGCCGCAACAGACGCGCGCCTTGTCGGACACGGTGTAGCGATACAGCCAATACACGGCACCGGTCCGCGCATCGATCGCCATGATGTCGTTGGGCCGCTGCGTGACGTACATGATCCCGTCGACCACGAGCGGATTGGATTGCCACGCGCCAAACACCTGGTTCTGCACCATCCACTTCAACTCGAGATTGCCGACGTTGGCGGCGGTGATCTCGGCGAGCGCGCTGTAGCGCTGACTGAAATACCCGCCGTTGTAGGTCAACCAGTTCTGGGGTTCGGCCGCGGCGCGTTCGATGCGCGTCGAGGTGAGTTGCCGGGCGGCGAGCGGAATCGAGAGCGCGATGGTGAACACGGCAACCGACCAGCGAAGCAGGCGACGGCCCACCGTCCAGGGGTTGCCGTCGTGGCGCGATACACGGCTCATTGCAGTCCTTTCAGCGACAGCAGATACGCGACCAGGTCGGCGACTTCGTCGGCGCTAAATGTGTTTGCCAGTGACGGCATCGGCGACGTCTTGCCGAGCTCGTAGGTCTTGAGCGTGGCCTTGTCGAACGACAGCAGGCGTTCCCGGTCGTCGATCAGCTGGACGGTGTAGGTGTCTTCGTTCAACCGGCGGCCTTTGATCTCGCGGCCATCGCTCGTGACGAGACGAATCGGTTTGTTGATCGGCCACATGCCTGCGGTCGGTTCGAGCAGCGATCGTTGCAGCGCCGCGGGGCTGCGGCTGACGCCGACATCGCTGAGATCGGGCGCGACACGCGGGCCGACGCCGTTGACGCGATGGCAGGCGCCGCAGTTGCCCTTGCCGGCATAGAGCGCCTGGCCGCGAGCGACGTTACCGACCTTGACCGCGACGCCGGACGGATCGAATCCGGCGCGAATGAATGCGAGCAGCGCAACGATCTCCGAGGACTGCAGCGTGAAGGGCGGCATGCCCGCGGCGGCGATGCCGTTGGTGATGACCGCGACGAGGTCTTCGTCCGAGACGCTGCGCTTGAACCGCCCGCGCCGCAGATCGACGCCGTTGACCTGTTCGCCGTTCGGCCCGTGACAGAGCTGGCACTGCGACGAATAGATCTTGCGGCCGGCGGCGATCTCCTGCGAGGAGTAAGTGTGGTCTTGGGTGCTTTGCGCTGATGCGGCCCCGGCCGTGACGGCGAGAAGGACGGCAACGAGCGCGCACGGCATTGGCAGCTTCATCGCGCCTATTCTCGCTGAATCACGGCAAAAAGGTCGACGCAAACCGGCGATCGCCACGACCCGCTCGCGACCACGGGCAAGTCCTGCTGTAATGCTCAGGCGCCAGCGATCACGGTCGATTCGTCGGCGACGCCGCCCTCCGTCCGTGGTGCAGCGTCGCGCTCCTGAGCGCGGACGGTGAGGACGGGACGCGTCGCTGAACGAACCAGCCGTTCCGCCACGCTGCCCATCAGCAATCGCGACATCGCGCCGCGGCCGTGCGTGCCGACGAGAATGATGTCGATATCGTTGGCCTCCGCGTAGGCGTTGATCGCGTCGGCGACATTGAACGCGCGCGAGATGGCGGTCCGAACGACGAGTCCGTCCTCACTCGCACCAACGGCATCCAGTTCGCGCTCCGCTGCCACCGCGACGTTGTGCTCAATGTTCGTGACGGCCATGCCGAGCTCGGAGCCGTAATACGTGGGGATCTCCTGAATCACGTGCAGGACGTGCACGGTCGCGTCATAGGCGCGCGCCAGATCCTTGCCGAGCTCCAGTGCGACTCGAGACGGTTCGCTGAAATCGGTGGCCACGAGCACGTGCTTGAACCTGGTCATATACGCCTCCGACTGTTGAATCAGCACAATCCATACCGGACTGACGCACGATTTCCCGCCGATATGGCGATCCGTGAAGACGCGACGATGCAAAATGAACCGTGCCTCTTACATGTCGAAAGCCCTACGCCGCCGCGCTGAGCAGCGACGCCAGGCGCTCGGCCGCGCCGTCAATCGCCGCGGCCGCATACGAGCCCGACTTACGGGCCTCAATCGGATCGCGCGACGTCAAATTGACGTGAACGCGGCACTGCACTTCGCCGTTTGTGGCGCGGAGACTCACGTCAGCGCCGAGAACGTCATCATGCGTTGACAGCGCGGAGAAGATTCGATACTCCGCGTAGCTCAGAATCTGCTGATTGAGGGGCTCGCCGAACGAAGAAACCACGACTCGCATATTGCGTGAACAGCAAGGATCGGGCCATGCCGCCGCCGGGCCTTAACGAGCGAGATCGTACTCTTTCATCTTTCTCCAGAGCGTCACGGTACTGATGTTCAACGCTTCCGCGGCCTGCTTTCGGTTGCTGCCAAAACGGTCCAGCGCCCGCTCGATCAAGGCGCGTTCCTGGGCGCGTAGATCCAGCGTGTCGTCGTGCGTTCGCGCCGACGTCTTCTGCAGGACTTCTGGCGGGAGCTCGCGGGCCTTGATGCTGGCGCCGGCCGCGACGATCACCGCGCGCTCGATGGCATGCTCGAGCTCACGCACGTTGCCGGGCCAGCGATAGGACATCAGCGCCTTCATCGCATCCGGCGAGATCGCCTTGACGTCCTTCTTGACTCGCGTCGACGCCCGGCGGATGAACTCCTGCGCCAGCGCCGGAATGTCCTCGCGACGGTCGCGCAGCGGCGGCACGGTGATGACGAATGCGCCGAGCCGGAAATACAGGTCCTCGCGGAAGCTACCTGCGGCCACCGCCGCCTTCAGATCGCGATTGGTCGCGGCGATCACCCGCGCATTGACGCGCACGTTGCGCTCGGCGCCGACGCGGCGGATTTCGCGCTCCTGCAAGGCGCGCAGCAATTTCGCCTGCACCGTCGGGGCGACTTCGCCGATCTCGTCAAGGAACAGCGTGCCGCTGCCGGCCACCTCGAACAACCCGGCCTTGTCGCGCACCGCACCGGTGAAGGCGCCGCGGACGTGTCCGAACAGCTCGGACTCGAGCAGCGTTTCGGTGAGCGCCGCGCAGTTCACCGACACGAACGGCTGGCTGGCTCGTTCGCTCTGCTCGTGAATGAGGCGAACGATGAACTCTTTTCCCGTGCCGCTTTCCCCGTAGACGAGCACCGTCGTGTCAATCGGCGCGACCTGAGCGGCCAGGTCGAGCACGTCCTGCATCGCCGCACTGCGCGAGATGAAGTGCTTCGATGTGGCAAACCTCGCGACGCGCTCGCGGAGCAGATTCAGCTCGCGTTCCCGGCGGGCCAGCTGTCGTTCGCGCCGCTCCAACGCCTGCAATTCTCGATGGACCGCGGCGCGCACGTTGTCGACTTCCTTTTCGAGGTTGCTGCGCTGGTAATCGAATCGGAACGCCTCGACCTCGTCGCCCCAACTGCCGGCGTCCCGGCCGATCAACAGGCACTTGTCCGATCCTTGCGCGGCGCATTCGATCTCACGGAAATAGATTTCGCGCCCCAGGCAGGCGCTCGCATAACCGCTGACGTAACCCGCCAACGACCAACATTGCGGCGCGTTCGCCTTGCCGTAATGGTAGAGGTGCTGTTCGGCGGCATACGAATCACGGAAGATCAACTCCTCGTCAAAGGTGCCCGCTTCGGGGTCGTATTCCACACGCGTGATTTCGCCGCGCACGATCCCTTCGAGCCGGTGCAGTGTGACGCCGGCTCGCAAACCATCGAGCGGATCCGCCCAGTGCGAGCGATCGCGAAGGCCGACGGCATCGTGATAGCCATCGGCATACCCGAAGCGCAGCATCACGCGCCGCGCGTTCTCGTCACCGAGCGTATCGGTCAGTTCTTTGCGCAACAATCCCATCGCCGCAGCACTCAGAATCACCACTCGCTGATCGTGCAGGCGGATGATGCCGAGGTCCGGCCGGAAGTCGAGTAGCTCGCTGAGATCGAGCGGCACCTGCGCCGGAGGAGCGTGCTGGTCGCGTTTCACATTGGGCCTGCCGGCCCTATTCTAACGACAGCCGTCCGCGCACCGGCCGCCGACGCAACCCGCCATCACCTCGACGGTGGCCGGCACGTGCCTGGGCCTCGACCGGCGGCGATCGCCTCGTCGATCGCCGCCGGAGCAACCGCCGCGGGCGAGTGCGGCCTCGGCGTCGGCAGCGCCGAAGCCGTGGCACCCAGCGTCCACGGCGGAGGATCGCTGGCGGGAAACGAGCCAGCACTGGCCAGGTCGATGTCGCGATCCATTTGTTCGCGCGTCATCGATTGAGTCGTCATCACTCTCTCCATTTGCTGCGACGCAGCACTTCGGCGAGGCGCTTGACCGCCTGCGTGACGGATGCCGACGGCCACGCCGTCGTCGCCTCGACCACCACGCGTTGGCCACTCGTGAGTTGGGCCACCACCAGACAGCGGGCATCAATGCCGCGCCTCGGGCCATTGACGTCTTCGAAGCGAAGACGGATCTGCCGAATCCGATTCGCGAATCGCCGTAGCGCAAAGGCCAGCCGCTTGTGAGCGTGCTCGCGCAAGTCATCGGAGAGCATCCGTCGTGTGCCGTCAAACGTCACGTCAATGGTGTGCATGGCCCGTCTCCCCTCATCCGCGAACGTAGGTGCCGACGGCAGTTCGTCTCAACACGCCGCGTTCGATCAATGTCATCAGCACAAGCGAGCACGTCGTGCGGTCCAATCCCCAGAGTCGTTGCGCCTGGGGCGCCGTCAGACTCAACGCGGGCAGCTCGCGGTACTCCCCTTCAACGCGCTGAAGTAATTCGTGGAGTCCGGCGGTTGTGCGCGGCCTGGTGCGTCGCGCGGTTGCAATCACGGCGGCCGACATATCGTCCACCTCCTCGCCGCTTACTTAGGCAAGACACGGACCATCAAGAATTCGGGCAAATCGCCAGGTTATTGCGATCCCGCGTGCGCGATGCATTTCAGATTGAAAGTCCGCAGCACGCTTTGAAAGAGGCGAGGCACGTTCGGCGCGTGATTTCCGCCGTCAGTCGAAGGAATGAAAGTTGCTCTAGCCGTGATCGTGACCTTCACCATGATTGCTCTCGCCTCGCTCGCCGCGCTGGTCGCGATCGTCGCGATTCGTGATGTGACGCAGCGCCAGCACGCGGTCACGCGAAACTTCCCGGTCGTCGGCCATTTGCGATATCTGTTCGAGGAATTGGGACAACCCCTGCGCCAGTACTTCTTCGCGGGCGATCTCGAGGAGCGACCGTATAACCGCATCACCCGGTCGTGGATCTACGCATCCGCGAAAGGCCAGAACAACATGGTCGGCTTCGGATCGCAGGTGAATCACAACGAGCCGGGCCGCATGCTGATTGTGCCGTCGATGTATCCGACGTTGAAGCGTGCAACGGCCGTCGACAGCGACCTGCCGCGGCCCCGAGTGATCGGCGCCAAACGTGGCCAGCCGTACCAACCGCGACGCTTCGCGAACATCGCGGGCATGAGTTACGGGGCGCTGTCACCAAACGCGGTGCGCGCCCTATCGCGCGGCGCGCAGCTGGCCGGCTGTTATATGAGCACCGGCGAAGGCTCGCTGTCGCCGTACCACGTCGAAGGCGGCGGCGACATCCTGTATCAGATCGGGCCTGCAAAGTTTGGCTGTCGAACCGCCGACGGCCGTTTCGATGACGACAAGGCGAAAGCGCTGATCGCTCTGCCGCAGGTGAAGATGGTCGAAATCAAACTGGCGCAGGGTGCCAAGCCGGGCAAAGGCGGCATGCTGCCGAAGGAGAAGATCACCAAGGAGATCGCGGCGATCCGCGGTATTCCGCTGGGCGTCGACTGCCACTCGCCGAATCGGTTCGAGGAGTTCGACGATGCGGCGTCGCTGCTCGATTTCATCGAGCGCATCCGGACACTAACCGCCAAGCCCGTCGGACTGAAGCTGGTGGTCGGAGCGACGGCCGAGATCGATGCGCTGTGCCGGGAAATTCGGCAGCGCGGCGACGGCCCCGATTTCATCGCGGTGGATGGCAACGAGGGCGGTTCGGGCGCGGCGCCGTTAGCCCTTGCGGACCACGTCGGAATGCCGTTGGTCGATGCCCTGATTGCCGTGGACAATGCGCTGCGCCGGGAAGGTCTGCGCGACGACATCGCGTTAATTGCGTCCGGCAAGATTGCGACCGGCGGCGAAGTCGCGACGCACATCGCTCTGGGCGCAGATTTGGTGCACATCGGCCGCGGGTTCTTGTTCTCGATTGGATGCATCCAGGCGTTGCGTTGTCACACGAACACGTGCCCGACCGGCGTCACGACGCAAAACCGGTGGTTGCAGTCGGGACTCGATCCGGCTGACAAGGGCGTCCGCGTGCACAATTACGCGCTGGCGCTCGAGCGAGACCTGCAGATGATCACGCACGCGTGTGGGCTGACGCATCCCAGTCAGCTCCGCCGCGGACATGTCGTGATGAACATTTCACCCGGCGTCAGGAAATCGCTGGCGGAGATGTTTCCGTACCCATCGTCGCGGCCCGCCAATGCGAAGGACACGTCGTTGCGTGGGCCGCGGCCATCGGCGGCGTTCCTGGATGCCTTGCAGAATGAAACGCTGCTTTCAAAGTGAACGCTGGATTCGAACGCAATCGTCGCCGTTACGCCTGAATGCGCGGGATCGCGATTTGCTATCCAGTGAGGTGAGCGCGCCGGCCCGCGGTTGGGCGGCGTCCGTTCAGTACGCGCTTTCGTAGTCCTCAGCTCGTCGGCCACTGCAGCCAACCGGCTGCAGATCGGCAAAGCGTTCCGCACGGCGACGCTCGTGCGGGATGTGAACCCAATCTGTTTCGTTGACGCAACGAGCGGCACCGCGGTGCCGCGGGAGGTGAACGACATGAATCCGTATGCAATCGCAGACTTGGCAAGTGGCAGCGCCGACACGGCGTCGCTGCGCGCCCGCCTGGAGGCATGGCACGACGCGATGGTCACTCATGAGCGCCGGCTTCGGGCCGATCGGTCGGCCGATCCATGCGACGACCAGTGCCCTCATGGTGAAGCGACGGCACTGTGGCGGGAAGCGGCGGCGCTGCTGGGGCCGCGCGCGACCGAACTGACGTTCCTGCGATCGCGTGCACTTGGCGCCGGGACGTCCCCAACCAGGAGCGACAGCTATGACTCTTCGCGAATCGCTCGGCGGTGACGTCCGGCGGATCTACGAGCAGGTCGAGGCACTGTTGGACAAGGAAGACGGCGTGGTGGCGCTCTTCGATGGCGGCCGGGTCGTGACCTATGCCCAGGGCTTTGGCGCCTCGGCCAGCCAGCTCGAGTTGCTGGGCGTCGAGCTCGAACGCGCGCTGCACAACGTCGTCGGAGGAAGGTTAATCAAGAAAGCAAGGAGGCGTCGTGAAAGGAATCAAAGAGATCGGCATGCTGGTGACGTCAACGGGGATCGTCACCGCCGTGCTCACCGCGTACTTCAACTGGCGAACAAGGTTGCTTAGAGGTTTCGTACGGAAAGGAGCATTGCCGTGAGACTATCCCTCCAAGTAGCGCTCGGTCAGCGTCACCCAATATGCGGCGCCGATCGGCAGAATCGCATCATTGAATACGTACTGCGGATGGTGAACCATCTGCGTATCGCCATTCCCCAGCAGGCAGTAAGTCCCGGCCTTCTTCTGGAGCATGAACGCGAAGTCCTCACTGCCCAGATAGCTGGGGCCCGGATACATGACGCCGTCCTCGCCAAATGCGTGCTGGGCGATCGCCGACGCCCTGGCGGTTTCGACAGGGTCATTGACAAGAACGGCACCCGGGACGCCTTCTCGAATTTCGTGGGTGCAGCCGAACGCGTCCGCTTGCGCGCTCGTGATCGACTTGACCTTCGACAGCACCAGCGTGCGATCGTCAGCCGTGGTCGTGCGAATCGAGAGTCGCAGCACGGCGGTCTGCGCGATGACGTTGCCGGCATTGCCAGCCATGAACGCGCCCACCGTCACCACGGCGCTATGATGCGGCGACACGTTCCGCGACACGATCGTCTGCAGCGCCATCACGAGCGACGACCCCGCGACCACCGGATCGATGCTCAGCTCGGGCATCGATCCGTGGCTGCCTTTGCCGATCAGTTCAATCTCCCAGTTGTCGACGGCAGCCATCATCGCGCCATCGCGAAAATGGAACTTGCCGAGTTCGAGTCCGGGCATGTTATGCATCCCGAACACGGCATCGACCGGCCACCGCTCGAACAGGCCGGCCTGGATCATGGCCGGACCGCCCACCATGGTTTCCTCCGCCGGCTGAAAAATCAGGCGGACGGTACCGTGAAACCGCCGTGTTCGAGCCAGGTATTCGCCGGCGGCGAGCAGCATCGTGGAGTGTCCGTCATGGCCGCAGAGATGCGCGACCCCGGGCACTTCACTCTTGTAGGGAAGGTCGTTGTCCTCCTGGATCGGCAACGCATCCGTATCAGCACGAAGCCCAATCGCCTTCGTTCCGTTGCCGGCGCTCAACGACGCCACGATCCCATGTTGGCCCACATCCTCGGCGACGTCGTAACCCCACGACTTGACGAGGTCAGCAATGAAGCGCGCCGTATTCTCTTCCTCAGACGACAGCTCGGGATGTTTGTGGAGGTGGTGCCGCCAGCCGGCGATCTGCTCGAGGCGGCCTTCGAATTCCTTCACGAGCGCATTCATGTCAGACCTCCCATGCCTGACCCTGTGGAGCAGTGACCACGATCGACACGATTCACGATCGTGACTGTATCCGACCCTGTCGCTCGTCAGGCGGCCGTGCTCTCTTCTCGGCCGCATGTTACGTCACAACAGCGCCACGACCGCATTCGCGGCGCGTTTCGACTAACGCTCGTCGTTGTGATCTCGCTGGCTCACGCCGCCGTCTTGTAGATCGACCTTGTTTCCACGACTGGCGGCGGCACCACCAGCAGCGAGCGATCGGTGTTGCGCAGGATGCGCCTCGCCGTCGACGCGAACTGCAGCAAGCGCGTGCTACGGCCGATGACGACGAGATCGGCATCGACCGCGGCGGAGTGAGCGTCGATGACTTCATCGGCCGATCCGCCTGCCACTCTGAGATTGACCTTGGCGTTGGTCTCGACGCCTTGCATCATCACGCGCAGCTCTCGTTGCGCATCCTCGAGCACGTGACCGATATTCCGCGACCCTCCATCGACCGGGACTCTGCACCGCGGCCGCGTCCTCAATTTGCTCGACGGCATGCACGACCGTCAGCTCGCGCAGCTCGCTGCTAGGGAGGGAGACCGCGCCGCCAACGATGTGTGCGGATGCAGGAGAGAGGTCGACGCCAACGACGACGTTGCTGAATCCGGTCGTTTCGCCAGGACGCACGATCAGCGTCGGTCGGATCGTGCGCCGCAGGACGCTCTCCGTAACCGACGGTTTTCGAATCCGCTGCCACCGGGTACGGCGCGCCGACGACATGACGATCAAGTCGATCGGGCGGGTGTCGGCGTGAAGCACGATGACATCAGCGGCATCGCCGGCCTGCTCGACGATCTGCACCGGCACGCCCGCAACAAGGGCGCGTTCCCTCAGTTCTCTGAATCGCCTCGAGCGAAGCTCGGCTCGAAAGCCGTACGACTGGTCGAGAGGAACCGCGTGCAGGAGATACAGCTCCGCTCCTGACGTTCGGGCCAGCTCCAACGCGCGATCGAAACCTTCGTCGGGCGTCGCGGCAAGTGTCACGGGAACAAGAATGCGTTTGTGTTTGATCATATGTGTTCTCCTACCCAGTAGGAGCAAATCGCGCGCCCGCCGCAGGAAACGACAACTAGCTGATTTAAAAGGAGATAACGACCGCGACGAACGCGGTCGATCGTTTCATTTTGAAAGCCGGTTGCAGGTTGAAATGCCGGCGCCTCAGCTGGATGCCCACACGGTGCGCGCGATCGGCCGCGTCTCTTCGCCGGCTTGACCCTGGAGTCGACTCTAAGGTTTACGCTCCGAACCGATCATGGAGCTCCTCTTTGAATTCGTGCGTTCGCTGCGTCGTGTCCCGCGTAGTCTGCTGAGAACACCCGCGATCACCGTCGCATCGATCGCCGCCCTGGCGATCGCCCTCGGCGCGACGACGGCGATCTTCAGCGTGCTGTATGGCGTCGTGCTTCGGCCTTTGCCGTTTCGCGATCCCACAGCGCTGGTCCAGATCAACGCGCGCGCCGAAGATGGCCGGTTGCTCGGGATGTCGCAGGTCGAACTCGCCGATTGGGTCTCGCACTCGTCGTCATTCGAGTCGGTTGCCCTCTACGGGTTCAATCAATTCACGTTGACGGGCGCCGGCGATCCATCGCTGTTGCGCGGCGCGATCGTGTCGAAACAATTCTTTTCGCTGCTGTCCGTGCCGACACGATTGGGGCGAACGCTTGGAGACGAGGACGATGGAGCGCCGCACATCGTGCTGGCGGAAAGGACTTGGCGCGGTCGATTCGGTGGCGATCCCGGAGTGATCGGCCGTGCCGTTACCTTGAACGGCAAGCCCTACACCGTGGTGGGAGTCGCGTCGGACACGCTCCGGTTTCCTGCCGAAGACATTGAGCTTTGGACCACTCTCGGATACGCCCTGACCATGGCGCCGCCGCAATGGAACATGCGTGGTTTTCGGCAATTCTCGATCATCGCGCGCCTCCGCCCTAGTGTGACGCTGGCCGCGGCTCGGAGCGATGCCGCGCAGGTTGCCGCGTCACTCGCGGAAACGTACCCACGATTCAACGCCAAGGTCGGCGTCGCCGTGACGCCCTTGCAGGAGCGACTCGCGGGTCGCGTGCGGCCAACACTCGTCATGTTGTTTGGCGCCGTCGTCCTGGTGCTGCTGGTGGCCTGCGGCAACCTCGCGAACCTGTCGTTTGCGCGCGCTGCCGATCGGCAACGCGAGATCGCGATTCGCGCCGCCACCGGCGCGTCACAAGGACAGCTCGTCGCGCACGCGCTCGCCGAGAGCGTCGTGCTGGCCGTCGCTGGTGCGGCGCTCGGCTTGATGGTGGCCGCGGCGTCGCTCGCTGCCATGCTGCGATTCCTGCCGGCCGAGGCGCCGCGCGCCAGCGATATTCGCCTCGATTTCATGCCCATCGCATTCACCTTCGCAGCGGCCGTGATCGCCGTCTTGCTGTTCGGCGTGGCACCCGCGATGTGGGGCGCGCGCCGGCCGGCGAGCGATGCCCTCAGGCAATCGCGCCATTCACATCGTGGCCTGGCGGTGTGGCGCGATGGCCTCGTCGTGGCGGAGATTGCGCTGGCCGTGGTGTTGCTCGTCGGCAGTGCCTTGCTGGGGAGAACGTTGTTCAATTTGATCGACAGCGGCAGCGGCGCGGGAAATGGCGGGGCGATGACGGTACAACTCAGTCTGCCCCTCAATGTGAGTGGTGGCCGTTTCATTGATCGACTTCTGGCCGAACTCCGCACGATGCCCGAAGTGACCGCGGCGGGAGTCACGTCCAGCGTCCCGCCGAACGTCTCGCAGATGCGGACCTCGCTGCCGGCGCTGACGACAAACGGTGCGGAACGGGATGTCACCGTTGAGGTCGTAGCCGCCAGCGGCGGCGTGTTTGATGCGCTGGGCGTGAGGCTGCTTTCGGGTCGAACGTTCACCGACGCGGACACGGCCGATTCCATGCCGGTTGTGATCCTGAGTCAGAAAGCCAGCGATTGGTTTTTTCCCAATCACGATGCGATCGGGCAGGGCCTGCGAGCATTTGCGTCTGGACGTGATCGAAAGGCGCCCGTCGTCATCGGCGTGGTTGACGATCTGAAATTTGCCGGCCTGGACGCCGAACCGGACGGCGCCCTTTACATGCCCTACACGCAACGCAGCTTCCGCACGCAGTATCTGGTAGTCAGCGCCAAGAGTTCCGCCGCATGGCTGATGCCCCAGATCCGAGAGGCGATCCGGAAGATCGATCCGTCGCTCGCGGTGTCGGAGGTGCGGTCGTTGCACGCCTTGATCGACGCCGCTGCGGCACAGCCGCGCTTTCAGGCATCGGTGCTCGTGTTGTTCGCCGTTCTGGCGACGGCGCTTGCCGGTGTCGGGCTTTACGGCTTGATGACGCACGTTGTCGCGCAGCGTAGCCCGGAACTCGCCATCCGCATGGCGTTGGGCGCGACCCGATCCGGCGTGCTGGCAATGGTGATGGCCAAGGCATTGCGGCTTGTCGCGGTCGGTGCCGGCATCGGCGTCGTCCTGGCGTATTTCTCAGCGGGCGCGATCGCCGGCTTGCTGTTCGGCGTCGCGCCGGTGGACGTGGCATCATTTGCCGGGGCGGTGCTGTTCGCTTTCGTGATCGGCGCCGCCGCGGCGTGGTCGCCGGCACGCCGCGCAACGAGCGTCGAGCCTGCGATTACCCTTCGGGCGAGTTGAGGTTGATATGCGCATCGGACAACTGGCGGAGAGCACCGGCATCTCTCGGGACACCATTCGCTACTACGAGAAGATTGGCCTGCTGCCGCGCGCGCGGCGCCGCGACAGCGGCTACCGCGAGTATCCGGATGACGCCGGCAATCGCATTCGCGTGATCCGGAACGCCGTTCAACTGGGTTTTGCGCTGAAGGACATTTCGAAGGTGCTCAGGGTGCGCGACGCCGGCGGAGCGCCGTGTCTGCAGGTGCGCGACTATGCGGCGGCGTTGATTGCAGAGATCGAACAACAAATCCACTCACTCAAGTCCGAGAGGCGGGCGATGCGCGCGATGATTCGCCAATGGGACGCGCGGCTCGCGCGCACGCAGCCGGGTGCCCGCGCGCATCTTCTCGAACAGGGCGGCATTGCCGCGCGCGCGGCGCGCCCCAGGCACGCTCCGCTCCGCAAGGTTCGCCGATAGCCGCGCCGCTTGACTCTGGAGTCGACTCCAGGGTCGAGCATGTCGACATGACGACACGACCCGCGCTTCTCAGTCTTCTGCTCGTGGTCGCCGGTGGCGGCGGCGCAAGCGCCCAGCATTCAACGATGCCCGCCGGTCTGTCTCACGAAGAGCACTTGCGTCAGCTGCAAAGAGACGAGCAGCTCAAACAGCGCGGCGCCCTTGCGATGGGATTCGATCAGGACAAGACCGTTCATCATTTCCTTCTTCGTCCAGCCGGCGGCGCGATCGAAGTGACGAGCAAGGATCCAGGTGATGCCGAGAGCATCGCGCAGATTCGTGTGCATCTTCGAGAGATCGCCGATGCGTTCGGCAAGGGCGAATTCGCGAAGCCGCTCGCGATCCACGGTGAGTTACCGCCCGGAGCGGAGGCCATGGCGGTCAACAGGACCCGGATCCGCTATCGATACGAGGAGCGCGCCAACGGCGCGGCGGTGTTACTCGAAACATCCGATCGAGCGACGCTGAAGGCCATTCATGCCTTTCTGCGCTATCAGATCATCGAGCACAAGACCGGCGATCCGCTGCGATGACCGACACTGAACTCAACGTCGGCGCGGCGCTCGCGATCATCGGGCTGAGTGGAATTCCAAACCAGCGGTAGAGGTCGCCCGTACCCGCGCCGTCTTCACCGCGGATGCCGTGCCGGCCTCGGTCCATGCAAACACCAGTTCGGCGCCGAAGGCCGCCATGCGCGGGTAACCGCTGGCCCTGTTCGCCGCCACCCCGGCGACGCTGACGGCGGGTGATCGTGCTCCGGAGCGGCTGATGCGCCGCATCCGAAATTGCGCCTTGCCATCAGCAAATTCAATCCACGTTGCTGCCGCAGATCCATCCTCCAGGAGCACGACATCGACACGACCGAGGGCGCTGGCATCATCGAGCTGCACGGGCTTCCCGAACGTCTTGCCGCTGTCCGACGAGAAGGCAATGAAGGTATGACCTTGGTCGCCCTTCGCCGTGAACCAGGCCAACGCCACGTTCTTGCCATCAGCACTCAACGCCGGACCATTCACCGGACATGCGGCAATCTGCCAGTTATCACGATTCACCGGGGCGCCCTCGGTCCATTTGCCACCGACGAAACGCGACACGTAGATGTCACGAATCTCGGCATCACTTCGATCTCGATATGCGACGATCGGCCCCTCCGCAGTGACGGCGGCGGCCGTTGGGCAACACTCACACACTCGCAGATCGACCGGCCCCTCGGACATCTGCGCTCCTTTAGAATCGTACGCGGCGGCACGCAAGCTCATAGCGCCGCCGCTGTGTTCGCCGTGGCCGCTCTTCATCGCGCGTCCATCCAGCCAGATCAATCCGAGACCGCCGCCCGGCATCGCGAACAACGACGCAAACCCGTGCTCACTCTGCGTGCCATCGTTGTGCGGCGTGAAGGACGGCGTCCATGTCTTGCCATCATCGGTCGAGCGCGAAAGGCGAACGTCGTACGCATAGGTGTCGGCGCCGCTCATCTGCAACCAATGCGCGTACAAAGAGCCATCCGCGAGACGAAGGACTGATGGCACATCCGCCCAGTTGACGAACCAATCGCGACCGCTCGCCGCCGTTTTTGCCGGCGTCCAGCCCTGAGCGGTTCGTTCAGAAAATTTCAACGTCGCCAGGTCGCCGGCGCGCTCGATCCAGCTCAGCAGGACGCCTCGCGAGGAGACCGTCAATTGCGGCTGCGCACTGCCACTACCTGCCGGCGACGATATCGGCATGACCGGTGAATCGAGCGATTGCGCGCGCGAGTGCGATTCCATAAACGAAAGAGCCGCGACTGGGACGACGACCACCAACAGGTGCCAGGGTTTCATGACTGGATGATACCGCCCTCGTTTAGCGTCGCGGCCGAAGTGTCAGATAAAGGGCCGCGCCTGCGTTCGCGCGTCTTCCGTACTCATCTTTCAGCGTTTCTGGAACCATCCCCACTGAAACGCCGGCGCCGACGCCTGGCTGGAACGCACCGAGCGGTGGCAGGTAGCGTGTATAGCCGCCTTGAATTTTGGCCACGGCGAATTCTTCGTCAGAATCGGCGACCGCAAGATCGTGCGCGTTCTTACCGACGACTTCGGCTCGACCGTACCACGTGTCGCGATCGTGCAGTGTCAGCGTCGTTTCCAATAGCAGCGCATTCGATCGCCGCTCTGATTCCGAATTATTGCCCCACGCGATGGTCGTTGCCCAAATGCTGTTTTCGCGGAGCGGCCGGTGATAGCTGATTGACGCCGTCGTGCGCATCACGTCCACGGGCGGCCCTCCGTGATCACCCTGTTCCGCTTCGGTCAGCTGGCCGATCGAAAACTGCACGGCCCATCTCGCGGTGGGAAGGAACCAGATGCGACCGGACACTGAATCAAGCCGGCCGAACTCGATGTCGGTGCGGTGCTCGTCCGGTTCCCGTCCGTTGAAGATCGATGCCTCCGCCTTCCATCGATGGCTGTAGACACCGCCGGTCACGACACCGAAACTGATGTGCGTCGCATCCAGCCAATGATGCGAGATGGGCGCGAGTGGCGACGCCATCGCGGAAACGCGATGCGGAAACGCGACCGGGCCAAGCGCGGGTTCACCAGCCGGTGCGCCGTAAACGTGCCATCGCATCTCGCCGGTTATCGGAGCGTCGTAGCTGGCGGACAGTTCCATGAACACATCATGCGGGTGCTGTCGATCGTGAATCGCCTCACCATCGCACCGCTCTCCACTGGCGAGCAGGTCCGGATAGCCGCAGCCACGGATCGTGACGGGCTCGGCACTGAACATGGCGCGCAGCCCGAGTTTGCCGCTGCCGATCGGGCGTTGGGCCATCCCCATCGCCCAATTGACACTGCCTAACTGGCCGTCACCACGAGCACCCGATTCGTGCAGGTATTGCACGAACACGCTCTCGTGGAACATCAGCGTCCATGGTCCGGCCGTCTTGTGAAGGGCGTACATGGGAGACTCGTCCGGTAACCACGATGTGCCTGACCCCTCGCGAGACATCCCCGACACGCTCATCTCTGAATGATCGTGTTCGGGTTGCGCCGGCGTGTCATGTTGATAGCTAGCTTGCGACGGCGTTGTCTGGGCGAACGCCGTTTCGCCGACGACGACTGAAACGGCCAGGACCGCGAAGAGCCGAGAAATTGAACGAACGATATCCATAAACGCACTCTCTTTTCCAAAGACGACACCCTTGGCCAAGACAGGCGTTAAATGCGGAGCGGTATCAGTCGTTCAGCTGAGAAGGTCGTTGCGCGCGAACGCGGATCAGCGGGGAAGCGGACGGCTGGAAGCGGCGGGTCGAATCGTGTTGACGGCGGCACGGCGGCAATGGCGGCGGTCGGTCGCACGTCGATGCTCCGCAGCCGCGTTTCACCGGCGCCCGGGCACGGATGCGGAATGACGGTAATGGCGAGCGCGTCATCGCTCTGCTTCGCGCACGAGTGATGTGGTTCAGAAACCTGGCCGGCGTCGCAACCGGCGAAGCACAACGCGTCCGCCAGCGGCGCGGTGGCCACGAACACGCAGAACGCGACGATCAGCACTCGCCGAACCATCGAATCCAATATACTTCGTGAACGTCAGGTCGGCGCCGCAGTGCCCTGCCGTGTCATGCAGTCCGATCGACGAATTCCGGCCGAGTCTCCCTGGTGACCAGCCGATCCAGGAGCCGGCGGCGCTTCCGCATGCCGGCGGCGTCGATCAGCATCCGCCCCGCCCAGCGGTAGACATTGAACTCAGCGACCAGCCCGCGCATCAATCGCATCCGCGCGCGCTGTTCCCGCTCCGGCATCTCGAGCGCCGTTTGCAGTGCCGTGGCGCACGCGTCGGTGTCGTAGGGATTGACGATGATCGCCTCGGCGAGCTCGCGCGCCGCGCCGGTGAACTGGCTCAGCACCAGCACGCCGCGCTCGTCGTCACGCGAGGCGACGAATTCCTTCGCGACCAGGTTCATGCCATCGTGCAGGCTGCTGACCATGCACACCTCGGCCGCGCGATAGTATTCGTGGACGGCATCGGGTTCGTGGTGCTTTGACAGCAAGATGATCGCCGGAAGGCTACTGGCGTCGGCGAAACGCGCGTTGATGCGCTCCACCAACGAGCGGACCCGGGTTTGATAGTGGTCGTACTCCTCGATGCCGCCGCGGGTTGGTGCGGCGATCTGGATAAAGGTAAATCGGCCGACCCACTCAGGCCACCGCTCAAGGAGCTGTTCGACGGCCCGCAGTCGCTCCTCGATCCCTTTCGTGTAATCGAAACGATCGACCCCGACACCAATCGCGTGACCGTCAGGCAGCCCATGACGCCGTCGCACGTCGGCGCGGCAGTCCGTGACCGAACGCGCGATCAAATCGGGAGACAGGGGCCACTCGATCGAAATCGGATATCGCTTCACGGCGGTCAGCTCGCGGCGGTAGGAAACGCCGAACGTCTCGCGATCGACCCTCGCTTCGAGCTGGCGATCCACGGTGTCGACAAAGTTGTTGCAATGAAACTGGGTGTGAAATCCCAGGATGCTGCTGCCGAGCAGGCCATCAAGCAGCTCCTCGCGCCAGGGACAAATCGCGAAAGCCTCGGGATTGGGCCATGGAATGTGCCAGAACGTGATGATGGTTGCCGCCGGCAGCGCCTCGCGAACCATGCGCGGCAGCAGCGCGAGGTGATAGTCCTGGATGAGGACGATCGGATCCGGCGACGTCGCCTCCTGGACGACCGCGTCGGCAAAGATGCGGTTGACGCGGACGTACTGTGTCCAATCCGAGGTGCGAAACGTCGGGCGCACGTGCGCGATGTGACACAGCGGCCACAACCCTTCGTTCGCGAAGCCGTAGTAATAACCGGCCTCCTCGGCCGTCGTCAGCCACACCCGTCGCAGGCGATAGCCGGGATGCTCGGGCGGCACCGCAATGCGGTTGTGCCGATCGACGACCTCTCGATCGGCCGACCCGCTGCCATGGGCAATCCACGTCCCCGAGCAGGTTCGCATGATCGGCTCGAGGGCCGTCACCAGCCCGCTGGCCGGACGCCTGACCTCGACGGCGTCTCCCTTCCGCATGTGAATGTACGGTTCGCGATTGGAGACGACGATCACTTCCTGCCCGCGCAATTCGTTGTGCAGGACGGCGCGCAGCGCGTCCGGTGACCATGAAAAGTGATCTTCGTCGCGGGGGCGGCGTTCCGATTCGATGTCGCGAATCAACTCCCGGAGATCGCGCGCCAGCGGCCGGAATTCAGGAACGTCGGGTCGGTTCTCGGCACGCAGCAGTCCTTCGCCCCGCATCAGGGCGCGCACGCCCTGTTCCCAGCCGCGCCAACTGAGTTGCGCGATCACCACCGTGAGGAGCGAGACGATGATGCCGAGGCCCACGAACAGCGCAAAGACATAGCGCCGGGTCTCCTCGCTCCGACGTGTGACGAAGCTCATGTCGTGAATGAGCACGAGGTTGCCTGCCGGCCGGTTGTCGTGCGCCACGGCCCGCACCGACATGAACAGCGGCCCTCGAGCGCTGGTCACGATGTGCCCCGGTTGACCGGTGAAGGCGGCGAGATCCGCGCATCGCAGATCTGGCGGCAGCGTGCCGGCCGCCAGCGGCATCGCCAGGGGAGATTCGCAGAAGACCGCCGCGTAGATGCGCTCATCCTCGGTGATGCGCGTCAGCGCGTCGACGACTCGCGTGGTCGCGCCAGCTCGAATCGAATTCGCGATCGGCTCCCGCACCGTGTTCGCAATCAACGTGGCGCGAATGTCGAGATCGCGCATGAACCAACGCACGGTGAGCCCGTCGACGAGCGGCAAGACGGCATAGGCAAACGCCGCCAGCACAATCAATAACGGGACGATGAAGCGAAGGGAGAGACGCATATCCAGCTGTGTTACACGATCAGACCCTTGCGGACCGCGTAAAGCACAATCTCGGCGGTATTGTGCAGATTGAGCTTTTGCATCAGGTTGGCGCGATGCGTTTCCACGGTGGACAGGCCCAGCGTCAGCAACGCCGCGACCTCTTTGTTCGAACGGCCTTCTGCCAGAAGCTGCAGCACCTCTTTCTCACGATCGGTCAGCAGATGGTAGGAATCGGTCAAGCCGCGCTGTTGCAATTGCCGGACGTAGTCTTCGACCAGCACGGCGGCGACAGCCGGACTGAAGAACGGTTTGCCGGACGCGACGGCGCGCACGGCCGGAATCAGGTCTTCGTCCGTGGCACTCTTCAACAGGTAGGCCCGGGCGCCGGCGGCGAGGGCGCGCATGATGTAGGACTCGTCCCCATGCACACTCAAGATGATCACGCCCGGCGGCGGATCCATCTTTTGCGCCCGCGAGGCCACCTCGATGCCGGTCAGCTTCGGCATCGAAATGTCCAGGATCAACAGGTCCGGCTTCTGTTCCTCGCACAGCCGAATCGCGTCAAGTCCGTCGGCCGCCTCCGCCACGACCGTGATCCCGGCCGCTTCCAGCAAACCGCGCAGTCCTCGCCGGACGATGCTGTGATCGTCAGCCAGTAGCACGCGCAAGCGGCACCTCCGCAGTCGCAGCCGGCAGCGGCAGACTGACCGAAACCGTGGTGCCGCGGCCATCGCTCGGAGAAATGGTGGCCGCGCCGCGCAGTTCCTTCACGCGCTCGTGGATGCCAATCAAGCCCAGTCCCTTGCCGCGATGGTATGGGTCCAAACCGACCCCGTCATCCTGCACCACGAGCCGCAATTCGTCGTCGTGGACGCTGACGCTGATCGAGATGCTGTGAGCGTTTGCATGCCGGACACAATTGGTGAGCGCTTCCTGAACGACTCGGTACACGCACGTTCGATGCGTTTCGGGTAACCGGTCGAAGTCGCCGGTGGTCTTTAGATCGACCTTGATTGCGTACCGAGACATGAAGTCGCGCACGTGCCACTCGAGTGCCGCCTGCAGCCCGAGGTCGTCCAGCATGCTCGGCCTGAGCCCGAGCGACAGACTGCGCACGGTCAGGAAGATTTCATCGACCAGTCCCTTGCATTCGGCAACCGCGGCCGACAGGGTCGGGCTCAAGCGCTCGATCCGGCCCAGTTCCATTCGCAGTCCGGTCAGTACCTGCGCAACGTGATCGTGCAGCTCTCGAGACAGATGTTTTCGCTCCTCCTCCTGAGCGCTGACCAGCTGTTGCGACAGCTCACGCATTTGATGCTCGGCCAGATCGGAGCGTCTCTCGAGCACTTGCAATCGCCAGACCACGACAATCGAAACGGCGACGCCGAGCAGAAGTGTCTGCCACAACCGACGCCGCAGTTCGGCGCGCACGGCGGCCTGCCGGCGAGCGACTTCTTCTCGCTGCGAGGCCAGGTTGGAATTGTTCAGTTCCTCGATTTCACGCGCGATGGCGAGGGCGGCCTCACGTCGCGGCACCACCTCGCGCCTCAGAAAGCTCGCGCTCCGCGCGATTTTTTCGGATGTCGTCCAGTCGAACAGCGGCTCGAACGCCTGCCAGTATTCCTCCAGCTTCGCGTCGAGGCTTGCGATCTGATCGTCGTGCTCGATCAGCGCTTTCAGTTCGGCGACCGTGGCGAGCGTCGTGCGCCGGAACGTCCCGATCTGCTCGCGGTATTCGGGTGCCCGCTCCCGTGCGACATCCAGCAAATAATCGCGCACGAAAATCCCGGAAAGATTGACGTCGGATCTCAACCGTCGCAGATTGTCGTCGACGCGGCGATGATGATTGTTGAGCTGGTCGAGCTGCGCGTAGATGTCGTCGGCGGTGCGCGAGGATGCCAGCATCGAGGCGGCAATCAGAATCACCAGGCTCGCGAGCCCGAGCGCCGCCACGACCCACGTCCTCAGTCGCATTGCAGTCCCCACCCCTCAGCGTATTGCATTCCTCGAAGACCGGGCCATCCGGTCCATACCGGAGAGCTGACCGCTCCCCCAAGAAGCCGGACGCGTCTCCGGTGTTCGACCGATGGCCGTGTGATGGTCCGACCGTAATACTCGAAGAAGGCCACCGGCTTATGAGCGTGGCCGAGGCTGGGTGGCACGAGCCCATCGGTACCGGCCCGCATGTGGACGGCAAATCCGATGACGTGCCACCCATCCTGCTTCGTTCACGCAACGCGGCTTGCAGGAGGCGGCATGTCAGCTCGGCTCGCGGCAGTTTGGAATCCTGCAAGCGGCCACCCCGCAATAGAACTGGCGGCCGCTGATCGCCCGTTGCGGCGCTGGCATGTCGATGGCGTCGTGATCGCAACCGCCGCGCTTCTGTTATCGCTGGCGGTCGCCGCGGATTCGTGGCTGAGGACGACAACGATGACCTCGATTCCGGTCTCCACCACACCGCCCGGGCCGCTGTTCGCGCCTCCCGTATGGCTGCCGATCACCGTGTCGGCCGCGCGGCAAACCGGCCCCTGGTTGACCAGCGATCACGACCTGATCAACAGCGTCGAGATGTGGAAGCGCATGGAGCTCTCCGACTGGAACACCGTGCCGGCGGCGCTGCGCGAGCAAGCGTTGGACAAGATGCTGCGTCACTACCGGTCATTGCTCAACACTCCGTCCTCCTGGGATGCGATGAGCGCCTTCGATTGGGACGGCGTGCCGCAGCCGATTCGCACCGTCGCCTATCGCCGGATGATCGCGTATTGGTCCGGCTTCTATGCCGTCGGCTCCGCCTTCAATCTGCCTGCCGGCGCGGTCGCCGAGACGCTCGAAGCGATCGTCATGTCCGAGTCGTGGTTCGACCATCGGGCCCGGGCGATCAATCGCGACGGCACCTGGGACGTCGGCCTGGGCCAGGCGTCGCCGTATGCGCGAGAACGGCTTCGTGAACTGCATGCGCGAGATCGAATTGATGCCAGTCTGAGTGAGGACGACTACGTTAACCCGTGGCGCGCCACCAGGTTCGTCGCCCTCTGGATGTCACTAATGCTCGAAGAGGCCGATGGCGATCTCGACAAGGCCGTTCGCGCGTACAACCGGGGCATCGGTGACGCCGGCGACAGCCTCGGCGCCGACTACCTCTCCTCAGTCCAGCGCCGCCTGTCTCGTTACATCCAAAACGCAGATGCGCCCGCATCGTGGGACTTCGTCTGGCGACGCGCCCGCGCCCTCATTCGCGAAGACACGGTGGCTATGCGCAAGGAGGAACGTCATGATTCGTAGCGCCAAAGGATTACATAAGTTCGAGATCATCGCGACCGATGGCCAGATCGGAACGGTCAGCGACTTCCTGTTTGATGACGAGCGCTGGGCGATCCGCTATGCCGTCGTGGACACCGGCCGCTGGCTGCCAGGGCGAAAGGTGCTGATCTCGCCGCTCTCCATCAGTCGCACCGACTGGAACGAGCAGCGGCTTCTACTCTCGATCTCGCTGGAGCAGGTGAAGGCCAGTCCCGGCATCGATCTGCATCAACCGGTTTCGCGCCGCCGGGAGCAGGAATACTTCGATCATTTCGGTTATCCGTATTACTGGGGGCACGCCGGACTGTGGGGAGCACAGGCGGTACCGATGATGCCGACGGCCGGCGAACTCGCCGCCCGGCATGCAGCGTCTCTCGAGGCCGAGCGTCAGGCCGCCAGCCAGGGTGATGCGCACCTGCGCAGCGTCGCCGAAGTGACCGGCTACACGATTCGCGCGGTTGATGGAGACATCGGCCATGTCGAAGATGTGTTGTTCGACGATCTGGATTGGGCCGTGCGCTATCTCGTGGTCGATACCAGCAATTGGTGGTTCGGGAAACATGTGGTGGTTGCGCCGGAATGGATCTCTGAAGTCTCGTGGCCGGATCGAGCGGTATCGGTGAGCGTGACGCGGCAGTCGTTGAAGAACGCTCCGCCCTACGACCGCGCGCAGCACATCGATCGCCAATGGGAATTGGAGTACTACCGGCATTTGCTGCAACCGGGATACTGGCTGAGCGCGGACGAAGCCCGCGCGATCAAGGAGGCTCAGTCGCACCTGCGCGAAGAAGACCGCGAACCGCCTGATGTCGCCGTTGAACGGAGGTCACGACCACGATGATCAGCAACGACATCGGCAGCCGTGTGCGCCACGCCCGCGAGCAGCGCGGTTGGTCGTTGCATGATGCCGCCCGACTGACCAAGCTGTCACCGAGCGTGCTTCGAGCGATCGAGCGCGGTGACTTCGAAAGTCTGCCGGGTGGCATGTACCGCAAGGCTTATCTCCGCACGGTGGCAGCCGAAGTCGGGCTTGACCCCGTCGAGATCGCCGCTGCGTACGAGCAATTGCACGAACCGCCCATCGAACCCGCCGCGATGGTGGCCTCACCTCCCGATCGATGGATCGCGGAGCTGATGCCGTCTCGTCGTCGCCATGTCGTCACCGTGGCAATTCTCGTGGTCTCTGCCGTTGCCTGGTTCGGGCTTCGTCCCAACCCGGTGCCGACAAGCGACGGTAGTTCCGAGTTGGATTCGATGGCGGGCGCTGTCGACGCTCAATCGGCCCTCGCGGCGCGCGATGCAGAGAGCGAAGCGGTACGTGTCGCCAACACGATCATCGCGCCTGACGTGCCTCTCAAGATCAATCTGACAACGACCGGATGGTGCTGGGTGGCTGTTGAAAGCGACGGGGAGCGTGTGGTGTACGGATTGATTGAGCCCGGGAAACGCCTCGCAATTGAGGGACGGCACCTGATTTCAGTGCGTCTCGGCGACGCCGCGGCCGTCCAATTGTCGGTCAACGGCCGGCCGCAGCGAATCCCAGGCGCCAAAGGCGAGGTGGTCGAACTTGAATTCACACCCGACCTGGTGCCGTCGTCAACGGGTGTTTCAGATTGAGGTGAGGAGAATGCGAATACACATGGTACTCGTCGCTGCGTTGATCGCATCTTTGCCGGCCGTCGGTCTTCAAGCGGCGCAGGACGGCGCCTCAACGGCAGCCACAAAGAGCCTCATCGAGGCCCTGGATGGCGCGAACCTGGATGCGATCGCAGCGATCGATCCAACAGAACCCGGCGCATTCGTCGCGGCGCTGCACATCAAAGGCGGCCAACTGCTGGTCGTTCGCGCCCGCCATCCTTCAGTCGACGCTCTATCCGCTCGGCTGGCAGCCCGTCAGTTTCGTGACGTCTACATCGATCTGCAGGCAACGCCGACGACGAAAGGCAAGCTGTTTGTCATGGATTCAGGCGCGGATGGTCTGCCGAGCGATACCGACCAGCCGGATCACGTCGATGTCATCTATGAAAATGGCACTCAACAGACCATGTTCAATGGCGCGCGCGCTCAGAAGCTCGATGGCGACGCGTATCGCAAACAGCTGGCGGCCGGCGACGCGAAATACACGCGCCTGCTCCACGTTCTGACCACCGCGATCACTGCCGCGTCGCCTGCACAGAAGTAGCAGAGCGAGTCGGACGCGGCTCGAGCGCACCGAGGCGACGGATCGCGGATTGCAGCACCATCCTCAAGACGAGGTTGACGCACACGAACCGTGGCTGAATCGATGACGCGGAGGGACAAATGTGGAAGGTGACCGAGTTGATCGGCAAGTCGATCGTGTCGGCAAACAGCGGCGAGAAGCTGGGACGAGTCGCTGATGTGCTGCTGCACCCAGACTCCCATCACATCGTTGGCCTGGTCGTCGCCGGCGGGGTATTGAGTTCGGAGCAGGTGCTTCCCTACGCCGAAATTCAAACGCTTGGCACGGATGCGATTATTGCGCGTTCTGCGACGGGCCTGATCACCGCCAAGGACTGGCACGCCCAACCGGTGGTCGCCATGCGAGCCAGTTCGATTAAGAAGATGCCCGTTCTAACAGCGGGCGGACGCGCAATCGGGGACGTGCGTGACATCCTGCTGGATGAAAACGGCACCGTTGACGCATTGGAAATCTCGGGCGGCGGGCTGCTCCGCCGCCGATCCACGGTGTCGAACGCCCCGGGATTGACGATTGGCTCCGATGCCGTGCTGATTCCTGACGACGCAGTTTCTGCTGAGCGGCAGGACTGAGTTGCTGGACGATGGCATCGAAGGCCGACCGGCATCAATCGTTCATCAAATGAATTCATCGAACCCTCCCGATATTTCTGCGCTGCCTGAATCGTTACGACTGTTGGCATTGTTATGGAGTCTCAACGCGGGCTTGCAACGGACCTCGCTCGAGATGCAGAAAAGACTGGGCGTGACGGGTCCGCAACGATTTCTCCTGCGATTCGTCGGGCTGGAGCCGGGCGTGACTGGCGCGCGTCTGGCGAGTGTCGTATCGTTCAACGCTTCTGACCTGCAATCAGATCTAGAGCAACTGGTCGCCAAACAGCTGCTGGTAACGCGCGGCGAGCAGCCTGCCTTCTTCCTGACGGCGACCGGCGCCAGTGTCAATGCGGCGATCAATGGCACGGTTGAACAGGCGGTATCGAAGGCTCTCGACGAGGGTTCGGCTCACGAGCGCACCTCGCTGCGGCGGATGATCGAACGAGTGCTTCGGCATCTCGAGGACGGGGCGGCCCTCTAACGCGGCGACGCGCGGGTCCGTTCGTCCGTTCAGCACTGCCGGTGACTGGCGCGCCAACTGGCGCGGCCAGTCGACAAGCAGTCGATTTTACGAGCGAGCCTCGAGCACCATGTTGAACGGCGTTTCCGTCGCGCGTCGGACGCGAGAGAATCCGCCCTGGACGAGAGTGTCGCGGAGCCGCTGTTCGCCGGCCTGCGCTCCGAGCGCCGGGCCGTTCTTCGCCAGCGACACCGGCACGCAAATCATCGTCGACGCACCGTAGTAGACGCGACCCACCGGATTCAGATTGTTTTCGAGGCGATCGTCGGCGAACGGCTCTACGATCATGATGTGGCCGTCGGGCTTCAACATCCTGCGGGCATGTCGCGCCGCTCCGCCGGGATCCGCCATGTCGTGCAGGCAGTCGAAGAAGGCAATGACGTCGTACTGTTCACCGCCGTATGACGTGGCGTCTGCGACCTCGAAGCGGACATTGGTGACGCCGGCGGCCGCGGCGCGCTGCCGGGCTGTATCAATCGACGATGAGTGGTAGTCGATACCGACGAACGTCGACTTCGGAAACGCCTGGGCCATGAGAATCGTGCTGGCGCCATGACCGCAGCCGACGTCGGCGAGGTGTGCGCCCTTCTTCAGTTTGTCGACCGCACCATCGAGGGCGGGCAGCCACGACGTCAGCAGGTGCGCGTTGTAGCTGGCGCGGAAGAAACGCTCGGTGCCATGGAACAGGCACTGGTGATGCTCGCCCCACTCCATTCCCTTGCCTGTCCGGAAGTTGTCGAGGGCACGGTCGCGAACATGAAACAGATCGCGGACGATCGAATAGGCGCCCGGAACATCAACCGGGCCGTTCGGGTCCGCGAGGCACAGCGTCTGCTCGGGTGAAAGGGAGAACGTCTCCCTGGCCGCGTCGTACTCGATGTATCCGCCGGCAGCCTGATTCGCCAGCCATTCACGGACGTAGCGTTCGTTCGTCGCCGTCTTGGCCGCGAGCTCGCGAACCGTCAGCGGCCCGGCGGCCAGCGCCTTGTAGAAACCCAGCTCGTCGCCGATCGACACGAGTACCGCACTCAGCGCCGCTCCAAGATCGCCCACCGCTCGTCCGAGAAACGCATTCAAACGTTGTTCATCGACTGCCATCTGTTCCTCCCGGCCTTCCCGGCCAACGAATTGAGATCAGTGTTGCGGTGCGGCCGCCGTCGCGAGATTCGATGGCAGCTCGAACACCAACGCGCCGCCCTCGGAGTACTGGGCGACCGTCGCGGCGCTGTCGCTGACGATGCGTTCGAGCACTCGTTGGCGCTCCGCATCGGTCATCGTCTTGGCCTGCTCGCTCATCGAGGCGAGCGCCGTCGCATTCAAACGGGCGAACACCATCCCGTCCGACATTCGAATCCGGTGCGAGATCGTTTCGACCTGCACGTTCACGAAACCCGCGTCGGTCAACAGCCGGGTGATCGCATCCGCGTCGCCGAAGCTGTGGCGCGCATCGACCACCGGCCCGAGCTGTCGTTCCGCAATCGGATGCAATTCCCGGAACAAGGCCGCCTCCGCGAGCGGCCGCCACGTGCCAATCGCCAGCCGCGCGCCAGGCAGCAGCACCCGGCGCATTTCGCGGACGGCCGCCATCTTGTCGGGAAAGAACTGCAATCCCTGGTGGCAGGTCAACAACGAGAAGCGCTCCTCATCGGAGACGGGTAACGCCACCGCGTTGCCTTCGCGCCAGTCGATCGATGCATCGGCGCTTCGGGCCACGGCGAGCATGGGCGCCGACGCGTCCACGCCGACGATGCGCGCGGCTGGCCCGATGCGTTCGCGCGCCACCCGCGCCACAATGCCCGTGCCGCATGCGACATCGAGCACGCGGTCCTGAGCGCCGGGGTTCAGCCGCGCGATCAGATCTTCAGCGAACGGCCGGAACAGCGGCCCGACGAGTAGCCGCTCGTAGATCTCCGGGAACGTCATCGTGGTGAAAAGGGCCGCTTCTGACATGGTGCCCCCCGTCTACTCGACGACCGAAAACACTTCGCGGTAGCCGGACTCGACCAGCGCGGCGACCTTGTGATAGTTCGCCTGCCAGTCCTTGTCACTCATCAGCCGCGGCGCCGCGGCTTCGAATTCGGCCAGGCTCGGAACGCTGACCTCCAGGACGACGGTATAGAAGGGTCCCGTCACGTCGGTCAGCATCCGGGTTTGGAAGTTCATCCCGGCGCCGACCCGCCTCTGAATGGCGTTACCTTCTTTGAATAGCACCATAGCCTCCCGCGCCTTGCCGAACTGCAAGCGAAACACGTTTCGGATGACGATCATGGTCAATTCCCTTTCTGCAATAAGGTGTGCTCAGATACCCGTCGTTGAGTAACTACGCAGCGCCACTGCCGTCGGTTACCAATCGCGTCATGCTCCGATTAACCGTGCGCCGGTGTAACCGGTCGAACGCCGGGTCCGTAGTACATGCAGCGGCAGGGTTCGCGCTGTGACGGCCGAACAGGAACGCCAATCTGCCGGCTTGATGCGACAGGCACAGGCAGGCGACCAGGCCGCTTATGCGACGCTGCTGGTGTTGTTGGCGTCGGCGACGCGGCAGTTCGCCAGGGCGCGCCTCGGCGCGGTGCCGTGGATCGACGACGTGGTGCAGGACACGCTGCTGGCCGTGCATCGCGCCCGGCAGACGTACGATCCAGGGCGGCCGTTTGCGCCGTGGTTTTATGCCGTGGCCTCGAACCGGCTGATCGACGCGATCCGGCGCGAACGCCGCGTGACGTCGCGCGAAATCGCATCCGATGTGTTACCGGAGTCGGTGGTGGAAGAAACGGTGGGCCGTGACGCGATTGATGTCGAAGCGATACGCGCCGCCGTGGCGTCGCTGCCTGAGCGGCAGCGTGCGGTGATCGAGCGCCTGAAGTTTCAGGACCAGTCCGTCCGCGAGGTCGCGGGCCGCCTGAGCATGAGCGAGTCGGCGGTGAAAGTGACCGCGCATCGCGGGTATCAAACGTTGAAGCGACTGTTGAGAGCGCGACGGCATGAGGACTGACGAACTGATCGTGGAGCTCGCACGATCGGCGGGTCCGGTTCGCCGGCTGGCGAAGCCGTCGATCCGGTTCGCGCGATGGACCGCCGCGTCGGTGCCGCTGATCGTGTTGGGCGTTATCGTCATTGGTCCACGCGAAGATGTTGTGACGGCGGTGTCGCAGCCGAGCTTCCTCGCGATTGCCGCGGCCACGATCGCCACTTCGTTGCTCGCGGCGGCGAGTGCCCTTGTCCTGGCGATTCCAGGTGCCGAACGATCGTCGTTGCAACGAATGGCGCCACTGATCGCCGGCAGCGCATGGGCGATCGGACTGGCCTACCTGTTGGCGAGCGAAGGCGCTGCGGCGCGGCGACTGCTGGCGTGGCCGTTTCATTGGCTGTGTCTGATTGAGATCGTCGCGTTCGCGCTGATCCCGGGACTTGCGCTATTGGCAATGCTGCGTCGGGCAGCGCCATTGCAACGCGCGTGGAGCGGCGCGCTCGCCGCGCTCGCCGCAATCGCGAGCGGCGCCGCCGCAACCCAGTTTCTTTGTCCTCTCGACGATTCCGCACACCAACTGATCGGACATGTGTTGCCAGTGGCCGGCCTGTCGATGTTGGGAGCCCTTGCCGGACCGCGGTTCTTGAACTGGGCGAATCACTGACGGTCGCCGCCGTGACGGCGCGGTAACCGGCGGGGCGTGACGCGCGGGAGGCTTCAGCATGAAGCGTCCACACACAGAGAAGAGTCGCGTCCGACGACCTGAATAGCGCTAGACTCGACCACAGCCTGAGGTGTTGCGTGTTCCATCGCGTCGAGGTCCTGACTATCGTTCTCCTGTTCGCTTCCCTCCTGTCGTCGTCCGCTCAGGCGCCTCCGTCGCCAGACGACGACCGTCTGTGGACGGCCTTCGTCACCTGGCTGCAAACTGCGCCGCGCTCGACGCAAGTGGCGAGCTACCTCGATCTCTACGCCAAGCATCTGGTCGAGACAGGCACCGCCCCGGCGATGGTCCCGCAAACCATGGCGCGGCTGCTGGCGCTGATGCGCGACCGCCCAGAGGCCTGGCGGCTGCTGTTTGACCGACTTTACACAACGCCAGGGGCGACCTTCCGCACCGAGCCGACGGCACTACTAGTGTCTGCCGTCGAGGGCCGCCAGCCGGGACGCGCTCTCGACGTCGGCATGGGACAGGGACGCAATGCGGTGTTTCTGGCGCTCAAGGGCTGGGACGTCACCGGCATCGACTTGTCGGAAGAGGGTCTGGCCGCTGCACGGGCTCAGGCGACCCGAGGCGGTGTGTCGCTGCGCGCGCTTAGGGAGGATGCCTCCACCTTCGACTACGGCGACGCCCAGTGGGACCTGATCGTCATCACCTACGGCCCGGCCTCGGTCGGCGATGCGCCGTTTGCCGCGCGCGTCAAGAGGGCACTGAAGCCGGGCGGGCTCCTGGTGATTGAAACGTTCGCGTCTGATCGCAGCGCCGCCCTGCGAAAACCAGTGGACCTCGACCCGGCGGAACTGCTCCACATCTACGGCGACGACCTCCGCATCGTGCGCTTCGAAGACTTCGACGGCACGTCCGAGTGGGACCCGCAGGTGACGCGGCTGGTGCGAATGGTCGGTCAGAAGCGGCAGTAGGCCGCCCCACCCCACCGATCGCTGCCACGATGTTCGCGATTCATCCCACCAATCGATCGCGCACCGCAAGCGCGCTTCGACGCGTTCGTCGCCCGCGACAACGACGAACGGCCGCACGAAGCGCTGGCGATGCGCGTGGCCGCGGATGACTATCGGCGCTGGTCGTATCGGGGCTCGGCCCGCTCGAGTATCCGTTTCATGATTGGACCGCGATCGTCGCGACGTGCGGCCGGATCTGTTACGAGAATCGGAAAATGAATCTCAGTACGGTGTTGGCAGGGCAGAAGGGTAGACCCCGTGAACGCGATGCCGAAGGCGAGGGCGCGTGGCTGGGATTCGACCTCGCGAGCGCGATGCCGAAGGCGAGCGCGCGTGGCTGAGGCCCACCCTCTCCGCCGAACGAGACGAATGTCGAGTGAGTGGCGGAGAGGGTGGGATTCGAACCCACGTGCCCTTTCGGACAAGACGCTTTCGAGGCGCCCCCGTTACGACCACTTCGGTACCTCTCCGCTCTGAGTGGACCGCGCCGATCGCCGGAACGTTCGATTATATAACGAACTCAAAAGCGCCGTGGGAACCGACCGTGCGCCGGCGCGCACACTCGAGGCGCGCCGCTACCGCGCCGGTCGGAAATGCAGAAAGACGTTGAGGTCGGTCGTGGTGGTGTCGTCGCCCACCAGCTCCGGGAGCACATAGAGAAAGCGCCGGTCGATCGGCGAGATGTCGTACTGCATGCCCGATCGCCCGGTCGCCGGGCGGCGATTCTCGAACAGCTTGGTGACGCGATCGACGGTGAACGGCGCCGACGGCCGCGCCGACACCGCCATCATCGCGCCCTCGGGCGTGACGTAGTAGAGCTCGTTCGAGCCCGGCGCTCCCCACAATGGATAGCGGCCGCCGCTCGCCGAGATCTGGACGCGCGCGTCCTTGACGTTGGGAAACGGCCGCACGAACACCTCGAAGCGGCCGCCGGATTCATCGGACTCGTAGGCGATCCACCGGCCGTCCGGAGAGATCTGCGCGAGCCGCTGATCGAAGTCGGGACTGTCGAGCAGCGGCGTCGTCACACCCGGCCGGGCGGGATCGAACAGCACCGTGTCGCGAAAGCGATCGTAGACGAGCAGCTGACGGCCGTCCGGCACGAACGCTTGCGTGAATTGCGGCTCGGGCAGCGCGAGCTCGAGCCGCGCCGGCGTGGCGCCGTCGGCGGCCTGTGAATAGATGTCGAAGTTGCCGGAGCGATCCGATGAAAACCAGACGCGCCGTCCGTCAGGCGACCACACCGCGAGCATGTCCTCGGAGGGGCCGTCGGTCAGCTGCGTCTGGGTGCCGAGCGCGAGGTCGACGATCCAGATGTCGCGCTTGCCGTTGATGGTGCGTTCGACGGCGATGCGTTTGCCGTCAGGCGAGACACGCGGCAACCCGTAGGCCTGCGGCTCGAGCGGCAGCGGATCGAGCGCGCCGCGCCGATCGATCCAGACCAGCCGCCGCCGGTCCACTTCCCTTCTCGGCGGGGCGAACACCAGCGTGCCGTCGGGCGCGACCGCGAAATTGGCCGCGCCGTTGTCGGGCGACGCGGCGACCGTCACGTCGAGGCGCTGCGGCGTGCCGCTGACAGTCCCTGACGCGGCGTCGAATCGCATCGTGTGCAGCACGCCGCCGACCGCATAAACCAGCGCGCCATGACCGTCGTAGCATGCCGCCGAACCGCCCTCGATCAGCGTGCGCTGCTCGTTGGTGTCGAGCTTGAGCCACGCGACCTGCGGCGCGCCACCATCCGAGACGATCGTGAACAACAGCGATCGGCCACCGGGAAGAAACTGCGGCCATGCATAGAGGCGTTCGTGTCGCGCGCGATCGGGCGCCTTGATGAGACGCGCGTCACCACCCGCGGACGAGACCTGATGCAGGCCTTCCGTCGATGCGAAGACGATCGAATCGCCGTGCCACGTCGCGCCGCTCGGGCGGTTGGCGGTGGTGGCGATCGCGACCGATGCGCCGCCGTTAAGCGGCACTTTTCTGACGCCCTGGTCATCGAAGAAGCCGACCCATTGCCCGTCTGAGGAAAAAAACGGATTCGACGCCTGCCGTCCCGTGGACACCAGCACCGGTTCCTGCTGTGCCAGGTCGCGGACCCACAGGTTGCTGCTCGATAACGTCAGCGCCACGTGCGTGCCGTCCGGCGACAACGCAAGATAGGTCGAGCCGATCGTCAGGACGGTCGGCGCGCCCTTGAAAGCCATCGACAAGCGGATCGGCGCGGGCGGTGATGCCTCGGGCACAGCGAGCCGCGACACCATCCACCCGATCGCGATACCGGCCAGCGCGATCGCCGCCACCGCGATCCAGCGCCGCCCCGATCGCGCCGCTGCCGGCGCGTCGATGCGAGGCAGCGTGCGCTCGTGCTGCGCGTCCTCGAGATCGAGCCGCAGGTCCGAGACATGATGCGTGCGGCGCGACAAGTCGCGGGCGAGCGCGCGCGCCAGCGCTCGTCGAGCCGACGCCGGTGTGTCTGCAGGGAGGCGCGTGAGATCGGGCGCGCTCGACAGGATCGCGGCGATCGACTCCATCCCCGAGTCGCGCTTGAACGGCGATACGCCGGTGAGCATTTCATAGAGCACGACGCCGAGCGCCCACACGTCGCTTTGCGGCCCGGCCGCTTCGCCGCGCGCCTGCTCGGGACTCATGTAGGCGGGCGTGCCGAGAATCGCGCCGTGCTTGGTCGCCGCGGTGGCGGTCGCGTCGGTTGACGCCGCCGGCGCCGCCTTGGCGAGGCCGAAGTCGAGGATCTTGACGCGTCCGTTCGTATCGATCTTGATGTTGGCGGGCTTGAGATCGCGGTGCACCACGCCGCGGGCATGCGCGGCCTCGAGACCTTCGGCGATCTGCCGCGCGATCGCCAGCGCGTCGTCCATCGGCAGCGGCCCGCGCGCGATCCGCCGCGACAGCTCTTCGCCCTCGACCAGTTCCATCACCAGCGCGCGATCCTCGACGCCGTAAATGTGCGCGATGTGCGGATGGTTGAGCGCCGCGAGGGTCCGGGCTTCCTGTTCGAAGCGGCGCAGGCGATCCGGATCGGCGGCGAACGACTCCGAAATGATCTTGATCGCGACGTCGCGATCGAGGCGCGTGTCGCGGGCGCGATACACCTCGCCCATGCCGCCCTGACCAATCATCTCGGTGATCTGGTACAGGCCGATGCGCGCGCCGGCAGACAAACCCACGGCGGAATTATATGGGTGGTTCGCGGTCGGCATCCGGATCAGCGCTCGCCTCGATGTTCTGCATTTCGTGCAGCGCCAGCACCGTCTACCAGAACGGAAACTTGCGCCACTGCGATTGCCCATCCCGCATCGCGCGCAAATCTGCGGCGCCGCGCTGTAAGCGTTCCTCCTGCCTATTCAACCCGCCGGCGAGGTTCCGCCACAACCGACGCCGCACGTGCCGCAAGTCGCTCGTCGATCCACTGCGCCGCCTGGCGCCGTTGCCCACTGGTAATGATGGCGCCATTAAAGGGGCGGCATGAACCGCGCCCCGTCTTGGACAGACTGTTCTGAGTCGATCATTGAAACTTCTGGGCGAAAGCTGCACGGCCAGCTCATCGGTCCGCAGATCCTCCACCATTCTCCGCCGTTGCCTCCCGACGGAAATTTCGCAGCGCGGAATCCCTAGTGGACTCCCGGGGAGAAGTGCTGTAGAACCGTGTGCACTCGCTCACAACTGAGCTCGCTTTGGTAACCCCCCTAGCGCCTAGAGGGCTCTCATGACGACTAAGTTCCGCGCGTCGCGTCGCTCCTCGTCCGTTCTCCGAATTGCGTTCGCAATCGCGCTGGCACTGTCAGCGGGCATTGATGCCGACGCGCAGGTCGCCCATGCGGGGCGCAACGTCAACATGGCGTCGGGCACCACGCTGCCCGACGGCGATCCGTTCCTGCAGCGCCAGAACGAGGTGTCGGTCGCCTGCTCGTCGCGCGATCCGCGCACCTGCGTGGCGATGGCCAACGACTATCGCACCGTCGATGTTCCCGGCCTGAGCGGCGGGCGCGTCATCGGCGATGCGTGGATGGGCGCGTTCTTCACCGTGGACGGCGGCGAAACGTGGACCACGAAACTGGTGCCCGGCTATCCGCAGGATCCGTCGAACGCGTCGCCGCTCAAAGGATTCGAAGCGGCCGCCGATCCAACCGTGCGCACCGGCACCAACGGCATGTTCTACGCCGCCGGCATCGCGTTCAACCGTTCCGCGGTACCCGGCAACGTCCCGCTCGCCGATCGATCGAAACCACCGTCGCAGCCGCCCAACCGGTTCGCGCGCACCGCACGCGCCGTGCTGCGTTTGTTCGTAGACGATGAGGTGATCGCGTCGTGGTTTGGCAGCGCGGGCGCCGCGCCACCGCCGCCGCCGGCGAGCAAGACCGGCGTGGTGTTCATCGCCCGCTATATCGACGACAACAACGTCGACAACGGCACGGCCGACAAGGTCGCCTATCTCGGCACGATCGTCGTGGACGCGGGCAAGCCGATCGAGTTCCTCGACAAGCCGAGTCTCGCGGTCGATGTGCCGCGCGCCGGCGCCGGGACCTGCACGATCCCGGCGCACGGCTCAACACCAGTGCAATCCTTTGCCGGCGGTACGCTGCACGTGGCGTATACGGCGGCGTCGAGCAACCTGAAGAAGACCGACCTGATGTACACCCGGTCGACCAATTGCGGCGTCACCTGGGACAAGCCGCAGTCGATCGATCAGAAGACCAAGATCAACCAGGGCGCGGCGATCGCGATCGATCCGCGGACCGGCGCGGTCAACGTGTTCTGGCGCGTGTTCGAGGGCAAACAGGCGACCGACGGCATCTACATGGCGCGCTCGATCGACGGCGGCCAGAAATTCAGCAAGCCGTCGCTGGCGCTGCAGTTCCCCGCCGCGCATCGGCCGTTCGATCAGTCCACCCTCCCCGACGATACGGTGACGACCTACCGCGCCTTTCGATCGAACGCGCTGCCGACCGCGGTCACCGATCAGTTCTCGCGCACCTATCTCGCGGTGTCGCAGCGCGGCTGGGCGCCGGTGCCGGCCAACGTGCCGGCGGCGGATCGCGATGCGCGCATCGTGATCGCATCGACGGTGTGCGTCGGCGCGACCTGCACGCCGTTTACGGCGCCCGCGCCGATCGATAACCATCCGGCGCGCGGCCATCAATTCATGCCGGCGCTGACCTTGACCGCCGGCAAGCTCGCGATCGGCTGGCAGGACTCGCGCGATTCCTTCGGGCCGAAGCTGACCACCGGTGGCGAGGGCTTCGGTCCGGTGATTGCCGACCCGGTGACGTTCACGCCGTATCACACGCTCGATGTGCGGCTGGCGTTGGCGACGCCCGGCGCCGCGCCGGTGTTCACCGACTACACGCTCGACAACGACGGCAAGCCGATCCGGCCGTCGACGCGCGTGTCGCGCTACCTGCACGGCTTCAATCCGCAGCAACCCAACGACGTCCGGCAGGTCGAATTCAACGCCAGCAACTATCCGCTGGTGGTCGACGGCACGCGCCCGTTCATCGGCGATTACATCGACGTGTCGCCGACCGTGCCGTTCCTGCTGTCGGCGAACGGCACGTGGACCCACAACCTCGGTATCTACACGCTGCCCGAGCCCAGTCCGCTATTGCCGCAGGTGATGACCACGTGGGGCGACAATCGTGACGTG
>JADMIO010361587.1_pt1 | contig 45259 bp, 38 predicted proteins | sample 8958161 | NCBI WGS metagenome assembly JADMIO01 (sample SAMN16585339, study PRJNA669376) | soil metagenome | isolation source: Crop rotation soil | place: USA: Cullars Rotation, Alabama | collected 2011
GCCGCGACTTCAAGTCACGTGAATTCCAAGCTTCGGATCCCACTGTGCTGGAAAGAGATTGAGAAAACCTGCATTGTAATTGACAGAAATGAGCAGGCCATTGCTGAAACAATAACCACTCATGAGGTTCAGTCCCATATCAAACCCTTTCATTGTAGCATTATCACCATTTCCGAATTTTATGTTTTCGCTCACGGAACTGGTATTATCAGAGTATTTCACTTTGCCTGATAATGCAAATGCAAGAGATGGCCCACCACCTATAAAAAAATCACCGATACCTGCAGTGTGGTAAAGAAAATTCAACGGTATTTCAACGTGGTTAACATTCAGCTTCGCTTTTTCAGTGTTGCCATTGTAAGTTTGTTTGTCCTGCATCCCTTTTTGAACAAAGTTGATCGCAGGCTGAAAGCTGAAATGGTTTCTGATGGAAATGTCCGCCAGCAGTCCACCCAGGAAACCGACCTTTGCACTGCCGCTGTTTTTTTCGCCATCTACTTTTACATTGTAATTGGCAATGGATATTCCTGAAGTAATACCCAGCCTCACATTTTGTGCATAACAATTTATTGAGATAATGATCATCAATAAGAGAATAATTTTTTTCATTTTGGTAAAATTTTAGTGTTTGAAGATCGACGTGAATGAACCCGCCTTTGTATTATATCCGCATTTTTGTAATTTGTTACCTGCGCAGATCGCCAGTAGATCATTTTAATTCAAATGACAGCACACAACGACCATAAATACATTGAAGCCCTTAAGCAAAATGATTCTGTGCTTATCGAGGAGATATACCGGCGTTATGCCGACCGTATAAAACAAATGGTCTTAAAAAACAGTGGCAATGAAACAGATGCCGCTGACCTGTTCCAGGAAGTACTGATCGAACTGCACCGCAAGGCTACCCAACAGAACTTTGTACTTACCTGTCCCTTTGATGCATTTCTTTACCTGGTATGCCGAAACCGCTGGATCAACGAACTTCATAAGCGTAAAAGAAAGGCTGTAACAATTAGCACGGATGATGGATTTAATATCAGTGAAGATGTTTTTGAAAATTATGAATCATTACTGTCCAGGGAAAAACGCAAAGCCTTGATAGAAGAAAAACTTGCTCAATTAGGAGAAAGCTGCCGCGACCTTTTATCGCTTTCCTGGAGTGGGAAGCCTTTACAGGAAGTGGCGCAGATACTTAACTTTTCCTATGCTTATGTAAGAAAGCGCAAAACAGAATGTATGTCAAAACTGATCAACCTGGTGAAAGAAGCACCGGGCTTCAGCGCTTTAAAATTAAAATAAGATATGAACCCGGAGATAGCAGAAAAAATAGAACAATATCTTAATAATGAGATGTCGCCAACTGGGCGGAACGATTTTGAATTGCAATTATCAACCGATGCTGAATTGGCAGCTGCGTTTGAACTTTATAAAACTATTGATGCTACAATGAGCCCATCGCAAAATGAGAATGAATTACGGCAGACATTGCAAAAGATGAACAGTAAATATTTTGCTTCATCAGCAAAAGTGCGTAGTATGTCATTCAAGAAATGGATGGCTGTTGCAGCTTCACTTACCATTATTGCTGTTGTTTGTTTTTATTTACTCATGCCATCGGGATCATCCACAGAGAAACTTTATGCCGAATACGCACGGCATCAACCTGTAAATATCCAGTCAAGGGGAAATGCAACAGACACGCTGGCCCAGCAGGCTTCATCCGAATTCAATAAAAAAGATTATAAGAAAGCCCTGCCATTAATGGAAGCATATCTTAAGCAACAACCAGGCGATATACAAATGAAATTCGCCCTGGCAATATGTTATCTTGAAACAAACAATTTTACCGGGGCAACAAATATTTTTTCTGAGATCTCATCAGGACAGACAGCTTACGCGGAAGCCGGGAAATGGTACCTGGCTTTGTCAGCGCTGAAGCAAAATAATATCCAGGCATGCAGGAATTACCTGAATGATATTCCTACCTCATCTTCTTATTATCCCAACGCCAAAGAGTTGTTTAACAAACTGCCCCACTAAGTTGTCTTTAGTTTAGCGAAAATGAGATAACCTGCGATCAACGCAATGAAACAGATCAGCAGTATTAATGGTAAACTATTATTCCCCGGTTTGATTTTCTCCTTTGCTGACCCAATGTATATATATCCGCTCCAATAATAAGGTGATGCCGAAGCAACAGACCCATTGCTTATGGCAGCAAGTTTTGCTTTGTGCAGTGCTGTGGAAAAATCATCGGATTTAAGGCCACTGTAAAAACTTTTGAAAATGCTTGCCGAGCTATTGTCTTCCGTTTGCCATAAACTGGCGATCACATTTTTTGTACCTGCATAACTGAATCCCCTGGCAAGGCTCATCAATCCTTCTGTTTTATTTATTGCCCCGGTTCCTGTCTGGCAGCCGCTTAATACAACCAGTTTTGCTTTAAGAGGCAATGTGTAGATGCGGTTTAAGTAAAGGGTGGAATCATAAAACTCAATTCCTGCAGGGCTTGTACTGCTATCTGCGTAGGCATGTGTGGCAATGTGTATCAATTCGGAGTTCGCACAATTTTTTTCGAATTGTTTTAATGTTGCCTGGGCGCCTGAGTAAAAGTTTCCTTCGGGATATAGTTCTTTTATTGCCTGTAATTCTTCATTGCTATGCTGTAATGGCATTATCCCTCTTTCTTTATTTGTAAACAATGGTGCGAAAGCAGCTATTGATTTTCCTTCTTTATTATTTTCATTCCCGTCATACATCAACAATGTTTTACAGGAGAATGCATAGCGGGTTTCTTTTTGTTTGATCAAAAAAGGGAAGGATGATATATTGGCCGAATTTGTACCATTGGTCAATAACGCATCAAACGGAATATAAGACAGGTAACCATCAGGTATAAGTAATATAGAGTTGTTCTCTTTTGCAATGTAAGGAGCAAGTATATTTTTATACAGGTCATTTGCCACAGAAGCATATCCTTTAGGGTCGTTCAGGATCCTATTCCTGTCGGAAAAAAAATGCAGGAAATCAGCTGTTATTCTTTTTGCCGCACCTGGTAACTTAAAAAATCCTGGGGAATTATTTTTTCCGGTATTAAAAACATAATCTACAGAATCACCGCAGAAATATTCAACAAGATCTGTTCCCGGCAGCACTGTCTTTTTTATGATCTCTTCAACCGGTAACGAATCTTTGCCTGTTATCATTTCATTATAACGGGGGTTATTTACCCTGGTATTATTTTCAGCGGTGAGTAATTGATCTTCTGTACTTTTCTTTGCCCTGGCCAATGACTGTATCAGGACAGTATCTTTTTGATCAATGAAATTCTGCTGCCCCATTTCAATTTCAAGCAAAGAAAGATTGCTGCGTAATAACAGTGATCTTTGATATGCAGAATCGTTCTGAAGGAATAAAGATGCGGCAATGTTACGTTTGATGGACTCAGCCAATACGAATGCTTTGTTGTTCTCTGCAAACAGGAAAGCCTGGTTTGCCCATTTGCTGTCGTTTGTTTTTTGATATAAGTAATAACAAAGGGCGATCGCTTTTTCTGTTTGCTGCCTGGTCTGTGCAGTTAACCAAAAACGGGATTCATCATAAGAAAAGGCATTCAATAATTTCCTTTCAGTTTCAAATGCAAGACTATAACAGTTGGCGGCATTTTCCAGGGCATCGATATTTTCAATGCTACCCGAACAGATACAATTTGCTTTTGCATATAATGCTTCTGCAATGGTATTTTCAGCATACAGGTCTGATTGCAATGGGAAAGCGAATTTGTTCAGTGTATCGATATTGATAACTGTATACAATGCCTTATTGTAATAATATAAAGCTGAATCGATGGAATGCAGTTGTTCCATTGCGTTTCCCATGGCAATAAATGTTTTTCCCTGTTCCCGGTTGCGTGGGTTTTGACCGGAAGCAACCCTTGCTGAATCGGTTGATCGCTGTAATATTTTTAATGCTGTAACAGGATCATTTTTCAGTAAATACAACTTGCCTTCGATATTGTATAACTGGCTATAGGTTTCTGTTTTACCGGGGCCCTGTGGTACATTGTGAAGCTGTTGCCCTGCCTGTATGATCTGTAAACCGGCTTCGGGCAATTTTCTTTGATTGACATAAATGTCAGCGAGCTCAATAGAAGCGGTTGCTTTTTTTTTGTCAGGAACTTCAGGCAGGTCAAATATTCTGTTCAACGTTTTTTCTGCTTCATCATATCGTTTTAGTTCCTTTAATGGAATTGACAGGTTAATGGCGCATGATGCTATCTCTTCATAGTTCTTTTCATCGGTATAATACCTGAGACATTGTTCAAGCAGTAACACAGCTTTTTTGTAATCACCATACCTGCTATAAATATTTGCAAGTGTTTTTTGTGCGTAGGCGATCATTTCCTTTTTTGCGTGGGCATATGAAGGGTACATGACTATGTATTTGTCAAGCTGCTCCCTGCTTTTTACATAATAATGAAGATCATTCAGGTCAAGTGCCCTGTTGAAAAGCACATCAAAGAATAATTCCTGCCGAACCGCATCTTTTGATAATTGGTGTTCATAAAGCAGGATGCTGTCTGCGAAGATCCCGCTTTGCTCCAACAGGCGGGGATTCCTTGAGGTACTGTATTGATCATATAAAGAATCGTAAGTCTTTTTCCAGGAAATTATTTTGCTGCTATCGTATGCAGCATACAATGTTATTGTTTTATTGTTACGACAATCGGAAAGAATGAACAGCAGGGAAACAAATAAAAAGCCATTGAATATTTTATCACGTAACATGAGCCCTGTTTTGTATAAAACAAAATAGGGCTTTTAGTTTAAAGATTAAAATTACCAGGCTTTATGGATTCAATAAATCATCTTTTACAACCACCGGCTATGATGCAGTTTGATCTAACGGTATCATGTCCTGGAATTGGTCTGTTTGGTTGACCATTTGTGTTTTTGAAAGTGATCCATACATTAAACGGTAAGCAGTTGTCAACCGGGCCTGGAGATTTTTTTGTATAAAGCATGCATTTGATAAAACCCATTCTTCCACTTATCCGTACTTTTTTCCTGGCTGTACCGGGAAGGTTTACACCAATCAGGCTGAATGTAATTTTATTCCTGTTTTTATCCAGTTGGTAATAATATGGATTTTTTATTCCGAAGGCCCATTTACTTACAGGGTATGAAGATCCATCCTTATAAAAAACCACGTTGTTAAGTTCAGATGGAAATGCTATTCCTTTTGGTAATTGTAAATCTGCAATAACATCTTTTGCATCCCCTGTTCCATCATTTCTAAAAAAGATTTTTATGGGTATTTTCTGATCAAAAGGAGAATTCAGGCATTCCGGCCCGGCATCAATCCCGTTAGGATCCCTGGCAACAAGGTCTACCCGCAGGTCTTTCACTAATAATTGAGTCTGGTCAAGTAGTTCTGTATTATTATACTTAATTAATAATGCGGCAAGTGATGTTGAATTGCCCTGATAGCGTTCTCCTGATTTAAAAGGAGCAAGGGTTAAAAAAATATTTTTCACAAATTCATCCGAATTGCCATCGCTAAAGAAATATACTGCATTGGTATAGCCATGATTAGCTACTGTCAGAAGATTTAAAACATCCTGTGGAAGACCTGTTGGCAGACTGGATTCATCATAATAAATAGTTTCCCTGTTATGTATGCGTATGGATTTTGTATGTTTCCCATCGTTAAAATCCAGGTCTTTGTTATTAATGATACTGAAAATATCACCTGCTGCTTCTGTTTTATTGTAAAAAAAAGCTATTATATTATCTGATGCGGTGTAAGGCTTATAACTCAATGCAACTGTCATTGTATCTCCTGCAACAACCCAATCGACACAAGGGTCAATATTAACTCTCGAATAAGACAAAGAAGGGTTATTTGTAAATTCGGTTTGAGGTGAGGCTGGATCACTGTTCTCATTTCTTACAGAAATAGATACATTTCTTGGAGGCCTTGGTGTCGTGTCGTAATAAGATGAAATTGTTGCTATTGCTTTTGAGCCTGCATTAATTTGATGATTATAGGAATAATAGAAAGTCCTGGCAATGGTAGCATCTATATGGTCACTCTTAAAATACCTGCCATCTCCTGTTTCAATAAAAACAGTGTAATAAGGTGAAGTTTTGTTTTCGTCATAAGAACGTATTGTATCAAGATCAACAGTAAAATTTCCTGATGTGCTATATTTAAATGACTGCGGAAATGCTTTTAAGTGTATTAATGTAAATAAAAAAATTACGAAATAAACGGCTGAATTTTTTTTGATACGCATAATAAAGTTTTTAATGATTTTAAATAAATCATGCAAAATGAAGTTTTGTTACCTTTTGCCAAAACCAACGTGAGGAGTCAAAAAAGATTAGCCAATTTGGAGAGGATTGGATTTTCAAGCAAAGTATAAAGTAAATATGAGAAATGCAATATTAAGAAGCAAGTAATACCTGCCATGCTTCTGTTATTTTACCGTTATCCAGTAATTCCTTTGCATAACGATGTAATTCTTTTTCCATTTCATCGGGATTGATGGAATAATACTGTATGATATTTTTCAGTTTTTCATCCTCGAATGAAGGATCTATGAATGGCATCTCGTGCACATTGCCGAGCTGGCCGAGGTTGTTGCCGGACAGAATTGTACTGCTGCGGATATTGTCCGGCAGTGCATCCAGACCGATACCCAGCTGAACATTAGGTTTGGTCACTTTGAACAAACTGTGTTCATCAACTTTTGTGTACCAGTCGCCACCAAGCCTTGCCACATGATGGATCTTTTGCTGGTCTACTTTTTTATTTTCATCCAGTATGCTTTCGTCAATGTGCATGCAAAGCACTTCGCAGATCACCAGGTTCCCTGCACCTGCTTTATCACCAAGTGGCTTAATCTCTAAAACCCTGCATTCAAGTTTTATCTTGCTTTCTTTCACCATTGGCGGAGATACCATCGTTGCTTTTTCTTCTGTAAATCCTGCCTTGGTAAATTCATTCACCTGTTTAGGGAATTCGCAACTGGCAAGCGAGGTTTGTTGCACCATATCAAAGTCAACAATATTTATGACAACTTCAGGTACTTCCTGAACATTTTGTAATGTATGTTTGGTGGTGTTATCCCTCACTCTTCTTGCAGGTGAAAAAACAACTACCGGTGGATTTGATGAGAAGAGATTGAAGAAACTAAAAGGAGATAAGTTGATGTTTCCTTCTTTATCAATTGTAGATGCAAAACATATCGGCCTCGGCGCAATGGCATGCTGCAGGTAGTTTTGTACATCAACAGTTGTTAATTCTTTTAAGTTCAGGAACATTTCTGTGGGTTGAGTGTTACTTTTTTTTCAAAGATAAAATTGAAAAATCGTCATCTTCCTTTACGATCGTATTGCTGAGTTTTCCCAGTCCATCAATTTCCATTTCCACAACATCTCCTTCTTTCAGCCATTGTTCCTCGTAGTTTGGGTCATTGAGTTTGCCCGTTCCATTCAATTCCAGGAAACAACCTGTTCCAACTGTTCCGCTCCCGATCACATCACCGGCATAAAGGTTCACACCATAACTGCAACGTTCAATGATCTCAGCAAAGGTCCAATCCATATCACTTAAATTACCGGTACTTACCTGTATGCCGTTAACGATACATTTCATGTTCAGGTTCCATGCCTTGCCGGTATGTCCTTCCTTACAAGGCACTTCATAGGATTCAAGTTCATCCAATGTTACCAGCATAGGCCCGATAACTGTTGCAAAATCTTTTCCCTTTGCGGGACCAAGGTTCAGTTTCATTTCTTCCATCTGCAGTGTCCTTGCACTCATATCATTCATGATCATCAGCCCTGCAATATATTCATCAGCATCTGCGGCTTTGATATTTCTCCCGGGCCTGTTAATCACGATGGCAGCTTCCAGTTCAAAATCAAGTTTATCAAAATGATCGGGCATACAATAAATATCACCGGGACCCTGTATACTATTATGGTTGGTGAAATAAAAGATCGGGTATTGATCAAACTCGGGGATCATTTCAACCTTACGGTTTCGTCTGGCAGCTGCAACGTGCTGCCTGAAGGCATAGCCATCACGACAACTTGTTGGGTGAGGAACAGGTGCCAGTAACAAGGCATCATCATAAGGAGTAGAAATGATCGTTCTTCCCTGCCCGCTCTTCAGGCGTTGTTCAACGGCGAGGGCTAAGGGCATCACATCATCCCAGTAATTCAGGAACATTGCCATGCTGACAGGCAGATCGGGGTGCAGCTGATCCGTATCATATAACAATCCATCTACAAGCAATGCCAATTGTTCATGTTCTTCCTTTATATAAGTGACCAGTTTCATATAAAATTGTTAAGTAGGCAAATTTAGTATTACCCACTCCATGTAAAAAAAATGATTTTGTATATTTGCACTCTTAAACCGTATTAATGGAATTCGATAAAATATATAATAAGGGCCAGGCCCAGTTATTTAAAAATCAATACCTGGAATTCCTCACGAAAACGCATCCACTGGTTATTTGGGGCATGTACCTTCCTGTGCTTATTTTATTGCCTTATTATTCCTTGGAAGTTGCGGATTTTAACGGGCTTTCGGTTTTTTTGCTTTTTTTAGCAGGAATGTTCGTATGGAGTTTTACAGAGTATATACTTCACCGTTTTGCTTTTCATTATCATGCAGAAACGGAGCGTGGGAAAAAGATACATTATATCCTTCATGGCAATCACCACGAATATCCAAGAGATAAAGAAAGATTGTTCATGCCTGCAGCTCCCAGCCTGATAATTGCATCGGCTTTTTTCCTATTCTTTTATCTGTTATTGGGTAAAAATGCATTTCCCTTCTTCCCCGGGTTCTTATTGGGATACCTTGTGTACGGAAGTATGCATTATGCTATCCATGCCTGGAATCCACCCTTCAAATGGATGAAGGGATTATGGCGCAATCATCACCTGCATCATTATAAGCAGGATGATAAGGGCTTTGGTGTTAGCAGCACTTTATGGGATCATGTGTTTGGAACAATGTTCGACCTTAAGAAAGAAAAAGAAGATAAGGAAAAAGTGAAAGAACTGATGTTTGCCAAAAAGCCAAAAGGAAATTTACAGGAGCAATAGTCTACCAGCGTTCATTCTCATCAATAATATTATCCTGGTCCCGGTTCTTTTGCCGTGACCTTATTTTTTCTGATTGTCTTTCAATGATAAGTTGTGCAATGATCTTCCCTGCATCTTCAGATCTGTTTTCACTTAGTAATTGCTTCAGTTTTTTTTCACTTACATCAATGCGGTAAAGCAGGTTAATCAATGATTCAAAATCATTTTGTATAAGATCATTTATTTTTTCTGCCAACAGGTTTTCAATACCTGCTGCTGAAACTTTTTCCCGCAGATCAAAATGCTGAACCAGGTAATGTACAAGTGCTGCATCCATAATTATTAATTACTGACCCTGCCTTTTTTGTTGAGCAACCCAAAGAACTGGTCAAGGTTTACATTCATTGAAGTACTGAAAGCGTTTTTGAGATCTTCAGGGTAAGGATGTTTGAACTGCCATTTATTGAAATACGACCTGAATGCATTATCGACCTGTTCCTTGCTGGTCACCGCTTCCAGCACATATAGCCATACTGCTGTTTTAATATAGACGACAAGCCCATAACTGTCACTCGTTTTAAAATCCTGGGAAGCGGTTTCAATAGGTTCTTCCATAGGAATGTTCTGGTTGATGAGATTATAAAATGTGGCCTGGAACTCTTCTGTATTTTTAAGCGTCACTTCTTTTGGCATGTTCTTTCCAAGCAATGAATTTCTCCTGTACTTTTCAGCTTCATACCGGAATTGAAAATATGTATTGATCCCTTCATCCATCCATGGATGATCTCTTTCATTGCTTGCAAGTATGCCATATAACCAATTATGACCAACTTCATGCGTTATCACAGCATCAAGTTTTTCCTGGTCTGCATCGGGGCTCGTTATTAAAGTAACAGTTGGGTATTCCATCCCACCGGAACTTTCATTGCCCGGCCCTTCAACAGCTTTTACAGAATTATATGGATATTGTCCCAGCCAATTTGAATAATGCAACACTGCATCTTCTATGAAATTACTGCTGTTGTACCATTGAGGACTACTGAAATATTTATAAAAAGAGAATACATCAACCGTTTTTCCCGACAGCAATTCCAAGGTATCATATTGTAAAACGAATTCCTTACTTGCAAACCATGCAAAATCATGGACATTGTTTTCCCTGAACCGCAAAGTTTTGTTTGCTGCTGAACGGTTAACTGATGGTCTTGCAGGCTGATAATTTTTAAGAACTCTTGCGATCTCAGCTTCATCTTTGATCCCTTTAATTATCTCATCAATATTTTTTCTGTTTACAGCCCCGGCTCTTTTGTATTCCTTCAATTCACTTTCAGTTTCAAGATCGCCCGTAGCTGCAACAATGTATTCTGAAGGAACTGTAATGCTTACATCAAAGCTGCCGAACTCACTGTAAAATTCACCCTGGTCAAGATATGGCATTTCATGCCATCCCCGCGAATCGTATACAGCAGGCTTGGGATACCACTGGGTGATCATGTAATAATTATCAACATGGCCCATTCTCGAAAAATAACCAGGTATCTGCTCAAAGAATGGAGTGCTGATATTTATCTTTCCGCCAGGAGGAAGCGCTGATGGCAGAATGACCTTTATAATATCTATGTATTTTGGATGAGGTTCTGTTTTGCAGTTGACACCATCAGCAGTAAATAATAGACTATCAATGAATCCTTTTTCTTTGAACGACTTTAATTTGATTTCTTTTTGTGAAGCAATCTGTTTGTATAAAGCACTCTCTTTACTTTTATAGGCATTTGGCCAGAGATGTATCCATATAAATGAAAGTTCATCAGGCGAATTATTTATATATTCAAAGCTAACAACACCTTTAAGAGAATGCTGGTTATCATTTAATGATACATTGATCTTATAATTCACTTCCTGTTGCCAGTATTTTTGTTGGGAAAGTACAGGTGAGTAGTAAGCCAGGCATACAATGAAAGGAAGAACATGTTTAATTTTCATGAGAGTATTATTTGGGTATTCATGAAAATAAAGTAATTGAAGGATTATTCAAATAAAAGGAGGATCAAAATTTTTCAAGTACCCCCAATGCGAATAAGGCATAATCATATTTTACCGGATCATTGGGATCCATTTTTTTTAATTCATTGGTAAGTTCAATCGCTGCAGGCCAATCGGCATAATTGCGTGACAATAAACTGAAATGTTTTGCCACTCTTGCCACGTGTACATCCAAAGGTATCACCAGTTGTGATGGAGCAATTTTTTTCCAGATGCCAAAATCTACGCCCCGCCTGTCTTTTCTTACCATCCAGCGCAGGAACATACTGAGCCTTTTGCAGCTTGCATTCTTTGCAGGACATGCAATATGTTTCCTGGTGCGTTTGGGAACGTCATCCAATGAAAAAAAATATTGGTAGAATCCATTTAGTGCATTTTCTGTATTGACATCATTTTTATTCATCCATTTTGAAAACGCCGGTTCAAGCGAGTCGTTTTTTTCATAATGCATTTTGAAGAACGAAATAAAATACAGCAGGTCTGTTGTATTGAAAGTTCGGTGTTTGAATGAAAGCAATCTTTTGAGATCATTGTCAGAATGCTGAGCACAGAATTGATGCGGTGCATTGTCCATCAGCTGCATCAGCTCTTTTGATTTGTTGATGATCGTAGTTCGGTTTCCCCATGCAAATATGGAAGCAAAAAAACCTGCGATCTCTATATCCTGTTTCTTTGTGAAGAGATGAGGAATGCAAACGGGGTCTGTTAAAATAAAAGAAGGTTGATCGTATTCATCAACCTTCCTGTTCAAAAAATCTTTCAGATCAGGTTGCTTTTGCACAACGATTGTTTTCAGTTTAAACAATTGCCTGTTTGAGGTCTTCAACAAGATCATCCGCATCTTCAATACCCACGCTTAACCTGATCAAGCCATCAGTAAGGCCATTCTTTATTCTTTCTTCGCGGGGAATGCTTGCATGCGTCATGCTTGCAGGATGGTTGATCAGGGATTCAACACCACCAAGGCTTTCTGCCAGTGCAAATAATTTTGTTGATGATAGAACTTTTTTTGCGGCTTCAGGACTATCATCTTTTAAAGTAAAGCTCATCATGCCGCCAAAACCTTTCATCTGTGTCTTTGCGATGTCGTAATTAGGATGGTCTGAAAAACCACACCAGTAAACCTTATCGATCTTGGGATGTTTGCGCAGGAACTGTGCGATCACGAAACCATTCTCGCAATGTTGTTTCATGCGCAGGTGTAATGTTTTTATTCCACGCAAAACCAAAAAACAATCCATGGGGCCGGGCACGGCACCACAGCTTTTTTGAATAAAATATAACTGGTCCCTTATTTCCTGGCTGTTCATGATCAATGCTCCCTGAATAACATCACTATGGCCGCCAAGGTATTTTGTGGAAGAATGCATGACTATGTCAGCACCGAGATCAAGTGGGTTTTGTAAATAGGGAGAAGCAAAGGTGTTGTCAACACAAAGCAACGCTCCCGCTTTTTTCGCAATAGCAGCTGTGGCTGAAATGTCTGTAATATTCATTAACGGGTTCGTTGGTGTTTCAACCCATATCAATTTTGTTTTTGAAGTTACTGCGGTTTGAATATTTGCAATATTGCTTGTATCTAGATACATGAATTTAATGCCGAAGCGTTCAAATACTTTTGAGAATAAGCGGTAAGTGCCGCCATACATATCGCTTCCTGCAATTACTTCATCTCCCGGGTTCAATAATTTGATCACCGCATCGGTTGCGGCAACACCGCTGCTGAATGCAAGCCCGAATTTTCCGTTTTCAATTATCGCCAATGCTCTTTCAAGCGCAAACCTGGTAGGGTTTTGCGAACGTGCGTATTCAAATCCCTGGTTCACGCCTGGCGCCGATTGCACATAAGTCGAAGTTTGATAGATCGGCGTCATGATTGCACCGGTACTCGGGTCAGGTTCTGCACCTGCATGTATGAATTTTGTAGCTGGCTTTTTGTTGGCTAAACTGTTTTGATCGCTCATATAAAAATATTGAGTTGCAAAAATACTTTAATTAATGTAAGTAGAACGACCGTCTATGTATGAAACATCTGCGCAACGCATAAATATCTCCAATCGTAATTGTCGGCATCATGGGCATGATGGCTCCTTGATTTTTTTGTAAGGACCTGCGGCCGCAGGATATCTTTTTTAACGAGCATGTTCTTTGCTTCGTGTAAATAATCTTTCATCGTTGCATTTTCCATCCATTGTTTTTGAGGTGGTTCATACCCGATCTTGTCAGTGCGCCAGACAATGTTCTGGGGAAGTTTATTATTCATCAGTTTACGCAGGATCGATTTTGTGTTTCCATCGCTGATCTTGAACCTTGATGGTAATGTGAAAATGAAGCGAACCAGTTCATCATATAAGAACGGGAGCCTAACCTCTCTTCCATGAGCCATTGCATTACGATCACTGTAACGCAGGAGTTCTTCCAGCCCATTCTGCATGGTATTGAAATAAAGTATATCGTTCAGTTTTGTTACAACAGGTTTGTGTATACCTTCCCATTCCCTTCCTTTGGTATAACTCATCAGGTATTTACTGATGTCGGCATTATGAATGATCTTATTGTATTCATTTTTCTCCAAAGCGATCGAAGCGTGCGATGGTAAAAATGCAGCAAGAATATTTTTCAATCCCCAGTTAAAATGAACATTGTTCTTATAAAGCAGGTGTCTTTCCCTCCTTGCACCGGAGAATTTATTCCTGCTGATCATTTCCTGTAAATACCAATGAACATATTTGTGGTAACCGGCAAGTATTTCATCTGCACCCTGGCCATCCAGTAACACTTTTATATTTTCCTGTTTTGCAAGTTCAAAAACCTTGTATTGTGCATAAATGCTGGAAGACTGGAAAGGTTCTTCCTGTTGATAACAGAGCTTTTCAAAATCTTTTATCAATCCATCAGCGTCAGGTATGATCGTATGACTTTCAAGTTTGAAAGTTGAAGCTACCTGCTGAACATATTTTTTTTCATCTTTTTCAAACCCGGGAAAAACTGCAGAGAATGTTTTAAGATTTATGGTATTGCTGCCAAGCAGCTTTTGTATATAATATACTATTGAAGAACTATCAAGGCCACCACTCAGGCTGGCACCAATGGGAACATCGCTTCTAAGTCGCCTGGAAACGGATGTTGTAAAAAGTTCATCAAGTTTTTGAATGGCCTCATTTTCCGGCATTTTTACCTGTGCCTGCTTATCGAGGTCCCAATAATTCTGGATCAGCAATTGATCAGCAGCAACATCATAGATGAGAAAATGAGCAGGAGGAAGGGAGCAAATATTTTTGTAAAATGTTTGTGATTTATTTGCAGGATTCTGGACGTAACCAAGCGTGATATAATTCAGCAGCATTTTATTCTCAACGACCTTTTTAATGCCCGATGCCCACAATGCTTTCATTTCACTGGCAAAAGAAAAAACATCTTTTTCGCAATAATAATAAAAGGGTTTTTCACCAAAACGGTCTCTTGCAGCAAACAATACCTGTTCTTTCTCATCCCAGATAGCAAATGCAAACATGCCATCGAAATATTGTACACATCTTTCTTTATAACAATCATAGGCTGCAAGAATAACTTCGGTGTCACTTGAAGTATGAAAATGATAACCGGTTTTTTTAAGATCGTTCTTTAATTCTATGTAATTATATATCTCGCCATTGTATACGATGCTGTACTGGTTCATGTAATGCATCGGTTGTGCAGCTGCAGCAGAAAGGTCGATGATGGAAAGCCTGCGGTGTGCAAGACCTGCGTGGTGGTTCTTGTTTATCCAAAAGCCTTCTCCGTCGGGCCCCCGGTGAGCCAGCGAGTCTGCCATGTTTTTCAGTGCAACATAATTTAATACAGACTTATCAGGAGAAATGATACCGGCTATACCACACATATTGTAAATATCCTGATTCCATTAAGCAAAGCCAAAAATTTATTTTGAGATTGAAATGGGCAATACTGCTTTTACATTATCCCATGTCATCAGCAGGTCGGTTCCGTAAGATGCAGGTTCAAATACCATGGTAAAATCTTCAATGACCGGGGATTGTTCCGAGGTTGGTATATCAGTTTTGAAAATATCTTTTGTTGCATCCATGTGCAAACCCCATGTATACAGATTACTGTTAAGTATGATGGTCCATTTATCAGGATAAGGGATGCAATAAATGATATAACGTCCTTTATCTATTTTTTTTCCGGCGATGGTAACGGGTTTAAAAAATTCTATTTCTGTGGCCTCGTTGGCGCCAAGCCTCCATTCTTTTCCATATTGCCTGAGGCTTTTTTCCGTGTCACCGAAAATATTTCTTCCCTTTTTTTGCGGCCTGCTGTAAATAACGCGGGCAAGCAGTTTAACCGAATCGGTTCCGTTCATTCTCAGTACAGGATAATCCTGCGGGAAATAACTCATGTCCATTGGCGACTGGTCGTGTGTTGCATATGGATTAACAGATTCTTTGCTTGGCAAACTATCCCTGCTCATGCTACTGTTATTCTTATTGGAATTATGGTCGTTGCAGGATGCGATAAAACAACAACAACAGAAGGTAAGTAATATTGATCTTTTACGAAAGTTCATAATTATCTATAATAAAATTGGAAGACTGATACTGATATCATTATGTAATACAGAGAAATTCACCCCAGCGTATTTTTTCAAAGATAAATCAATCGTGTTTCAATAATTCCTGTAATGTATAAACGGCATGATTTTTTAACAAAGGAAAAAATTCATCATAATAGGGTTTCATCATTGTGATATTGTTTTCAAAGATGTGAAATGCCGTATCAGTTTCTGTAATGTATTTTGAACGACGCATCATTCCGGCAAAACTTCTTTGTATGGCCCATTCATTACGATAATTATACAACCAGTTATGTTCTTTCATATAAGGAAACATTTGCTGGAAGACCTGTGGAGTGTTGCTGATATTTTTTTCAAGGACGGAATATGTTCCTGATGCGAATTTTTCCAGGTCGGCAGGGCTGGCAAATTCATTTTTATCATTGGCTAAAAAATAATCATATACAATATCTATGAAAGCTCCCGCATATAAACCATAAGCAGGCCGGAAGATTTTTTTTAATTCACGGGTGGCTGCGTGATCATCCGTGAAACTATCAATGGAACGATGTAGTTTAATCCCTGTCCTGACATCGGGGTCATAATCAAACTGTTTTTTCCCTTTTACAAAATCACTGATCATATTGCCCACCAGAATGCCGGATTGATCAAATGATAAATAAGCATGAGCCAGGTAATTCATACTTAAAGTTAACTGCTAAAATTTCAATTCTTGCCGCTATTACTTTTTTAACAGCACAATTACATGTTTTATATTTTCATTATGAAATTTTGTGCAATGCTTACTGGCACTGGGTTTTATAGATTTGTTCGGACTGTTTTCAACTCAACCCTTTGCCGTTTATCTATAAGTATAACTTTCATTAACGTTCACGGTCATATTAAATTTTAATCAGTACACGGAGTTTATACTTTTGGTTCACAAAGTTGCTGTAAGCCATGCAGCATTATTTTAAAACTTAAAAAGTATAGACATGAAAAAATTAACAGTGGTTTTTGCGGTACTCGCAGTATTTGCCGGCACCAGCGCATTTGCAAACAAAGGTGAAGATGTATCAAAAGCAGTACAAAATGCATTTCAAAAAAGTTTTTCCAATGCAGAAAATGTGACCTGGCAGGTTACAGAGGATTTTTATTTTGCCAGCTTTACACTGAACGGGAAAACCGTAGATGCGGCCTACAATGAAAACGGGGAGCTGCTGGGAATTGCCAGGAAAATGCAATTATCAGACATCCCTTTGAATGTTTCTCAATCAATAAAATCAGCTTATGCTGGTTACGAGATATCGAACTCAGTGACCGAGATGGTCCTGGAAGGGGAACCCTTTTATTATGCAACCGTTGCCGGCCAGACCAAGATCCTTAAACTAAAATGTCTTTCTGATGGAGAGATCTTTATAGAAAAAAGAACAAAAAAATAACAGGGTTTGTTTCAGCAAATATCCTCCTGCTTTTTAGCGGGAGGATTTTTTTTGTTTAATATCCTTCAGGAGGATCTAGAAAGCCATTGAAAGCAGGTAAAACAAACTTGGCTTTTCTTATTTTAAGCTTTTAATAACTACGTGGATACCAGGCCCATTTTTTTGTGAAATGGGAGATTTTTTTTTAAAAATATCCAACTCCGTCTGATATTCGCTATATTTACCTATAATTAACTGATTGTTAATTTTTTATAAAGGAGAGTTCTTTTCAGGAAAATATAGAAAAAGGCATAAAATAATTGAGGCGAAATTTGGAATTTGTATTTTAAATAGTATTTTTACTGCAGGATATAGTTATCAAATAGAGAACAATCTCATTTATCTATACTTACCTCTTCTATCCTAGCCAAATAACCCCCCTTTAGCCTATTCTAAAACCTTACCTCCAACCCTATCTAAAAGCTTCCCAGTATTTATTTTTTTAATTAACTAACCCTAATGGTATTGTTATGGTAAGCAGGATTATAGGTTCAATTGCTGTTCTATTATTGATTTTTTGTGAATCATGTAATTCAAGCAAGAGGATAGCCTATTTTGAAAACGTGCATGATGATTCATTCAAATCTTCATTGGGGATTACCGAAGCGCCGATTCAAAGAAACGATATACTTTCCATAACCATCAGCAGCCTGGATGCAGAAGCATCTGCCATTTTCAATCCTGGGTCAAGTATGGGAACAGGAAGTAAGGCTACAACCACTTCTACCGGGGGAAGCAACCAAATTGGCGGATACCTGGTTAACAGTGATGGAAATATTCAATTACCAATACTTGGGAATGTACCTGCTGCAGGACTTACCAAGAAAGAATTGAGGGAAAACATTACCAATATGATCCTTGCAAAAAAACTACTTGTTGATCCGATTGTTGATATACGCCATTTGAATTTTGAAGTGACAGTAATAGGTGAAGTTGCTCATCCAACAGTAATAACTGTTCCAAGTGAAAGGATCTCTTTGATAAAAGCATTAGGACTTGCCGGCGACCTGACCATCTACGGTAAAAGGGATAATGTTTTGCTGATTAGAGAGGAGAATGGAAAAAAGATAACAAGGCATATCAACCTCAATTCAGCAGATTTTTTAAACTCAGAATATTATTATTTACAACCAAATGATGTAGTATATGTTGAGCCAAATAAAACAAAAGTGGCAACAGCCAGCAGGTCTCAACAGGTTGTACCGATCATTTTAAGCAGCTTATCCATCATTGTGATCGTACTCGATAGGCTGATAAAATAAATTTTTAAACGGTTATGCAAAAAAATAATCATAAAATGGCGGAAGAGCGCAAGGAAAATTTGAGCCAGCTACTGGTCTCAAAGTTCCTTCCTTATTGGCCATTGCTGGTATTATTTTCCGTCATCTTCCTGGCGGGTGCATTCGTATATATCCGTTACTATACCACACCGATCTATGAAGCTAAGGCGACACTTCTCATAAAAGACGAGAAAAAAGGGAATGAAGATTCAAAACTTACCGAAGAATTGGATCCTATCTCTTCAAAAAAGATTGTAGAGAACGAGATCGAAGTTATACAATCACGCAAGCTCATGGAAAATGTGGTAAAGGATAATATGTTTTATGCTCCCATATATGAAAAAGGAAAAGTAAAAGTATTGTCGGCCTATACTTTGTCGCCGGTAAAAGTGCAGATAAGTAACCCCGATTCTATGAAGGAAGTTGGGCGTGTAGATTTTTCCTACGACAAGAACAGCAAAACAGTTACTCTTAATAAGAAATTGAAGTGTCCCATTAATGAGTTTGTGCAAACACCTTATGGATTTCTGAAATTCATACCAAATAAATACTATGAAGGGCATATTGTTACTTCCGATAAGCAGTTGTATTTCTCTTTGGTTGATCCGAAAAAAGTATCGCTTGGACTTTTGTCGGGGCTAAGTGCTTCCGCTTCAAGCAAAATGTCAACCGTAGTGAATCTCAGTTTCCGGGATGAAGTTCCTCAACGTGCGGAAGACGTGTTGAATGGATTGATAAAAGCGTATGAACAATCAGCAATTGAACAGAAAAATTCACTTGCCCGCAATACTTTGACTTTTGTTGAAGACCGGTTGAATGTTGTATCAGCAGACCTTGCAGCTATTGAGCAGAAGATACAGCAATACAAGTCAGGTAGTAATGCAGTTGACATCAGTGCCCAGGGCCAGCTTTATTTGCAAAGTGTAAATGCAAATGATCAGAAGCTTAATGAAGTTGATATGCAACTCTCCGTTTTGAACCAGGTTGAAAAATTTGCATCAAACAGTAGTAGTGATGGAGGAGTTATCCCTTCCACCTTGGGAATAAGTGATCCAACACTTTCGAATCTTGTTACTTCAGCATACACATCAGAGCAGGAATATGAGAAGATGAAGAAAACAGTTGGTGAGAATAATCCTAAAATGATTGCACTGAGGGACCAGATAGCGAAGAACAGGTCTAGTATACTGGATAATATCCAGAGTCAACGCCAGGGCCTTTCTGCACAAAAACAAAGCCTGAGTGTTTCCAAAGGCAGCTATAATTCCATACTGCAGTCAGTTCCACAGAAAGAGCGTCAGTTACTGGATATAAGCAGGGAACAAAATATCAAGAGCAATATCTATTCATTTCTTTTGCAGAAGAAAGAAGAAAGTGCATTGGCTTATGCATCTGCGGTTTCCAACAGCCGTGTTGTTGATGAAGCACAGGCTGGATCATCGCCTGTGGCACCGAATAAGAAGCTGTTCTATATGATCGCACTGGTGGCAGCAGTCGGGTGCTGGATCGCTGCAATAACCCTGAAAGAATCTTTCACAGGAAAAGTACTTTACAGGAAAGAAATTGAAGGCTTCACAACAATACCGATCATTGGGGAAGTTGCGTTTGATAAATCCAAGAAAGCGATTGTTGTAGAATCAGGCAAAAGAAGTTTTATCGCGGAAGAATTCAGGAAACTGCGTACATCTTTATCATTCCTTGGTATTGATGCAACACATAAAAAGATATTGGTCACTTCAAGTATTTCAGGAGAAGGAAAAAGTTTTGTTGCAGCTAATCTTGGAGTAAGCATAGCACTCACAGGAAAAAAAGTAGTGCTTGTTGACCTTGACCTGAATGTTCCTACACTGTCAAAAATATTGAATGTAGAACAGGAATATGGTGTAACAGATTTCCTGACGGGACAGAAATATCCTGAAGAGATCATCAAGCAGGTTGCCGGCCATGAGAACCTGTTCTTCATTTCTCCCGGTGTCTTGCCTGAAAATCCTTCTGAACTTTTACTAAATGGAAGGGTAAGCGAACTCATAGAATATCTTGATAATAGTTTTGACATGGTGATCATTGATACTTCACCGATCGTATTGATCACGGATGCATATATCCTGTCGGAAATGTGTGATGCAACCCTGTACGTAATAAGGCACAATTATACACCAAAGGCGCTGGTGAAAAGAATTGACGAAAACAATGAGATCAACCCCATTCACAACCCTGCGATCGTATTCAACGGGGTGAAGCAAAGAGGCCTGATCAAAAATAAATATGGCTATGGCTATAACTATGTTTACGGTAACTACGGAAGCAAGGAGCCAGCCAAGAATAAAAAAACAATAAAATCTTAAAATCTAAAATACCATGAAAAATATCAACCATCTCAAATCATTTAGCTGTGACTGAGAGAGGCGAAGCCTTACCTTCCATATTAGTTCATCCTTGATTAACTGCAAATTTCAAATTTTTTAAAAAAATTTATTATGCAGAAAAATTGGTACGCCGTTTACACTAAACCGCAATGCGAGAAGAAAGTCGCATCTTTACTGACGAAGAAGAAAATCGAGAATTTTTGCCCGCTAAGCTGTGTAGAAACACAAAATTTCAGAAGGCACAAACTGGTTTTCGAACCCTTATTTAAATCTTATGTATTTGTTCAACTTACTGAAACAGAGATTGAACTCGTAAAGAATATAGATGGGGTTGTAAATATGTTATACTGGCTTGGAAAACCTGCAATCATCAAAGATGATGAGATCGCTGCTATCCGCGAATTCACCAACGACCACCGGAACATCAAACTTGAACGTACCCTGGTAAACATCAATGATGTTGCACGTAACTTCAATGCTTCTTCTTATGCGATCGAAGGAAAACTTGTAACGGTAAAAAACAAAACAATTAAGATCAACCTTCCATCACTGGGTTATACAATGACTGCAAAAATTGAAGATGAAAGCATTTTTGGCAGAAATGATTCTATCCTGCAGAACAAATCATTTGTGCATTCATCATGATGAAACCCACAGATAAAATCTACATAGCCGGTCATAACGGCTTGGTAGGATCTGCAATACTAAGGGCTCTGAAAACAAAGGGATTTACAAATCTTATTTACCGCACTTCAAAAGAACTCGACCTGCGTGATCAGAAAGCAGTGGATAGTTTCTTCATGCAGGAAAAACCTCAATATGTTTTCCTTGCAGCTGCAAAGGTTGGCGGTATCATAGCCAATAATACTTACCGTGCCGATTTCCTGTATGATAATGTGATGATCGTTTCAAACGTTGTTCATGCAGCACATCAAAGCAGGGTTGATAAATTACTCTTTCTTGGTAGTTCATGTATCTATCCAAAGATGGCGCCGCAGCCTATAAAGGAAGAATATCTTCTGACCGGGCCATTGGAAAGTACCAATGAACCTTATGCAGTAGCCAAGATCGCCGGTATTAAATTATGCCAAAGCTTCCGGGAGCAATACGGAGCTAACTATATAAGTGTGATGCCAACAAATTTATATGGTATCAATGATAATTATCATCCTGAGAACAGCCACGTGCTGCCTGCACTTATCCGTAAGTTTCATGAAGCAAAACAAAACAATTCGCCCGATGTCGTAATATGGGGCTCGGGAATGCCTAAAAGGGAATTCCTGTTTGCTGATGACCTGGCTGAAGCCTGTCTGTTTTTGATGGACACCTACAATGAGAAGGAGATCATTAATATCGGCTGCGGAGAAGATATAACGATCAAAGAACTGGCTGAATTAATAAAAGAAATTACTGGTTTTAATGGTAACCTGTTGTTTGATACCAGCAAACCAGACGGAACGCCAAGAAAGTTGCTTGATGTTACAAAGATCCATGCACTTGGCTGGCATCACCAGACTCCACTCAAAGAAGGAATGAGCATAGCTTACCAGGATTTTATAAAGAAACAGGAAAAGCCACAGGTTGTCTCTTAAACGATCATTCCAAATGCGCATAATTAAATTCACTAGGCTTTAGGGTGATATGACCAGCAGTACAAATCTCATTCGCATTGTAGAGGAAGCAAAATCCGATGAGATATATAACAGGCATCCACATCTGAGATATATGGATCGGTACAGGAAGTACCACAAAAGGAATCAACCCCGTTTTATCCAAGAGATCCTTATGCCGTTGCAAGCTTTATGCTTACTGGATAGTTGTGAACTACCGGGAGGCGTATAATATTTCGCCTGCAACGGCATACTTTTAATCATGATGCCGCATTTAGCTGATCCTGCAGCATTAGTGAAAGAAATGGTTACAAGCGACCTGAAAATTTATCAAAAGAACTGATCCCAGGGGTCAGTATGCTTAAACCTCTATAAAAAATTACCTGAAACCAATTGCCTTTATTAAAAGCCGTAATTTCAAATCTTAAGAACCAGCACTTATCAATCTAACATGGCTAATGAAGGAAAAAATATTATCGGCTTTTACATCACTCAATAGTATTATAAATAAGGGACACCAACGCAGTGTCAAGGCGAAAAAAAATATTCTTGCATCTTTTGTCATCAGGGGATGCAATATTGCAATAAGCCTAATCCTCGTTCCGCTTACCATTCATTATGTAAATCCTACCCAGTATGGGATATGGCTCACGCTGAGTTCTATCATCAGCTGGTTTACATTCTTCGATATTGGTTTTGGTAATGGATTGCGAAATAAATTCGCAGAAGCTATTGCTAAAGGCGAACATGAACTGGCACGTATTTATTTAAGTACAACTTATGCAATACTGAGCATTATCATTGCCAGTGTATTGCTCCTGTTTTTCTGTATCAATCCTTTTTTGAACTGGTCAGCAATACTCAACGCTCCCCCGGGTATGGCCAGTGAGCTAAGTACATTAGCCCTGTTGGTATTTGCATTCTTCTGTTTGCAGTTTGTATTGCAACTGATAACAACCATCATTACTGCAAATCAACAGCCCGCAAAAGCCTCCTTCTTTAATTTCCTGGGAAGCCTTTTTTCATTAACCGTTATTTTTATCCTTACAAAAACAACTTCAGGGAGCCTGATCTATCTTGGGCTAAGCCTTGGCGTTACACCTGTGCTTGTGCTTGCAGCTTCGAGCATATGGTTCTATAATCGTGATTACAAAAAATATGCACCATCGCTGAAATTTATCCGGTTCAGCTATGCAAGGAACCTCATGAGCCTCGGCCTGAAATTCTTTATCATACAGATCGCAGCCATTATTTTTTACGAGACAAGTAACCTGATCATTGCACAGCTTTTCGGCCCGGCACAGGTAACCTCGTATAATATCGCCTATAAATATTTCGGCATCATTCCAATGGTAATGGGTATCATCATGACACCCTTCTGGAGTGCTTTCACAGAAGCGTGGGTGAATAAGGATATTGAATGGATCAAGACAACAATTGAACGCCTGCGCAGGTTGTGGATCGTTCTCACCATCGTCACGCTTGTGATGCTTGTATTTGCAAACTTTATTTATCAAATATGGGTTGGTAAACAGATAGTGATTGCATTTACCATTTCTGCTACCATCGCATCCTATGTTATCATCAACGCATGGAATGTGATCAACAGCCAGTTCTTAAACGGTGTTGGAAAAATAAAACTGCAATTATACCTGGCGCTCGGCGGCAGTGCGATCAATATACCCCTTGCGATTTTTTTGGGAAAGACATTGGGTATATACGGTGTGGTGCTTTCAACTACTATCATCAGTATTGTGACAGCAATCGTTTCACCGATCCAGTACAGCAAGATCATCAATAACAAAGCTTCAGGTATCTGGGCAAAATAAGACAGCTGGCCAAAGCACAAATTTTTTAATATTTGCATCCATGAATAATTCATTGGAAATATTGGATTGGGATAGTTCATTCTTTGGTTATCCAGTTGCAAGGGTAACTGCATCGGCATTGCCAACAGCATTGATGGCAGAGATCATGCAGGAAGCAAAAAATAAAAAGATAAGATTGGTATATGTGTTCGCTGATCCCGTTGACACTGTTTCCAGGGAAGCTGTTATCATGAATGGCGGAAAACTGGTTGACCAGAAAATTACTTTTCACACAAAGATCGATGTCTCAAAACTTGGCCCGGTTGATGAACACATTGTGCAGTTCGAAGGAGATTACCCAACAGAGAAACTGATCGACCTTTCGATGCAAAGCGGTTTGTATTCACGGTATAAGATAGATCCTGGTTTTGTGAACCGTGAATTTGAAAGAATGTACCTGGCGTGGATAGAAAATTCGGTCAATAAAAAAATTGCTGATCATATTTTTGTTTACACGGAAGATGGAAAAGAACTTGGCCTTGTTACACTGAAAGCCAGGAATGATCATGGACAGATCGGTCTGATCGCTGTTGATGAAGGTTCACGGGGAAAAGCGATCGGGAAAAAATTAATTGCTGCTGTTATAGACCAGTTATATAAAAAGAATATACCTGATCTTGATGTGGCAACGCAACTGGATAATATGGATGCCTGCAATTTTTATAAGAAAACCGGTTTCACAGGGATCAAGACAGAGAACATTTATCATATCTGGCTCTAAGAAAAAAGTAGAATGAATATATTAATGATCTTCAGGAATAACCCACTGGCAACTTCAGGAGCTGTTTCATACGACCTGTTCAATGAATTCAGATCGAAGGGGCATAATGTGCGGTTACTGGTGAATTATTATAAGAAAGATTATCCTGATGGGATCATCAGCATGGAAACAACCTATTCTTACTGGAAACATAAGGCCATCAATAAAATAAAGAGAACTTTTGGCTTGCATGAAAAAGGAAAATTCGAACTGCGTTACCATTTTCATGGATTTGATGATACCAAAAAATTTTATAGCTCAAAAAGTATTTTAAAAAGAGCAGGTATCAAACCTGATGTGATCATTGTTTTGTTCGCAAAGGATTTTGTGAATGCAAAAAATATGTACGAGCTCAACCGGGAAACCGGCAGCCCTGTTTTCTGGATGATGTATGATACAGCTCCTTTGACCGGCGGATGCCATTATTCATGGGATTGTACGGGTTACCAGGATAGTTGCGGCAATTGCCCGGGTATATATTCAAATGATCCCCACGATATCACCTACAGGAATTTATTATTCAAGAAAACCTACCTGGACAAGACCGATATACATCTTGTACTTGCATCTGAATGGCAGAACCTGCAGGCAAAACAGAGTTCAGTGTTTAAGAACAAGCCAATTCATAAGATCCTGATATCTATCAACCCTGAAATTTTCAAAATTGTTCCAAAAGAAATAAGCAGGAATAAAGTTGGCGTATCAACAGAAAAGAAAGTCATATTCTTTGGTGCAAAAAGTTTCAACGATAAACGTAAAGGATCAAAATATTTACTCGAGGCATTGCAGTTATTAAAAGACATGCTGAAAGGTGAGAAGGAATTGACAGATAAAGTATTTCTCTTAATAGCAGGTGAAGAAACGGATCGTATCAAAGACCAGCTCCCGTTCGAGTATAAAAATATGGGCATGGTAAATAATACCGATGGTATTGCATCTGCATACCAGGCTGCTGATGTTTTTGTCTGTCCATCCATTGAAGACGCAGGCCCATCCATGGTGAATCAATCTGTGATGTGCGGCACTCCTGTTGTTTCATTTGCACAAGGCGTTTCGTTGGATATCGTCATTACGGGCAAAACAGGTTACCGGGTAAAAATGCTTGATAGCCATGATATGGCAAAAGGTATTTACGAGATCATTAAATTATCAGAGGAAGAACATATGCAGATGAGAAATACCTGCAGGCAAACAGCATTTGAATTATTTCACCCGGATGTGACCACTGAACAATGGCTTAAAATAATAAAAGCCAATTAACGTTAAGAAATCTGCGATCCGTTCATCATGAAAATCATTTGATTTTTAAAAAACGAGCTAACTTTCAAATATAAAAATTGAAAAATGATCAATTTTAACAAGCCCTACCTGACCGGCAAAGAAATGCATTACATGTACCAGGCAGTTTATTCCGGTAAAATCTCCGGCAATGGATTATTCACAAAAAAATGCCAGGCTTTTCTTGAACAGAAATATGGGTTCAAAAAAACATTATTAACTACATCATGCACAGATGCACTTGAAATGTGTGCAATACTTGCTGATGTACATGCAGGTGATGAAGTGATCGTACCATCGTTCACTTTCGTTTCAACGGCACTTGCTTTTACAAGACAGGGAGCTAAAATTGTATTTGCCGACAGCAACCCGGCTAATCCTAACATTGATGCTGATAAACTTGAAGCATTGATAACGCCCAAGACAAAAGCGATCGTTCCTGTGCACTATGCAGGCATTGCCTGTGATATGGATAAGATAATGGCAATAGCAAAAAAACACAACCTGCTTGTTATTGAAGATGCAGCACAGGGCGTCGATTCATATTATAAAGGAAAAGCATTGGGTTCAATTGGACATCTCGCTGCATTTTCTTTTCATGAAACAAAGAATATCAATTCGGGTGAAGGTGGAATGTTAGCGATCAACGATGAAAGATTTATCACAAGAGCTGAAATAATATGGGAGAAAGGAACAAACAGGAACCAGTTCTTCCGCGGTGAAGTTGATAAGTATGGCTGGATCGATACGGGTTCATCTTTTCTTCCATCAGAGATCATAGCTGCATACCTGTATGCACAACTTGAAAATATCGAAGACATCCAGCAAAAAAGAAAAAAACTATGGATGCAATACCATAATGAACTTAAGGACTGGTGCAGCAATAACAATATAATCATGCCTTATATTCCTGAGTATGCCACCAACTGCGCTCATATGTTTTACCTGGTCTTCAATTCGCTTGAACAACGCACTGCATTTATTGCACACCTCAAAAAGAATGATATTTATTCGGTGTTCCATTACCTGAGCCTGCACAAGAGTCCGTATTTCAAGGATCAATATGATGGAAAGGATCTTTGCAACAGCGACAGGTATACTGATTGTCTTGTAAGGCTTCCATTGTTTTATGAACTGACAGATGCAGATATGGATAAAATAATCACAACTGTAAAATCATTTATCCCATAAATGAATAAATTCTTCCAGAATTTTTTCCTGGTGCTATATCCATTCTATCCTTTATGGGCATGGCTCCTGTTCACTTTCGCCCACTTCCAGGCAGATAAAATACTTGTCTTCCTTTTATTGCCAATGGTTATCTATATCATCTGGAGGATGAAAGTAAGGGTTCCGGCTTATTTATTGTTCTTTATCTTATTTACCATATATCATTTCTGTTCGATCTTTTATTTTGACCTGATGCCAACGAACACGGATACGTTTTCTTTTATCATGTCAGATATGAATACACTGGCGTGCTTGCTGTTCCTGGTTGTTGAGAACACGAATTTTGATGACAACTTCATCAGCAAAATGAACAGGCATATATTATGGATAGTAGCATTGTCACTTGTTATAAGCATTATACAGATAAAGCAACCATTGTTCTTTTACAATATCAGCCTTGATGAGGATATGATATATGTTGGTGAGAACAGGATCGCATCGATCTATAGCTGGGTAAGTTTAAATACAGTTGGGGTTACATTTCCTATCCTGATCGCTATACTCTTGAATATTTACCCGCTGGGGACAAAACAATTTGCATTGATAACAGTGAGTGGTGTGATCGTTTCTTTTCTTACCAAAGCCAGGTTCGTGATGATCTCAACCATTATCGCCTTCCTGCAGTTATTGCTTGTTGGGACAATTCCTTTAAAAAAGAAACTTTACATAATTGGTTTTTTTGTAGCAGGTATTTTTTTAATGGTAGGTGCTGCACAATTATCCGGCTATGATATTAACAAGACTATTGATGAGAGGATCCTTGAGAAAGGCAATGATATGGGATCGGCAAAAACAAGGGTCTTGTCTTTCGATATCTTTAAAATAAAATTTCCCGAACATCCATACTTTGGTGTTGGACCCAAAACGCGGGATGACGTAATTGATATGTTGGGTGGTGAGGCATTCATCATTCACGTCGGCTATCTTTCTTACTTATATTATTATGGGTTTTTTGGAGCCGTTTTGCTGTTCCTCTCCCTGCTTTGTTTATTATGGGATGGCTGGCTGGTTGGAAGGCGATATGGATTTTGGGGGGGCTTTTATGGATTTTTAGGCTTCGCACTGGCCAATTTTACCTTTGTATATTTCAATTTCAGTGAAATGGGAATTATACTGGCAGTTATCTATATGAGATACTATAATCTTAATTCCAAACGTTTATACGTTTAATTATCAGGAAATAAGAGAAAATGAAGTAAAGATCCACACAAGTGCTGTTTAATGGGTCAAAATATGTGAACCGGGAGCCGGTTTTCTGGCTTTAACAGGTACCTTATTTAATAAGGCCTGTATTTTTTCGTTTCAAATACTTCTCATTATTTTATTTTTCTGATCGGTCATATTAAATAATAAATGAATTTTGTCGTTGATAAGTTGGGCTGTTGAAAATCTCGGGCAGCCTGCTATGTGTTGATCGAATTGTTGAAACCATACTAAAAACTACTTCTTGCTGTGAGTAATAAAAAAAATATTGTGTACCTCGGCTGTTCAGGTTTTCCACGTGGGTTGGCCGAGATCCAAAAGATAATACTGATTTCAAAATGCCTGATCAGCCAGGGGAATAGTGTTACGGTTATTTGCAAAAGAGGTCTTCATGATAAGGCAAAGCAACCGGATATGCAGCCTGCGGGAAATTTTGCAGGCATTGAATATATACACACTGCCGGTACTCCTTATCGCGATCCTGAATTTATAAAAAGGAATTTATTAAAGGTCAAAGGTGTAATCAACGAGATACGCCTTTTGAAAAAAATGAAGAAACAAGGCAAGCTTGATTTCGCCATTCTTTCAACACATAGTTATTATGCCGTTCTTTATTATTTTATTTTATCGAGGATATTCGGTTTTAAAACCGTGTTGAATTATGTGGAATATTATTCCGGTGTAAAAAAGAAATGGTACCGTTTCGGCAAATGGTTTAATGATAAAATGTATGACAGCTTTGCCCCAAGGCTTACCGATTCAGTTTTTCTTATCAGCGAATTCCTGATAGAGCATTTAAATCATATTGCACCGGGAAAAAAATACCTGAAGATCCCCAACCTTACTGATCCTGCAAGATTTGACGGCATAGAGAAAAAGAATGGACAGGAGTATTTTCTTTTTTGCGGAGATGCAGGATATTTCGAGATCATAAAGTTCATAATAGATTCATTTGAAAAAGTAGAGACGAAGACAGCATTTCTATACCTTGTGATCGGTGGTAAAGATCATGATGTTCAACATGTAAAAGATTATATCAGCAATAGTATTTGTAAAGACAGGATAAAATTCCTGACCAGGCTTACCGACAGGGAACTGAGTACTTATTATATGAATGCCTCAGCGCTGCTGATCCCATTGAGGCCTACCTTTCAGGATAAGGCAAGATTCCCTCATAAGATCGGCGAATACCTTGCATCCGGAAGCCCGGTTGTTTCAACAAACTATGGAGAGGTTAAGTATTATTTTAAAGACATGGAGAACATGCTGATCGCTGATAACTATGACATCAATGAATTTGCGTGCAAGATGCAATTCGTGATAAATAACCCTGATGAGGTAAAGAAGATCGCTGCAGCTGGAAAGAATATTGCAACTATGAATTTTGATTACAGGACGATGGCCGTGGTCATCAGCGATTTTTTTGTTACGGGGTTTTAAATATAAGTGAAAATAAATTCTACAATACATAAACAAAAATAAAAATCATGAACAAGAACAAAACTGCTATCGTGTGTGGAGCAGGTGGCTTTATCGGGGGCCATTTGGTAAAAAGATTAAAAGAAGAGGGATACTGGGTAAGGGGTGTAGACCTCAAGAAGAATGAGTATGGTAATGAGCATGCCGATGATTTTACAATTGGCGACCTGAGAGACCCTGTGGTTTGTGAAAAATTATTCGATAGGGATATCGATGAAGTATACCAGCTTGCCGCTGACATGGGTGGTGCAGGATATATTTTCACCGGTGAACACGATGCAGATGTGATGCATAATTCAGCAACGATAAACCTGAACATGGCAGAGATAAGCAGGAAAAAAGGTGTAAATAAGATCTTCTATTCATCTTCAGCATGTATGTATCCTGAATACAACCAGCTTGACCCGGACAATCCGAAATGTTCCGAGGAATCTGCCTACCCCGCAGCACCTGACAGTGAATATGGCTGGGAAAAGTTATTCAGCGAAAGACTTTACCTGGCTTATAACAGGAATTATAAAATGGAAGTGCGCATAGCCAGGTTTCATAACATTTTTGGCATACAGGGAACATGGAATGGTGGAAAAGAAAAAGCACCGGCTGCCATCTGCCGTAAAGTTGCCGAAACTCCTGACGGAGGCGAGATAGAAGTATGGGGCGATGGAAAACAAACCCGTTCTTTCCTTTATATCGATGAATGTGTTGAAGCTATCCGGAGATTGATGAACAGTGATTTTACCGGGCCGGTAAATGTGGGCTCTGAAGAAATGATCGCTATCAATGACCTGGTAAGAATGGTTGCAGGCGTATCAAAGAAATCGATCAAAATAAAAAATATCCCGGGACCTGTGGGTGTAAGGGGAAGGAATTCTGATAACAAACTGATCAGGGAGAAACTGAACTGGGCTCCTTCAAAAGCACTCGTTGATGGTATTTCAAAAACATACGAGTGGATCAACAAACAGGTGCAGGACAAGAAAAAATAAAACGAACACGGTTCAAGAAAATACTCATGAGTTATTTATCAAAATTTACCGGCATATTCAAAGAAAGGCAAAAGCCTTTTAAATATATCGTGGGTAAGATCCTCGTAGCAACTAAACTATGTACGCTTATATCTATCAAAAGGAAACATTATAAACTTAAATTCTATCCTTCCTCTTTATCGCTGTTCACATGGCTTTATCCAGATGACCGCATTGATGAAGATGTTTTCTTTGACCGTTTTTTAAGAAAATCAGATAGGGTGATAGATGTTGGTGCCAACATCGGAACCATATCATTACTGTCAAGTTCAATTGTAACGGACAGTGGTAAGATATATGCTGTTGAAGCCAATCCTAAAACATACGAATACCTGAAAGGGAATATTGCTTTCAATAATAGATCGAATATTCAACCGGTCAATATTGCTTTGGGAGATAGTGATGGCGAAATATTGTTCTCTGATATGTTTGAAGATGACCAGAATAAGATCGTAACAAGCGGTGCAGGAATAAAAGTACCTATAACAAGGCTTGATGAACTGAAGATCGATGAAAAGAATATCGACCTTTTGAAAATAGATGTTGAAGGATTTGAATTATTTGTTTTAAAAGGCGCACCGGAAGTATTGAAAAGGACCGGTTGTATCTACTTTGAATCGTGGGAAAGCCATTTCAACAATTACAACTATTCAACAAAGGATGTTGTTGCACTGCTGACGGGACAGGGATTTAGCTGTTACAGGTTTACCGACCTGTACACACTTGCGGCTGTGACCAATGGTTATACTTCTACCGCATGCGAGAATATGATAGCGGTAAAGGATATCCAATCATTCATCCAAAGAACAAATTTTAAACTGAATTAGTATGAAGCCATTGGTTTCAGTTATCATACCAACATACAACCGGGCAGCTACGATCGGTAGAACGATCGACAGCATCCTGCAGCAGGGGTATGATAATTTTGAGATCATTGTTGTGGAAGATGGGTCGAATGATGATACGGTATCATTGCTGAAGCAATATACAGATCCACGCCTGAAGATTGTTTACCATAAAGTAAACAAAGGTGTAACAGCGGCAAAGAATACGGGTTTGAATAATATCCGCGGGGAATGGTTTACTATTTTGGACAGTGATGATGAAATTATTCCCACTGCACTGGAAGATATGATGAGCATTCCCCTGGAAAAGGATGGCACAATAAATGCGGTAACCTGTAATTGCATTGATACCAGTACAAATGAACTTAGTGGAAAAGGGTTGGACGCAGACCAGTATATTGACCTTAATACCCTGATAAATATTTGTACAGGCGAGTTCTGGGGAATAACCAAAACAGAATTGCTCCTGGATGACCGATTTAACGAGCGGTTAGGAGGATATGAAAGTACCTTGTGGATGAAGATCAATGAAAGAGCAAAAAGATTTTATGTTCACAAAGGTTTGCGCATCTACCATACTGAAGGAGACGACCGGATCTTGAAAGCTCCTCCTTCAATCCAGAAGATGTCGAAGCATTACCAGGCTTTATCTGAAGAAAAACATTATCTCGAACTTTTAAGAACTTATCAACCTGATACATTCGTGAAAGATTGTTTTCGTGCAGGAATGTACCTGGTTGCTGATAATAAAAAAGAATGCGCTCGTTTTTATTATAACTATTTAAAGAATATTAAAAATTACAGGCTGTATAAGCTGTTTTCTTTTTTTGTGTATCATTCCAATGCCTTCTTAATGAGTCGGGGTATTGGTTTTTTGACAACAGTTAAAATTATTAAATAGCAATGTGCGGTATAACAGGCAAAATATACTTTGATCGGTCCAGGGACATAGATACGGTGGAATTGAAGCAGATGGCTGATATTATTTATCACCGCGGCCCTGACGATGAAGGGTTTTATGTAAACAGGAATGTCGGACTTGGTTTCCGCAGGCTGAGTATTATCGATCTCAGTACGGGCCACCAGCCCCTTGCCAATGAAGATGACAGTGTCTGGATCGTCTTCAATGGCGAGATATATAATTATATTGAGCTTCACGACGAGCTTGTGAAGAAAGGGCATGTATTCAGAACAAAATCAGATACAGAAACCATTGTTCATCTTTATGAAGAATATGGTGTTGAATGCGTGAAATATCTCCGTGGCATGTTTGGGTTTGCCATCTGGGACAATAATAAGCAGCAACTTTTTTGTGCAAGGGACCGTTTCGGCCAAAAACCTTTTTATTATTATGTAGATAAAGAGAAATTTGTATTTGGCTCTGAGATGAAATCAATATTGAGATCCGGGGGAATTGATAAAACTTTGTCAACAGATGCACTGAACTCATATTTTGCTTATGGCTATGTAACAAGTGATCTTTCTATCTATGATAAAATAAAAAAATTACAACCGAGCCATTACCTCCTGCTTTCTTTTAAAGATAAACCTGTTGTTGAAACTTCTAAATACTGGGAGATCAAATTCCAGCCCGATAATTCAAAAACAGAAAAACAATGGATGGAAGAGATACAGTCCTGTTTATCCGAGACTGTAAAGCTGCATATGATCTCTGATGTGCCGTTGGGCGCATTCCTGAGCGGTGGTATTGATTCAAGTTCTGTTGTTGCAATGATGGCGAAGAATTCAAAAACGCCTATACAGACATTTTCGATCGGCTTTAAAGAAGAAAAGTACAATGAATTAAAATACGCAAGAGAAGTTGCAAAGAAATATAATTGCGATCATCATGAACAGATAGTTGAACCTGAATCTATCAGTCTCTTGCCAAAACTTGTAAAGGCTTATGATGAGCCTTTCGCCGATTCATCTGCAATACCCACTTATTATGTCTCAAAATTTGCAAGAGAACATGTAACCGTGGTCTTATCAGGAGATGGTGGTGATGAGCTGATCGCAGGTTATGATATCTACAAATACCTGCAACGTATCCATAAATTCAGTTCCGGTTCTCCTGCATTCAATAAATTACTTTGGGGAAATATCAATAAGCTTATACCTGAAAAAGTTGCGGGTAAGGGCGTCACTTATTTTCTTTCACAGGATAAGAACTATCTCGGGGCTCATCTTTGCATATGGCCGAAAGAAGAGAGAAAAAGGTTGATGCTTTCCAATAACGGCCTAAGTTATAATAACAGCCCTGAAATGTTTAAGGAAGAAGTGTTAAGGAGTGGTTTGGGAAATGATTTCATCTCAAACCTGCAGTACCTCGACCTGCAAACATATATGGTTGATGATATCCTGACCAAGGTTGACCGTGCAAGCATGCTCAATTCACTGGAGGTAAGAGTTCCATTACTCGACCATAAGTTTGCTGAGTTATTATTTAAAATCCCTTCTAACCTGAAACTGAAAGGAAACGAACAAAAATATATCCTGAAGGAATCAATGAGAGATATATTACCCGAAACGATCCTCCACAGGCCAAAGATCGGCTTTGGGGTACCAATCTCGGTTTGGTTTAAAGATGAACTGAAAGAATATGTGAACGACACATTGCTTAACAATAATTCATTGCTATCAAAATATCTTGATGCAAATTATGTGAAACGCATGGTGCAGGATAATAAGGATGGAATGCGTGATTTCAGTTCACGTATCTGGTCTTTGATATGGTTTGAAGAATGGCTTAAACAACAACAGCACGTATGAGAATACTTTTTTTCATAGATGGCCTTGTTGCCGGTGGAAAAGAGAGAAGGCTGGTTGAGTTGATGAAAGGACTGAAGAAGAAACCCGGTATTGAATTCGGGATAGTGGTAATGAATAAAGATATCCATTACCGGCAGGTTTTTGAAATTGGCATCAAAATTCATTACCTGTTACGCACAACAAAAAAAGACATATCCGCATTCAGTAAATTTTACAGGATATGTAAGGAATATAAACCTGATATCGTTCATTGCTGGGATAGTATGACGGCAATGTATTCGATACCGGCTTGTAAATTATTAAAGATTAAACTGGTTAACGGGATGATCGTTGATTCTCCTTCCAGGCAGCATATCTTTAATAAATACTGGTTAAGAGCAAAAATTGCATTCCCTTTTTCAAACATGATCATCGGGAATTCAAAAGCAGGACTGGATGCTTATAAAGTCCCTGTTAAAAAAAGCTTCTTTATTTACAATGGGTTCAATTTTGACAGGACGAGCAGGATCGATGAAAAAGATATTGTCCTGGAGAAACTGGGAATAAAAACAAAATTTGTGATCGGGATGGTTGCGGCTTTCTCTGTCTATAAAGATTATAAGACCTATTTCAGTGCAGCGCAGTCATTGCTCGGTAAAAGAAATGACATTACATTCCTTGCCCTGGGCAGCGATACTGATTCGGAGGAAGCGAAAATGCACATAGATGCAAAATACCTGGATCATTTCAGGCTGCTTGGAAAAAGATCAGATGTTGAATCGCTCGTAAACGCAATGGATATATGTGTGCTGTCTACATTCACAGAAGGAATATCAAATTCCATTCTTGAATACATGGCTTTGGGCAAGCCGGTGATCGCAACACATGGAGGTGGAACAGATGAAATTGTTGTTGATGGTAAAACAGGGTTGCTCGTTGCCACTTCCAATGCTGCTGAACTTGCTTCGAAGATGGAACTGATGTTAAATGACCCCGAAATGCGAAGCAGTTTCGGTAAAGCAGGAAAAGAAAGGATCGAGAAAATATTTTCGATCAATAATATGGTGAATGCATACGTCTCTCATTATGAGAGATTGTTGTCAGATAATTTAGTACCTAATAATAACCAATGAAAATTTTAGTGACCGGCGCAGCCGGATTTATTGGATCTCATGTAAGCCGGCATTTTATAACGCATGGCCACGAGGTTATTGGTATTGATAATTTTGATCCCTTCTATTCAAAGAAATTCAAAGACCTGAACCTGGAGAAATTGAAAGAGAGCAGTGACTTCAAATTTCAAGAGGCTGACATACGCGACAAAGAAACAATAGATAAAATATTCTCAGCAACTAAATTTGACCTGGTGATACACCTTGCAGCCAAAGCGGGCGTCAGGCCATCAATAGAAAATATCACAGAATATTATGACGTGAATGTGAATGGCACTGTTTGTTTGCTGGAAGCAATGAAAAAACAAGGAATAAAAAAAATGCTGTTTGCATCATCATCATCGGTGTACGGAAACAACCCCAAAGTTCCTTTTTCAGAATCCGACACTGTTGATAATCCCATATCACCATACGCATCAACAAAGAAAAGTGGCGAACTGTTGTGCCATGTGTACAGTCACCTGTACGGATTTGACATAACATGCCTTCGTTTCTTTACTGTATTCGGCCCGGGGCAAAGACCCGATCTTGCAATTCATAAGTTTACCAGGCTTATCGATGAAGGCAGATCGATCCCGTTTTATGGCGATGGATCAACGGCCAGGGATTATACTTATATAGATGATATAGTGAACGGCATCAGTTGCGCTGCTGATAATCTCGGTGGCTACCGCATTTACAATCTTGGTGAATCGAGGGTGATCAATTTAAAACAACTCGTTGAAACAATAGAAAGGTCACTGGGAAAAAAAGCTGTGCTTAGCATGCAGCCTTTGCAACAGGGGGATGTGAATATTACTTATGCTGATATTTCCAAAGCAAAAAAAGAAATTGGGTACAATCCAACGTTCAGCATGGATGAAGGTATAGACAAGTTCGTGGAATGGTATAATAACAATAAAAACACTTTATACAAATAAAGTTATGTGTGGTATAACAGGCATATTACATTTTGATAAAGAACGGAAAATTAATGAAGACGTTCTTAAAAAAATGAATGCTGTGATCGCTCACCGTGGTCCTGATGGGGAGGGCTTTTATATAAACAACAATATTGGCCTTGGCCACAGGAGGCTTGCGATCATTGACCTGAATACAGGCCATCAACCCATGTACAGCCCTGATAAAAACATTGCACTTGTATTCAATGGTGAGATATATAATTATATTGAACTGAAAGAAGAGCTTGTAAAGCTTGGTTATATTTTCTCTACAACATCTGATACAGAAGTTGTCATCAATGGATACCGGGCCTGGGGTGTTGATTGCCTCAGCCGTTTCAATGGCATGTGGGCAATGGCATTATGGGATGATTCATTGAAACGTTTGTTTGTTTCAAGAGATCGTATCGGTGAAAAGCCTTTGTATTATTCAAGGTATGACAACAGTTTTATTTTCGGTTCCGAGATAAAGACCATTCTTGAATATGGTATTCCGCAACAGCCAAAGATGAGCATGACGGAGTTATACCTGAGCATGAGTTTTGTGCCGGCACCAAATACTTTCTTTGAAAATATTTACCAGTTAATGCCCGGCAATTATATTCTGGCCGATGCAAATGGTTTTAAAGAATCAACATACTGGGATCTCCCGGATATCACAGAAGATGACCTGCTCACGAACAAGGAATATGTAGAGCAGGAATTTGCAAGACTATTTGATGATTCGATAAGGATCAGGATGCGCAGTGATGTTGCCTTCGGTGCCTTCCTAAGCGGCGGCCTTGATTCCTCATCTGTTGTAAGCGTTATGGCAAATCATACATCAAAACCTGTTCAGACTTTTACAATGGGTTTTGAGAACAGGCAGTTTGATGAACGCGACCTGGCAAAACTTGTTTCTGATAGATACAAGACTGAACATTTTGAGGGATTGCTTTCATCAGAACACTTTGATGCCGCACTGGACAAAGTTTTATTTCACTACGATGAACCATTTGGGGATGCATCGGCGATACCTACAGGACAGGTATCAAAATATGCTGCACAATATGTAAAGATGGTATTGACCGGTGATGGTGGTGATGAAGTGTTATCGGGTTATACTATTTACCAGGGAGAATTATTTGCAAAACAATATCAACGATTGCCATCACCGGTAAGAAGATTATTGCCTGTACTGGCTGATGCATCTGCAACACCATTCAGGGGAAATATCAGGTATAAATTAAACCGTGTTTCAAAAGTGCTTGAATCAAGTGGACAACCTTTTGAGAAACGATTGCTTGCTAAACTAAGCTATACTTCACCGGAAAATCTTAAGAAGATCATTTCACCGGAATCACAATCAGTTTCGTTCTTTGATTTTTATAAGGGTGTGATGAAAGGATGCAGGTTCACAGATCCTTTTTATAAACTGATGTATTTCCATCACAAGGTGACATTGCCCGGTGATATGCTCACAAAGGTTGACAGGATGAGCATGGCTTATTCAATTGAAACGCGGGTTCCGTTCCTCGACCATCGCATCATTGAATTATTATTCAGGGTCCATAAAAACTTAAAAACGTCGAAGAACCTGAATAAAATGATACTGAGAAATGCAGTGGCAAATAAATCGCTTCCTAAAGAACTGTTGGCTGCATCCAAAAAAGGATTCAGTGTACCATTGAGAGATTGGTTCAAAGAAGAAGACCTGGGTAATAAGATAAAAGACATACTGCTTGTGAACAATGATCACAAAGCATATAATTCAAAAGAGATAGAAAAGCTGGTCAGCAGGAATAAAGATGGTAAATCAGATCTTGGAAATTTTATCTGGTTGACGATCGTATTGAAAAAATGGCTGGATTCTAAAAAATAAGATTGGAAGGAATGCTGACCTTTGCCAATAATCCTGGAAGACACCTCTAAATCATAAATAAAAGGAATTGAAAATTATAATTGTAAACTACAGGTATTTTGTATCCGGGGGACCGGAAAGATACCTATTCAATGTAATGGACCTGCTGGAGAAGAATGGCCACGAGGTGATCCCTTTTAGTGTGAAGAATAAACTCAACAAGCCGTCTTCGTACGATAGTTATTTTATAGATCCTGTGGGAGACGCCGATGAAGTATACTTCAGTGAGTATAAAAAAACAGATGTAAGAACGATCATAAGATCTTTCTCAAGAATGTTCTATTCGTTTGAAGCAAAAAAGAAACTGGATACACTGATCAAAGCAGTGAACCCGGATCTTATATATGTATTGCATTACCAGAATAAAATATCTGCAAGTATTTTCGATGCAGCAAAAAATAACAAGGTTCCCGTGATACACCGTATCTCCGATTTCGGGCAGATATGCGCAAATGCACTTTTCTACCGGCCTATCCAAAAAGATATTTGTGAACGTTGTTTAACGGGAACAAAATTCAATGCGGTGAAAAATAAATGTGTGCATGATTCATACATTTATTCATCCATCAAAGCTGCATCCCTGAAATTCCAGGAGATGATCGGTATTACAAAAAAAGTACAGGCATTCGTGGTTCCATCAAAATTCACCCTGGAGAAACTGCATTTGCATGGTTTCCCGATGAAGCAACTTGTACATATACCTTCTTTCTTCAATTTTGAATTCATTAATAAAAGCCTGCAGGTAAGCTATGAACCATTTGCATTGTACATAGGCCGTATAGAACCTGAGAAAGGACTGATGTCATTGGTCAAAGCTTTTGAGAACACTGCTTACAATTTAAAGATCATTGGTTTTTCAAATACAGGTTTTGAAGAAGAGTTGAAAGATTATCTCAAAGACAAAAAACATGACATTGAATTTTTGGGAAAGAAGGGATTCGATGAGATACAGTCTTATTTGAGTAAATGTGCTTTTACCCTGGTTCCGTCTGAATGGTATGATAACTTCCCGAATACATTGCTTGAAAGTTTTGCATTCAGGAAGGCTGCTATAGCTACGAATACAGGAAGCCTGAAAGAACTTGTTATTGACAATGAAACGGGTTTATTGTTCAAGCTAAAAGATGTTGAAGACCTGCGAAGCAAGATCAAATACCTGTTTGAGAACCCGGGTATCAATAAACAGTTGGGGGAAAATGCATTTGACAAGCTGAATAAAGAATATTCTTCAACAGAACATTATAAAAAACTGATGGGACTGTTTAAAAAAGTGGTTGATGATCATCAAAAAACCAATAGCTCATTGCAACACTCATAAAATTCATAAATATTATAATAAATTATATTATTCATTCGTTTACAATGTATCATATCAAAATTAATCAGGCAATATGAAGAAAATATACATGGCTGGGGCCGGAGGCATGCTCGGGGAAGCGTTTTACACTCAGTTCAAAAAGGATTATGAACTTAAATGCACCGACAAGGATGTGAATCAAAGCTGGCTCAGCTTACTTGATTTCCGTGACCTTGAAAGTTATAAGAAAGATGTAATGAGTTTCAAACCTGATTACCTTTTTCATTTGGGTGCTTATACGGATCTTGAATTCTGCGAAAAGAATGCAGAAGATACTTATCTCACCAATACCTTATCGGTTGAAAATGCAGTATACATTGCCAATGCACTTGATATTCCTTTACTCTATATAAGTACTGCGGGAATTTTTGATGGCAAAAAAGACCTGTATGATGATTGGGACCTTCCCAATCCTTTGGGTGTTTATGCCCGTTCAAAATATATGGGTGAACGTTATGTTGCCGAAAATGCAAAACGTTTTTTGGTTTGCCGTGCAGGATGGATGATGGGCGCCGGACCAAAGAAAGATAAAAAATTCATCCAGAAATTAATGAAGCAATTGAAAGAAGGAAAGAAAGAACTTTTCATTGTTGATGATAAAGATGGTACACCAACATTCACACACGACTTTGCAAAGAATGTAAAAGCATTGATCGAACATGAATATTGGGGATTATATAATATGGTATGCGGCGGGCAGACAAGCCGCATGGAAGTTGCAGCGGAGCTGCTGAAACTGATGAACCTGCAGGATAAGGTAAAGATCACTACAGTGAACTCAGATTATTTCAAAGATGTTTATTTCGCTGAACGGCCGCCGAGTGAGCGTTTGGTGAACCGTAAACTCACACTGAGGAACCTGAACCTGATGCAGGACTGGAAAGCTGCATTGAAAGAATATATAGATATGTACTACACAGGCTATCTTGATTGATTATGGACAAATTAAGAATAGCTGCTTTTGGAGGCTTTCGATGGATACCACCGAAAGCCGGTGCTGCTGGTTCAGATAAATTTGCATTTGAATTATATCCGCGTATTGTAAAGCGTGGGCACGATCTTGTTGCTTATTGCAGGATCTATCCTGGCGATAAGGATGAACAATTACCGGAGTATGAAGGTATCAGGCTGAGATACTTTAAAACAGTAAACAAAGCAGGATTCGATACATTGGTGCATTCGGCAAAAGCAACCTTTGATATCATCTTCCGCAATACTGCCGATACTGTTCATTTGCATAGTGGTGCAAACAGTATCTGGGCAATATTATTGAGGATGGCGGGAAAGAGGGTAGTTCTTACACAATTTGCGATGGATTGGAAGCGTGACAAGTGGCCATGGTATGGAAAGCTGTTCTATATGTTTTCGAATTATATTACAGCGTATCTTCCGAATAAAGTTGCTTTCGACAATATCTTCACAAAAGAATATTTCGAAAAGAGATTTAAGCGTAGCTTCGATTTTATTCCCTACGGCTCTGAAGTCAAGACCCCACCTGCAAATATTGATATCCTTCATACAATAGGAATACAACCACAGGAGTACTTTCTTTTTGTGGGAAGATTTATTCCTGATAAAGGATTGCACGTATTGGTAGAAGCTTTTGAAAAGTTAAATACAAATAAAAAATTAGTTCTTATAGGCGGGTCACCGAACCCAAGTGATTATGAAATGAAGGTGAAGAGTACAAAAGATCCGAGGATCATCTTCCCGGGATATGTTTATGGTGATGATACCAATATCCTGATGAAGAATGCTTATGCATATATACAGCCTTCTATCATTGAGGGCTTGTCGCCGGTGATATTAACTGTAATGGGATTAGGTACACCGTTGATCTGTTCTGATATTATTGAGAATACATTTATCACGAAAGACAATGCAGTGCACTTTGCTTCAGGCAACCCGGATGCTTTAAAAGAAAAATTAGACTTTGCTTTGAATAACCGGGAGAAAATGATCGACAATGCAGCGAAAGGACAGGCCGATATCTCGGAAAGATTTAACTGGGAAAAAATAACAGATCAGTATATAGCATTATTAAAAAAATAGAAGACTATGTTGAAAGGGGGAATCATAGGATTGGGTAAAATGGGAATATCTCATGCAGCTATTGTAGGAGCACATCCTTCAGTGGATTTTGTTGCTGTATGTGATACATCTTCATTGGTACTGGATGCATTTAAAAAATACACGAAGGTGAATACCTACAGCGATTATATGAAAATGCTGGATAAGGAAACGCTGGACTTTGTGGTTATTGCAACACCAACAAAATTTCATTACCCGATGGCAAAGCATGCCATGGAAAAAAATATTCACGTGTTCTGCGAAAAACCATTCAGCTTAACATCAAAAGAAGCGACAGAGCTGGTTAATATAGCAAAGAAAAAGAACCTGGTGAACCAGGTTGGATACCACAATCATTTCATCGGCACATTCAGGGAACTGGACCGCCTGTTAAAAGCAAATGTTGTTGGCGAGATCATTCATTTCACCGGCGAGGCTTACGGTCCTGTTGTTACAAAGGAAAAAGGCGGTACATGGCGCTCAAAACCTGAAGAAGGTGGTGGTTGCATGTATGATTTTGCTTCGCATGTGGTGAACCTGATCCAGGAAGTTGTTGGCAAACCAACAAAAGTAAATGGGGCATTATTGAAATCAGTTTATTCAAGAGGTGTTGAAGATGCAGTATATGCATTGCTTACACTCGAGAATAGGATCAGTGGTGTATTGCTGGTGAACTGGAGTGATGAGACCTATCGCAAAATGTCAACATCATTGACCATTGAAGGAAAGAAAGGAAAGATCATCTGTGATGCAACAGAGATAAAAATATATTTAAAGGAAGCAAATACAAAAGAAAATCTTGAAAGAGGCTGGACAACAAAATACATCACAGATTTTGCATTGCCGGTAAATTATCATCTGCGTGGGGAAGAGTACAGTGCACAGATAGATTATTTTGTAGACAACGTGATGCATAAAAAACAAGGAACTTATAACACATTTGAACAGGGCGCATATACAGATAAAGTGATCGAGATGATACTCGATAAAGCAAAACACAATTAAAAGATGGAGAAAGTTTTATTCGGCGATAACCAGTTTTTTGCAGTGAACCATGTGTCTGACGAGAAATCGCGGGCACAGGCAATTCGTTTTAAAGATGATTCTTCTATAATAAAGGTACTTGACCAGGCAATGGAGGTTGGCATCAATACGTTCATGTGTACAACACACGACCGTATTGCAAATATTTGTGACCATATCCGTGCAAACCCTGATCGTTACAGGGATTTTAAGATATACCCATGTATGCCTTATGCACACAAATATGCAAATGCTGTTACCGAACTGGGTATCGTTGGAACGATCAAACAATACGTACCGGGAAACCTGTTCGGCACGATCGCCAAAGGTGGTATGGCATACCTGAGTAAGGATTTCAGTAAGCTGATGGAGATATTCATCGATGCCGAGATGAAAATGTTCAAAGGAGTGAATACGCCGGTGATATTTATACAGAATGTATTGGTGGATATGATCCTTGGTCTTAAAATGAATGACATATTTGCAGAGTATGATGCATACATCCGGAAAAAATACAATGCAGAACCAGGTTATATTACAATGAATATGCCGGCACTGCTGGATACATTGAATGGGCTTGGCATCAAAAATCCGATTATCTGTTCATCCATCAATAAGATCGGCTTCAGGATGGCGGGCGGGAATGCGATCTATGAAAAATACCTCCTTGAAAAAGAATTCAGGCCAATAGCCATGCAGGTACTGGCTGCTGGTGCGTTGAGGCCTAAAGAAGCGATCGAATATCTTGGTAAATTTCCAAAGATAGAATCAGTGCTGTTCGGTGCTTCATCAAAACCACATATCCAGGAAACAAAAGAATTGATTGAGCATTATCTCGGGGAGAATGTTCATTAGTGTATAAATTATATTTGGGGTAAAATAAAACTAACTGAACTTTTGGCTTCTGAACATGAGAACAAAAAGTCCATATTTAAAACCACGCTGTAATGAATAGGCAGTTTGAACGATACCTGCAAATGACAGTGGTGGTACTTGACCTGGTTGTATTGAACATCATATACATCCTTAGTCATTTCATATTCAGCAAGAGTATTCTTGAAGAGTATTCCAATGCGTATATGCAATACCTTATCGTTTCAAATGTTTTCTGGCTCTTGCTGGCCTTCTTCCTGAGAAGTTATACCACCAAGGTCATTTTGAATTTTGAATACTTCATTAAAAGGACCATACAGGTTTATTCCGCTTGGATCATCTCTATCCTGTTCTACCTGTTCTTCATTCGTGAGATACAGATATCCCGTTTGTTCATAGTTTCTGTGATTGGCGGATTCGGCGTTGCATTGATGATAAACCGCTTCATCTATCTTGGTATCAAAAACTATTTCAAGAACAATCACCGGCTTAATAAGAAAGTGATCATCGTCGGTTATAATGATACAGCGAAAAAACTTGCAAAATATTTTGAAGAAGATGGTATCAATACAGAACTCATCGGGTTTATTGAAGACAATAAAAACATCCATGAGCTATCGCATTATCCTGTATTGTCGGACCTCAATGGAACATTGCAGGTTGCAAAGGAAATGGACGTGCAGGAAATATTTTCAACCATTACACCGGAACAGAACAACGATATATACAGCCTGATGTACCTGGCAGAGAAAGAATGTATCCGTTTTAAGATCGTTCCAAATCTTTCAGTGTTCATCACCCGTGAAGTGCACATTGAATACTTCGGTGACCTGCCGATACTTTCATTGCGCAGTGAACCCCTGGATGATGTAGGCAACAGGCTTAAGAAAAGAATACTTGACATAACGGTCAGCTTGTTTGTGATCATATTCATCCTTTCATGGATGATACCATTGCTGGCATTGCTGATATTCATTGAATCAGGCGACTTTCCAGCACATTGGGATCCTAAGCTTAGAATTCCACGTGGACAAGTTGTCGC
>JADMIO011460635.1_pt1 | contig 45257 bp, 62 predicted proteins | sample 8958161 | NCBI WGS metagenome assembly JADMIO01 (sample SAMN16585339, study PRJNA669376) | soil metagenome | isolation source: Crop rotation soil | place: USA: Cullars Rotation, Alabama | collected 2011
GCGACAACTTGTCCACGTGGAATTCTAAGCTTAGGATCCCAATGTGCTGGAAAGAGACAACACAGTCCCCGTTAGCTGCGTTCACGGGAGGCCGGCGCCTGCTCCGAAGAAGCCGCGAAAGCCTCGTGGCAAGGCGTAGCTAAGCCTGCGCTACTGCTGCGCATTGTTGCGTAGACACAGCTTCTGGCGCTACGTCCGTCCGCGCGGTAGAGCTGCACCCCGCCAGGCCGGGGGGAGAGGGGGGCACAGAAGGGTGGCGACTGCCCCCCATTCTATTTTTGCCTTGACGGGGGTCTGATGTTACAGTAGGGGATGTTATCTAACGTGAAGCAGATATCATTGCTATGGCGCGAGGAGCTTGTCGCGCGGCTGGACGCGATGGCGGAGGCGAGACACCTGTCGAGGTCAGGGATGTTGAAGGCGCTGGTGGAGGAGGCGGTCAGTGGCGAAGTGGGGCCGGGTGCCTCGCGAGCTGGGGCAAGCCCCGTGACGGCGCGCTTCCCGGTCACTCGGCCGAGGGCAACGAATGGGGATGGGGGCGATGGTGGTGGGGATGGACCGGAGGAACGGTGGTTCGAGCCCGATGAGAAGTGACGGGGTGGCGCGTGGACTGGGAAACGGTGCTGGACGTATTTTTCGGCGCCGGCGCGGTGGCGCTGATTGGGGTGCTCGGCTGGCTCGTTTGGAAGGCGGTGAGAGGGTGAAGGTTTCGGAGATGACCCCTGAGCAGGCGATTGCGGAGGTGAAGGCGCTGTCCCGCGAGCTCTACGGCTCGGACGGGAGGATGCGCATTGACGCCTCGATGGATAGGGGGCCTGTGAAGGTGGAGCTCTCGAGCGACGAGTGGGACATGGGGTTTTCGGTCGAGGGGAGTTCTATCTTGGAGGCCACCCGAGCTCTTGCTGAGCAGGTTCGCCAAGCCGCCTCGGACAAGATTCGCCGCCTCCGTGTCGCGATGGGCGAGGATCTCCAATGAGCAGAAAGTACGAATGCGACAGGTGTGGTCAGCTGGGGACCCCCTCATCCCCAAACTCGGAGCTTCCAGACAAGTGGGATTTTGTCTGTGTCGGCCACGGGCAGAAACTGGAGCTCTGCAACCATTGCCTGGCAGCATTCTGGAGATGGGCGAAGGAGAGGCCGGCGATCCCCACGACCGCGGGAGCGGATGAGGTCGCAGGGCGTATGCCCGACGAGATGTTCGAGTCAGGGTTGAGCCATTCGGACAAGCTGAATCGTCTTCTCCGAGAGTGGAAGGTCATTCCTTCCGTGCTTCCGAATGAGCCCAGCGACAAAGTCTACACGTTTGCTTACTGGCTCTGCCGGCATAGTGGTTGGCGTATCGAGCCCCCAAAGGAGCGCCCGTGAAACGGCTGAAGAGCTGCTTTCGGTGCGGCGCCGATCTGAGGAGAAATGGGCAATGAGCGAAACCCTGGAGCAGACTTGCGCGAGTGACCCGTATTGGGCGGCGTCTGAGATCCGCCGACTACGGGCGTCGACCGATGCGGAAGACGCGTGCATCGTCGAACGGCGCTTGATCGCGCAGCAGATCCACCTCGGCCTCCCGTTCGAGCGCGAAAACTTTCCGGCCAACGCGATGCATCACGAGGCGGCCAAGGTGATAGTCCGGTGGCTTCGCAAGTCCGCCGATCTCCGCTAGGCCCTATCCGCGCAAGGCTGTTCAGCTTGTCTTATTTCCTTGACGAGCGAGCAGGGCTATGGTAGAGAATGAGCACAGGCTCACCGATCGAAGGGTGAACAACCCAGGCTGATCGGCGGAAGGGAGACAAGAGAGTCAGTACCCCGCTGCAACTCGCTTTCCACTCCCTTCCGAGCCTGGGCTTACGGGAGAGACGATGGGATTCGAGCACATGACCCCCGAGCGTCGTCGGGAGGTCGCTTCGAAAGCTGGAAAGGCAGTTCATCAAAAAGGCACCGCCAACCACTTCACCAAAGAAACGGCGAAGGACGCCGGCGCCAAAGGCGGCGAGGCGACTGTCCAAAAACATGGACGGGGTCACATGTCCAAGCTCGGGAAAAAGGGGGGCGATGCGATCGTGAAGAAAATGGGCAAAGAGTACATGTCGCGGATAGGAGTCGAAGGTGGCCGCGCCCGTCATCGTCCGTGAGGTCCCCGTCGAGCGCTCCTTCGCAGGAAGCTACTCGATCCAGGAAGTCCCCGTGTACGACCCGAAGGCGCGAGCGTTCGGCATCCGCGTAGAACACGACGTCATGGACGAGCGCTTTCGTCAGCTCGTGACGCTCGTCATCCGCGATCGCGGTTTCGTCGCGCACGAAATGAAGCACACCCTATCCGTCCTCGTCGCGCGCAGGCTCGGCGATCTCACGCCTCTCCCCGACTTCGCCGGAAAGTTCATCGGCGGATTCCGGGCGGATGACGCAGACTGGATGGTCTTTGAAGTGCTGGAGAAAAACAAGGTCGAGGATGTTCCCAAGCCGCTCGAGACCATGGTCAAGCCTGGCGGCGTCGACGATCCTTGGCCGCTGTGAGGTGCGAATGGACGCGTGGGATTGGCTGGCCGCTGCATTCTGGCTCTGCGTATTCGTCGTGGTGAATTGGCCATGGTGAGCCCGAGCTCGCCCCCAGTGTCGCCCCACATGAGCGAGCAGGCCGACACCGACGCTCTCTCCGGCGCCTCGGTCACCGTGAACATTCCCATTCGAACGGTGAGCGAGCTGAACCAGAGGGAGAGATTTTGGGCGCGGTCTGCCCGTGCTCGCAACCAGAAGGAAACGGTCATCTTGTTTTTGCGCGCCCATCTTCATCGCATTCCTTCTCTCCCCGCCCATGTCCACATCACAAGGCACTCGAAGAGGAAGCTCGATTCGGACAACCTAGCCGCCAGCCAAAAACACGTCCGGGACGCAGTGGCAAATTTTCTCGGAGTGAATGACGGCGACGAAAAGCGAGTGACGTTCTCTTATGAACAGAGACCATCTCCCTCCCCATTAGTCTCCATCACATTCACCCACAAGCGGCAATTAGTCCCAGATACGAAATAGCAGTGCCATCCGTTTTCCGTGGAGACGCGCGCATGGTTCACATCAAGCCGGCTGAGCAGTGGATCGAAGAATACGGCAACGGTGGCCCGGACAACGACGGCTACTTGTGCCATGACAAGAGCCTGCCTCGTTACGGCGAAATCATCGACCTCGTCGACATGTACCGGATGGTCCAAGCCGACGCGCTCGAGGCAGCGGCGAAGGAATGCGAGAGGCTAACGAAAGAATGGAAGCCGAACGCGTTGTCCGGGCACTTCGATCTCGGCCCCGATGCGCGCGATTACCCGGACGCTATCCGAAAGATGAAACCGACGTGACGGTCGCTGAATTAATTTCGCGCCTGCAACAGCCCGACGTAAAGCCTGACTGGGACGTCTACATCAACCCATTCGGCGAAAACCTAGACGTCGAGGTTGTTCAGGCTGACAGTGAGATGGAAGCCGTAGTTCTTGTCCCTGATACGTAATGGGCGGCGACATTCCCTTCACCCGCAACCCGCGGAGCCGACCTGGCAGTAGCACCACACCTGGCCCAAATTGTCGGTGGCGAACGGGATCCCGTACGTCTGGTCGGGCTTGATCCGCACCATGCCTGGTGAGTCGATGAACTCCCACGTTGCGGTCGCGTTCGCGTGGTGTCTGACCCAGTACCCGTTTCCCGTCGTCGACGTGCAGCCCGGGCCGGCGTCGGTCGCCCACGTCTCGGTCCCGCTGGCGCCCGGGCCGATGCCGGCGCTCTCGATGCACGGCGGGATCAGGCTTCCGCCAGCGATCGCCCATCCAGGGCTCGGGTTGGTGAAGGAATAGTAGACGTTGAACTGTCCGTTGCCGGAGTTGAAATTGACGATCCACGGAACGCTGCTCACGATCGGTGCCGCCATGACGTCGACCGCGATCCCAGGGCCGGGGAATTGGTTGCCGAAAAGCGACCAGCTGGAGTTGTTGCGCACCCAAATCTTCGGCGACGCTTGGCAATCGCGCACCCAAATGAACGGGCCGTAGGTCGAGATCCTGCGCATGCACGTGGGCCCGCCCGTCATCGAGATCGCCACCCACGTCCTGACCTGGTCCCAGACGTAGACCTGGTTTTCGGCTTGCGTGAGCACAACCGCCGTCGTCGGACTCGACGCGAGGTGGTTCGCTGCGCCCCCGGTTTGCACCCACGCCGTCTGAACTCCGCCCGGGCGGTGCCAGATCGCTCGGTCGCAGGAGTCGCAAGCGGAAGACGAAAGTCCCCAGAGCTCGGGGCCGGTCGGAGTCGGGGTTCCTACACCGATCTCGTTCAATCCGGGAGCGTTGGCCACACGGTTCCAAGTGGGGGCGGCATCGGCCACGCTCGCAAGGAGAGAGATGGTGAGGACAATGAACAGTCGGTTCATGATGGGGTTCCTTTCTGCTACACTTGTTCCGTGCCTAAGAAGCGAGATGGATTCCTGAAAGTGGTGAGCGAGTCGCCTTGGGAAGGGCGGTTCTATTCACCCGTGCGCACACGGGAACTCGCCCCATGGATGCGAGACCGAAAGCTTCTGCCGAAGAGTCCTCCCAAGTTCTTCGATTCGAGTAACAGTCTGCCCAAACCGAAATAACTTGACACGTTCTGGCCTGGTCTGACAGAGATCTACGTCGCTCCCTGAAGCGCGAGAGGTCCGGAGACGGATGAAGCTTGGAGCCAAGACTGGCGAGGGAAGAGGGGTCGGGAAAGAGAAACGGTCCCCTTGCCGACCGTCTGCAAGTGCTGTGTCTTGACGAAGACTGCACTTGAGATTTTGGTGAGAGGTGCGCGCTCACGAATTCTCGTCAGGTTCGGTTCGAACGGGCGTGACCTCGTCCTCGGGAAACGGCGACCCTTTCGCGAAGTCGTCGCTCGACCTTTCGCTGGAAAGCCAGATGTTCGCGAGGATCTCGCGTCGCGTCTCCTCCGAGAGTTGCCTCGAGAGGTAGGTGTTGTACGCCGCCACCTCGAAGGACACGTGGCCGGATGTCTGGACCATCCCCCACGGATTCCAAGTCGACGGCTTCACCGAGCCAGCGTTGTACGCAGCGGACACCTTGGGGAAGTCGCCGTCGTACTTTTTCCACAGGATGCCAAGGTAGCGAAACCCGATGTCCATGTTCAGATCGGGGTCGAGAAGCTCCTTGTCCGAGTGGCCTCCCTTCAACGCGAGGTTCGTGATCTGCATGAGACCGACGCCCCCGTCATGAGAGATGACGTTCTCGTTGCCGCCACTCTCCCGTAGGATGTGGGCCTGCCCGACGCCGTCGGGGACGCCGTACTTCGCGCCGTACTTGCGGCACTTGTCCCCCCACCTTCGTTCAACCTCGTCGAGCTTTTTCGTCCACGACTCGGACAGAGTGGGAATGATCTCCTCGCCCGAGCCTGCCGGTAGAGCAAAAACTGCGATCATGCCGTCCTCCTTGCGGGTGCGCCATCCGTACATGACGGAAATTCTACCACCCTCGCGATCGCTCGCCAAGGCGTTAGATTTCTGCTAGGGTCGGAGAGGTTGCGATCCACGGCGGACTCCGGGACTGGGAAAGGTGAGCAGGACGCTCAGGTGGAGGTTCGGGCGGACCTCGCCGAAGCGTCCTGCTCACCGTCGGATCCCTGGCCGGTTGAGGTGACCGAAATCGCGCCGCTCGTGCCGAGCGCCATCGCGCTCGTGCCGAAGCCGCCGAAGCCTGTCCGAAAGAAAACGCAGGGCGAGCGCAACATCGAGAAGATCGAGGAGGAGATCTTCGCCGACGCGTGCGGGGTGCTCTCGTCCATGCTCCGCTTTCGCGAGATTGAAGAGGGGCAGAAGGAAGTGCCGCCGGCGTGGGTCGCGAAGTACGGCGAGAAGGTGGCGGCCGAAATGTTCCGCGTGGCGAGCGCATCGTGGCGTTCGAAGAAGGACGCTCCGATTGCCATCAGTGAGGCTACCAACATTGTCGCCAACATCCTGAAGGCCCGTGCCCGAAAGGAAGCCGGCCCGTCGCAGCTCAACATGAACATGGTCCAGATGAACTTCACTCTCCCGAGCTTTCCCGAGCGAAAGGTCGAACGTTGAACGAAGAGCGCGAGTGGTACCGCCACGTCTCCTCGGGCGACCGCGGATACCTCGTCAATGCGGAGACGATCTGTCTCGACCGCGTGCCTCCTGTCGAGATGGCCTACCGCGAGTTGGAATGGAAGAAGGAGCCGGGGCTGGCCCCGCTCACTGCACGCCAGGTCGGTCAAATTGCGTTCAGTGCCGATCGGGCGCTTTGCCGCATGCTCGGGCTCGTCGCCAAGGCGAGGCGCGAGTGGAACACGCTCGGTGAGCAGGAGCAGATCTACTTTTCCAAGCACGGCCCCGCGGCTCCCGAACTCAGGAGAAAGCTCTTTCGGGCGATCAAAGAAGAGCTCGAAGGGGTGCCGGCGCGCTGATGGTCGCATACGGAATCGTAGCCATCGCGCTCGTGCTCGGGACGATCATGTGCATCCTCACGATCGACGACGAGGAGTAGGTGAGCTTTGCCGCCTATACTCCAAGCCCTTGGGGTACGCTGTATCACAATCTTCCTTACGAAGAGGCTTTGGGGGCAGGCGCCGCAGGGCCGGGGAAAACGACTGTCCTGCTCGCGGACCCTCTTCCTCAAATCTTCGTGGAGCACGAGCGCTGCCAGAACAAGGAGCACCCTTTCCATATCCCGTGGGGGGAATCCGTTGGTTGGGCGCTGCATCTCCGGCGCACGCTAAAGCAGCTCGAGCAGTCGATTCAGCGAAGCCACCAAACGTTTCCCAAGATCGACCCGAAGGTCAAGTGGGACACGCAAAAGTACACGTGGACCTTCTCGAGCGGTTACCACTACCAATTCGGCCACTGCAAAGACCGGGAAAGTTGGGAGGACTACATGTCCTTCGAGTTTTCCTGGATCGGGTACGACGAGCTCTGCTCCTTTGAAGACGAGCAGTATTTTCAGATCAACACGCGCCTGCGCTCATCGGACCCTGTTCTCTCGAAGATGCTCAAGATCCGGGCGATGAGTAACCCCATGATGAAGTCGGGCGAGATCGTGAGCGTCCGAAATCCATTCTGGGTTCGGGAGTACTTTGTCGACCCGGCGCCGGCCGGGCGCACCGTTCTCGTTCGAGACATCGAGATGCCGGACGGTTCGGTGGAGCAGTCGCGGCGCATCTATTTGCCGGCGACGATCGACGACAACCCCAACAAGGCCTTCGTCAAGCAGTACAAAAAGCAGCTCGCGAGCGCTCCGAAGCACATCCGCGAGGCCCTGCTGTACGGAAACTGGTACTACACCGAGGGGGCTTACTACGGCGAAGCGTGGAACGAGCGGATCCACACATGCGCGCCCTTCCCGATCCCAAGGGATTGGGTGATGTTCCGGTCCATGGACTGGGGCTACAAAAACCCGGGCTGTATCCACTGGTGGACGATGGACGAGGATGACAACCTCTTTTGCGTCCGAGAGCTCATTTTCCAGGACAAGCTGGCCGGCGAGGTTGCGGTCCTCGTGCGGGACATCGAGGAAAAGGCGGGCTACTTCAAGCACGGGAAATCTCTCCTGAACGGCCCCGCCGACTACCAGCTATGGGAACAGCGCGGCGAGCACGGCAAATCCAAGGCCCAAGAGTTCCTCGAGAAGGGCGTCAGGTGGGTTCCGGCCGACAAGAAGAGCCGCTACCGCAACGCTGAACGACTCCTTGGCCGCCTGAAAGACCACAAGAACGAAACCGCCACCCCCGGGATCGTGTTCTTCCGCTCGTGCACGGAGATCATCCGTACCCTCCCGATGATCCAATCCGACCCGGACACGAACCCGCCCGAGCCCCTCAAGGGGGGATTTGACCATCCACACGATTCGGTGTGTTATGCTTGCGCGTATGCCTCGCACGGAAAGCGTGGCATCGCGCGGCCGCAGCAAGGGAAGAGCGAATGGGACGATGACGACAGGAAGGCCACGCGGCGAGAACGCCCTGGACAGTACGGATACGGCGGAATCTGACAAGCCCGCGATCAAGTACGACGAAGAGTCTCCAAACCTGGTGGTCGATTTCTCCAAAACGGAGGATGGGCAGGCGTTCCTCGACGAGACCGCCAACAAGGTGGTTCGCGACCACGACGAAGCGTGGGAGAGCTCGGAAGAGTACCGAGACAGGTACAGCCGGGACTGGAAAATCTTTGCGGGCGATCTTCCGAAGAAGACCTACCCATTTCAAGATTGTGCCAATCCCCACGTGCCCTTCATGGTCGAGAATATCACGCGCAACGTTTTCCGCGCGTACTCGGAGCTCTTTGGCGATTGGGACGACGTCTTCGGGGTGGTGCCCCTCGGCCCAGAGGACGAAGAGATGGCGAACCTGCTTTCTCTTCACGGCAATTGGCAAATTCGCGAGCAGATCCCCGACTTCGCCCGCCAGCAATTTCGCGGGATGCTCTCCTACTTTTCGCACGGCGACGTGTCGTCCCAATCGTTTTGGGACCCCGAGCGCGAGCAGAATCGGCATGAGATCCTGACCGCGGACGACTTCGTTGTCCCCTACGCGTTCGTTTCCACGATGCCCGACTGGTCGGACGTCCCGTTCTACATCCGGATCCTGAAGCTCTATCGGCACCAAATCGAGGCCCGCGAAGATTGGGAGAACAAGGATCTCATCTTCGACGAGGAGCGCTCGATGGATGACGAGCCGGAGCGCAAAATCTCGCGAGAAACCGCAAAGGGACAAGGCATCGATCCCGACGAGACGCCGAAGTCGGCCGCGCCGTACACCATTCTATGGTACGAGGGCTGGCTCAAGCTCCCGAACCAGAAGAAGGACAGGTTCTGCCGCGTCGTCGTCGATTACAAGTCGAAGGCAGTTCTCCAGTTGCTCATCATGGAGGAACCGGATTGGCAAGACGTGCAGCGTTTCGAATCGCAACTTGGGGAGCTCGAGGAATACCGCGCCGGGCTCGTGAACTACCAGCAGCAGGTCTCGTCGCTTCAGATGCAAATCGACCAGCAGCGGCAGTTCATTCAGGCGAACCGAGACGTCCACGGTGCGCTCCAAACGATGGAGATGGAGGGCCAGCTCCAGCAGGCGGAAGCGCAGATCGGGCAGATTCAGCCCCCCGTGCCGCCGAGCTGGATGGAGAACCCGGACGATCTCGAGGAGCGCCCCGAGCCGCCGACGCGAAAGCCCGTCTATCTCTTTCGGCACGCGGTCTTGATCGAGCCGCTCGTCGGCAATCTCGGTCTCGGCTACGGGCGCAGCCAGGCAGACTACAACCGGTGCGCGAACACGATGCTCGCGCAGGGCATCGACGCGGCGACGTTCGCCAATATCAAGAGCTTTCTCACCACCGACCTCGTCGAGTTCCCCGAGAAGGCGACCATTGAGCCCGGGAAGATGACCAAGGTCGGCAACATCACCGGCGCCGAGCTGAAGGACAACATCATGCCGCTCGACTTTGGCCCCCCGAGCCCGGCGCTATTTCAGACCGTCGACAAGCTCAGGGAGTACGCCTCGAGCGAGATGCAGGCCCCAGCCGTCCTGTCCGGCGATCCTGGAAAAAGCGGCGAGACCTTCCGCGGGATCCAGGCTCGCATCGAGCAGGCCACCAAGCAGCTTTCGGTGGGCACGCGCAAGTACGCGCTCGAAATGCTTCATGGCATTCTCATAAACAACGCCCTTCTCAACTCCAAGTTTTTGCGAGAAGAGGAGCTTTTCCACATTGCCAAGGGCAAGGGGATGCTTCCCGAACAGCTCAAGGTCGGGCGCAGGATGTACGAGCGGAGCTACCATATCGAGATCCGGGCCGACCTGCGGTTTGCCTCGCAGTCGACGCGTGTTCAGGAGGCTGACGAGCTTCTCATGCTCGCCAAGCAGGTCCCCCAGCTTGCCCAAGACGTTCCCTTCATGTACGCGGCCGTCAAGCGGTGCCTGGTCGCCCGCGGCCGGGAGGACATGCTCCCCTATCTCGGGCCAGCGCCGGCGCCGCCGCAGACGACGCTCGGGATCCCCCCGCCCGCTCCGCCGCAGCCCCAGCCCGTGCAGGGACAACCGCAACCCGGGCAAGCGCCCGCTCAGATGAATGGCAGCGCGGCCCAGGGAGCCCCGCGGCCGATGGCCCCCATGCCACAGCCTGCGATGGCGCGAGGAGTCTGATTGAAGGAACGAACTGCGCAGCAAATCGACTGGGCGTCGCACGACATAACCCTCGCGGCAAGAACCCTTCAAGAGGAGCGGTGTCGAACGATTCTTCGCACGCTTATCGCGGGAGCCTACAACTCAACCGATCCGCGCATGACGTCCCTTGCCGCGCAGTACGGCGAGGCCACCAAACAGCTCGCATTTTTGAAGACAGGAGATTTTCATGACCAATCAGAGAGGATTCCTCGGCTTGGCGGGGATGACGAACGGTAACGACCTGTATCAGAACCAGCAGGGCCAGGTGGAACTCGACAAGGTCATGCCGCCGACGGCCGAAAATGCGGCGCGGCGCCGGGAGATCTTGGAGCTCGACCAAGAGTTTCGTAAGCGCATGTCGCCGCGCGGGGAGCTGAACCTGCCGCCGCTACTCGACCAGCGGCGGCTCGAGTGGGGCATCATCGACGCGGCGTTTTCGCGCCAGGCCACCTTCGACCGCGTCACCATTTGGCAAATCCCTGAACAGAAGACCGAGACGTTCGGCGAGGGGTCCCTCATCGTCATGAGCGATCAATCGAAGTCCAGGCTCAAAAACGAGGCCCCGCGAGGGATTCTCCTGACGGCTGGGCTGAAAGCACTCGATTCGCTCAGGTCGAACGGGATGGAGCTCGGCCACATCGTGAGTTTTATCCAGGCCGCGCCGTGGCGAATCTTCGTCGATTACGTGAAGGGTCACCGGCCGGCGATCCTGGTCATGAACGTCGGCGACATCATGGGGTCCGAGGACCTCGCGCTACAGACGAGGAGCGGCGAGCTGCGCGAAGAGCTCAAGGAGACCGCGCAGGGGGCCATGCAGCACGTCTACGTCAACCGAGACGGCAAGTACCATTTTCCGGTCCAGCCATGGATCGGGGACGACATGTGAGGCAAACGATGGGAGCACGGAAGATTCTCGAAAACGATGACGGTGGCAATGCGAAGGAAGCGAACGCTCGCGCGATCGCCGAGATCGAGAGCGCCGAACAAGAAGAGGCTGGCAAGCCGAAGCCGAAGGAGCCCGATGGCCCGATCACCGTCAACCTTGACGATGACGAAGAAGACGAAGCGCCGCGCCAAGCTGGGCAGCGCACGCCGCGCGACGAAAACCGGCGCAACCGGTATCGGGAGCAGGTCGAGGCAAGGGAGCGGGCCGAACGAGAGCGCGACGAGCTCAAGGGGAAATACAGCGAAATCGAGGGTCGCCTCAACCAGATTACCCAGCAGCTGCAAAGCCCACGGCAGCCCGATGGCGGCGCGCAGCCTGGTACGCATCCGGCTGTTGCTCGGGAACAAGAGCTCCGCCGATTGATGCAGGAGACGAGCGAAGAGTTCGACATGCTTTCTCCCGAGGCCAAGAACAAGCCCGAGATCCGCAAGCGCTACTCGGAGCGCTACCAGGCGTACGACACGGAGCGGCAGCGCTTGAACGCGTACATCGCGAACGGCGCGCCGGCTCAGCCGCAAAACCAGCACCAAAACAACATGCAGGTGATGCTGATGGCCCGCTACCCGGACGTCATGTCGAAGGGCGAACATTTTCAGTACGCCGACGCGTCCTACAAGCGTCTCATTGCGACCGGGGCCCCGGACAATTGGGACACGATCGACAAGGCCATGGAAGAGACGCGGCGGCAATTTCGCCTCGGCAAGGCTCCGCCGCCGAGTCAGGCCACCAAGGCGAGGTACAGCGGGGTCGGCTCGGGGGCCAATGGCACCGCGTCCGGCGGAGGCTCAAGGAAGATCGAGCTCACAAAAGAGGACCGCGTGATGGCGCGACACGCATTTCCGAAGCTCAAGCAGGAGGACGCTTACAAGGCGTTCGCGAAGATGCTTGCGAAAGGTCAGGACGCGTGAAACGGTTTGCCCTCCTGAACCTGTCGAGCGATCCGAACGTTGGCGTCACGCTTCCGCTCGTCGCTCGCGCTCTCTCGGCCCAGCTATTCTTCGATGTCTCGGGTCCATGGGGCATGATGCCGATGACTGTCGAAGTAGTCTCCGAGGAGCCGGCGGACGCGGACTCGATCACGATAACCCTTTTCGACGATTCCGATCAGGCTGGCGTACTCGGGTGGCATGACGAAAGCCCCGCCGGGCGGCCGTATGGTCGAGTGTTCGTGAAGGACTCGGGGCCCGGGCTTCCGGGCGTGATCAGCCACGAGGTCATTGAAGCTTACCTCGACCCAGCGTGCAACTACTGGGCGGACGATGGGCTCGGGCGTCTCTACGCGCTCGAGGGATGCGATCCGGTGGAGGACAGAAGCTACCCGATTACCCTCACGAAGGACGATGGCACGACGACGAGCATTCTTGTCTCGGACTTCATCTATCCATCATGGCTCGACCCGCACGGGCAGCCGCCCTACGACAAGATGGACATCATCAAAGCGCCCTTCATCATCGACGAGGGCGGATACGCGCTCTACCGTGACGGCATGGGCGTGCATCAGGTATTTGGAGCCAAGCACCAACCGAAACGGTCGAAGCTTCACCCATCGGCCAGAACCTTCAAACGAATCCACCGTCAATAGAGGCCACCATGTTCATCGCCATTCTCACCGCCGTCATCACGGGCATTCCCGCCATCGCCGGCGCGGTCGTTTCGATCATCAACGCCGCCAACTCCAAGAGCCACGCCAATGCCGCCGAAGCGCACGCGCAGACGGCGGCCAGGGCAGCGGGCGTCAAAATCTGACGATAAGAACTTGACAGGGACAGAATCGTCCTCGTAAGCTTCTTTTTGTCGGTACCCCATCTCTCTTCGCCGGGACGTGGGGAGTCGGAAACGGTTCGATGCCCGGGTCCCTCGGGGCGAGCCAGAAGTGACGGGACGGAGTATGAGCCATCCGCGAGCGGCCGAAAGGAAGCTCGCGTGCCTGCAAAAGCTCCCGTCCGACATGATCCCAAGCCGAGGCGAACCGACGGAGTAGGTCCAGGGTCGAAGCTCACCGGAGCCGATCCCGACAGGGCCTATGTGTTCGTGAACCGCTACCAAGGCGGCGTGTACGACACGTCGTATTTCGAGTCGCTCGGCGGGTGGGCCGTCGAAGAGGGGCTTTGCGAAGAGGGCGAGCGCTACCGGATCGAGAAGTACCAAGAGGGCGGTCTCCGGCTCGCGCTGGGCAAGACCGTGCGCCCCGGGGAGCCTCTCGAATACCGCGGCATGGTGCTCATGAGCTGTTCGAAACAGTTCAAGGAGCTTCTCGAGCAGCGCGGGCCCGAGGGTGACTCGGGACAAGAGGACGCCGACCGCGTGGAAGAGATCATCAATCGCCGCGGGCGGGTGGCCGATTCTCTCAGCGGCATCGGGAGCACGAACCGGCGCACGGGAACGCCGGACATTTACCTGACCGATCAGGACGGGAGACAGAGGACCTATGGCTAACAACACCGCGATCTACGGTTTTCGGTGGGTGGGCTCGCTCATCGGGAAAAACATCGTTCCTGTGCGCGAGCGCGTGCAATCGGGCTACCAGGGCGCTCCCGGCGGCAACAACATCGATCTTTGGCCAGGCGACCCCGTGAAGCGCGTCACCGGTTCGGGCAATAACCCGGGCGGCGTCATCATCGCGACGGCGGGCGGCGGCGCGGGCGTGGCGGGCGTCATCGCTGGAATCGGGCCCTACTTCGTCTCGGCGATCGGGGCGATGGTTCCGGGCGGCGTGTCGCTCCCCGGCGGCACGGCCTACGGGACCGTTTTCGAACGCGAGTCGACGCTGTGGGTGATTCCGGCCGTCGGCGCCGTGTTCGAGGGCGATTGCGACGACAACGTCACCTTCACGACCGAGATTGGGTACAAGACCGCGATCGGGAAAAACTGCGACCTCTCGATCAACAACGTGTCGGGCGACACGCACGCGTACCCGAAGCTCGATATCTCGACGGTGGGCACCGGCAACACGCTTCAGTGTCGCATCCTCGACATCTCTCCGAACTTCGCGAACCAGGACTTCTCGGGGACGAACGTCAAGCTCTGGTTCACGTTCAACGTGGTCCAAGAAGCGCCGTACGCGCCGCTCGGAGTGTAAGGAGACCCTCATGTTCAAGAGATACCTTGCGGCCCATCGAACTCTGGTTCTCGGAGCGGCGCTCCTCTTCGAGCTTGGAGTCGCCGCGCTCGCGCTCTACTCGCTCTTCTTCGAATCGCATGGAGACGTTGCGCTCGCCACGACGGTGTTCGTCGGGACGGTCTTCCATTCGCTGAAGAAGACGCTCGACAACATCGTGGACGATCGCCTCGACGGGTACCAAGACCGCCTCCTCATGCCGAAATACTTCGACGAGTCGGAGATGGAAGACGCGTACGTGGACGATCTCGAGATGGCGGGACCAGGGCTCGCATCGCGCAAGACGGACGGGGCCCAGATTCCGATGGGCACGATTCGCGAGGGCGTCCTGACGCGCTACATGGCGTACACCTTCGGGCTCGGCATTGCCGTTACCGAGGAGGCCATGGAGGACCGAAAATACCCCCAGGTCATCGACGCGGCTCGCCGATTGAAGCGCGCGCTCTACAAGACCGTCGACTACGACGCGGCGAACGTTCTCATTCGCGCCTTCAACACGGCCTACGTCGGCGGAGATGGCCTCCCGCTCTGCTCGGCGTCGCACACCTTGCCGAACGGCGGGACGTTCTCGAACACGATGGCCACGCCGCTCAGCCCGAGCCGGCAAGCTCTTGTCATTGCGACGACCCAGATCAGGAAGTTCCCGGCGCACGACGGGCTCTTCGACTTTTTCTTGCCGAAGTGCATCAACTGCCCGGTCGACCAGTGGGAGGCGTGGGCGGTCATTCTCGGCGCCGAGCGCGCGCCGGAGCCCGGGGAGTTCAATGCCCCGAACGTGTTCAACCAAGACATGAAGCTCGACCTCTACCCGAACCAATACTGGTCGAACACCACGACCAACTGGATCGTGGGGACGGATGTCGAGAACGGGCTCTCTTGGAAGTGGCGGCGCAAGCCGCGCTCGAAGACCTGGGTCAACAACGAGCAGGACATTCTCATGTACTCGATCACGGCGCGCTGGGCTCGGCTCTGGTCGGACCCGCGCTGCGTACTCGGGTCGCAGGCATAGGAGGCCCGGATGGCTGGCGAACAGTACAGTTTCCCGCAGGTTCCGAGCTACACCTCGGGGTTTGCCATCGCGACCGAGTTCGGGATCGTGATGCCGCCAGGCGGCCGGCTTGCGGCCATGGTCCGCTCGACGGGCGTCCAGCAGGGCGACGATCGGCAGATCGCGTCGTTCCTAGTCCCCACGCTCGCATCCGGCCTCGCTCGATGCCGCGCGGGGCTTGGCGATACGGTCGTTGTGCTCCCGGGACATTCCGAGTCCGGCGTCGGAACGACGATGCTGTCCGGGCTTGTGGCGGGGACACGGATCGTCGGCGTCGGACAGGGCTCCATGATGCCTGTCTTTCGCTGGACGGCCGCCTCGGACAACTGGGCGCTCGCCGCCAACGACGTCTTCATCTCCGGGCTTCGGCTCAGGATGGAGGGCGCCAACGGCGTCACCGAGGCGATCACCTGGACAGGGTCAGACTGCGTTCTTCGGGACTGCGACATCGAAACGGTGAGCGGGGCCTCGAACAAGGTCACGACCGCGATCAACCTGTCGGCGGCGGGCGCGAGCCGGGCCAAGATCCTGAACAACACCTTCCGCGGCACGAGCGCGGCGTCCTCGACGAACATCATTTCGGTTTCGTCGACGCCCGATCAGGTCGTCATCATGGGCAACAAGATCATGTGCTCGTCGACGACCACGAACGGCGGCATCAACATCTCGGGAGCGGCCACCGATATTCTCGTGGCATCCAACTGGATGCACAACTCGACCGCTGCGTCCACGACGTGCATTGCCGTGGCGGACGTGGCTTCGACGGGCATGATTTGCTTCAATTTCTGCTCGGTCGAGAACAACGGTACGGCCGCGAACCAAGGCGTCGTGTTCGCCGCTGTCACCACGACCAAGATCCGGGCTTTCGAGAACAAGTGCTCGGACGAACCTGGAAAGAGCGGCGCGCTCGCTCCGGCGGTGGTGGCTTCATAAGCGAAGGAGGCCAATGTCTCAGACAATCGGCCGACACTGGCCTCGGTCGGCGCCGAAGGGAGACTACCAAGCCATCTGCGGACACTGCGGGGCGGCTTGGCGCAGGTCTCAGCTCTTTCGCGATGGCGCGGGACTTCTCACCTGCCCCGACGAGGGCGAGGGCCTCGACGTCAACACTGTGACCGAGATGAATGCGGCGATGAACGAGCCCTGGATGCGATCGGAGCACGACGCGCAGGGGCCGCTCCTATCGACCGACACGGCGCCTGATTTGGCGGCTCTCATCGGGCAAGTGCCGACGGGGGAGACCAATCCATGACCGTCTCCACCTCGAGCACGTTTACCTTCTCGATCGGCCAGATCGTGACGATGGCCTACAGGGGCGCGGCGCTGCTCACCGCTTACCAATCCCCCACGCTCCAGCAGACCGGCGTGGCGCTCGACGAGTTCGAGCGGATCGTGAACAGTACCCAGGCGAAGGGGCTCTTCGCTCGAACGGTCGACTTTTACAACTTGCAGCCGCTTGTGGAAAACCAGTTCGTCTACACGGTTCCACTGAACATTCTCGATGTCGTTGGGGCAGGGATGTACATCGACCTGACCCAAACGGACATCTCGCGGGCCTCGGCTGAGACGCAGGTGCTTCCGATGTCGCGCGAGACGTGGCAGGAGCTGAGCGGCAAAGGCGCCCAAGGGCGCCCGACGATGTACTACCCGCACCGGGTCTCGGACCAGGTTCAGATCTACATTTGGCCCTTGCCGTCGGCGGTCGAGGCGGGCGGCGCGATCCGTTTTCAGATTCATCGCTACCGTGCGGATGTCCGCGACCCCAGCGCCACGACCGATTACGAACGCTTCTGGGTCGATTGGCTGACGTCGGAACTTTCGGCGCGTCTCGCCAAGGCGAACGGGATGTCGATTCAGAGGATTCAGCTTCTCATGGCGGACGCGGCGTCGAAGCTCCGGGACTGCCGCGGGATGAGTAACCAACGCGTCTCGCAGCAGTTCGTGCCGCGGCACAGGGCGGGGTACCGATGAAGAATTGGCAGAATGGCCTCGGGGAGATCCTCGGCGATACGCTCGCGACGGCCAAGCCCACCATCACGGCGGGGGACGTGTGGTTCGTGAACTCGACCGGCGGGGTGGACGCTGGAGGAACGGCCGGACAGGACCGGCAAAAGCCGCTCGCTACCCTCGGGCAAGCGATCACGAATGCCGCAGCAGGAGACACGGTTCTCCTGATGAATGGCCACGCTGAGACGCTCACGGCGGCGCTCGCCATCTCCAAGCAGCTCATCATTGTGGGCGGCGGATCGGCGGGCGGCATCCCAACGGTCACGTTCACCATGAACGCGGCGGCCCAGGACACCTTCACCGTGAACCAGGCCAACACCGAGATTCGAAACGTTCGCTTTGCCGCAAGTGCGCAATCGAACACCGGGTCGGCCGGGGGCAAGATCACGGTCACCGCAGCCGGGTGCCGAATCCGGGGGTGCTACTTCGACATGGGCGCGAACGACCAGCTTGCCGGCATCCGGCTCGGGGCGAGCTCTGGTCCCGTTCGAATCGAGTCCACGACACTGATTTCTACGGCGCCGACCGTGACCACACGGCCCGCGTCGGGCATCAACGTCGTCTCGGCAATCAGCGATGTCGAGCTCGTCAACCTGACGCTTTCGGACGGAACGGTCGGGTTCACGAATGGCGCATTCGCGAGCTCTGCGGTCGTCCTCACCCGGCTTCGGGCAGAGAACCTGGCGCTTCTACTCGGCGCGGAGTTCTTGCTGAACGCGTCGACGACGGGGACCATCTACGGCCTTACCCAGACGGACGGCGGAAGGGTGAGCTGGTGAACCTCATCACGCCGCTCGCAAGTGGGATCCGCGGAGCCGAGAACGGTTCGGTGGCGATCTACCAGCGCGGCACGTCGCAGTTTGTGACCTATTACCAGAACTTCGATGCCTCTGGGGCAGTGACGCCGACGGCGCCCGTGGCACTCGACGCGTTCGGCGGGGGCACGTTCTACGTAAACCAGCTCGTCACCTGCGTTGCGCGAGACTCGAACGGGAACGTGGTGCGCACCTTCGATGCCGGGACGGAGGCGCCGAGCGTCGAAGTGATCAGCCAGAGCTTCACGGGGACCGACTACACCACGGGCACGCGCGCCGCGTCCGAGCCCACGACGCTTCAGGCGGTGCTCGACGCATGGAGAACGAGCGCAGGCACGACCGATTTCAATGTGAGCATTTCGAGTGTCTCGATGGGCCTGGCCGCCGCGTTCGCGAATACGGCCGTAGCCATGTTCATCAACGTAAAGTCGACGCTCTATGGAGCGGTTGGCGATGGAGTGACAGACGACACGGCGGCGATTCAGTCGGCCATCAATGTCGTGAACGCGGCGCCCGGCGGGATCGTGTATTTCCCGAAGGGAAACTATCGAATCACATCCGCGCTATCGATTACGAGTACTCCGGGCATTATGCTTCTTGGTGGGGGCGAACGCGTCAGCAACATCGCGCTCGACCACGCTACGGCGAACGGGCTCTCCTTCACCTCCGGTGCGAGCACGATTGCTTATTTGAGCATCTTCGCCTTTCAGAACAACAGCGGCAGCATTATTTCCGTCAGCTCATCTGCCACCATTCGCGTCATCGGCTCCCAAATTGGAGACACGGGCCCGGTCGGAACCACCGGAAGGCTGATCAACATGCCCGCCGGTGGAACTCTGACGTTGCTGTCGTCAAAGCTTGCCATCACAGGTTCTACGGCGTCGTTTCTGAATATGGTCGGCGGTACACTCCATGCGTCGGCGTGCGAATTCGTCTTTCCGTCTCTCAACTATACCGGCACCGCCATTGTTGGCACAGGCAGTTGTGGGCTCCTGGTCAACAGCTGCCTATTTTCGACGAACTCGATCACGGGCGGCACGTCCACGATCTTCAATGTGGCCACCACGACGCGCGGATGGTCTGTTACGGGGTGCGGCTTCGCCTCTACTCTTGGCGGAACGGTGATCTGGGCCGTGAATCCAACCGGTTCGGTTGGGATGGTGGAAGCGGGAAACACCTTCGGTTCAGGCTATACGTTCTCGAACGCGCTCTCCCCGATCGTGTTCACGCCTTCGGCAGCCTCGCACGAGGGGGCCGTTCTCGCGAGCCGGCAATTCCGTAGGTATTACCAGGCGGTCGACACGACGCCGGTCAACCTGCCGACGTCGCTCTACGGGTATTGCGAGGTCGCGCGATCGAACAATGCGAACCAGACCATCACATTCGATGACCCGCCTGGCCCCGGGCACCATCTGACCCTCGCCCTGAACAACAACCAGGGCGCCGTTTCGGGCACGATCACGATGGGAGGCACCAACATCAAGGGCGTGGCTCCGTTCACCGTCAATGCGAACAAAGTGTCGTACTACCACTTCCGATCGGTCGAAGTGGGCGTCCCCGCGGCACACCTCTATTGGTCGTTCGTCAGCGTGGACCCCAACGAAAGCCCCTGATGCCGCAGGCCCCGATCCCCTTCGCCAATCTTCAGGCCTCGAGTCTCGAGGAGATCGGCGGAGCCTCACCTGTTGCCATGAACGTGGTGATGGATCCACGCGGCTCGGTATGGCGCCGTCCGGGAATCAAGGCCTATGCGGGGGCCCCGTCGACTGTGGTCGATTCGGGCGGAATCGCAGCGCTCTATTCGACGGTGAAGGGGCAGCTGTTTGCCGTTGGCTCGAGCGGCGGCGCCGAGCGCCCCATTTACCTTGTGACCGGCGGCGGGGCTGCGAAGCTCGGCGGGGGAGCGGCGCCGTGCGGCCTGCGCGGAGCTCTGCGCCCGGTCTTTGCCGAAAGCGACATGATCCTCGCCGTGGCCGGCGGAGATCTCGTCGAGAAGGTCATCATTGCGGGTGGTCCGCTCGGCTCGGACAGGCTTGGCGGGACGCCACCGAACGCGAGCCACGTCGTGTCGAATGCGTCCAGGCTCCTCTCCAATGATGTCGGCATCGACCCGTCGGCGGTCCGGTTCAGTGACGTTGCGGGAGGACTCTCCTCCTACGCCGGGCTCGAAGTGTGGAGCTATGGCGGATTCGGTACGAGCGGATACTTCTCCGCCGAGGCGCGCCCGGACCCCGTGCTCGCCCTTGTGGACACGTTGAACGAGGTGTTCGTTTTCGGAAAGAGCACGCTGCAAGTGTTCGTCCCGGACCCGACAGTGACCTACGCGCCGGTCAGCGCGAGCGAGGTGGGGATCTCCGCGCCCTACTCGCCCGTCAGGGTCGACGCCAAGCTCTATTGGATGGACCACCAAAAGCGCTTCGTTCGCGGAGACGGACGGAGCTACGAGGTCATCTCCGATCCCATTCAGCTCGACCTCGACGCCATGTCGAGCTTCACCGACTGCTACGGGTTTCGGGTCGTGGAGGGGTGGCTCGACGCGGTCGTGTGGGTCTTCCCGACCGATGGGCGCACCTTCGTCTACCAGATCGAGACCGGGAGCTGGGGGCAGTGGTCGGGGTGGAGCGACGGGGCGGTCAACTGGGCGCCGTTTACGGTCTCGGCCGCAGCCCGCATTGCCGGGCAATCGACGACGCTCGTTGGCACGACCGATGGTCACATTGGAGAGCTCGACCTTCGAACGACGACTGATCTCGGGACGCGCATTCGCGCAAGGGTGGAGACCGGCTACCAAAACCACAAGACGGATTCCTACAAGGAATGCCAGGCGGTTCACTTCGCTCTCCGTCGTGGTCAAGCGAGTACGACGCCTGGCCCGTCGGCGGTGTTTGGATTTCGTGACCGTCCAGGGCCGTGGAGCGATCCGATCCCGGTCGATCTTGGGTCCTCGGGGGATACGGAGATCGTGCTACGATTTGGTGGACTTGGCACCTATCGCAGGCGCCAGTGGTACTTCGAATTTGCGGGCACCGATGATCTGAAGCTTGTCAGTGCCACCGAGGAATACGTCGTTTCGGACGCGTAAGGAGTTTCCGCATGGCATGGGTCGTTCCTTTAGTTGCAGCGCTGGCCCCGATCGCCATTGAAGCGATCAAGGGGGCCACGTCGTCCGACAACAACCAGAACGTGTCCAACGCGAGCGATCAGCTCACGCAGGCCATGCGTCAAGCCCAGGGCGACATACACAGCTATCGGTCCAGGCTTCGCGGTCAGCAGTTGCAGGGCCTTCAGAATCGCCTTGGCGCATTCGGCGGAGCGCGCGATCTCTTGTCGAGTGCCATGGGCAACGGCCCTCGGCTCGGCGGTGGGCCCGGTGGAGCGCTCGGCACCAATGCCCTAAGCGCTCCGAGTTTGACGGGAGATCTCGCCGGCAAGTCATTCGCTGGAATGGCTGGACCGAACCCGGGGGCGAACATCTTGGGGCTGATGGGCAGTCTGCCTCCGAGCATGGGCGGCGCGCAGCCGCCGACGGCAAACCCGAATTTCGCTCCGACCAACATGGGCCCGCCAACGCCGAGCCCAAGCCTTCCCACGGCGCCGCCACCAAGCTTGAATCCTGCGGCGCCGCTACCGACGGCCAACCCCGCCGCATTCCCACAGGCAGGACTGCCGAGTCTGCCCAAACTTCCAGCCGGAACGCTCGGGCTACTATCGTCAATGGCGTCGGCCCCGCCGAGCACAACTCCGCCGCCGAGTCTCGGTGGTGCGCTTCCGCCCTTAAACCCAAGCTCAGCGTTGCTGGGCGCTACCCCGAGGTGAGCCGGTGGCCCTGTTACCGACTCTCGCCAGCAATAGCCTCCTCAATTCGAGCGCGGCCGTAACACCGACTCAGCCGACTTTGGCGCAAGCGCCGAGCCTCGCGCCGGCCCAGCCGCTACCGCAGCCGGCTCCGACGACGCAACCGGTAGCGCCACCGCCGGCGGCGACGCCCCCGAGCCTCAGCTCTCAGCCGCTCGCGGCGCAGCCCCAGCCGGCCCCCATGCCCGCTCCCGCCCCGACGCCCGGCGTGTCATTGGCCTCGGCGAGCACCCCAGGCGGGAGCACGACGACCCCGTCGCTTCAGGGCGTCTCGGCGCCGAGTCTCAGCGGCGGCGCTCTACCGCTGCCGCAACCTGCACCGACGCCCGAACCTGCTCCGGCGCCAGTGCAAGGCATATCGAAAGCGTCGACGAGCACGCCCGGGGGGTCAATAGGCTCTTCCATTGGCTCTATCGGATCCGAAACGGCACCCCAAGGGCCACCGATCCATATTCCAGCACCGCCGGTTCTGAACCTGCCCATTGTCGGAACGCCCCACCCCGTCACGCTCCCATCGGATCCTGGGCCATCGTTCCTCCAGAACATACTGTCCCAAGATTCGCTCGCGCAGCCGATCGCGTCACTCCAAAACATGGGGAGCGCCATAACGTCCGCCGCGGCGGCGGCGGAGCTCCCTAGCATTCCGCCAACGACATCGGCCCCCATCAACGGCGTTGGGCTTAGCGATCCCGGCATGGCGGAGCAGTTTTTTCAGCAGACGGCTGGCCGTTACATGGCCCCGTCAACCACGTCGGGCCTCTACGGCTCGGCGATGGGAAAGTACGGGGTCGGTGGCACGCCCACGGTCAACAACCAACAGGGCTTTTTCGACCAGTTCAAAAAGGACATCCCGAGCGTCATGCAGACGCCGGGGCTCGACCCCTACTATTCGAACGCGATCCGCAAGGGCGAGGAGGACATCAACAAGTCCATGGCCGCGCGCGGGCTCTACGGTTCGTCGGCCGCGAACGACATGAATCAAGAACTCGTCACGAACATGCGCGCTGACCAGGCTCGAAACGAGGCCAACTACAACCTCCAAAAGCTCGGCGAGGAGCGTAATTGGCAGGGGCTCGGCGGGTCGCTAGCGGCCGGGGCGGATGCGGAGAGTCTCGGGCAATCGGCCAACGCGCGCAATTGGCTAGGACAGTTTGGAAACCTGGCCCAGGGAGCCGACACGACGAACACCAACATGTTGAGCTCCGGACAGGCGGCGGCGAACGCTTCGCAGAACGCGGCCATCAATCGGTTCAATACGGCATTCGGGGCGAACATGGGTCTCGACCAGGCGCAGGCTCAACAGATGGCCGACGCGTACAACAACATGTTCATGAGCGACCAGGGGCTCTTCAACAACTGGCTCCAACTCGGGCTCGGGCCAAGCGCGCAAAATCTCAACATGACGCAATACCTGACGAACGCGCAAAACCAGAACACCGGCAATCTCTTGAACTCCGTAGCGGGCGCGATTCCGCAGATCGTGAAGGCATTTCAGGGCGCATGAGCATCGGAAGCTTTCTATCCCAGATTATGACCCCGTGGACTTCGCGCTCGACGGTTCCGAGCGCGTGGGACGTGTACAGCCAATCTTACGAGCAGGAGCAGAAGAATAAGCAGGCCCAGGATCAAATCGAAGAGATTCGGCGACGGAACCTCGCCCAAGAGGGGCTCGAGAGCGAGAAGATCAAGGGCTCGAACGAGTACTACAAGACGCAGGCCGCAACGCACAAAGAGGACGTCGAGCAGCGGCACCACGACCGACTCGAGAAGGATTTCGCCTTGGCGCATCAGGCGATGGTGAACGCCAAGACGCCCGAGGCGAGGCGGCTCGCCCAGCAGGCATTGGCCTCGGCGGGGGCAGCGCTCGGGTATTCGGCAATCGAAGAGCCGTCGGACGCTCCCCAAGCTCAGCCCCTCGCGCCGGTGCCGGACAAACCCCAGGCGGCCTACCCCAATCCGCCCAAACCGAGCCCGAGCTTCATGGGAGCGCTCGGGGCCGCGATCTCGGGCGGGCCGGCGGGCCCCGGGCATGGGCAGTATTCCTCCCCCGACTCCATGCCCGATTTGTCGCCGATGCCGTGGGAACAGCTCGGCGCGCCGAAGCCAGAAAAGCCGGTGGGGACAGTCTCGGAGAAACCCACAGGTCCTACCAAATTTGTCCTCAGGGACAAGAACGGTGCCAGCGTTTACGAGTGGGACGAACCGCTTCTGCACCATAAGAACACCGAGGCCCTGAAAGACGTGGCCAAGGCCGCAGTCGGCGGGGCGCTCACGCCCGAAGAGGAAAAGGCGGTCGATGCGGCCGCGCGGGAAGTGGCGCCATTCCTCGATCAGCTTGGGCCGAAGGCGGCCATGGAGGAGATGCGCAAGCGGACCGAGATGTCGATCGGCCAGTTCAAAAAGCGTGGCGTTGGCGGAGGTGGCGGGCCGGGTCCAGGGGTTCCGGGCAAAGCGGAGCTCCAGCGGCTCAAGATCGTCCAGGACGAAGAGAACCACCTCATCGAGAAGCATCTCGGGATCGAGAAGGCGGCGGATCTCTCGAAGATGGACCAGGCCTTGAACAACATGGACGCGGCGCTCACGGCCGGGGGCGGAATGAATCAAGTCATCGCCATGGTCGAGCAGGTGAAAGCGGCGAACGGGCGCGCGGCAGCGCAGCAAGAGTTCAAGGCCATCCAGGGCGCGTCCGGGGCGATGTCATCGCTCGAGACGTTGGCAAACCATTACCTCGACCCTCAGGGGAACATCTCGCCCGAAACCGTTCGGCAGATGAGGGCCTACATCGTCGAGATGAAGAAGGCCATCCAGGCCGACCGGGACCGAATCGCCGGAGAGCTCGGGCAGGAGTTCGAGTCGAGCGAGCCCCTCAAGAAAATGATGAAGCCCGACGAGATCGCGGCGATGCACACCCGAATCCAGGGCTACGGCGGCAACCGACCCAAGGCGGCGACGGACGAGGAGCGTAAGAAGAAGGCGCTCGATGCCGCAAGGAAGGCGCTCGGGCAATGAACGATTACGAGACGGCGGTTCGAGCTCTGAAGCATGCCGTCGATCACCCCGACGCGTTCAGCGCCGACGACATTGAGACCCTGACGGAAATCGTCAAGGCCGGAAAGCCTGCGCCCGAGCGCGCGGCAGATTTGGGTGAAGGCGGCTCCATGTTCGGCCCCACGGGTATCGACGTAGGGTCACCTGCTGAGGCGCAACTCGGGGCCACTCGGGAGAAATTCGAGGGGGAGGAGCGCGCGCGCCAGGAGCACCCGGGGATCGTGAAGGCGCTCGAGCAGTCGGGGCTGCCCCACGGGATGCCCGTGCCCGAGGCGATCAGCAAGGGGCAGCGCGGGCGCATCGAGAGCGAGCACTACGATCCGGGCCTGCGCTCGGCGAGTCAGCGCAAGGACATGTACGCCGACCCCGTGTTCATGGCCCCGCCCAAACCGCCGGCCGCACCGTCGCCGGGACTCGTTCCAAGCTTCGGGATGCCGTGGGTAGGCCACTCGGCGGCGATGCCCGAGACGCCAACGCCGCGCTCCTACTACGAGCCGAGCGTCGACAAGTTCCACGCTCAGCTCGCGCCCGTCTACGGGGAGAAAGTCTACTCGATGGGGTCAAGTTCCCCCGAGTACAAGGAATGGGCGGACCTGCAATGGAAGCAGGCCAGGGCCGAGGCGGAGCAAAAGGGCGAGTCGATCATCCGCCACGAGTACGCGAATCCCCATGATAGTCCCGAGTACAAGGGTCGTGAGACGGCGCACCACGTCTCGGACCTGGCGCGCGGGATGGCGCACGGGTTTGCTGGGCCACTCGCCGGCGCCGCCGGCATCGAGGAGCCTGGCTCGGGCGGTTTCGGGCTCGCGGGAGAGCTCGGGGGAGCCTACTTCAATCCCTTTTTCCGGGCTGCGGAGGCGGCGATCCCTGTCAAAGGGGCTGTGTCCGGGGCCGTGGCCGGGGCGCTCGGAATGGGCGGCATGTCCGCGGCCGGAAAGCTCGCCGACGAGAACCGCGGGTCTCTTTCCGAGACGGCCACGGACGTTGCGAAGGACGCCCTTCTCGGTGGGGCGCTCGGTGGGGTGGGCGGCCTATTCAGTGGGGGCCTCGCTCGCCAGGGAGAGAAGCTCCGGCGGGAGACGAACCTCGGCGAGCTCGAACGCGGCGGGTACGCCAAGCCGAGCATGGTGAGCGGCATCAAGCCGACCGAGAAGATCACCGAAGCCGAGAACCTCGCCAGAGAGCGAGGGTTCGTCGACGCTCGCAGTGGCAAACCGCTCGTCGTGGAACGTGAGGCGCTCACCCTCGAGAAGCCGTTTGTCGAAGAGGCGCGGGCGCGACAGGCTTCCGGCAAGGAGTTTGGCTCGCAGGCGGAACGCGAGATCTACGAGGCGAACAAGCGCCTGCGCGTCTCGGCCAAGCCCATCGTGGACGCTCTCGAGGAGGCGAAGCAGGCCCGTCTTGACCGCGAAGGCAGGCCCAGGACGAGCGTCGCCGCCCGAGAGATCAGGGCCATCGACAGGGAGATTCAGAACTACATCGACCCCGAGCTCAGCGACATGGCGGGACAGCCGATCGCGAGGCTCTACGACCCGAAGGAGATCGACGGCGTCATCAAAGACATTCAGGCCATGGACCCGAAGGCGCTTGCGCGCGGGGCTCCGACGGGCCGGCAGCCGCTGCCCGATTTCGAAAAGATCAAGGCCGCCGCCCACGCTCTCCGAGACCAGATCCCCGGTGGGACCGAGTTTGTGCCCGCAGGGCTCGAGTCGACGATCGTGGACGATCTCGGCAAAAAGCGCACGCTGCGAGACTATTCCGCGTTCAAGCACGAGTCGGCCAAGGACATTCAGGCCGGCGCGCGCCAGCGCGGCATGATGGGGCTTCCCGAGGGACAGGTCCCCGAAACGCTATCGGCAAGCGAGTCAACGAAGCTCCAATCCACGCTCCGCCGGTATGGCGACGAGGGGCAGCACGAGGCGGATGAAGCGATCCGAGACTTCGCCAAAGCGACCGGCAAGACGCCGAGCCTCGACCTCATGCGAGCGTACAAGGCATACGAGGCCCTGCGCGAGCAGGCCAAAGTGATGGGCAGGCTCAGACGAGGCGGTCTCCCGTCCCGCGAATCCTTGTCGGGGAAGAGCGTCGCTTTGCGGCTCGACCCGGCGCTCCGCGCGCTCGCGCCCAAGGTGGGCAGACTCGGAGCGTTCGGCGCTCTGGCCGGAGAGAAGGCGAGACCGCTGGTGCCACGGTTCGCAGGAATGTTCGGGTCGGAATTGAACGGCCCAGAGGAACCGCTTACACTGGACGAAGTTAACCAAGCCCTAGCCACGCAAGGAACCAGGCCATGAGTGTCCCGACCCTATCCGTTGCCGGACCCGGTGGAAGCGCAGGTGGGGTCGTTCCCACGGCCGATCAGCTTGTGCCGATGGCCGAAGATCCGGTCGCTGGTGTCCTTGCGGTGATTCAGCGCAAGGTGGCCTTGGCCAACTACACGCCGAGCATTCTTCAGTCCCTCGGCGCCGCAACGACGGGCACGGCCAAATCTTCAAGCGGAGTCCTGTACGCATTCACGGCCGCTAACCGCAATGCCGCGGCGAGGTACTTCCAAATCTTCAATTCTACAGGCGGCACGGGCACCGTGTTCTACCAATGGCTCATCCCCGCAACGACCGGGCAGATCACGGTGGGAGCAGACTTCTTCACGCGCGAGGGTTGGTGGTTTTCCACGGGGATTACATGGGGCGTGTCCACCACCGCCGGGTCGTATGTGGCGGCCACGGCAAGCGAAACCGACGTAGCAATGAGTTACAAGTGAGGCGACCATGCCGCGGCCGATAGTTTCTGGAAGGTACCCGATCTCGAATACCCCCATGGGGTTGTCCCTCGCGCCGACATTTTGGGCACGGGGCGACTCGGCCCATGTCATAAACGGCACCGTCGATGCGTGGTGCGACATGAGCGGCGGCGGCCGTCACCCCATTCAGGCCACGGTGGCCAATCAGCCGGTCGTTGTGGACCAGGGCATCTATGGGCGCCCCACCGTGAAATTCGACGGGTCCAATGACTTTTTGACGACGACCTACACGCTCGCGCAACCGTACACCCGCGTCCTGGTCTACAAGATGAACACCCTGACGGGGCCATCAGGGCACGACGTCATCGCCGACGGCGGGGTTCTTGGCACCTCGGCGTTCTCGGCCGACAGCACCCCCAGAGACGTCATGCTCATCGGGTCATTGCTCGTGGCCCCGGGCAGCTTCGGGAACGCCGTGTTCGTCTATGCATTTGCCGAATGGAACAACACGGCATCGGCGCTCTGGATCAACGGAACGTTTCAGATTCGGGGCACGGTGGGCGGGGCGAACGCGGCGGGCGGGATTACCCTAGGCGCGCTCCAAAATGGGACGCGCTCGGCGGCGGTCGAGATTGCGGAGGCGATCGATTACCCGGGCATTCTGACGGACGCAGACAGGACCCAACTGTCTGGGTATTTCAATATGTTCTACGGTCTCTAAGGAGCGCGAGTCATGGCCAACATCGTTCTCAGTCAGCCGGGCGGGGCAGGCGTTTTGTCGGCGAGTGGCTATGGGGCCGCTGGGGCGAGGTGCTACCTGTCTTTCAATGGCTCGACAACGAGCTGGACGTGGGCGATCGTCGGAAAGCCGGGCAACAGCTCTGCTGCCCTGAATTCGACGACGCGATCGGACCCGAGCTTCAACACGGATGTCGAGGGGGACTACGCGATCAAGTTCACGGACTCCGGCGGAACCGTGTATGGCCTCAACCTGACGGTCGAGGGCACGCAAACCTTCTCGGTGCGCGGCGGCGTCCCGGAGCTTCAATACGATCGCAACTCGCTCGTGTCGGGGAACATCTCGCTTGTGGACTGGCGCGGAACGCCGCCGGATGCAACGACGGTATCCGCGTTTGCGTCGAGGGGGAACACTGGGCCGGCCAACTATGCCGACGCGGTGCTTCTCAATCCCAACGGGGCGGCGGCGAGCACGGGAGAAATCCGGGCCTTCTTCTCGGTTCCCGTCGGATGCACGGGGGTGGACATGTCGATTCCGCTCGCCAAGGCGACAGCAGGATCGACCACGATCAAGTTCGGAATCTACGACAACGACGCGGCTACCGTGCTCGGCAGCACGATTGTCACGGTGATTCCGACAGAGCTGACCTACACGTTGCAGGTGACAGGGCTCGTGAGTGGCCACTTGTATTGGGCGTTCATCCAGTGCAACAACACCGCCCAGCAGGCCGTTGTCAACGTGGGAAGGGTCCGCGTGCGGCCAACGGTCGGGACGCCCACCAGAACCTTTGCCGGCAGCTTCTTGCGCCTGCGCGCCAGTGAGGCGATCACCAGCGGGACCACGCTGATGTCGCAATGGGTGTCGGGGATCTACATGCCGACCAACAACGCCGAGATCTCCGTCCAGCACAACGCGCCCACCATGGCTTCGGAGTGGTACAACGCGTCCGTCGCGACGAACATCGCCTACCTTGTCGACGATCGGGATTACAAGACGTCCGACACCAACGGAGTCACCAACAGCTCCGTGATTGATGATCAGACGCTGCCGACGTGGTCCACGACAGGCGGATCGCGAATGTGGACGGTGCGCAGCGGAGTCCAGGGGACTTCCGAGGTAACTGGGGCGTTCATCCGCGCGATCTACTTGCCGTTCTGCGAATTTTCGGTGCGTCCGATCACGACCACCAAGGTGCTGTTGATGGTCGGGGACTCGATCCTTCAGGGCAACAACGCGACGAACCTGTTGCTTCAGGCCGGCGTCATGCGCGTACGTGCCCAGTATGGCGGCACGACCGTCCTGAGCGCTTATTCCGGGAGGCAGTTCTTTACGGACGCGAACACGACCGCTCTCCAAAAAGCCTTCGCGCAAAAGCTCGCGCAAGTCCACCCGGCTGTTCTGTGGATGCAGCTTGGGTTCAATGATTGGTTTACGGCCGCATGGACAGCCGCGAACTTCGGGACGGCGTACGCCGCGTTCCTGGACTTTTTTCACACCGCAAGCCCGGAGACGATCGTCGTTTGCCAGAGCCCCACTGTGTACACGAACGAGGCCGCATTGAATGCCAACAGCGAAACGCTGCCCAACTTCCGAAGCCAGATTTCTACGGCAGCCTCGAGCGCTTCGCGCGTGCCCTGGTGCTTCTACGACAATGGGCTCGGGGCGCTCTATCCAACGGCTACGGGCCTAGCTCAAGATGGCATCCACTTGTCCACGGATGGCCAAGGTCTTTATGGTCAAGCGATCATCAAGGAGCTGACGACGGTCGGAATGATGTAAGCGGATGACGTACGGTCCACTCAAAAAACAGCTATCGGACAGGCAGCCCGACCAGGCCGAAGATGTCCCCACATACCTGAAGCGTGAGGCGCTCCCGGCGATGAAGGAGATGCGCAAGGCGATCGGGGCGATCGCGGACGCGCTCGACAGCGGGGGGCTCGTGCTCGCCGGATACCGCTTCTTCGTCGACCCGGCGGACGGCAAGCTCAAGGCGGAGGGGCCGAGTCACACCATCACCGTCGTTGCCATACCATGAACCCAGACCCGCAGGACCTGTCGGACTATGCCGTGCCGCAGGCGCCCCCAAAGCCGAAGCCGTCGACACTGCCGCCGGCCGCCAAGACCGTGCGGGAGATCGGCAGTACGATCCGGGATATCGCGTACCCGCTCATGGCACTCTTAGCGGCGAAGTGGGGATACGACAAGGACGGCCACCTCTTTGCCTTTGCACTCGGGGGAGTGATCGTGGGCAACTACGCCCTGCGGAAAGCGGACGGGATGCCCGACGTGGGGGCATTGGTCCAGTACTTTCTAGGAATGTGGAGAGGTCGCTAGTGGGGGAACGGCTCGGTATGGGTGAACGCATCGACATGCAAGCAGGACTCCTTGGGCACGAGGAAGCCGATCTTCGATCGCTTCGAACTCAGGTGGCAGCATTGACCCAGGCACTCGCCGACTCTCGTAGCGAAATCGCGGGCAGCAATGCCGCACTGAAGGAATTCTATCGGCAGATCCGAATCATGGCCTCCGACAGTCTGATGATGGGAGGGCAGATCCAATCCCTCGGGTCGGCCATTGCCCAGACGAACGATACCCTCGCTCGCATCGAGCGCACACTTCAAGCCATGCGTTTGGACAATTTGAGAGAAACCCCCTACTCTCCAGATGGAGGATAAGACCATGCAAAAGGGTGCCATTTCGTTCGGCAGGCGCGGCTCGGGCTCGAGCTCGATGAAGCAGGCCGTATTCGGCAAGGGCAAGAGCGCAGGCCTTCCCGGCGGCTCGCGCAAGGGGCAGACGGCGCGGCCGACCTCCAGCGATCCGGCTCCGCATGGCGCGTATGGCAAGGCCCACTCGCACGAGTCGAGCTACACCGATCCCTACCATTCGAAGATGAGGAGCCGGTGAAGCTCATCCTCCACTGCCACGAGGCGCACCCGCACAGCGAAGGCGGAATGTTCCTCTTTACTGTCGAGGTGTCAGGCCAGGAATCGGCCGGCCCGAAGGGGTCTGCTAAAATCCACCTGACTTCGGGCGCCAAACCGTTTTTGGAAGGGCGGACGTATGAGTTCGAGAGCGCGCCCGAACCGATCGCGAGTGTCGGCGGACAAAGCGAGAGCGAACTCGGCGGCAAAGTGAGCAAGCTGGCTCCGGCAAGTAAGGCGCCGAAGCGCTAGGGCTTCGCCTCCGCGTCCCAGCGGGCGATGGCCTCGCGATCTTCGTCTTCGGCTTCACACATGGCTAGGTGCTTGGCCATCTCCCGCGCCTCATCACGCTCTTCTCGCAGCCGTTTCGCCTCCGCCCAGTTCTTCTGGCTCTGCTCTGCCGCCGCCTTCTGTTCATTGGCCCATCGCTCACGCCAGTAGTTTGCGTCGGCCAGCTCTCTCGTAAGCCTCGCCACTTCGGCGCGCAGCAAATCTAAGGCAGTAGTGTCTCCGAGTAGGGCCATCGTGTTTCTTGCCACATCGAGCGCGGACCGGAGCTTCTCGTTGCCCTCTGTCAGCCTGGCCACTTGGGCGCGGAGCTCGTCGATGATCGGTATCAGGCCACGCTCGTCGCCTACATCAATCTTACGGACAATACAATCCTTGACAGACTCAACTAGTCGCACCTGATCCTCTGTCACGGCGCACGCTCCTTTCCCCCGCGCCTGGGGTCCTCTACTACCTGCATGACATACCTACGACTTTTGCGCTCTCTCACCACTTCCATCGCCGTTTTCCTGTCATCATAGGCGCCCGGATCCAAGCGCATAGTCCCGGCTTGAATGTCCTCAAAGTCGCGCAGCCACGTGCGGAGGATTCGGAACTTCACTCACCCACGCTCCTTTCCCGCGCTGGGCTCGTCCAGCACTTCAGCAGTGATGCGGACCCGCTTGCCTTCGAGGCCCTCGAGCCATTCGCTGGCATCAGAAAAGGACCAGCCAAGTCCGTCGGCGGAATGGTACAGGCTATAATCGTGTCGCGCCACGCCCTCAAACACCCGCCGCTCCCCACCCACAAGCGCGCGCCCTTCGTCGAGGCAGGCGGGGCAGAGCATCGCTCCGCCAAGCTCCGCGAACCGATGTCCGGCTACACGGCAGCAACTGCATAGGATCTGCGTCGCCGTATCCACAAGCCGGATGCGCTCCGTCGGGCGATGCTCGGTGGTCATATGTCGTCCGTGCACTCACGGGTGCACGCCTCGCAACAGTTGCACATCGTTATGCAATCGTCGTTGATCTCTACCTTGTATGGACAGGTCTGACACTCGCGAGCGGGCACTTTCTGACAACTTTGGCAAAGCGCTTGTCCATTGTCGTCGGTGGGCGGGAAAATGTCCGTCGGGCGATGCTCGGTTGTCATGGGTGCCTCCAGGTAGCGCCACACTTGCATTGTCGTGGCGGAAGCCCAGACGTGCCGTAGACTTGACCGCAGGATCGACATTGCCATCCAGGCACGCGGTCGCCCGCATGCTCATCCGGAGCGATCGGCGCGCGGTCAACCATGACGCCCTTCCAATGCGTATCTAGCGAGTCTTCGGTCTCCTTCTCCGTCGGAAGGTAACCGGTAGCCAGAGCGCGGGGGCGGGTCATGCGTATCCTTTGTCGACGAGTTCACGGGCCAGCCGACACAGCTCCTCCCACCAGACGTTGATCGTAGGTCTGTGCTCGAACCAGGTTCGGAGCTTTGGGTACTGGGACCAGTCGATGTCGTGCATGTCGCGTCCTCGGTCACGTTCGATGTCGCTCAAGTGCCATCCTTTGCTGCGGCCGTTGCTGCTGGTTCTCGTTGGCAGCGCACGCGGATGTCGCCGTTCGGCGTGGCGATCGCGAGCCCGTTCGTTGGTCGGTAGTCCGACGGCATCTGCTTTCGCATCTCGCGGTAGAGCGCGTCCCACGTTCGCTTCGGCAGCTCGATCACCGCGCCACTGAGCGGTAGGTTCTCTTTGCCGAGCGCTACGGCGAAGTCCATGATGGCGTTCAGGGAAGGACTGCTCACGCTGCCCCCAGCTGGCGCTGCGCCGCGAGGTAGGCGTCACGTAGGGCGTGGGTGAGGGTCATGGCGCGAGCCTCCGCACGTAGTTTCTGCTGGTCACAACGCGAACCCCATCGAGGAACTCGACCAAGCAGGAGTTCAGCGCCCCCCGAACGAGCACGCGGCACGCCTGCCCGAAGCGCTCGGGGAGGCGGGCACGGACGCGCCAGCGGTAATAGGCGTGGGTGTGGGTCATGCTGGCTCCTTGGTTGCGGTGGCGGCGAGGGGCAGCTCGCGCCACCAGACGACCTTCAGCTTCGGGCACCATGCGGCCAGCACGTCGGGCCCATCGGGCAACCGGTACCGGTTCACAAGATGTGGCTGCGGCTCGCAGTGGCTGTCGTAGATCTTGCTCTGTCGGGCGGAGAGACGCTCGTACCGTACGTCTTGCGGGACGTCGTGCCCGCACCAACGAAGCATCATGCGCGCATAGAGCCCGCCAGCGGGCGCTACGCTGCGCAACGACTCGGGTTCATAGTGGTTCGGCGTCGGCTTCCCCGACCGATGCTCTTGGCTCACGGCGCCCTCTCAATCACACGCGCGAAAGCGGCAGCGAGGTCCCACTTGTCGGGCTTGGTCATGATCATTGGTCATCGCTTTCAAGGCTTTGCAGGCTGGCAATGGCGCGCTTCACTGCGTCGCGCGCAGCTTCCAAGCGCTCAATAAACATCGGCAGATTCCCCTCGTGAAAGTACGCGGGTGCACAGTCAAGCTCGTGCTTGGCCGTTCCGATGGCACGAAACGCATATTCGGCTTTGATTGTATCGCTGCTCATCTCTGCTCCCGGGTTGCTGTGTAAGTTTCGCCACCGCAATGGCATTCAGCCCGGAGGCGGCATTCGCCTTGCCCGTTGTGGTAACCCTCGTGGTGCCCGCACGCCGGCGGCGCTCGGTGACTATCGGAAACTGTTGGATTTGTTGGCGCGCCACCCCGGATTCGGACCGGGGACCTTCGGCTCCGCTGGTCGGTTGTCATCATATCGTTTGCCCTTCCGGCGCGTAGAGCGCCACCATTTGGTTTTGCCATCGCCGCCGGTCTCGCTTCCCCCAACCGCCGAAGTAGCCGCTCGCGCCGTGAAACTCGCGGTGGTGCTTCACGCAGAGCGGCATCGTCTCCCTGTCGCTCGTCTTACGGGAGAGCCCGCGGCCAACTGTCGAGTGGTGGGGCACGACGCCAAAGGTCCCGCCGCAGACGCAACAGGGTTGCTGCCGGATCCATGCGAGGTGCGCCGGGGCGTGACCAGCGGGGTTCGGCTTCGGGCGCGAGCGCTTGAACGGCGACCGCTTCAACGGGGTCTTTCTGCGGAGGGGCATCGTTACGGCCCCTCCAGCGCCGCGCGCACCTGGTCGAAGGCGTGGTCCCAGCCATTGACGTGGTATAGGCGCCAGTCGTTCAGTGCGAGGACGGCGCGGCAGGCGGACCGCAGGCGCTCGACCTCCTGCACGAGCGCAGGGACGTCTTGGTGGGCGTGCGCGATGAACTCGGCGATCGGATGCGGACGGTGATCGGGACGCGCGGGGACGGGAATCCGGCACATCTGACGCCCGTCGCCCGAATGGGCCGAGCGATAAACGAAGACACTTCCCTGGACCGCCCAATCGCCTGAAGGCGTGGCGGCGTGCCGCTTCTTGATCGCCTCGATGTCGAGGCCTGTCGTGCGTTTCACGTGGAACCGTCTCCCCACGGATACCTCGTCATCCTCGAGTGTGCCTCGATGTCGGAGTCGTCGCGCGGGTAGTCCTGCTCGTCCTTCTGGTGGAAGTACGCAGGATGGCGCTTGTGGAAGTCACGCAAGATCGCAACGAGCTCAGGACGAACGCCATGCTCAACCAAAAAGTCGGCTCCCATGTCAGGCCTCCTCTCCAGGGTCACGCCGGTGGTGGATGATTTCGTTCAAGACGTGCCCATCGATACGTCCCCGCTGGCCCCACTCCTTCTGAGAAAGGTACGTCATGGCCGCATTGGCGCGCTCGAACGTGATGTTTCGATCGGTGACGCCAAACTTCTGGAGTGTGCGAAGCTGCTTGTATGTGCAAAGGCCCTTCTTGCGCCGCTGTCCCATCTCGTCGAGCAATGCCGACGCCGCGCGGCGTGAGAGCTGGTTGAGCTCCTCCTGGGGCACGCCAATGTTGGCGAGAGCGGAGAGCTGGCCCGGCGTGGCTGCCCGGACCCCGAAGCGCTCGTAGCGAGCGTCATCTCGCACATCGATTCCCATGACAGCGAACGGATCGTAGGGCCGGATCTTGGCCTGCGCGATCACCCTGACCTGCGCAAGGCGATTCAGCTCGGCTCGCGCCTTCTCGAGAAGCTCTTGGACGTTGCCGCCGCCCTCCTTCTTTCGGAGGCTCTTGGCCTTCTTGACCTCGGCCTCCGTGTAATTGCCGCCAAGGAGGTCCTCGGGGGCAACCAGGGAATGCTTGACCGAGTCGCCGACGAAGTCGAGGAGGAGCATGTCGGGCTTGCGGCTGGATGCCACGGCGGCCCGCCGCTCGGGCGCGCCCTCCTTTCCCCGGATCTTCTCGACGAGTCCAGGAAGGACGCGCGTGCCGCGGCCGGCGCGCTGCGCGTAGCGAGCCCTCGAGAGCGTCGGGGCCGCATTCGCGATGCAGGAGACTTCGGGGCAATCGAACCCTTCGGAGGCAATGTCCACATTGACGAAAAATTGATACCGACCCTGCTTGAAGTCCCGAACGAGCGCGCGACGGTCAAGCTCGGTCGTGGTTGCGCAAACGAAGCATGCCGATCCGGGCCGGCGCTCGCTCAGCTTCATCATGGCGAGCTCTGCCGACTTCACGCCCGGAAAGAATGCGATCGTCCGCCGGTCTCCGGCGAGCTCGAGCGTCTTCTGGCAGACCGCGTCAACCACCTTGGCCATCTCACTGTCGAGTTCACCCTGGGCGAGGTCGCCCTTCGACTTGCCGATCGAGTCAAGGTCGAGCTTTTCGAGAATGACCTCGGTGCCGCGGATGGGGACGAGGTACCCGGCCCGAATGCCGTCCTCGATGTCCATGGAGTACGCCACCTCGTCGAAGATCTCCCCGAGAGCTTTCTCGTCGCCTCGGTCGGGCGTTGCCGTGACGCCGAGACGTTTCGCGTCGAAGAACTCGAACGCTCGCCGAAAGGTTTCAGCTAAAGCCCTGTGACATTCATCGAAGATCACGAGGCTGTAGCGGTCCTTTGCCATCGTTTCGAGACGGCGCTTGTGAAACGACTGGACCGATCCGACGACGAGCCTCGTGCGACGAGAAGCCTTCCATTCCCCCTGCTCGACCTCCACCATCTCGCCCGTGATGGACTCGATGGCGGCGCGGGCCTGCTGGACCAGTTCGTCACGGTGGCAGAGGGTGAGAACGGGGCCATCGTGATGCTTGGCAACAGTTCCGAAAACGCGGGTTTTCCCCAGCCCGGTCGCCATCATGCAGAGCAGACTTTGGTGCTCGGCGAACTTCGCGTTGATCGCGTCGTAGGCTTCACGCTGGTACCAGTAGAGTCGATCGGGATCGGCGTCGTCCCCTTCGGGGAGCAGGTCCCACCAATTCGGTCGGTCGAAGAGTGAGAGCGTCATCGCGGCCACGACCCCGACACCGACCCCGACCACGACCTCCACCACGGCCCAGCCCACGACCCCGCCTCCGATACCGACCACGCCCACGGCCACGACAACGACAACGACCGCTCTTGTCCGATGCGTAGGGTGGCGGCTGTCATTCCGGAAGCCCTCCAAAGGGGTCATCGGCTTCGGCGAGGGGAAGGATCGTTTGCCCGTCACCTTCCCCGGGAGGCGCACTATCCTCCCCGTCCTCCGTCTCCGGAGAAGCGTCGCCTTGGAAGAACTGTCGCAAGGGTTGCAGCTGCCCATTGACGGACACGACCGCGTCCTTCGTGTCCCATAGCCGCTCGGGTACCCCTCCTTCCTGGGCACTGACAATGTACTGAGTCCCGAGACATGCGGGACACGTCTCAAGAATCGACTCCACCCCTTTACAGAAAGGGCAGAGGGAGCGCGGCATCAGGCTGCGCAAGCGGTCGAACACTTCGCGCAGGTCGGCGTACACGCGGCCGACGCGTTCGGTGTGAATGGGCAGCCCGCTTTGGGCGAGCGCGGTGAGATCGGAGAGAATCGCGCGGGCCTTGTTGTCGGAACGCTGGATGACGTTCTTGACCTCGTTCACCTTGCCCTCGAACTCCGGATCCATCACGACCCAGGTTGTCAGGTTCGCAATGACGGTCTCAGGACAGGTGGGGTGCTCCTTATTCGGCCGCTTGGTTCGCTGGATGCGCTTTCGCACGGACTCGGGCTTGATGCCGAGAATCCCCGCGACCCTTTTTCGCGCATCGCCCACGGCGGTCTCTTGCGGTCCGCTCGGAGCTTTCGGCTTCGCGCTCTCTTGTTCGAACTTGGCCATGAGCTCGAGCGTGGCGGCCGCTTGCGCAGCGGGGTCGTGGGCCCTGGCGGCGTTCTCCACGCGCTCCATGGTCCAGGCCTCCTCATCGGTGCATTCGACTAGCTTGACCACGACCTTTGTCTCCCCCCGAAGATGATGGGCGGCTACCCGTTTGCGCCCCAGGATGAGAAGCTTGTCGCGCTTGCGAACGATGGGCTCGTGCAATTGCTGGACAAGCTCGAGGCTTTTGGCAATGCGAAGAGTGTCAGGATCGCTTAGGAGCGCCGGCCAGTTGCCAGGGAGACGAAGCCACTCGATGCGCCGCGTGGCAAAGCCGAGGAGTTTCATGCTGACCCCGATCGCCACGACCACGACCTCGCCCACGACCGCGACCACAACCGCGACCGCGACCGCGACCACGACAACGACCGCTCGTGGCCAGCGCGCAGAACCGCGGCGGTCACGGCTTCACCCATTGGAACCTGTCGAACGGAGCGCCGCGCCGAATGTACTTTTCGGCCTCCTCGCCCATCTTGGCCCGGAGATCTGCCACCGAGCACGACTCTTTCCCCTTCTGCTCAACGGGAGCCCAAATCTTCCCCGTTTTCGGATCGCGCACCCTGACCTCACCCCTGCGAACCATCTCCTTCAGGTTCTGTTTGGCTCGCTCGATGAGCTCCTCGGCAGCTAGCAACTTGCTAACGAACACCGCGTTTTGCTCGGGGGTCATCGTGCGCGGGTATTCGATGTCAAGCCACGTATCTTTGGTGACCGCCGGCAGCGCATAGGCCGGGCACTGGAGCCGGCCGTAGCAATTCTTGCAGTGCGCCCCCATCGAATACTCGGAAGAATCCTGCGTTGCCGTGTGGTAGATGCGCTCCCAAATGCGCTCGGCCCGAGGCGAACCCATGACGACGGGCTCCTTTGCCCATAGCCACTCGCCGTCTTCGGCAAGCCATAGACCGGTCACGTACGCCACCCCAAACTTCGACGCGAGCGCCCACCCGTACGCGTGGAGCTGGAGCGATTCGGGGCCATCGCCCGTGGTCCAGACGGTCTTCTTGATATCGCCGACGTACACGACGTTTCCGGAGAGCCACGCCATATCCGGGTGCCCGTCGACGAGATTTCCTTCGGTTCCGTGGGGCGAGTAGAACCCAAAGCAATCGAGCCCGACGGCAATCTCCTTTTCCGCTTCCTCGTACCGCAACAGCGCATCCTCAAGCACCACGTCTGCGGGGCGTTTCCACGAGAGCACCTCATCCCGCTCGGCATCGGAGAGAAGCGCCAGGAGCCCATCGTGGTTCGGCGAGCCTGCCATCCGGGCGTGGAACGCTGTGCTCATGGCCGCGGAGCGCTGAGCCGCTCCCTGGTATTGCACCGAGGCCCCGCAATACTGCGCAACCGGAAGGGAGGAGGCGCGGATCATGCGAGCCTCAACCGCGCCCCCGAACTTCTGCCAACCAGCGGCGGCAACCACGACCGCGCCCGCGACCCCGACACCGACGCCCACGACCACGCCTGCGACACCGACATCGACCGCGACCGCGACCCCGACCACGTCCACGACCACGCCCCAACCCCCGAACTCGACCGCGGCCACCACCACGACCGCTCGCGCCCGAGGTGTAGAGTCGCGGCGTTCATGCTGCGCCCTTGGCGGGGAGTTTCTCGAGTTCGGCAATCACCCTTTCGGCATCGACGGTCGTGACGTCCGTATTTGCCTGAGGCTTGCCGTTCACCTCGACCAGCAAGGGCTTGCCGATCTTGTCGCTCGCAAACGCGTTGGTGAGCGCTCGTGTGAACGGGACGGCCTCTCCGTCTTTGGTAATGAAGAGGCGCCCGTTGACAAGCTGCCCGATCTTGGCCTGCTGATCGCGCGTGTGCGGGCCCGGCTTTTCCTCGGTCTTCGCGACCTGCTTTGCCTCCGACTGAGGAGCTTCGGCCGGACTCTCCGGCGCTTTCTCGGCGGGCTTGGGGGGCGGCTTTTGCTGGACCTTCGGAGGCGTCGCCTGCGAGACCTGGCGCGCCGGCCCACTGCGCGATTTCCCGTTACCGTCGGCTGCGTTTCCGTCGTCATCCGGCTCGCTTGCCACCCCCGCCAGAGCCGACACTTGGTAGCGGCGGCAATAGGTCACCGCGCCCCCGAACTTCTGCCAGCCGTCCGTCGACGGAATCGTGGCCTCGAGTTGGAAATACCCTCCAGAGGCGTGGCCAAGAATGGTGTACATCGTCCACGACTCCGTCCCGACGCGCACGGGCGGCTGGATAAGACAGAACCCCTCCGCCTGAAGCGCCGGCAGGCAGGCCTCTAGAACGTCCGACAAGTCGGCGTACTTCGAGCTGTAGTACGGGTTATCCCGCGTCTTTTTCAGCGGCTTGTAATTGGCCTGCGCATTGGCCAGCGCCCCGAAGAGCACGGCCAGGTCCCCATGAATTCGGAGACCTGGCCCGCCGGCCAAGTGTTGCCCGATCTGCTTCTCTGTCACCGGCGACTCTTCTTCCACGAGAATCCTCCTTTCAATAGGACCACGACCACGACCACGACCACGACCACGACCACGACCGCGACCACGACCGCGACCACGACCCCGATCCCGACCACGACCCCGATCCCGACCGCGGCCCTGACCGCTCGTAGCCGGCGCGCAGAACCGCGGCGGTCATTTCTGCGTACGAGGCAACTCGTGCGGCCACACGGCCGCGTCGATCACGGCTCCGCGTCCCACGATCACGCGGCCATCGGGGAACGGCTCGACCTCGTTCAACTTGCCACTCTTCAAAGCGTCGGCAAAGCGTCCTGTGTCCGCGATCCAAGCGGCGTTCTCCAGAACGAGCTCCTTGTCGGTTGCCGCGACAAGCTTTCCCGTGTGGTAGAAGGTGACGGTTCGGATGAAGTACTGCTGGCCCAACTCGTACGGCGCTGCATCACTCATGGTTGCGTATCCTCCGGTGTTGGTGTCATAGCAGAAGCGGGCGACCGCGTCAATGTTTTTTTCGATAGCATGGCGACTTGGAGCAAGATGTGGATGCGCTCGCACCGCTTGAGTAGCGATAGCGCGTAGGGCTCCACATTGCCCGCCGTAAAAATCAGGTCCTCGACAGGCTTGCCGCTCTCGAGATCATCCAGCGCAAGCTGGCCTAGGTGGCGAACGTTCGTCGCGGCGCTCTCGAGTAGATGGGCACCGTTGATGAGTGTTTGCAAATGGGTGCGCAGGAGCGCACGGGCTTCGGGCGATGTCATGGGCGTATCTCCCAATTGATACAGGTTTCAGGAATCGACATGTCTTCACACGGTTGAGCGGCAAGTGCGGCCTCACAATCGGAGGCCGTTGAACTCGTTTCCCCGGCGATGAGAATGCCGTCACAATCGCTGAACTTGCCGAGCAGGACAGCGTGGCATTTGTTCTCGTGTTCTAGGATGGCCGCCTGGATTCGGTAGCACGCCGATTGAGCATCCTCGCCAACGGCAAGCGAGCATCCGCAGAACAAGAAGAGAGCGCTTAGCGCGACGCGGCTCATATCGACCACGACCACGACCCCGACCACGACCGCGACCCCGACCACGACCGCGACCCCGACCGCGACCACGACCACGACCACGACCGCGACCCCGACCACGACCACGACCGCGGCCGCGACCGCGACCACGACATCTCGTAGCCACGGCGCAGAACCGCGGCGGTCATCGGCACTCCGCAGCTGCACACGTCAGTCGCTCCTGATGGGCGAGCTCGGCGCAATAGCGAGAGCAGTAGACCCGAGGCCCGTCGTCGTACACTTCCTCCCCAATGCAGCAAGGAAAGCCGCATTCGGGGCATTCAAACTCTTCGGTGTGATGGTGAATCGTGTAGTGCTCTCCCATGACGAACCCCTTTCCTAGGTTTTTCGAACCACTCGCATCCCAGTCCCCCTGAGCCACCGATTCACGGCGCCCACGCCTTTCTCGAGAGCAATCTCCAAGACGAGGCACGGCATGGCCCAGCACGTTGCCTTGCGACGACCGCAGCCCTTGCAAATATTAGCTCGCATCTTGCCCCCCTGCGGCCATCTCAATTACGGATTGGTAAGGGATCCACAGCAAGCTCATGGCGCGTTTCGACGTGTACCCTTTACACCCGTGCCCGTTGCTCCTGTCGGCCGCTTGGACCGGCTTCAGCGCGCGACATTCGTACGGCCTGGCGTCATGGTCGAGCTTGCATCCAGTTGGGCCGAGCAAGCTACACGGGGCGCCCCAGCTCGGATCATAAAGCTCGCCGCGCGCCAAAGTCGTGGCCGGCCGCACGAATAGGACGCGGTCGAGCTTGCCGCGTGGCCTTGGGTCTCCAACCCACCAATCGATCGCATAATCGAGCGATGCGAATGCGGCTCGGAGCCGCGTTGCCATCGTTGCCCTGTCGGGCGCGCCCCAGTCTTCCGGCGCCGTGATTCCGGGCGCGCTCTTGCAACATTGCCCGCCGCAATCGGAGCAAACGGCAGAGTCAACGAACATCGGTAGCTTCGGCCACGACCGTTTCATCCCATTGGCCCTCCACGCTAGGCCACCGAAGTGGCCCAGCTTGCAGCGTCAATCGGCGAGGGAATCGAGCAAGGCGCCTGCCTTGGCTTCCACCTCCGTTCTCGCATCGGAATGCGCCATCTCGTGAGCGGCATCGGTTGCGCCTTGCACGAGGCCCCATACCGATCGCGGGTTATATCCACGCGGGTCAGCTTCGGCCCTGTCGTATGCTTTTCTGGCGATGGGCAATGTGAACCCGCGTTGCTTCATCCAAGATAGGACGCTTTCGCGATTCCGTCCGACCTCGGTCGCCTTGGCCCGGCGGATGGTGTCGGCCATGCCGAGCGAAGAAGACTGGACGTAGCTCGTGAGTTCGGGGACGGCGCGCGCCACGAATCGGTGCGGCCCGCCCGACGTGTGGCGGATGGTCATCTCCTTGAAGTTCTTCTGTCCCCAAATGATCCGGTTATCGCAGACATAGTCGTACGTGAATGTGGCGATTCCGAAGGTTGCCGAGCCCACCTCGGAGTTCCACACGTAGAACCCGCGATGAAGCCGCTCGCCGTCCGCCTCGATGGCAACACCTTCGTTCACGAGGAAGATGAAGACGTCGCGGTCCGATGCGTAGAGCGTCGTGGCACGCTTGGGGTCTCGGGCGGAATAGCTCGATGCGGGAACCTTCCACTCATTTGTGTCGATGTTGTCACGGATGGCTCGAACCACGTCCTCATCCCAGATCCGGCCGTAAGATGAGCTCGTGATGGCCGAAAGGAACGTCTGGCCGTTCTTGCGGACGAGAAGCTTCGCATCGTTGCCTTCGTCGGACGCGGTCTCGTGGTGTTCGAGCGACCATTGCAGGGGAATCGTTGCGAGCTCGGCGGGAAGCGTGCGGAGGTAGCCGGCTGGCGCATGCGCTCGGGTGCAGAGTTGGCCGAAGCTCCAATTCGTGAGGAGCCCTTCGATATCGCCGCCGTCGGTGAGGACGATGTCTCCCGAGTCCGTCGGGGCAACCTGCATGGCGTCCAGAGCAACATCGAGCGTTTGGCATTCGTGGCGGCGCTGGGCGACCTTGTTGTAAAGGTCATCCAGGGTCAAAAAGCGCTGATCATCGGGCCTGCTCGCCCATTGGCGAGATACTGTCATGTTGGTAGACATGGGCTCTTCTCTCTTGTCGGGCGGGATTGCCCGGCCGAGCATCGGGGAATCGAACCCCTAGGCCCCGCACCTTGGAAGGCTCGCCAGCCTGGCGACTTTTCGGGGGCATGCTCGAATGCTGCTACTTGCGGCGCGGATCGTCCCAACGGCGCGGCATGAAGCCTCCCATTGCGAGCCAGTGGTCGAGCGCCTCGACCCGTTCGGCGAGCTCATCACCCCAGTCGGCGACCTGGGCCGGGTCGCCGATTGCGTCAAGGATGCGCCTGGTGAGTGAGCGGATGTCTTTCAACGCTTCATCGGGATCCATGGCCATCCTCCTTCGAACGTTCCTCGTCCCTGGTTAATCACTCGCTCTCGATTCTTAGAATCCCAAGACTTATCCAGTCGTAAAATCCCCAGCATCGAAGTCGTTCAATCGCATGCAGTTCGCCTCGCTTTGCGTACTGTTTCGCCAGAGTCGAACGAACAGAGAAGATTTCGATTTCATCGTGCATTGAACCCCCCACGTCTCGGTAGCGTTCGAACATGAAGCGATTCATCATTGTGGGCTAAGCCCTCCGTGTCAGGCCGCCGGAGCGGCCCAACGTGCAAGGCTTAGCGGTAGCCGATGGCAAACTTCGCAGGCTTGCCGTCGCGGTCCTTCGCTTCTACAATGCGGACGTCGACCATGATGAAGGGATGGTCTGCATTGTCGGCGCAGATGACGATCGACCCAGAGCTTCCCTTGTCCGCCGGGACGTACTGGGCCCAGCTCTCGCAGACCACAGGCTTCTTGCCCTTGGCGTCGGCGACCGTCGCCAAGCTCATCCCCACCGTCACGAGCCCCGCCACAATGATGAATCGCTTCATGTTCGAACCCTCGCTTTCCGGGTTCACCATAGAGCACGCGCCATGCCAGTCGAGCGCAGCCATGGCGCCCCATCCAGAGCCGCTCAACCAAGCGGACGTGACGATTCTCGGCACCCTACTCCGCAATCGTTGCGAGCACTCGAAATCGCCTGGAGTCTCCAAGCGTTCGACCGCTACTATATGTTGTGGTCCGCAACCGATGCATAGCTACGCTCGTTCGGTCAGTCTGCGGGACACGTGTCCCACGGTAGAGGGATGCCTGCGCTAGGGCTACGGCCGCCTCACGTGCAGAAGCGCTTCACGCCCAAGCGCAAGCCTCGGCCGAGGTTCGGCGGAGCCACAGTCTCCGAGCTCGCCAAGAGAGTCGGCTCCCGCCGTCTCAAAGAATACCTCTCCCATCTCTCAATTGAACTCTCCCCCATAGAGAGACGAGACTGGAACCCAGAGCGCCACAAGGCCACTCTCAGATGCGACTTCAAACCCCTCAGCAAAGCGACCGTCACGAAGATTCTAACGCTCCACCGTCGCGTGACTAACACTCGTAGACACGCTCTCCCGCAGACACTAACCTCACAACGCCCCGTACCCACTCAAACTATTGCACTTTCCATAGACAACACAGTCCCCGTTAGCTGCGTTCACGGGAGGCCGGCGCCTGCTCCGAAGAAGCCGCGAAAGCCTCGTGGCAAGGCGTAGCTAAGCCTGCGCTACTGCTGCGCATTGTTGCGTAGACACAGCTTCTGGCGCTACGTCCGTCCGCGCGGTAGAGCTGCACCCCGCCAGGCCGGGGGGAGAGGGGGGCACAGAAGGGTGGCGACTTTCCAGCACAGTGGGATCCGAAGCTTGGAATTCACGTGACTTGAAGTCGCGGC
>JADMIO011529824.1_pt1 | contig 45253 bp, 27 predicted proteins | sample 8958161 | NCBI WGS metagenome assembly JADMIO01 (sample SAMN16585339, study PRJNA669376) | soil metagenome | isolation source: Crop rotation soil | place: USA: Cullars Rotation, Alabama | collected 2011
AAGGTGAGCCAGTGTGATTACATTTGCGGCCTAACTGTGGCCAGTCCAGTTACGCTGGAGTCACTAGTATTTAGGTGACACTATAGAAGCGGCCGCGACAACTTGTCCACGTGGAATTCTAAGCTTAGGATCCCAATGTGCTGGAAAGCCCAGTGACTTCACCAGTCCGCTGGCGTCCAGCAACACGTCGCCGACGCTGGTTATCCTTTTTGATTCCATGATCCAATGGTGACTAAACCTCCGACCCGCTTGCTCATACTATCCGGAAAACCAACCGCCAAGTCCATTTCCCTCGCGGCGCCGATTTTTTGATCTTTAATCTTCCGGCGACGGTTGTCATGATGATCGTTCGCCTTCCGATGGAAGGCGGAGACGATTAGAAACGAAACGAAACGAAATGAAACGTTCGCATCATTGCAATGAGTTGAGGCCCGCGCAGATCGGGCAGGATGTTTGCCTGGCGGGCTGGGTGCATTCGCGGCGGGATTTGGGTGGCTTGATTTTCCTCGATGTGCGGGATCGTGAAGGCCGCACGCAAACGGTGTTCGATCCTTCGGATTTGCCCAAGGACGTTTTTGATCGCGCTTCGGGCTTGAAGACGGAATCGGTCGTGCTGGTGCGTGGGAAAGTGCGCCAACGTCCGTCCGGCACAAATAATTCCAAGATTCCGACGGGCGAAGTGGAAGTGATGGCGCGAGAGTTGGAAGTTTTGAATCTCGCGGAGCCGTTGCCGTTTCAAATCGACGATCCAGAGGCTGCTGCGAAGGTGAATGAGGAATTGCGCCTCAAGTATCGTTACCTCGATTTGCGTCGTCCGGAAATGGCGCGCAATTTGCGACTGCGCTCCAAAGTCGCTACGGCCACGCGCGTTTTTCTTGATGAGCAAGGTTTCCTGGAAGTCGAGACGCCGATTCTGTTTAAGAGCACGCCCGAAGGGGCGCGTGAATTTTTGGTGCCGAGCCGGGTGCATCCCGGACAGTTTTACGCGCTGCCACAGTCGCCGCAGCAATTCAAACAGATCCTCATGGTGGCGGGCGTGGAACGTTATTTCCAACTCGCGCGCTGTTTCCGCGATGAAGATCAGCGTGCGGATCGCCAGCTCGAATTCACGCAGGTCGATTTGGAAATGTCGTTCATCGAGCGCGAAGATATCTATGCGCTCATTGAAGGCTTGCTGAAGCGCGTTTGGAAAACCGCGTTGAACATGGACATTCAGACTCCGTTCAAGCGTCTCACGTATTTTGAAGCCTTGAACCGTTTTGGCATTGATAAGCCCGACACGCGTTTTGCGATGGAGATTGTCGATTTCACTGAGGAATTCCGCGCGAGCAGTTTCAAAGTGTTCAGTGGCGCGGTCGCCAACGGTGGTGTGGTGAAAGCGATCAATGCCAAGGGCCTTGCTGGGGCCACCCAGGGCCAGATCGAGACGATGACCGAGTACGCGAAGAGTTTTGGCGCGAAGGGGCTGGCGTTTATTAAAGTTGAAGGCGGCGATTGGAAGAGTCCCATCGTCAAGTTTTTCAACGATGCTGAGAAGAAAGCGCTCACAGAGAAACTCCAAATCGAAGAAGGCGATTTGATTCTTTTTGCGGCGGATCAATGGCTGAATGCCTGCGAGATATTAGGGCGGATTCGTCTTTATTGCGCGGATGTTTTGAAGGGGCAGGGGAAGTTGAACATCCCGGCGGACCGATTTGATTTTCTGTGGGTTGTTGATTTTCCGTTGCTCAGTTTCGATAAGGAGCAAAACCGCTGGTATTCGAGCCATCATCCATTCACGGCGCCGGTGACGGAAGATATTCCGCACTTGAAGACTGAGCCGAAGAAAGTTCGTGGGCAGCATTATGACATCGTGGTGAATGGGATGGAACTGGGTGGGGGTTCGATTCGTATTCATCAACCCGATGTGCAGAAGACGATCTTCGAGGAGATTTTGCAGATTCCGCCGGACATGGTTCAGGCGCGTTTTGGATACATGCTCGAAGCGTTTCGTTATGGGGCGCCGCCACATGGTGGAATTGCGCTGGGATTTGATCGGATGATTGCGATGTTGTGCGGGACAACGAGCATTCGCGATGTCATTGCGTTTCCGAAGACAGCGAAGGCGGCGGATTTGATGACGGAATCACCGGCGCCAGTGGAGCCAAAACAGTTGAGGGATTTGCATATTCAACTGAAGGTGGCGCAGCCCGCAGCCGCTCCGGAGAAGCCAGCCGAAGTGAAGAAAAGTTAGTCGTCCTCGGCGCGCGGGGCTGTTCCTCGTTATGGTGTTGTATGAGTACGCGACGATTTTCTGGGAGCTGATTCGGAAGCCGTTTCAGAGCCAAGAATTGTTGTGGGGAATTGTGCCGTTATATTTCAGTTGGGCGCTGGCTGAGTTGAGCGGGGCGAAGGCGAATTTTAATACCGCGATCCAAACCGGATTCAATCTGCTGTGGGCGGGTGCGCAGTGGGCTTGGCAACACACACGCGCTCCGGGCGCGGGTGGACGCCTAGATTTGAGCGCGTTGTTCGCGGTGAATGTGCTGGTGACCGCATTCACAATTCTCCTCGGGGCGCTCGCGTTATACAGCGGATTGCGGCGGCGGTTTCCAAAGTATTGTTCCTTTCTTGGCCATACGAGATTCAGCAGTTATCTGACGATCACGCTGTTTCCAATCCAGGCAAATTTCCTGAAATGGTCGTGGGATCGGTTAGCGGCAATTTTGTTGTTTGCGATCCCAACGTGGCTGGCATTGGCAGGCGTGCGATGGGCGATGGCGGCAGGGCGGTCGGTGGGGAAAATGCGACAATAAGCGGAGGATATTTACTGCAAATTACCGGGATGGCGAGGATGGCGAGATACGATTTTGGGAGGAACGAGGGTATTTCGAAGTTTGCGTTTTCTAGGATGAGCGGGCAAGCTGCGGGAGGCGCCACCAGTTTATGAGAAAAATCATCCTCCTCTTACTTTTGGCGATGGTTGGTGTATTGCAAGGGGCGGAGACGGTTGAGTTCACGAATGTGAGTCCATTCAGTATTGGTTCTGCCAAGCTGAATGCGGTTACATTTGGAGCCGGGAGGTTTGTAGTCGTTGGCGATGGCGTGATCCTCTTTTCCGAGGACGACGGGATATCGTGGAGAAAAGCTTCCGGAGCGCCGAAGACGAACTATAACGCCCTCATTCATACAGGCAGCAGGTTTTTTTCGGTCGGCGAAGGATCAAACATTGCTACATCCGTGGATGGTTCAAATTGGGCGATCCTTGGTCTGCAGCAATCCCACACACTGAAAAGCATTGCGTTTGGAGCTGGCGCTACAGTCGCAGTGGGAGACGGCATCGTTGCTTCAAATAAAAACCTTTCGTGGACCACAGTTTACGATGGCAATTTTGAAGCGGTTGCGTTCGGAGGCGGAAAGTTTTTGGCGATTAGCAAAGATCAAACGGGGGCGATTTCGAACGATGGACAACACTGGGAGAAAGTAGCCAACAATATTCCGCTTTTTTTTGACAACCCCAGTTATCGGATCAGCCGGATTAGTGGGATGGTTTACGCGAATGGCCGATTCATCGCGCGCGTGTATTATTACGAAACGTTTTCGGAAATTTTTGGTTCTACGGATGGAATTAATTGGACTCGCCTGGCGGACGGAAGCTCACGATTCACGCGATGGACAGGGAGTGACCTCACCATTTTGAATGGACGAGTGGTGGCCTCCGGCACGTGGTTGGGTGTGCCCGAAGGCGCGGTGCAAAGTTGGTCCCTGGATTTGAGTAACGAACTAGACTATCGGGCGCCTGAGGAGTTTGGAACAGTCGCGGGAACGACTTCAACTTTCATTGGCCTGGGAGGAGGCGGAAATATTTGGCGTTCGACAAATTGGCAAACTCTTAATGCCAGCGATTGGAACTTAATGAGTCCCCCTGAGGTGCGATTGAATAGTGTGGCTGTCCTCGGGCAGGTTTTTGTGGGAGTAGGCCAGGAAACAACGGGAGGGCCATCTGGAATGGAAGTAGCGCGAATTGTCGTTTCGACAAACGGATTGCGCTCAACCTTTAGCGCACGAGCGCCGGACAACGCCGTTGGACTTAATGCAATTTATGGCGCCGATGGGCGATTCGTGGCTGTGGGAAGGCAGGGAACGATCATTCGCTCTTTCGACGGCATCAATTGGAGTAAGCGAGTTTCGAATACGACGAACGAATTCTCTGATGTGACTTATGGGGCCGGAACGTGGGTGGCAGTCGGCACAAATGGAAGAATCGTCAGTTCGTCCGATGGCTCGGCGTTCAGTCTCCGGTTTTCGACAACGGAACTGGATTTGAAAGGCGTCGCTTTTGGTGGAGGACAATTCGTAGCCGTTGGCAGCAACGGAGCAATTCTGGTTTCCCCCAATGGGCTGGATTGGATGAGCGCTGCAGACGAGGCGATCGATCTATCCGCGGTCGCTTACGGAAACGGACGGTATGTGGCCACGGGAACCAACGAAATAGTGCGAGTCTCAGTTAGTGGGGCGGATTGGCAAACATATCGAATACCTGGAGCATTTCTATTGTCGCATGTGGCTTTCGCAAATGGAGTTTTTGTAGCGATTGGCGTTCGCGGGCCGTCATCAGGTGGTTCTATTTCGCCGAAGATATTTTATTATTCCTTCGATGGAGTGAATTGGCAAAATGGAGCGGTCACAGAAGCTGGAATTGTGGGGATTGAATCTACCGGTGATGAAATCTGGCTGAGCGGACAGAAGTCAACAATATGGAAAACGCTGCGGAATCCAGTTTCGATGGCGCAGCTTCAACTGCAATTCCTTGACCGTTCACTGGTGTTTTCTGTGTATGTTCCCATTGCTGGGGATTATTCAATTGAGAGCGCGCTGACGCTTCCAGCGACCTCTTGGCAGAACGTGGTCACGTTTTCGAACATCTTTCAGCACGCGGGCATTCACCTGACACCTCCAGCAATTCCGGCAGCATACTACCGGATGCGGAGACGATAGCTTTGGCCTTTGTGAGACTTTGATCACGGAACGCGAACACGGTAGAAGCGGGTCGCGGTTGGGGTAATCGTCTTTGGAGAAGTCGCAGTTAAGTTGTCTTCGAATGTTCCGTTGATAGATTCGCTTTCCTGGAGGATTCCGACGGGCCACTTGAGCGTGATATCGGCGCCGGCTGCTTGAATCGAGATGGAGGCGGTGTTGTTATGATGCGCCTGAATTTGGGCGGGTGAGAGTGGGTAGTTATAGATCGCCACTTCATCGAAAGCGCCGGGGAAGTGATTAAGGCCAAAGTCTTGGACATATCGCAGGTAATCGGCTCTACCGAGGAGGAGTGGGCCGCCAATGCCGTTGTTGAGCCCGTTGGGGAGGAAGCCTGAATCAACACGGGAAACGGAGGCTCGTTCCTCTCCATTTACGTAAAAGCGGATGCGGTCCAGGTCGTCGGTTAGGACGAGGTGATACCAGGAACCCGCGCTGAGCTTGGGTTCAGCAAGTTCCGTCAGAAATCCCGTCATAGTCTTTCCGACCATCAATTCAAATGAAAGGCTTCCTAATCGGTTGATGTAAACCACCCAGCCTTGAAGCGGGTGCACCAGGAGAACAGTGTTAGGGTTTCCCGTTGGGGTTTCTATTTCCCAGATTGAGGAGGCGATTGCGTAGGAAATGTTTGTATTGATCAAGGAAGGTTGAATCCACCACTCCGCGCTCCAGGGTGTGGTGACCGGGTTCAGTTCCAGCGCATGGTTAATGACGATGCTGGCAGGAGGGGTGAGTCGAACCGCGGTGTTGTCGTCGCCGGGAATTCCGCTCGGTTGGAAGCTAATTGACCCGACGCTGGGTACGTATTGGCCATCAAAACTGCCGATGGCGTCAGCCGCCGCCTCAGCGTTTTCGCCATCGTCGAGACGCCAATAACCAACTGGATCATCGGCGAAGATTTTCTTTTCGTATGGGGTGGCTGGGACACTTGCGTCACGCGCCACGACTCCAAGCGTCGCGGGCGGTGGGGTGTTAGTGTTCCATGGGTTCCAGACCGTGACGGAATAAGTCTCGCTGGATTCCGAAAGTTTCAGGTCACTGAGCCAAAGAGTGTCATTGGTGGCTCCGGGAATTGGGGAGTCAGATTTGAACCATTGATAATTGAGTGGTCGCGCGCCGTCCGCATCGACGCGAAAGGCTGCTTTGCTGCCGGACTTGCGTGTGATCGAGGCGGGCGGGCTGACGATCTTGAGATCGGTCGAAACCGAGAGAGTGATTGGGGTGAGCGTGGCGCTGCTTTCTGCGTCGGTCACGAAAACGGAGTATTCGGCGCCGTCATCTGCGATAGTGGAAAGGAATGAATAAACGAAATTGATGGCTCCCGGAATGTTGACTCCATTGCGTCGCCATTGGTATGTGAACGGTGGAAGACCATAGACACCGATGCCGAGTTGGACGGATTTGCCTGCGAAAGTCGAGGTAGTTGGACGAATCCAATACGCTTCGGGAGTGGTGAAAACATTAATAAGCGCGGTCTGCCAAATTACGAGAGCGAGCGCCAATCTTCTCTGCCTTAGATTCGCCGAGAGCATGAGACAGATTAGGGAATCGAGGGCCAATTGCAATTCGAATCCATTTTTGGTTCCAATCGGGTTCTTGATATATCCGTCGCAATCGAGCCGTTGGATGCATCTATGAAAAACCTGGGCGCACCGGTTATGAGATCGCCTCGAATGCCGGTCAGAGAGAATGGGTTCAGCGGAAAGGAGCTGAAAGGGAATTGAAGCCTACTGATTTTTTAATCTGAAGAATGTGGTCGTGGCCAGGGATCGGGTTACATCGAATTGTATTTCAAGGTCGGCAGGAAGGTTTACCGTGCGGAGTTCGGTCCATGTGTTTAGATCGTGGCTGGATTCGAGGGCGGCGGGACCCGCGGTGAGGCGCCGCGCGCGGAGCGTGATGGTGACGGCATTGGCGATGATGCTGGTGATGCGAGGTTGGTTCGGGCTGGCGCTCGCGGTGTAGGATACGGGGATTGAAACGTCCTGGCCTCTGACCAGAGTGATCTGAATGGGGGCTGGTTTTGTATAGCCCGGGATTTCTTTAAACTCGATTTGGACAACTCCAGTAGGAAGCGTCAGTGTAGCGCTGCTGGAACTAAAGCTAGGCCCGCCAACCAGTCGCCAGCCGGCTCCAGCCGCTACGGCTTGAGTGGGCGTGATTTGAACTGAAAGTTTCACGAATTGAGCGGTTGCAAATCCGCCTCCACCGAATGAATCTGCGCCTCCACCAAGGAAATTTACCCCCAGGATGGCCGACGACTCAGCCCGATTGATTAAAGATGCGACATCGCTATCGATGGCGCGGGCAATGGCGCGATTATTGGCGTTGCCGAGGTAGATCGCTGCGGGAAAATAAATAATGTCGGAATCCGAGCGAGTGAATTGAACGCAAATTGGCCCGCCACTATTGCCTGGGTAACTGAGGAAGCCAGGAGTCGAAAAGATACGGCCAAAAATCTGGCTGAAAGTGTAATTGGAGGGCAGCGTCCAGTGCATTTTTCCTTCCGCGGTTCCGTAAAGCGGATAGCCAAGCAATTCTTTTTGAGAGGAGCTCATGAGCCATTCATTGGAATTATTATCTGATAGGAGATAGCCGCTAAAACCGCCGCGGGCGACGCGTTGATCGAAAAATACAGCCGCAAAATCCCATTGTTGCGAGGCAAACGTGGAAACTCCGGGGGAAAGGCCGAGTTCGGTGCGTTCGCGGGTCCGCTCATAAAGGTAATTGGTGTTTACGTACCAACCGCGAGCAGAGATGGGCCGAGGTTCGTAGTCACCGGCATGGCGTTCTCCAAACCAATCCACAGAGGTTACATAACCGAGTGTGGCCTCATCAAAGAGCACATGGGCGGCCGTTAGAACCACGTGCTCCCGCACCGCGATGCCGCTGCCGTACCCGGCCGCCGAACGGAGTTGCCCCACGAGCGGAAAAGGCTGTCGTGGAAGGACCGTTTGTCCGGAATGAATGAAAGAATAGTTGGGCAGAGGAGTGGGGGTAATGGCGTTTGGCGGAGTTGATGATTCGAGCGTGTAGAACACATTGAGTTTTGTGTCCACGCCACTCTGGATGAGAACTTCGCGGGAATGCGGACGGACCCAGCCGGAAATAGGACGAAACTCAACGACCTGAACGCCCGGGGAGATTCCCGTCACTTTTTCGTTATGGCCGTGGTAGGCGTTGTCGCCGAGAAAGCGCCAGCCGAACAATGCCGGATCGATCAGATCGAGAGGTGAAAAGGCGACGGTCAATGATCCACCAACCAAAGTAGCGTCGAACTGATAAGCATAGTTCCGAACGACGGTTGCTCCTCCTGGCACGCTGTTGGTGACAATCTCCGGCGTCTGGTAGCTGGGCCGTCCGCGAAAAGTGATTGGGTATTCGCCCGGATCCAAATCCGAAGCGATATCGCCGTTATTGCGCCAAAGCAGTTCCCAGGGAAAGCGCCATTGCCCCTGCGCTGCCTCCGGTTCCAAATAAACCTGAAGGCGCCCGCGCGATGTTGGCCGATCGCCCACGAACGCATATTCTAAGTAGGAATTATGTTCGAGCGCTGCGTCGTCATCGATGGTGGTGATGACAGCGGTGGATGGAGAGGCCAATTCGCCAGCCTTGGAAGAACTCAGCCGGACTTCAAATGATTTGTCTCCATCCGGCACGTATTCGTTGAGCAGAGTGATGTTAATGGTTTTGCTCTGCTCTCCGGCGGCGAAGGAAATTGTCCCCAGGCTTGAAACGTAATCTTTTGACGGAGTCGCCGAAACGGGCGTAGTTGCGAAATTCACGGTTCCCGCGTCCAAACCGGTTTTCAGGATTTTCAGGGAGATGGATCCCACGCTTTCAGAGATTGAATAAGTGGCATTCTCAAATTTGTAAGTCGTAGGAATCGGAGGCTGAACCGTGATGGTGACTTGCGCTGAATTGACTGGCGCGTTTTCGTTGTCGGTGGCCTGGGCGAAAATAGTATCGGCGCCGACCGGGGCGTTGGTCCAGACGAACGAGTAGGTGTTTGTTGGGCTTCGATTAGTCGAAGTTCCAAGCAGGAGGCCGTTCCCAAAAAAATCAACCTTTACAACAGAGCCATCGGGATCGGTGGCTTGGGCGAGGAGGAAAACGTTGGTGGGAGATTGGAGAAAATCCGCGGCTTGAGGGGCGAGCAGCGCCACGATTGGCAATTGATTGGCGGGACGCTGGATCTTGATGTTCACGGGAGCGGATGTGCTCACGGCGCCGCGATTATCCGTGCTGACGGATCGCAAAACATACTCGCCCGTCGGAGCGTTGTTCCATGTGAAAGAGAAAGGGCTGCTCGCCGAAACTCCGATTTGGGTTCCGTTAGTCAAAAAAGCGGTTTGAACAATATAACCGTCCTGGTCGGTTGAATCGGCGGTAATGGTCAAATTAACCGGTGTCAGGAAAACTGAGCCGTTGGCCGGGCTGGTAATTGAGGTTAACGGAAATTTGTTCACCACTGCGTCTGCTTCGAAAACAGCGGTCACTGTTTTGCTGTTGGTCATCGAAACCGTCAGCGGGTTGAGCACAGAAGGGACATCGCCTGTCCACCAGAGGAAATGATGGCCATTTGCGGGGACGGCGGTGAGAGTGACGGTCGAGTTGTTGGGGTAGTTCTGTTGTTGCGGGGTTTTTGTGACGGTGCCCTGGCCTTCAATCAGGACGTTCAGGGCACGGGAAGATCCCGTCAGAATTGCGAAGGCGGCGGAAATGGTTGGATTGGCGTTCGTGATGGTAAAATCCATGGGGCTAATGGCGAATAGGTTGGCAGCGCCTCCCCAGAAGCGGAAATAGTTGCCGGCATAAGGAGCGGCTGAGAGCCGTACCGTTGTGCCCCAGGGATAGAAAGTGGCGGTTGAGCTGCGCGTGATGACGCCGAGTGGATTGGGTGAAGTGGTCAAGGTGGTGCCAAAAACAGCTTCGAACGATTTCGGTCCATTCAGGTCCATCGTTATGTTTGCGCTCGTGGAACTGGAGTCGCCCGCCCAGGTGAGGAAAGTCCATCCGTTAGCAGAGGTGGCTTGAAACGCAGCAGTGGTGATGCCTGTTAATTCATCAATGCTCGTTGAGGCGATGGACATGTTTCCGCCACCGTGCGTGGAGTCAAAGACGCTGACGATTCGGTCCATTTCGTCCTTGAGCGTGGAATCTTCAGAAAAGGCGATGGCTCTTAAAACGAATGGCGTCGGCACGCTGAAGGGGCCTTCATAAATTTCACCACTCTCGATCGGACTTTCGCCATTTAGTGAATAATAAATCACCCCGTTGACGAAGCGAGTATCCAGGCTGACTTGAAAGGAGGAACCATTGTTGGCGACAACAATATTGTTTGGGTAGTAAACCCCGTTGAAGCGCGCAATAGGCGCTCCGGGAACAGAAATGGGGACTGTTTCTGTGGCCGACCACTTTCCGCCGGCATCTTTGACGCGAAATCCGATTGAATGCGGTCCGCCGGGCTTCGTCGAGAAATCGAGCTTGAGTTCGTTTGTGCTGGGCGGCCCAAAGCGAACGGTTTCGCCGGGTGGAATGCTCACTGCGGTGGCGCTTCCGATTCCCGGATCAGCATCCCAGAAATATTCGGCGGCGACCAGTTCACGCGAACCTTCGTTGGCGGGGAGAGCCACGCCGCCTGGCGGCACGGTGTTTGCATCGTAAAGGGAAATCGGCAGCCAGGAAATTTCGCTCCATCGTTGAGAGGAATCTTTGACGCGAAATCCAAGCCGATGCGTCCCCGCCGCGAGGGAGGACAAACTAGGGTTGAATGAGACGTTGGCCTTATCCCCGGGTGAGAGCACCACGGAGGCGCCGTTGCCCGCCCCCGGATCTGTATCCCAAACGTACTCACTGCCAGTCAGAATCTTGGAGTTCTCACTGACTAACGTTGGGTTTGGCCCGGTGGTGGCATTTTCATCCTGGATAAAGATGGGCGACCACGTGACATCGCCCCAAACACCGGAAGCATTGCGCGTTCGGAGTCCGAGTATGTGGGAGCCAGCGGCGAGGCTGGAAGTATTGGCGTTAAAGGAGATTCGAGCGACTTCGCCCTGGATTACTGGAACGACGATCCCGTTTCCAAGGCCGGGATCAGTATCCCAGAAATACTCGGCGGCTGTTATAAACTTTGCGGTATCATCCGGTGGGTTGATTGCGGCGTGAAGTGCATAACCAACACCTGAAGGATCTCCCCATCCTTCTAGATATGGCGGAACGATGGGGGTGGTGGCGGTGGAGCCGCCAAGTGGATCGGAAAGAAAATACCAGGAACCTCTGAAAGTTGCGGTCTCATACGAAGGGCCAATCCAGGCCTTAACGATCAAGGGGGCGCGTTCACCTGCGGGATATCCAGGAACGATCAAATCCACGGGCTGCACAAGATAAGATCCAGAATTAGGGGCGGGGCGAAATTGCCCGCTGCCAATGAAGCTTCCGTTCTGCTCGTAGAGCGCCAAAGTGGCTGTTGTACCGAGCGAAAGTGCATAGGTTCCGATTCCTTCGCCTAAGTCGAGAGTACCGTTGCTGTTCAGATCGACCCAAATTGGCACATGGTAGGAGTTTCCATTCGAAAAAAGGCCGTGATTGTATAAAGTGATTTGGCCTTGTCCGTGAATTTTGGGCACGAACGTGAGGCAAAAATAGATTGTCAGAAAAGCAACTTTGAACCTCAAGACTGCGCGGGTGCGAACCAACAAGGCTGCGATCCTCCGAGCACAGCGGATGGCCGTGGCGCGGTGGTTTAGTGGTCTTGCGAACATGCCAGAGCTTCTAATCGGTTGCGACCTAGTGACCGGCGGTGGCAGCAGCCGTGATCGGGATGGTGGTGGCTGACTTGGGAATGACGCGAGGGCCGCTTAGGAAAAAGACCATTGGATTGCTGTTGCTGTAATTGGCCAGGTTCAAGTAGGGACCGCCCGTGTAACCAATGGTGTTGCGTGTGCCGTCCCGATTGTTATAGATCGACTCGGGCATGCCTGCGTTGATACAGGGAGAGTCTGCCGCCAAGGTCAGCAGGTCGGTCGATGTTTTTGGGTCCACCCCAAAAAGACAGTTCACGATTGGGGTGCCTACGGAGGGGCGCGTCGCGGATGGAAAACTGCAATAACTGATGTAAATGAGGTTCGCAGAAGGACCGTCCAGGTTCACTGACATATTGAAGATGTTTCCTTTGAAAATCACAGCCGCGTTAGCCACTGTAATGTAGAGATTGGAGGAAAAACTATTGTTGATGAATTCCGCTCCAGCGCTTCCTTGAAAATATGCTCCATAACTCGAAGAAATGATCGCGTTGTTGAGCAATCGCGTATTTCCACCGAAAAATTTGACTCCGTATTCGCTCGAGGGAGTCGCCGAAACCTTGTTGCCAATCCAGAGTGAGTCACACTTGGTCATGCTTAGAGAGTCGTTGCCTATAACGATGGTGGAGTACCCGAGCCAGAATTTGTAGGAATCAAAGGCGAACGGCGCATTGAACGTGCTTTGGACCGCCAGGAAGGAAGGCATCGTTCCTTGCGCCGCAGTCGCCTCAATTCTTGCCTGGGACGTCAGGCGCATGGCCTCAACAATGGTGTTCGTTAGCGTGACAAGCTGACGGGTGAAGGCTCGTTTCAAAGTGAGATTGGCCTGGGCCGCCTTAAGGATGTTCGCGAAATTGGCGTCGATAAACATCGCTGTCGCCTCGTTGATTTCGACGGCGCCGCCAAAGGAAATCCCCTGGAAAGTGGACGTGCCGATGGCGCCATGTTCGATTCGCACGGCGCCAGTTAAATTCACGGAGGGCGCTCCGGATTCTGAGGCGGCCAGCACTTTAAGTGGACGATTAAAATTGAGATTGGCGTCGTTGTATGTTCCCGGTTCGATGACCAAAGTATCCCCGGAGGCGGCAGCGTTGATGACGGTCTGGAGATTGGCTCCGAGGGGAACCACCGTCGTGGCTGAATGAACAGTGATCTGAAGAGCCGCGACGACAAGAAGAGCCCGAAGGCAAGTCAATGTTTTCATGGGAAGCAGAGCGATCTCATTACACGCTATCGAAAACGGTGATAATAAGCAAGATTTTCTGATCGAATCAGACAAATTAAATAGCAAAACCAGGTTTTGCCTGCGGACAACCGGATCGCTGTCAACCGGATCTCTTGATATATCAAGGGGAATCGAGCAACCTCTGCGCAACCATGATAAGCCAAAGTTCGGTGCGGTTTGTTCGCGAGGATCCCTGGCGCATTTTCCGCATTATGGCGGAGTTTGTGGATGCGTTTGAAACGATGTCGCAAATCGGCCTCGCCGCGACGGTTTTTGGTTCGGCGCGGACGCCGCCGAGTGATCCTTATTATCAGGCATCGGTAGCCATCGCCAAGGGGTTGGCGAAACAGCATATCGCGGTGATCACGGGCGGCGGGCCGGGGATCATGGAAGCGGCGAATCGTGGCGCTGCGGAAGGGAAGGGGAAGTCCGTGGGGCTCAATATTGAGCTTCCATTCGAACAGAAGGGGAATCGTTTCGCGAACATTCCGATCAATTTTCATTACTTTTTTTCCCGCAAGGTCTGTTTCGTGAAGTACAGCATCGCCTACGTTTTTATGCCGGGCGGTTTTGGAACGTTGGATGAATTTTTTGAGGTCATTACCTTGGTCCAGACGCGGCGGATTTCACGCTTTCCGCTGATTCTCTACGGGCGGTCGTATTGGTCCGGTTTGTTGAAATGGATGAAGGCGACGTTGGAGAAAAATTCGTTGATCAGTGTGGGGGATTTGGATTTGGTGCAGATGGTGGATGATCCCCAGGAGGCGATTGATATTATTGTGGATTATATCCGGCGAGTGGGGCCGCCAGACGAGTTGCCGCCGGCGCTGGCTTGATTGCTGTAAGTCGCTGAGAGCGTGGTGATTGTGTGTTTTTCGGACGGCCAGTTGCGTTTGAGAGGCGTTGATGGGAGGATTTGAGGGACTGGACTTATGTATCGAGTTTCGCGGTTGGATAACGGGATGACGGTGGCGACGGCAAGCATGCCGCACATGTCGAGCGTGAGCGTAGGGGTTTGGGTGGCGGTAGGAGGGCGGTTTGAGCCGGCGCGGCTTGCAGGTGTTTCGCATTTTATTGAGCACATGCTTTTCAAGGGGACGAAGAAGCGGTCCGCGGCGGAGATTTCGCAAGCAGTTGAGGGCTTGGGCGGTTACTTGAATGCGTTCACCAGCGAGGAGATCACCTGTTTTTATTCGAAGGCGCGGCATGATCGGTTTGATGAATTGCTCGAAGTGCTGGTGGATATGTTTCTGAATTCGGAGTTCGACAAGGGCGAATTGGAAAAGGAGCGGGGCGTCATCAAAGAGGAGTTGGCGATGTACCTCGACCAACCACAGCAGCACGTGCACGAGCTGTTGAATGAGACTTTGTGGCCGGATCAGCCCTTGGGGCGGTCATTGACGGGGACGCCGGAGACTTTGGATGGCATGTCGCGCGCGGATTTGGTGAAGTATAAAAACGCAAATTACGTGACGCAGAGCGTGGTAATTGCGGTGGCCGGAAACGTGGAGCATAAGCCGGTTTTAAAAGCAGTGAGTCGTTACGCGTCAAAATTTCCGATGGCGAAACGTCCGAGATTTACGCCGGCGGTTTGCAGCCAGACCGCGCCACAGGTGCGTTTGCATACGAAGTCGACCGAGCAGACACAAATTGCGCTGGGGATTCGCACCTGTTCACGACACGATCCGCGGCGGTTCGCGTTGCGAATCTTGAACACCATTCTCGGCGAAAATATGAGCTCGCGGCTGTTCCAGATCATTCGCGAAGAACATGGGCTGGCCTATAATATTTGTTCGCACGCGAGTTGTTTTGATGATGTGGGGTCGCTGACGATTTCGGCGGGGCTGGAGACGGAGCGGCTGAAGGAGGCGTTGAAACTGGTTTCGCGGGAGTTGGGGAAGTTGGCGGAGAAGGCGGTGTCCGCGGGCGAATTGCGGAGGGCGCGCGATTATGCGATTGGCACGCTGGACTTGAGCATGGAAAATACCGAGAACCAAATGATGTGGCTCGGCGAACAGTATATTGGTTACGGGAAGGTGGAGGGCCCGATTGAATTGAAAGCGAAGTTGGCGCTGGTGACGGCGGCTCAAGTGCGGGCGGCCGCGCGCGATTTTTTCCAGGCGGATCGAATGAATCTGGCGTTGGTGAGCCCGCTGAAGAAGTCGGATGGGCTGGAGAAGTTGATCGTGCCGGCGGGTGCAAATTAACGTGAAGGCGATTGTCGAAACGATTGATTCGTTGACGGCGCCGGAAGTGGTCGCGGGGGAGTTGCGCGGGCCGGGGAAGATTTTGTTGCGGACGGCATTATTCAATGTGCCGGAGGCGCGGTATTCGTTTTTGGTCGCAAATCCTTTTTTGACGTTCCGCTCTTATGGAGCGCGGTGCGTCTTGGAGGAGGCAGGGAAGGAGACTGAGTTATTCGGGAATCCGTGGGATCAACTGCAGGAATTGTTGTCGCAATACGAATTGCTGGATGATCTGGATTTGCCGTTTCCATTGGGCGGATGTTTTGGGTTTTGGGGCTATGACCTGAAAAATTTCGTCGAGCCGAAGTTGCCGCGCTCAACAGTGGATGATTTGGATTTGCCGGATTGCCATGCGGGATTTTATTCGAGCGTGTTGGTGTTCGATCATCGGCTGGGGCAGATGACGATTATTTCGACGGGTTTGGAGGCGGATGGGATGCTGTCGGAGACGAAGGCGCGGGCGGAATTACAGTTTTGGCGAGATGCGATTGGGAAAGCTGGTGACGAAAGAAGTCACGATTTTGTAGCCGGCGAAGTCACCAGCAATATGACTCTGGTGCAATACCAAAATTGTGTCGAAAAGGTGCTTCGCTACATCCGGCAAGGTGATATTTATCAGGTAAATATTGCACAGCGGTTAACAGCAAAGGTGGAGCAGGGGACTGGATGGGATTTGTACGAGCGGTTGCGAGAAGTCTCGCCCGCGCCGTTCGCGGCATATCTGGATGGCGGGGATTTTGAATTGGCTTCCACTTCTCCCGAAAGATTTTTGCGATTCAGCGGCGCGCATGTGCAGACTCGTCCGATCAAAGGAACCCGCCCGCGCGATCCCGATCCGACCCGCGATGCGCAACTGACCTACGAATTGCAAACCAGCGCCAAGGAAATGTCAGAGTTGGTGATGATTACCGATCTGTTGCGGAATGATCTGGGACGCGTTTGCGAATTTGGATCAGTGCAGGTGCCTGAGTTGGTGCGCTTAGAACGGTATCCGCAAGTGCAGCATTTGGTTTCCACTGTCGAAGGACGTCTTCGCGAAGATGTGACTCACCTGCGTGCCTTAGCGCAATGTTTTCCAGGCGGAAGCATCACCGGCGCGCCGAAGATTCGTGCGATGCAGATCATTGATGAATTGGAAACAGTGACGCGCGGCCCGTACACCGGCGCCCTCGGCTATCTCGGTTTCAACCGCGAAAGCCAGTTCAATATTTTGATCCGCACCGCCGTGGTGAAGGACCAGCGCGCGCATTTTCATGTTGGCGCCGGGATTGTTTCCGATTCCAATCCCCTTGCTGAATACAACGAAACCATCGCGAAGGCAGGCGGCTTCTTTGCCGCGTTAAATTGTGAGCTCGCTCCCGAACGAATCCGAACCGCTGATCTTCGTTAACGGAGAATTTCTACCGGAGAAAGAGGCGCGCATCTCGCCACTCGATCGCGGGTTTCTGTATGGAGACGCCGTATTTGAAACGATTCGCGTGACCAACGGCCATTGTTTTCTTTGGGAAAGCCACATGCAGCGGCTGGAGTTGGGCGGCGTTTACCTGAGAATTATCGAACGCCTCACAAAGAAGAAGATAGCCGATGACGCAAAAATGTTGCTGCTGGCGAATAAAGTTCGCGATGGCTTTCTACGCATTCAATTGTCGAGAGGAGTCGGACCCAGAGGCTATTCGCCGCAGGGCGCCACTGAACACACGCTCGTTATGACCGCTCACCCGGCGCCGAGTTTCACGCCCATTCGACTGAAGCTCATAACGGCGACGGTCCGAGTGATGGCGGATGAGCCCTGGACGCAATTAAAGACCTCGAATCGGATACAAAATATATTGGCACGTCGCGAGGCCGACGAAGCGGAGGTTGATGAAGCATTGATGCTGAATCATCGCTGGACCATCGCGAGCGCTTCAGCGGCAAATGTATTTTGCGTGCGCGGCGATTCGTTGATAACGCCTCCATTGGCGGCGGGCGGTCTGGCGGGGACGACCCGCGCCTTTGTGATGCACGCGGCAAAGAAAATGGGAATAGAAGTTCGTGAAGAAGAAATGACCCTTGAAGATTTCCACGGAGCCGACGCTGCGTTTTTGACTTCGGCAGGCTTGTTAGTAGCCGCCGTCGAAAGTTTGGATTCAAAAGGAAAAGATGCCGAGAATCGGCATGTCCAAGCGTTGCGAGCTCACTGCGAAAAAGCAGCGGAGACTGAATGAGAATTGTTTTGCAACGAGTCTCTTCCGCTTCCGTCTCGGTGGATGGAAGAATTGTTGGAGCTATCGAGCGCGGTTTGATGCTGCTCGTGGGAATCCATCAAAACTCAACACAAGCCGAAGCCGAGGCGCTGGCGGAGAAGTGCGCGGAACTCCGAATCTTTGCTGATGAGGCGGGAAAGATGAATTTGTCGGCAAAAGATTTGGGCTTCGGGGCGCTGGTGATTTCGCAGTTCACCTTGTATGGCGACACGCGAAAAGGGAGGCGTCCGAATTTCATGGAAGCCGCGCGGCCCGAGGTTGCGATTCCCATCTATGAAGCTTTCGTAGCGCGATTGAGATTGGAGTTACCGCGAGTGGAAACAGGAGTGTTCGGCGCGATGATGCAGGTTTCGCTGGTGAATGACGGGCCGGTGACTTTGGTTATGGAGGCGTGAATCAACGTCGATATTTGGAAACACTGGGATTGTTTTTTAGGTGTTCAAGAGCGTCCTTTTTCCAATCGCCTTGCAGAGATTTGGCGGTGTTAAAATGCGCACGGGAGGAATCCGTGGGCGCCGCAGTGTGGTGCGGTTCGGAGGGATGCGCTGGAGTCGTCGCACGGGAAGCCGTGTTTTCGAAGAACGTGCTCTGGGCAAAGCTCGATGTGGCGGGGAGATGGGCGGAAGCGGTGGCGGACTGCAGAGCCGGCGTTGAATGCGTCGGAGGCACACCGGCCTGGACGTGAATCGGCGCGGCGGCTTGCGTTTGGTGAATGATTTCGCGCCAGGAAATTCTCACCGCCGGCGCTGAGCCCAGATGCACAATGAGCCCGGTGTATTCCATATTCGGCGCGTGAACTTCTTCGGAAAGCTTTTCGGCTTTGATGATGGAGGAAAGAATGCTGGCAACGGTGACGCGGCTGTTGTTTTGAGTGAGGAGGTAGCGCAAGTTCGATTCGGGAACTGCGGCTTGACGCTGCAAGTGGACGATCAGGCGCTGGCCGTGACTGACCTCAAGGTCGATCCCCGCAAGATCGTAGCCAGCGTCGTTGAAGACTTTGGCGTTGTCGGTAATTTCACGGAAGGCGTTCGTGAAATCTTCATCATTTTCGACATGCAGGCCGGTGGCAACTTCCTGGAGGTCGGCGCGCGCGGATTGAAGCTGTTGCGTGGTCAATTTGAGCGTCTCGCGCAAATGGGCCACCTGGCCTGGAGCGCTTTCGACGACTTGCGCGATGTGTGCGGCCTTCTGGCCGAGAGTTTGAAGTTTTTGAAGCATCGTTTTCATTTTGTTCCTTTATCGTCCGGCGGTTTTTGCGCTTCAGCGATGACCTGGTGGAAGCGTTCCAGAAATGCGTGTTCGTTGGTAAGCATTTCCTGAGTGAGATCGATTTCGACCGTGCCCTGCTTGGCGCGCGTGGCGAGGAGTTCTTGCGCTTCCTTCAGATGATCACGTTGCTGAGCCGCGACATCTTTCAACGTCGCGAGCGTGCTGTGAATCATCTCCAACTCATGCGAAAGGCTGTCAACTTTCTCAGCCATCGAGCCGGTATGAACTGCAGTAATGGCGCGAGTCAAATCCTCGCGCAACCCTTTCAAGCCGTCGCGAAGTTGCTCGCCGACGCCATTGCTGGGCGCGGGAGCAGGAGCGCCGAGTTTCGCTTCCACCGTGCTGCGCAAGGCTTCCAAGCTATTTCCGAGCACTGAAAAATCGATCGGCGGCGGAGGCGGCAGCGGAGCAGGGCGGTTGTTGAATTGTTTTTCAAGTGTGTCCTTGATTGATACGAGGCCTTCCTGAAATCCGGAAAGCTGGCCAACGAGCCGTCCCACTGGATCAGAGTCCCCGCCGCGTGTGAGTTGGTTTCGCTTGAACGTCTTTTTGATCTCCTCCCAACGCGCTTTTTCCTCCGGCGTAATGACTTTGATAATTTCGCGAAACTTCAAGAGATTGGCCTCCGCGCCCGTCGTCAAAGTTTGCGCCTCATTCTGGTAATGCCCAAGAATCAGCCCAAGAACTTCTTCGTCATTCATGATCGTGACGACCTTTTCGGCGAGGCGATTCATGTTGCGATAAGACCCCTGCAGGCGGAACGGCGGCTCCGTGCGGAATTCATCGGCCTGCGCGGCGGAGTGGATGTATTCCATGTTCACGCGCAAAACCACCTCGCGAATCTTCACGAGCTTCTTCATCACGCTGAGAATTTCCTCAACCTCCTGCGCGGAATAACTTCCTTCAAAACCTTCCGTTTCGCGTTCGCCCGTCGCGGCCATGCGAATAAAACTGCGAATATCCTTTTGCGATTTATTCGCGAGCGGCGCGAGAACCGCATTGCTGGTGACGGCGTTTTCGAGATAGCTCGCTTTGAACCATTCATCATTGCCGCCAATGATGTCGCCTAGATTGTAAGTGTCGGCGCGATTGGCGAGCATGTCGGGAATTTTAAATTTCTGGCCGCTCTCGGTGTAAGGATTCCCAGCCATGACGACGACCACCTTGCGTCCGCGCAAATCGTAAGTGCGCGGTTTACCGCGCCAGACGCCTTCTATTTTCCGCTGCGCATCGCAGAGAGAGATAAACTTTTGCAGAAACTCCGGATTGCAATGCTGAATGTCGTCAACGCAGATCATGACGTTGTCGCCCATTTCGAGGGAGAGATTCAGCTTTTGAATTTCCTCGCGAGCGGCGGCGTTCGGCGCCTCCTCGGGATCAAGCGACGTGACGGCGTGGCCGAGGGCGGGTCCGTTGACCTTGATGAAAACGATGCCGAGACGCGCCGCAACATATTCCATCAGCGTCGTCTTGCCATAGCCCGGCGGCGACACTAGGAGCAGCAAACCCATGAGATCAGTGCGCTTCGCATCGCCGGCGGCACCAACTTGCTTGGCGAGATTGTCCCCGACGAGCGGCAGATAAACCTGGTCAATGAGTTGATTGCGAACGAACGATGTCAGCGTCTTCGGCTTGAAATCGCCCAGGCGCAATTTGCTCCGTTCCTTATCAAGGATCTCGGTCTTAACTTTGTGATACTGCTCGAATCGCGGAACGACTTCGCCTTCGTAGCGCCCCAGCTTTTGTTGGAAACCAAGATAGTCGAATTCGTATTTGCCTTCGCGAATGATGGCATGCGAGCCCTTCATCCCTTCAAGGGTCTGCGTGGTTCCCGCTTTGACGACGGCCGGTTTGAAATCGTTGCCGACAAAAATGAGCGCGACGACTTCATCCTGGTAACGAGCCATTTCGGGGCGCGTGAAAATAAAACCGCGCACCCAATCTCGAATGAGTTCGAGCTCGGCGGCGGGATGGTTTTGCAACGACGCTCGCGCTTGCTTGAATGCATCCTCACTCCCCTTGGCGGCGAGATGTTGTTGAAAACTGCCGGCGAGGCGGTCGGCCTCGGCGCTGATGACAAAAGTATCGGTCGATGTTAATTCGTGGAAAAGATATTCGCCAGCAGAGGCGGATATCTCAGTCGGGAAAAGTTTTGTGAGCGTGAGGAAATCGCCGATCAGTCCGCGAAGAGATGCGATGTAATTCTGTTGAGTCGGATCGCCGGGAAAGAGGCGATTGCGATCTGAAAAGCTCTTGAGCCGCGCGCGCCAAAAGGTTTGGGCTTCTTTGGGGAGAAATTTGTGCCAGAAAACAATGGCGGCGGCGCGAGCTTCGGGATTGTAGCGCGCCAGGCCGAGGTTGACGTGAATTTTCGCCAGCGCATGGAAAATGCGCGTGGCATCCAAATCATGAACGCCCTTGGTGTAGCCTTCATGATAACGGCTGGCCATGAATTCCTGGACGATCGGAAGTTGGGCCTCCTCGGAAAGCTTCGCGACCTCCGCGAGGCTGCGGCCATTGCTGCTGCTTTCAGAATTTTGCAGTAGGCAATACGCGAGAAATTCCGCGCGATAGACTTCACCGTTTTCGGAAATAACCTCCTGATCCCATACGTCGCGAGTCGCGAGAAAATTCGCGTCCGTGATGGCGTCGAAATATTTTGTGCTCGTGAGATGAACATTTGGAACGCCGTCGCGATTGACGACAGTAAGGTCCAGCGGCTGGGTGTTGATGTTGAAGCGATGCTTGCCCAACTGAATCAGGCCGGGGCCACCGACAAAAAGTTCGTTGCGATCTTTGAGTTGGCGAACCGCTTCCTGGTGCGCGCTTTTAAGGCGGCCTTGCAAGTCATCGGCTTTGACGGAATCACCCAGCTCAAGAAGTTGCGCAACCGTGTCACGAACCTTTCCGATCATGAGATCAGCCGCCATATAAGCGTTGATCTCGTCAATCGTTTGCAATCCCGCGAGTCGATTCTGGATCGCTTTAAGGATGCGTTCGGCGGCTGTGAGCAGCGCGCCAGTTTTCTTATTCCGCTGCTCGACTAGCGCGACTTTGCGCTGCTCGAACGCTTCGTAAATGGAAGTGCGCTTTTCCGAAAGCTCAATGGTGTATTCCGGAAAATCAGCGAAGGAGCCTTCCAGTTCTTCGAGTTGAACGCTGATGCGGTTAAGATATTCCTCGCATTTGGCGGGCGTCGTGCAGAGGTCGAGATAGCTGGAAGTCGACTGGCTTAGCAGCTTCATCTGCGCGCTGAATTGCGCGGCGCCTTCGCTCGCCGCGAGGCTCTGCAATTTGTTTTTCAGCGCGGCGCGGACCTGATTCAACGTGGAGTAAATCGCGGTGATGCCATCGATGATGCGTGTGGCTTCCGTGGCGTCTTCGATGCGGAGGCTGTTGACGATCTCGATGAGCATTTCGAGTTCGCTGCCAGCCTTGGAGACTTCCTTTTCGATTTCCTTGCCCTGCGCGACTTTGGTGACTTTATCGACGGCAGCCAAATGTGCGTCGGCTTGCTTGCGATATGGATCAAGCGCGGCAGGTAGAAGGAGAAATTTTACCGTCGATTTGGACAGTTCCTCAGTTTGCGCGATGACCTGTTTTTCCGTTTCGTCAATTTTAGCGAGATCGACGTATCGAACCTCCTTGAGGCTAATCAGTTCGCCGCGCAGCTTGCGAAGCGCGGAAAGATTTTGGACGAATTCGTCGAGGACGCGGAAGCTCGCGCGGCGGATCGCGTTGAATCGTTCTTCGGCGCGGGTGCGAACGGCTTTAACCTGCTCGACCGCTTCGCGCTGCAAGCGTCGCACTTTATCGAATTCATCGACGGCCTTGTCAGCAACCTCACGCACCTGGCGCAACGATTCATCAACGCCAAAGCCCTCCGCATTGCTGAGCCACGGATAGGAATCGAGAATGGAGCCGCAACGTTTGACCAGGTCATCGTAAAGATCGGCGTAAGGATTTTCTTTGCGAACGAGTGTGACGATTTGATTCACGTCAGCGAGGCAGCGAACGACCTCCTTATTGCCGACCTGGTAAAGGAAGGCGTCCTTTTGCCCCGCAGGCTCCTGACCGGGGATGTGAAAGGGCGTCTGCCGCAATTGGATCATGTGATGCTTCTGCGGCTCATGATCGGCGCGAAACGAAATCAGGTTCCCGTCCGCGAACAGCGAAAAGCCATGACAGGAAATGCGTTCCTCGACTTTCTGGGAAATGAGGCGGTAAGGAAGCAGCGCGTATTCGCCGGCGCCGTGGCTGTAAAAAACGTAAAGCGAATCCTCGCCATTCGGCGCGTGCACGATTCGTTCAAGAGTCAGCGCCTCTTCCTTGCGCTCAAAACGTTTCAGTTCGCCGGTGGAGAGATAATATCCATCTGGAAAAATGATGCCGTGATTCTCGGGCAGCAACGCGCACGATTCGCCAATCGAATCAACACGCACCGCCGTTTGCTGTTTTTCGTTGAAAATGAAATAGCGCGCGGTCGCTTCCTTGTAAGGGCGAATCTTGATGATGATCAAATGGCCGACAATCGCGTAAGCAATTTCGGCGTCATCGACCTTTTGCTTCGGATCATCAACCGGTTCGCTGTAAACGCCTTCGCCAGTCCTCGTGTTATCCTCAACTTTGATTGTGATGTCGCCCTCGACGCTTTCGACGAAGACGCGATCTTCAATGGAAATGTGCGGATGATCACCGTAACGAAAAGATTCGCGATCAGGAGTCTTCCAACGGAATTGATGCGGCGGCGGAAAACCGATTTTGCGAAATTCCGTTTCGCTGCGGCCATCGGCGTAACGAAGCTGCCCGCCATTAAAAATCCACTTGAACACCGAGATGTCATTCACGCCCGGCCCGATCTGGAAAACCATGTAGAGATTCCCATCGATCAGCGAAAATTTTGCGAAAACCGCTTTCTCGTAAACGTTGTAGAGCCGCTTAAAATCAGCGACGAATTGTTTGTCCTGCAGGATCGCAAGATCGCTTTCCTTGAAACTGCCGGCCCCCTCATCACGCGCGTAGGCGGCGAAAACATCCTTCAGCTCAATTTCCTTTTTGAGTCCAAAATGAACATTGAAACCAAAAAGAAATTTGCCGCGACCCAATTGGACCATGTCGCGCGGAATACAATTATGCTCCGTGACGATGCGGTCCGCTTGCAGCAGCTTGAACTCGATGGCGCCGAAAACTTCCTGGCGCCGGGCATCAAGCTTCCCGAGGCGTTCGCGCAAAACTTCGCCCTGCGTATTTAGCCGCTGCCGAATGATCTCGTACGTCGCGCTCCCGAGCGTCGCGGCCGCTCCCGCCGCCGCCGGTTTTTCGGCGACAGAAGCGGGGGACGACGATGCTGAGTCTTTTTCAGCCATTGCAGGAGCGGCTTACGCGCCGATGAACGTGGAATCTTTGGCCAACGCCGCCGAAGCCGGCGCATCCGCCAGGCCTGCCTCTTGCGCGCGGCTCAACACCGAGCGCATCAGCGATTTGGTCGCGTTGTCGCCAGCCGACGACATGAGTTGAGTCAGCAGAGCCGCGACCGTGAGATTCTTCACATCCTCCGTCTTGATGCCGTAATCAGCGATCCATTTGCGCATCTGCGTTTTGAAATGTTCCGCATCGCCGTTGAAGAACGTGCTCTTGATATCGCTGAGCGTCTCGCTGTTTTGGACCATGCGATCCACCGCTTTGCCATTGCCAACCGCGCGAACAATTTTCTCGAAGAAATCGTTTTCGCCGCCGACCAGATCGATTTTCGCATGACGCAACGCTTCGCCAACGATATTGGAATGCGCCTGCGCAATATCCTTCTGCACATGAATCGCGGCCAAATCCACATCGCGATCTTTCGCCAATCGGAGACGAAACTCCTCGTGCTGCTGGCTGGCCGCGTGCAGAAGTTTCATCGCCTTGGCTTTTTCCTCGATGGATTTCGCTTCAGCAAGACCCCTGGCTTCGATGCCCGTGGCAATGGCCAACTCGCGTTCCTTCGATCCTTCCGCTTCAGCCTCCGCTTGGCTCTGCGTATTTTCAGCGTGAACGTTCCCTTTGGCTTTGGTGACATCCGCTTCCGCCAGGCCCATTTCCCTAACAGCGACCGCATCCACTTTCTTAGCCGCGGCTTTGGCAGTGGTAACACGTGCCTCCGCTAAACCTTTGGCCGCTTCCGTCGCCGCCATGCCTTCAGCATCCTGCTCGGCGGCGTGGCGGCGTTTTTCGGAAGATTTGGCTTCCGCGTCTGACATGGCCAGCATGCGTTCGGCATCTGAAACGGCAGCCTGGCGAGCCCCCTCAGCGCCCGCGATTGTCTTAATCTTCAACGCTTCCGCCAAATTCCGCTCCGACTCTTTATGCGCTTCGGAGGCAACGACCTTTTGCACCTGATCTCTCTTGGCGTTCATTTCTGCCTCAATCAGCGTGACATCGCGAACGCGCTCAGCCGTCATGCGTGCTTCGATATTAAGCTTCTCTTCCTCCTGTTGAACGACTGCCTTTTGTTCCGAAGCGACTACGGCTCGTTTGCGCTCCACTTCGACTGCAGCGTCGTTGACCTTCGATTCCTTCTCCATCTCGGCGAGCGCGATCAAGCGCTCACGCCGCACCCGCGCTTCCTCACCTTCCTGCGTTGCCTCCTGCTGCAAACGCTGCTTCTCCTTAATCACCGTAAATTCGCGTTCCTGCACCGCCCGATTCATATCCTCCGTCCGCAAACGAATCGATTCCTCAGTCTCAAGCCGCCGCGCTTCAACCTCCTGCCGCCGCATTTCAATCACCTTGCGCGACTCAGCCTCCTCAGTGGCCTTGACTTCCATGATGGCCCGATTCTGCCGCGCGTTATCCTCTTCATTCCGGCGCCGCTGCTCGCGCTTGGCGATATCCGCGTCCGCATTTTCCTTCTCGACCTGCACCTGCGTCCGTTGCGAATGCTCATTCGCGAGCACACGTTCGCGCTGGGTGATCTCCGTAATCTTCTTAATGCCCTCCGCATCCAAAACATTGTTCGGATCATGCTGATCCAATGGCGTCTGTTCCAAATAATCAATCGCCACATCCTGCAAAAGAAACCCATCCAAATCCTTACCAATCGTCACCTGGATCTGATCCCGGAACTTCGTGCGCTCCGTGAACAACTCATGAAACTCCATCTGCTTGCCCGCCGTCTTCAACGCTTCCGAAAACTTCGCCTCAAACAATTCCCGCAACTGATCGATGTCCGAAACGCGCTCCGGCGTCAGCATCTGCGAAACCTTCCGCACACTCTCCTCCGTCGCATCCACACGAATGTAAAAAGCCACCACAATGTCCGCGCGAATATTATCGCGACAAACCAACCCATCCTTCCCCTTGCGCTGGATCTCCAGCTTCTTCACGGAAATATCCACGATGTGATAATGCTGCACGGCTGGGAGTCGTATCATGTAATCGAAGGAAACTTTGAGACCGCCCCAGCCGGTAGTGACCCCTGCGCGGCCTGGTTCAATTTTGCGGATGCAAAGCACGCATACCACTGGAACGAGGAGTAGGAGGGCGAGGATTGCGAGGCCTATGATGATATACATAAGTTATGTGTTGAATCGAAGGTTTTTCGACGATTACGGCAGAGGCAACGGCCTTCGGTTCAGAACGGACCGATTGTTATCACAGCGAATTGAGCCGGGCCAATACAATTCAACGCGCGTTTTGTAACGTCGGCGCCGCGCTGCTCTTCGGTTTGGAACTGACCGTGTGTTTCGGACGCGCAACGTTCTCGCCTTCCTTGGCCAACACCCACGATTTCACCCAAAATCCGAACCCAATGGAAATGGCCGAAACAATCCAAAACAACGGCACACTATTTTGATCCAACCCATGCGCCAGGTTCATCCCAAACAAACTCGCGATCGCCGTCAGCGGCAGAAACAACGCCGCCAACACATTCAATCGATGACTCGCCCGCAAAGCTTCCCGCGTCAATCGATTCTGTTCCTCAGCCTCGCGCGCGGTCCGATAAGCAATCGCGTTACGCGTGTCCTCCAAAAGAATATCCAAATTGCGATCAATGTCATAAGCGCGATCGCGAAGCTCAATCAACGTCTTATCACCCTTCACCGCCTCGCGCGCATCCTGCAAAGCCGTGTGCATATTATGCGCCGCTCGCGCCAACGGGGTGAGATGCCCGAGCAATTTATGCAAATTCGATGTGTCGTGGGCATTCTCGAATTCCTTTTCAAGCGCCGTATCCAAATCTGCGTAAGCCTGCACGTGAGCAGAAAGCGCCTGGGCCCCATTATTGGAGCGGCCCGACGTCCAGGTTCCCGCCGGATCACGCCAAAACAACGCGCCTTCACGGCGCAAGTCATCAGCCCCGGGCGGTTTGTGCAGGATGAGAAGGATGTGGCCTTCTTCCACAACGGCGCGTTGGCGGCCAAAGGTATTTTGGCCCAAACGTGAGCGGATCGATTCCGGTAGGTTCCAGGTTGGGGGGATAATCATACGCTTCGCCGAATAAATGGACGCGAATCGTAACAAACGCAACTCAGAACGGTGACGGCCTCGTCACGACCATGTGACGTTTCTGTAACAGCCGCCGCCCTCTATAAGAATTGACAATCATGTAACTGTTCGGGAACCTGTCAGCATCTCCAAAAAGAAGATTTGAAAGCGCGCTTGTGAGCACGAATCCAAAACCCCCTGTCCAGGCTTTCACGCTGATTGAATTGTTAGTCGTGATCGCCATCATCGCGATTCTTGCCTCAATGATTTTGCCCGGAATGTCCCGCGCCAAGGCAAAGGCGCAACAGACCAAATGCGCGAACAACGAAAAACAGATCGGCATCGCGTATTTTATGTACACCGATGACAACGATCAGTCCTTCCCCGTCCAGGCGGGATGGCAGGCCGCCGGCGGCACCAATGGCTCATACGGCGGCTTTTATGTGGCCGGCACAAATCGCCCCCTCTACCGTTACACGCGGGTTTTTGAAGTGTTCCGCTGCCCGTCCGACAAAGGAGATTTTTTGAATGAGCCGAGCATTAAGAGTTGTTATCTAAACTACGGCAACAGCTACCTTCCGCAATGGCAGCATGATTCATTTCGTGTCCGCCACGTCCTGGGCGACATCAACGAAGCGCGCGGTTCCTACGGAAATTTGGCGATCAAAACTTCCGAACTGTCCCTGGGGCCCTCCCACAAAATCCTGCAAGGCGACTGGCCCTGGCACGCCAACCGCGGCAACCTCGACACGCGCAGCATCTGGCACAATTACAAAGGCAAAAGCCGCTTCAACATGCTCTGGGGCGACGGCCACACCGAATTTTACGCCTTCCCCCCCGAACTCGCCAACCAGACCTTCGACCCGCCGCCCAGTCGGGACTGGAAATGGTGGTGACATTTTCCGCGCTGTGATCGGCAGGCCCTCTGTGGTTGAATCCTCCGCATGAAGCGGACGTTCTGTTTCCTGCTCCTGCTAATCACAAATTCCATGGCCCAGTCGCAAACGAATTCCTATCTGCGCGATCATGCATTGACGCGCGGTTTCATGTTAGGGCGGCCCGTCTCGGCCAAACCGACTTCCGATGGCAAATCCGTTTTATTTCTCCGCGCCGAACCGCGCGTCCCTAAATTGCAGCTTTACGAATTCGACGTCGCCTCAAAACAAACACGCCTCCTCCTCTCCCCCGAACAACTCCTCAAAGGCGCCGAGGAGAATCTTTCGCCCGAAGAAAAAGCTCGCCGCGAACGCATGCGCGTCAGTGTGGGCGGCTTCACCAGCTATCAACTCTCCAAAGACAGCGCCCGCATCCTCCTCAGCCTTTCCGGCAAACTTTACATTTTCGAACGCACCACGAGCAGCGTCCAGGAACTGAAAGTCCCCGCCGGCACCATGCTCGATCCGCAATTTTCACCCGACGGCCAATCCGTTTCCTACGTCCGCGATAACGATCTCTACGTCATCGATTTGAAATCGAACCAGGAACGCCGCCTCACCAGCGGCGGAACCGAACGCCTTTCCCACGGCCTTGCCGAATTCGTTGCCCAGGAAGAAATGAACCGCTTCCACGGCTACTGGTGGTCGCCTGATTCCAAGCAAATCGTTTTCCAGGAAACCGACGCTTCCGAAGTCGAAACCTGGTTTGTCGCCGACCCCATCAAGCCAGAGCAAACCCCGCTCACCTCATTTTATCCGCGCCCCGGCAAGAAGAACGTCAAAGTCCGCGTCGCAATAATTCCCGCCACCGGCGGCGATCCAAAATGGCTCCCGTGGGACAACGAAGCTTATCCTTACCTAGCCAAAGTCACCTGGGACGAAGGTGCCCCTCTATGCTTCACCGTCCAAAATCGCGAACAAACCGAACTCGCTGTTCTTCAAGTTGATCCCGCTACCGGCAAAAATAAACCCCTCGTCATCGAACGCGACAAGACCTGGGTCAACCTCGACCAAACCGTCCCGCGCTGGACACCCGACGGCTCCAGTTTCCTCTGGACCACCGAAGCCCCCGGCGCCTGGCAACTCGAACTCCGCAACAAAGAAGGCGCATTGCAGCGCGTTCTCGTCCCCGCCAATGCCATGTTTCGCGGCCTCATCGACGTAAATTTCCACACCCGCAAAATCGTTTACAACGCCAGCACGAACCCCACCGAACTCCACCTCCATTCCATTTCACTGGACGGCGGACATTCCCAAAACCTCACCCACGGCCACGGCCTGTTCGCCGCCGCCTACAGCACGAACTCCGCCCTCTCCGTCCGCACCGCCTCCCTCGCCGACAAAATGCCCGTCACCACCGTCCACGACGCGCAAGGCAATCTCATCGCCGAACTCCCCAGCGTCGCCGAAAATCCACCCTTCACCCCGCGCGCCGAAATTCTCCAACTCCCCGACGCCAAAGGCATGTATGCCGAAGTGTTGCGCCCCGCCAATTTCAAACCCGGCCAAAAATATCCTACCATCGTTTACGTTTACGGCGGCCCCCACTCCATCGTCGTCAACGCCAGCATGGCCGGAAACCTTCTCCACCAATGGCTCGCCGACCAGGGCTTCCTCGTCGTCTCCATCGACAACCGCGGCACACCCGGACGCGGCCGCGATTGGGAACGCGTCATCCACAAAGAATTCGGCAGCCTCCCTCTTAAAGATCAGGTCGAAGGCCTCCAGGCCCTCGCCAAACGCATCCCCGAAATAGACCTCGCTCGCGTCGGCATCACCGGTTGGAGCTTCGGCGGTTATATGTCTGCCCTCGCCGCCCTTCGCCGCCCCGACATCTACAAAGCCGCCGTCGCCGGCGCCCCCGTCGTCGATTGGCTCGACTACGACACCCACTACACCGAACGCTACCTCGGCCTCCCCAACACCAGCCCCGATTCCTACAAAGAAGCCAGCCTCCTCACCTACGCGCAAAAACTCGACTCCAAACTCCTCCTCCTCCACGGCACCGCCGACGACAACGTCTACTTCCGCCACACCCTAAAACTAGTGGACGCCCTCTTCCGCAATGGACAATCCGTCGAAGTCCTTCCCCTCAGCAGCCTAACCCACATGGTCCCCGACCCCATGGTTACAGAACGCCTCTGGACCCTCATCGCTAATCATTTCAAAAAAAATCTCTAATCCGCCCATCGCCGCATGATCCCGGCTTTAGCCGGTCCCCAAGAATGCCAACGGCATTGCGCCCCCAACGCTCGGGGTTGCGCGACCAACTGGAACTCGAAGGATTAGAATACGCTTCCTCACACCGCCAGGTTGTGGAGTGCGGGCGCTATTGCGCCGCTTTTTTTAAAGCGCTCGTAAATCCGCACAGAAGCTTTATGCCAGCCGCGCGAAAAATTCAGATGCGTTTGTCCTGACATCAAAAGCCAGGAGCGCTACCACACGAAAACCTTGCCCGACGGATTCCAGAAATCCTTCCGCAAACACAGACGGGGAATGCGACGAAAAATACTTGGGGACTAAAATTCACTAGACCTCAAAGAGGTCCCAGCCTCAGCCCATCATTGATTTCGCGGAGAAATCTATGGTGGGTGAATTCCATTCCAGCAAAAAACCACAACGTGGTTTTGGCCCCACATGGTTTTAAACCACACCAGCCGCTCTCAACGATTACGAAAAGTTGACAAATAAATCATATAATGTATTCTTCAAATCGAACTGCGCGAAAGCCAATCTCCGCCAAAACGGAAATCAGCTTCCCCGCAAGAAAAACGAGAACGGAAGAACCGTGTACACGCGGCACAACATAAAGTTCGCCGTCCCATCCAGCGGGACTTCGACTTCTTGTACCTTTCCTTCCTCGACCCCTTCGCGATCTTCGCGGCCTTTGCGTTTTACTCCGTCTTCTTTCTCCTCTTCGTTTCCTTCGTTGCCTTATGTTCAAAATCCGTGTCGGTCTTCGAAAGCGAAACCGGTGTCCGCCGTTGTCACTCCAACAAATAAAACCCGAGGAAAACCCGCGCAAAACCGGTGGAAAACTGGTGAAAACCCGCGCAAACCCGGATTTAAATCATGCCGCAAAACAGCCGCAACGAAGCACCCCTCATTCCAAGGCGCATTCCGCAAATTTCACACACGTCTGTTAGTTCAAAAAGCAGCATGTTGTCCCGGCTTCAGCCGGTTCCCCTCCAACCACTGCCCATCCCCTGACAAAAATACTATTGTCAGAAGCCATCCGAAATCCGCACCCTAGTGATTCGATTTTTATGGCCGAGAAAACTTACAAATACGTCAAGAATCTGTGGAACGATGCTGAGGTCGCAAAACTGTCGCCTGCCGACCAGCTCGTTTACCGCTCCAACAAACTAGGCACCGACCAGCGCATCACCAACACCGGCGGCGGCAACACCTCCTCCAAAGTCATGGAAACCGACCCGCTCACCGGCCAGCAGGTCGAGGTCCTTTGGGTTAAAGGTTCCGGCGGCGACTTGCGCACCTCCAAGCGCGATAACTTTTCCTCCCTTTACCAGGAACGTCTAATCGGCCTCCAAAAGACTTATGGCTCGCGCCCCGACAAAGGACCCAAGTCGCAAGCCGAAGACGACATGGTCGCGATGTACAATCACACCAACTTCAATCTCAACACCCGCGCCAGTTCCATCGACACGCCGCTTCATTCGTTCGTTCCCGCCAAGCACGTTGATCACACTCACCCCAACGCCGCCATCGCCGTGGCCGCCACGGAACGTTGCGTGCCGCTCACCAAGGAAATTTACGGCGACGATTTGGCCTACACCCCGTGGCTCCGTCCCGGCTTTGAACTCGGCCTCATCATGCAAGGCATCGCGAAGGAAAATCCCAAGGCCATCGGCATCATGATGGGCCAGCACGGCCTGATCAATTGGTCCGACGACAACAAGGAATGCTATTTCCGCTCGCTCGATTTGATCGAGAAAGCCGCCCAGTTCATCGAAACGAAATACGCCGCGAAGGGCGGCGATGTGACCGCGTTCGGCGGACAGATTCACAAACCGCTGCCGCCCGAGCTGCGCAACAAAATCTTCGCGCGCCTCCTGCCTTGGCTGCGCGGCCAGGTCAGCCAGCAAAAGCGTTTGATCGGCACGATCCAGGATGACGACGCGGCCCAGCGTTTTGTAAACAGCAAAGACGCCCAACGCCTCGCCGAACTCGGCACCTCGTGCCCTGACCATTTCCTGCGCACCAAAATCAAGCCACTCTATGTGCCGCTCGAATCCCCGACGACGACTGATTACAACGACGCCTGGATCGAAACCTTCATCGCGAAGTTGAAAGAGCAACTAACCGCCGGCCTCACGAAATATCGCGCCGACTACGCGGATTATTACAATCGTTGCAAGCGCCCCGGCTCGCCCGCGATGCGCGATGCGAACCCGACCGTGGTGCTCATCCCAATGCTCGGCGTCATTGGCTGGGGCAAGGACAAGAGCGAGTCGCGTGTCACCACGGAATTCTACAACTGCGCTATCGAAGTCATGCGTGGCGCCGAAGCCATCGACAAATACATCGCGCTCCCGCAGCAGGAAGCCTTCGACATCGAATATTGGGCCCTCGAAGAAGCCAAGCTCCAGCGCATGCCGCCCGAAAAAGAATTGGCCCGCCAAGTCGTCGTCGTCATCGGCGCCGGTTCCGGCATCGGCAAGGAAGTCGCCCATCGCCTCGTCAAAGAAGGCGCGCACATCGTCTGCGTTGATCTGAATGCCGACGCGGCCAAAGCGACGGCAAAGGAGATCACCGACAAATACGGAGTCGGCATCGGCGTCTCCGGCACCGGCCTTTCCGACTGCGGCCCCGCCATCGGCCTTTCCGCGAATATCACCGATCGCGCCAGCATCAAAACGATGCTCGACCAGGTCGCCCTTGCTTACGGCGGCTTCGATCACATCGTTGTCACCGCCGGCTACTTTTGTTCACCTGATAAAACCGGCCACATCCCCGACGACAAATGGGCCGTCACCTTCAACATCAATGTCACCGGCGGCTACCTCGTCGCCGACGAAGCCGCGCGCATCTGGAAAGAGCAGGGGCTCCCCGGCTCCCTCGTCCTCACCACCAGCGCCAACGCCGTCGTCTCCAAAAAAGGCTCCGTCGCCTACGACGTTTCCAAAGCCGCCGCCAATCACCTCGTCCGCGAACTCGCCGTCGAACTCGCGCCCCTCGTCCGCGTCAACGGCGTCGCCCCGGCCACGGTTGTGCAAGGCAGCGCCATGTTCCCGCGCGACCGCGTCATCGCCAGCCTCGCCAAATACAACATTCCCTTCACGGAAGACGAACCCAGCGAAGCCCTCACCACCAAGCTCGCGAAGTTCTACGCCGATCGCACGCTAACCAAGTCACCCATCACCCCCGCCGACCAGGCCGAAGCGTTTTTCCTACTCATCACTAAACGCCTCAGCAAAACCACCGGCCAAGTCATCGCCGTTGACGGCGGCTTGCACGAGGCTTTCCTGCGCTAACGTAGCGCAGACCGCCGGTCTGCTGTACCGCAGGCCGCTGGCCTGCCCGAACTAACATGAAACTCCCCGACTTTTACAAAAATCGTAAAAAGCCGATCATCTCGTTCGAGGTTTTTCCTCCGAAGTCGGACGAAGCCTTCGCGCACCTCCAACGCATCCTGCCCGAGCTAGTCGCGCTCAAGCCTGACTTCATGACCTGCACTTACGGCGCATTCGGCAGCACGCGCGGACGCACCCTGGAAATCGCCTCCTTAATTCAAAACCAATACAAACTCCCCTGCGCCTGTCACCTGACCTGCGTTGGCTCCTCCGCGACGGAGATCAATCAAATCCTCAAAGACATCGAAAACGCCGGCATCCAAAACATCGTCGCCTTGCGCGGCGATCCGCCTTCCGGCCAATTGAGCTTTGAAAAGCCCGCGGACGGATTTGGCCACGCCAACGAACTCGTCGCCCACATTCGCACGAACTTCGGCGATAAGTTCGGCATCGCCGTCGCCGGCTATCCCGAAAAACACGTCGAGGCCACCGATAAAAAAGCCGACCTCGCCAACCTGGCCCGCAAAGTAAAAGCTGGCGCCGACGCCGTCGTCACACAGCTCTTCTACAACAACGCCGACTTTTTCGAGTTCGAAAAATCAGCCCGCGCCCTCGGCGTAACCGTCCCCATCGTTCCCGGACTCCTGCCAATTCTCTCCGCCAAACAAATCATCCGCATCCTCTCCATGTGCGGCTCATCCTTGCCCGACGGCCTGCGCAAAGATTTGGAAGGGGCAGGGGAGGACCCCGCCAAAGCCGAAGAAATCGGCATCCGCCAATGCGTCACTCAAGCCCGCGAACTCATCGCGCGCGGCGCACCCGGCATTCACTTTTACGTCCTCAACAAAAGCGCGCACATGACACGAATCATGCGCGAGTTGGCGATTTAAGGAAGCGACTGAACCTGCGCGCGGAAGAAATGGTTGCCATCCGGCGCTGCCGCTTCCGTAAAGGGAATGATGCCATCGGCTCCGACAATGCCGCGTTTGACTTCGGTCCAACTATGAAGGTCGCCGGAGCTTTCGATAATGAAGGTCAAGCCCGTGATGCTATCCAGTTCCAGGTGAAAAACACCATTGGCGATGCTGCTGGACTTGAACCTGGCCGGCTGCTGCTCCTTGACTGAAAAGAGAATCGATTGGCTATTACTCACACGGTTCGGCGCACCATTGTAGCAATACTTCGTCGCCACCAATCCCGAAGGATCTTCCACTCCCACCGTAGCGCGAAGGCCGCCCCCGCGCGAACTAGCCGGACGCACTTCCTGGTAATTGAACCGAATCTCGCCAGTCTCCTGCAACACAGCCTGGAAAGTAATCGTATCCGTACTGCTATTACGAGTGACTCCAACCCACGACACCACAAACTGACGGTTCGGCGCCTGACCGACCGCTCCAATGTAAATAGCGCCCACCGAAGCAGGGTTCAAATTATCCCAATAAGGCAGAATCGTGCCGTTCGGCGAAGCCGCCGTCGGGAGGTCTGTGTTGCTCGTCGTGCTCATGTTCGCGGGATCGAAACCGAGCAACCCATTTGCGCCGACATAAATCTCCGTCTGGGTTTGGCCGTAAAATTTGAAAGCGAAAGGCAAAGCCTCCGCGCTGCTAACGCCATTATCCGCCATGAAAAGACGGCGCATGCTGGTGGGATCGATCCACACGTAATCAACAACGCTGTAATTATAAGTCGGAACAACATTCACCGTTTGGGTGTAGGTGGAGATGATGCCATTTAATCCGACGACCGTGAGAGTGACCGTGTAGGAGCCTTCGAAAGCATAAACATGAGTTGGCTTGAGTTCAGTTGAGACAGGCGAACCGTCGCCAAAATTCCAGGAGAAGCTGGCGATCTCACCGAAGGAAATGTTCGTGAAATTGACCGTGAGCGGGACGGTGCCTGCCAAAACAGATGAGGTAAAGCTAGCGTGCACAAAAGGTGAAAGAGCCTTCTGCAAATTCACCCGGCCGCCGGAGACGGATTTGCCGGTCAGCGTCGGAACTGGATCCACGGTGGCGAGCAGGCGCTGGATGATTTCGGTATGGCTGGCGTTGGGAAATTGCGCTCGCATCAGAGCAATCACTCCAACCACAACCGGCGTGGCCATCGAAGTGCCGCTCATCAACACATAGCTGCTATTGGAATCGTAGCCGCAGGAAAGAATGCCCGTGCCAGGGGCGCCGAGATCGACCGTGGTCGCGCCGTAATTTGAATAGGAGGTATCGAGAACATCGGAACTCGTCGTCGCGGCAACCGAGACCACGTTATCCAGCGTGTAGTTGGCGGGGTAACTGGGAACGAGATCGTTATTGGTATTTTCGTTTCCGGCAGCGGCCACCAAAATCACACCCGCATTGCGAGCGCTTAGGATGGCGGTTTGCATCGATGACGAGAAAGACGTGTTTCCGAAACTGGCATTGATTACAGAAGCGCCGTGGCGCCAGGCGTAGTTGATGCATTCAATGGCGTCCGAAGTCAGTCCATCTCCGCTTGATCCAATGAATTTGAGCGGCATTAACTGCACTTTCCACGCCACGCCCGTGATGCCCTTGCCGTTGTTGCCGGCGGCGCCGATGATTCCGGCCACATGCGTGCCGTGGCCTACGTCGTCAACGGGCGAGCCAGAGCCGGTGATGGAATTGATCCCATGCACGTCGTCGATATAGCCGTCGCCGTCATCATCGATTCCGTTGTCGGGAATTTCGCTAGGATTGGTCCAGAGATTTGGCGCCAGGTCTTCGTGAGTCAAACGCAGCCCACTATCCACAATGGCGACGATAATGTCCGGGGCGTCATGCCGAATCTCCCAACCTTCCGGTGCATTAATATCGGGATCGGCAGCGCCCGGCAGCACGACAGAATTCAATCCATATTGGCTGCCGCTGAGGAACCTTGGATCATCAGGCGTGAGCGAGGCGTGCAAGATATAATCCGGCTCGGCGAATTCGACGGCGCCGCTGGCGTTATATTCCTCAACGGCAGTCAGGACGTCTTCGCCTGCTGGAAGCTCCACGATTTCCAGGTTTTTCATCCCCTCAAAACGTTTGAGAACTTTGCGTCCCTTTTGCTTGTGCATCTTGGCGGTGTCCCCGCCCTTGGCGGCTTTCGGCACAATTAGAATCCGATGTGGATGGAAATCCGCGGCTACGGGCGCGGCTGCTTGCGCATGCGCTGGTTTGCCGAGGACTCCGCATAGGAGCACGGCTAGTACACCGAGAAATTGTCGAACCGCGTGCAAACGGCGACCCTGATATTTGCCTTTCATCATTGTCGTTTTAAGCGAGCCATCAGGATAACACATAGCATCGATTCTGTCAGAGGACGAATGGAGAATCAGGGTTTTCTCTCATCGAGTTGGCGCTTAGCGATCCCGGTCGATCTGGCCGCGCGTCACGCCCAGTTGATTGGAGATTTTTAATTCTCTCCAAACATCTGCGCCGCTGATCTCGCCGCGAAACAGCTTTCGATAAAGGGCAATCGTTTTAACTACTTCATCGGGAGACTCGTTGACGAATTCGATGCGAAAAGCGCGGACGCCAAGGTTCATAAAATGTTGAGCGTGTTCGGCTCCTGTCTGGGCGCGCGCATTGTAAACGGTGTTGCGGCAGCCGGCATCGGCTTTCAACGGATGCTCGGCGCCGACGCGGTCGCGCAGCTTCACTTGATGTATATCGCAAGGACGGCCGCAGTTGCGGTAATCGGTCCCGTCCGAAAGAAAGGCGCAAAAGACGCAATGCTCCATGTGAAACATCGGCATGTGCTGGTGAATCGTAATTTCAAACAAGCGTGCCGGCGCGGATTTCAGGAGGGCTTCCAGTTGCGGCGCATTCAAGTCGTAGGAAGCGGTCACTTGTTCGAGTTTGAAGCGATTGATGAAATATTCGGCGGTAAGTGGGTTGGCGACGTTGAATGAAAAATCGCCACGGCAACGCTGGCCCTCGAAGTATTTCAAATGATCGTAATTCCGAAGTAGCCAGCCGTCGGCGTCGCTGGAGCGAACGATTTTCAGTATCCAGTCTTCGCCCATTTTGAAGATTCGCGGCGGCGCGACCCAGACAGTGCGCGAGGGGCCTGTGCAACTGGTGGTGTGAACCAGCGTGACCGCTTCTCGATATTTCTTTGGGTCTTCGAAGTCGCAGTAGATCGTACGCGTGCCGGCGCTGAGGGCGGCTTCGATTTGGGGGAGGGTTCGACAGAGGACGATGAGGTCGGGGGTGTTGGTCGCGTCGGAAAGCGGCGTAGAAACGCCGCACTCCAGGACGCTTTTGCGTTTTCCGGAGTCGATTTCTAATTTCCAGCGTTTCGGTGTGATGCGTTGGCGTTCGACTTCGGCGCTGAGTTCGCGACGCATTCGGTTTATTTCGGAGACGGGCAGCATCACGTTCCCTTCGAGTTTCGATGTGACGCCTCCAATTCGAAACGGCGTTCCGCCGAGCCGGCCCAGTTGCTCGCTTAACTTCTCCGTCGTGAGCGCATGTTTCTCTGCGACGGCTAGCGTCATCTGCGACTCCGCCTGCGCGATGTAGCCGGATTCATCGCGGGCGATGACGGTCATAGGCAGGCCAGCGGCGCCATAAACTTCGAAATCGAGCGGGCGTTGAAAACGCGGTGGGTCGCCGGCGAAAGTTGCGCGCACCCGCCGATCCATCTCCGGGTCGCTCGTTTTCCAAAGCTTGTCGCCGACATGAACTCTTCCAAAATTCACATTCCCTTCGCCGAAGGTGATCGCGGTTTCGGCGCCTTGCGGAATCAATCCATAAACGCGTCCGCCTTCTTCATTTTCATCCGGCCGGCCAGCGTCGAAGACCACACCATCACCGAGCTTGAGGGGCCCTTCCAATCGAATCAGCGCGCGGTCGCGTAGCACGCGCGTGATTTCACCGAGGTAAACGCCGCGCTTCTTGCCAAAACGCGCATGCGCCAACTCCTGGTTGTTGATGCCGCGAAACCATCCCGTGTAAAGCCCGCGCGAAAAACCCATCTCCAAATCATAATGCGCTTCGGGCGTCTCAAACGGTTTGCCGCCCATGGCCTGGTCCAGCGCCAGCCGATAAACCCGCGTAATATTCGCCACATATTCCGGACTCTTCAAACGCCCCTCAATCTTCAACGACGAAACTCCAGACCGAATCAAATCCGGCAACACCGGCAACCCTGCCAAATCCTGCGGACTCAGCAAATACCGCTTATCGCCCAGCGGAACAACATTCCCATCCGAGATCAATTCATACGGCATGCGACAAGCCTGCGCGCATTCTCCACGATTTGCCGACCGCCCACCCAAAGCTTCACTGGTCAAACATTGTCCGGAATAAGCCACGCACAAAGCCCCATGAACAAACACCTCTAAGGGCATTGCCGTCTCCGCGCTCACCGCCGATTCGGCCGCACGAATCTTTTCGATCTCCGCAATGGAACATTCCCTCGCCAGCACCACAAGATTGCATCCGAGCTCCTTCGCGAACTCCACTCCCGCCGCGCTCGTCACGGTCATCTGCGTGGAAGCGTGAATGGGAAAATCCGGCGACAATTTCCGAATCAATCGGCAAATGCCAACATCTTGAACGATGGCCGCATCGACACCGGCGGAGATGATGGAGCGAAGATACCTTTCGGCTTCATCCAGTTCGGGAGTGAACACCAGCGTGTTGAAAGTGACATAACCGCGCACGCCGCGCCGGTGCAGGAATTCCATCAACTTCGGCAGATCGGCGACGGTGAAGTTGTGAGCCCGCATCCGGGCGTTGAAGCGTTCAAGCCCGAAGTAGATGGCGTCGGCGCCGTTTTCGACCGCGGCCCGGACGCAATCCCAATCGCCGGCGGGCGCAAGCAGCTCTGGCCGAGTTAGCGGGGCCGGAGCGGAGATTTGAATGTTGGACTCAGTGACGGTCACCGGCCCAACCTGTCATGGACGCGAGCTTAATGCAACGCGACGAGCGAGTAGGAGCCTTTGTGAATCACCGGCACGATCCGCTCCACTGGAGGCGTGGTCGTTGATTCTTTGGTATCGGTCGCGGCCCTTTCCAACGGGCGCATGGTCACGCCGCGTTCAGAAGCAGGCGCGGCTTTGGCCAATTCGAGCCGCGACATCGGCCCGATGCGGACCAGGGAGCCCGGCTCTTCCATAGCGAGGACGACCTGACCGTTGCTGCCCGTGCGCACAAAGGCGCCTGCATGCAGGACCTTTCCAGCCTGCAGGGCCTTCCAACCCGTGCTGTCGTACGCGTACTCTGCATAACCGGAAACTTGTCTTACTTCGATGGCATGTTCGACCGCAGCGCGTGCTGGGCGATCCGCGCCGGAACTGGAAAGGATGGCTGCCAGGGCCGCCGTCACGCCGAAAAACCGGATTACACTCTTCTTCATTTGGAACCTCTTATGTTTGACCGCATCCATGGTTTGTCTGGCTTTTCCTTTAGCATTGCCTGTGCCGACCGTCCACTCCGCTGTCCCGGCGCTTACTTTGGGTTAGCGCTCCCCGTGCGCCAAATCCGTTTGGGGTCTTACCCCCGGTTCCTTTTGGCACAATTGATAAAAAGGGCCGAATAAGCCCCCCAAAACGTCCCAGACCCGGACACTTTTACCGGGGCGGGAGATTTGCGCGATCATCCTTGCATCGCTTGGAGAGAGGGTCGAAGGCCGCACTAAATCCGCCAGGTTTTGGAGTGCGGGCGGTATTCCGCCTCTCTGGAATTGTCAAAGTGTCCAGATTCTCTGAGTATCACTCCCATGCTGAAGCCAGCCTGGCCTCATGCCCCAACGCACTCTCTTTCTGCTGCGGGGACATATATCGTCACCGCTGCGACGTATCAAAAAGCGCATTATTTTCGCGGTAAAGCAAGATTGGCCGTCCTTCAACGCGGGCTTCTGAAAGTTTCCAATGATTTTGGGTGGCGATTGGAAGCATGGGCGATCTTCTCAAATCATTATCATTTCGTTGGTCATTCGCCGCCAGAAACGCCTACTGCGGAAAGCCTCTCTAAGATGCTTAGCCTCCTCCACCAGAAAACTGCAATTTGGATCAATAAACGCGACAACGCGCGCGATCGAAAAATTTGGCATAACTTTTGGGAAACAAGACTGACCCTCCGCCAATCATTTTTGGCGCGGCTGAATTACGTCCATCAAAACCCGGTCAAACATGGTCTGGTCCCAGTCGCCAATCAGTATCCGTGGTGTTCCGCAGCGTGGTTTGAAAGATCGGCGGCTCCGTCGATTGTAAAAAGCGTTTATCGATTTAAAACTGACCAAGTGCGAGTTTTGGACGAGTTTGACGTTGATTGCGACTGGTGACTGATCAGAATTCCAGAGCGGCGCAACAGCGCCCGCACTCCAAAACCTTGCGGAATGTCTACGCGCGCAAAAAGTCGCGAAAGCGTTCTGGAGTGCGGGCGCCACTGCGCCGATTTTGAACGCCAATGATTCCCAACCGCCAATCTGGATCCTCGACCCAAGGACGCCCCAACACTCAACTTCCCTTCAATAGCCTCAGTGCGGATCTGATTCTCTGTTGCGGTGAAGATCTGCTCGAACTCAAGCGCGCCGTTCAAACTGTCTTTGGCCGACCGCGCCCTCTTCACTCCTACCGCTGCTATTCTTTCTTCAAGGTCGATCAAACCTCCTTCGTCTGGACCGGCATCGGCACCGGTTGCATCGAGCCTTTGCTTTGCGAGATTCTAAATGAGCCGGCTCTGCGACGATTGATTTTAGTCGGCACTGCCGGTTCCGTTTCTAAACACGCGAAATTAGGCTCCGCAACGCCGATCCGTGCCGCCCGCATTGCCTGTGCCGGAATTTCTCCGAAGCGATCGGTCCTAAAATCAAATTGGCCGCTCGCAAACGGCACGCACACCCAGACCATTGTCTCGACCGACTACTATTATGGCTTCACGCTAAAAAAGGCGTGGCCTACTCCGAAGCTTTGGGAAGCCGATACGCGACTAGCGAAATCAGTTTCAAAGGCGCTTGAGAAATCCGATCTCGTCGATATGGAGACCGGTCAATTCTATCACCTCTGCCGCACACTTCGCCCCGACCTCCAATACCTCGCCATCAAAGGCGCTGCCAATCCGCTCACCGATTTCTCGCAGCAAGTTCTCCACAGCGAGTCGGTGCTTCATGATGCGTTACGGGAGGCGAAGTCTCTTCTCGCGCGGGGCTAATTATTTATCGGTCCACTCCTTTTGCGCGCCTTCAATGCGAAGCGGCCCAATTTTCTTTCCGTCGCAAAGAATGTAAAACGAGTCCGCCCCGGCCAGATTATCCCAACGAAGGCGCGCGCGTCCGGTCGTTTTGACGGCGCGTGATGGCTGCGAAAGCTGGCCGTTCGGGGCAATTGCAATCACTGCATATTCATGTGCCCCCGAAGAATCGCTGCTCATAATCGTCGGCGCTTCCGGAATGGGAACTGGATGCGCCTTAACTTCGCCACCCCAAAGTTCAAGAACCTGCCCGGGATAAGGAAGTCCGCCTCCGCCAAATCCGCCTCCGCCAATCGACATCATTCCCTGGCCGATCAACACATCCGTCAACGGCTCACTGTGATTTGGCCGGAAAGTTTGGAAGCGAAGCCGCCCGGGATGATTGCCGCCGGACCATTGTTCGCGCGGAACCTCAGACATTTCCATGCCTTCGCCCTGGATGATCGCGGTTTGCCGCCAGGCGCCATCGATCCATGTATTCCAGGAAATGTGCCCAGGCATGGTGCGGAAACCATTTCGTTCCAGCGCATGAAAACGATCATCAAACGGATCGTCAATCTCGCCTTTGATCAGCCGGCTGCGCACCCAAAGTCCGCCCGGCCCATCAAAAAGTGATCGCGCATAAATCCCACGCGCGATTTGCTGCGCTTCAAAACCGGGTTCCCATGGCGTGCTGGTGTCCGAAACGATCAGTTCCTTTTTTATGATGACGCGGTCGAAAGTCGCTTCGCGTTTGAGCTTGGTGTTTTCATCTTCCAGCGCGGTGACACGTTTTTTTAGTGAATCAAGTTCGCGCTTGATGGATTCGATTGAATCATCCGTGCCGCGAAGGTTTGAAACAAACAACGAGCCAGCCAGCAAAAGAATAGTGGTCTTCATAAAGGCAATTAAAACCACCCATCGCTTACCCAATCTGGCCCCCGAGCGAAAGACTACATATTAAAGCCCGGCATTTTTCCGCCGGCGCGCGCCATCATCTTTTGGAACTTGCCCATCTTCTTCATCATTTGCTGCATTTGCCCGAAGCGATTGAGCAAGTTATTCAATTCGGCGACCGTGGTCCCGCTTCCCTTCGCGATGCGGATGCGTCGTTTTGCATTTAGAATCTGCGGATGCTTGCGCTCTTTCTTAGTCATCGCACAAATCATCCCTTCCATCCGGCGAAATTCCTTCTCGCTCTTGCTCATGTCCGTCTTCTTCAACGCCTCAGCGCCGCCGGGCAACATGCTTACGATGCTTTCGAGCGAGCCGAGTTTTTTCATCTGGCGAAGTTGTTCGAGAAAATCTTCGAGCGTGAATTCGCCCTTCTTCATTTTCTCTTCGAGTTTGGCCGCTTCCTCGGCATCGACGGCCTCAGCCGCACGCTCGACGAGACTCACCACATCGCCCATCCCCAAAATGCGCGAAGCCATGCGCTCGGGATGAAAGGGCTCAAAATCCTCCAGCTTCTCACCGACACCGACGAACTTGATCGGCTTGCCAGTGACCGATTTCAAACTCAACGCCGCGCCGCCGCGCGCATCGCCATCGAGCTTCGTGAGCACCGCGCCCGTGACATTCAATGCCTTGTCAAAGTGCGTCGCGACATTCACTGCTTCCTGACCAGTGGCCGCATCCAGAACCAGCAAGATTTCCTGCGGCCTCACGAAATCCCGCAACCGAACCAACTCCTGCACCAGCGGCTCATCGATTTGCAAACGCCCCGCCGTATCAAAAATCAAAGTGTTCTTCCCGAGCTTCTGAGCATGTTCAAAAGCTTCACGGGCAATTTTCAAAACATCAGTTTCGCCGCGCTTCAGAAAAACCGGCACATTGATCTGGCGACCAAGCGTCTCCAATTGATCCATGGCCGCCGGGCGATACACATCCGCCGCCACCAGTAACGGCTGACGCGCCTGCTTGACCAAAAGCCGCGCCAGCTTCCCGCTGGAAGTGGTTTTTCCCGACCCGTGCAAGCCGACCATCATGATGCTGGCGGGGTTGCCTGAAATATTCAGCGCGGCGTTCTCCGAGCCAAGCAGATCAACCAATTCGTCGTGGATAATCTTGATGATTTGCTGGCCGGGATGAATAGTTTGGATGACCTCCTGGCCGAGGGCCTTGGTCTTGACGCGTTCGATGAAATCGCGCGCCACTTTGAAATTTACATCCGCATCCAACAGGGCCAGGCGCACTTCGCGCAAAGACTCGCCGATGTTTTCCTCGGAAATCTTGCCGAGTCCGCGCAAATTTTTGAAAACGTTCTGGAGCTTGCCAGACAAGTTATCGAACATCCCCGCAACGTAAGGGAAGGCCGGGCCACTGACAAGACCGTCAACCGCGGACGACCGCGGTACAGAATCGGTTTGCCGAAACGCCCTCGTTGGGCTACAGTTCCCGACGCTAAATATGGAAAAGCTTCGTGTTCTTCGACTTCTGTTGCTCGTGGGAATTGCTTTCGGCTTTTCCGAAGGGCGCGCTGCCGAAATCAGTTTGGGTCAGGCTAAAACCAACCTCGTTTTCGATGCCATCAGCAAGCAATACAACGCTGCCGTGGGGGAAATGACGGCTGAATTCGATTTTTCGGTCACCAACACCGCCAGCACGAATATCACCATTAAGTCCGTGCGCGCTTCCTGCGGTTGCACGACGCCGAAATTGCCGTCACTGCCCTGGGAACTGGGGGCGGGCACGAATGGTTCCTTCCACGTCACGGTTGATTTGCGCGGCAAGGCCGGAACGTTCCAGAAATCAGTTTTCATGGAAACGACGGATGGTCCGCGAATTGTCTATGTGAACGTCACGATTCCATCTGGCACAACCACGCCGGGAATGGACGCGCGAACTCAGAACCAACAGCTCGCCATGACGAACCGGCAAGTTATTTTCAAAGGCGAATGCGCCAGTTGCCATAAACCGACCTCGGATTTAAAGGGCGAACAGTTATTTGCCTCGACGTGCGGCATATGTCATGAGGCCGACCATCGCGCCACCTCAGTGCCCGATTTACACGCCCTCAAGGCGCCTCCGACAGAAGCGTATTGGGATGCGTGGATTCGCTATGGAAAAGTGAATACCATGATGGCGGCATTCTCGACCGAGAACGATGGTCCGCTAAGCGATGAGCAAATCAGTTCGCTGGTGAGTTTTCTCGTGAAAGATTTCCCGAATCGCACGCCGAAAGGAGCCCTTTCCAGCACAGTGGGATCCGAAGCTTGGAATTCACGTGACTTGAAGTCGCGGCCGCACTGACCCTATAGTGAGTCGTATTAATTTAAATCATACCAACATGGTCAAATAAAACGAAAGGCTCAGTCGAAAGACTGGGCCTTTCGT
>JADMIO010838919.1_pt1 | contig 45244 bp, 36 predicted proteins | sample 8958161 | NCBI WGS metagenome assembly JADMIO01 (sample SAMN16585339, study PRJNA669376) | soil metagenome | isolation source: Crop rotation soil | place: USA: Cullars Rotation, Alabama | collected 2011
GCGACAACTTGTCCACGTGGAATTCTAAGCTTAGGATCCCAATGTGCTGGAAAGGGTTGTCCAGAGTTTGATCCAAATGTTTTATGTAGCCGCTTGCATCCATGGTTCCAGCGGGAACCCCCTGCGCCTGATAAAGCCAGCCCCTGCCGTAGGGATCACTGTGAACGCGCTCGGCCTGGCTCATCGCCGAGAGGTTTGCGCCATGAAACTCGCCATCGATTGGGCAATGCAAATCCGAGATCGCCTTGAATCCTTCAATCCATCCGATCAACTGCCCGGCATGCACCGAATTGCCGGGATTGACCTCGAAATCGAATTCCACGATCTCGCCGATCATGCGCGTTGCAAACTCCGTCAGCCCCACCCGCCATAATCCGGGCTCCTGCTCAAGCAACCAAAAATGCGAAGCCGTATAGAGCGCGCCGGCGGGAAATCGCGCCGAGAAACGATTCCGCTCATACGCGATAAATTCTTTTGGGGGTTCCATCTTGGACAACGGGCGAAATCGTTGGAGAGAGTCAATTGGGGCCAGCCCACGGATGAGCCTCAGCCGTCCCAACCAATACTTGCTTGCCGGGCGCCGAGTCAAGACAATGTCCCCTTTGATTCGAGCTTTGACAATGAGAACCGCATCATGACCCAGCCCACGCCCCCCGAGCAGACGACCGCCGAGCCGACGCGCCGGCGCAAACGATGGAAGAAGGTACTCGCCTGGATCGGCGTCGTCATCGTGCTGCTTGTCCCGGTCGGCTGCGTCCTGCGGCAGCGCGTCCATCTCTATGGGAATCTCTGGCCTGATTTCAATCTGCGCGGGCGCGAGGGGCAGTATCGCAAAATTGAAGAATCGCGCGTGAAATCCGAAGGCGCGGTGCAGCCGGTTTCGGCTTTGGACAAACTCGGGGAGCTCCCGTCGTGGCCGTCGTTTCGTGGGCCGAATCATGATGGGCGCAGTCCCGAGACCGGCCTGATCACCTCGTGGCCCGCCGAGGGACCGCGGCAACTTTTCCGCGCGCCGATCGGCGCGGGCTGGGCCGGATTCGCGGTCGCGTACGGTTCGCTCTACACCATCGAGCAGCGCCGCGAGACCGAAGCCGTGACCTGCTACGACGCGTTGACCGGCAAAGAAATCTGGACGTTTACCTATGCCGCGGCGTTCGACGAAAACCTCGGCGGCGACGGCCCGCGCGCGACCCCCGCGATTGCCGATGGGCGCGTCTACGCGCTCGGCGCCATCGGAGATCTGCATTGCCTCGACGCGTTCAAAGGGACCGAAATTTGGAAGGCCAATATCCTGAAGGACACCAATAGCCAGAACCTCACGTACGGCACGGCGAGCTCTCCGATCGTGCTCGACGGAAAGGTCTATCTCACCTCCACCGGCCACGGCGGAGAGTCGCTCGTGGCCTATGATCTGCTGACCGGCAAACTCGCGCTGAAAGCCTTTCCCGAAGGGCAGGGGTACACTTCACTTGTCCCGACAACGCTCGCCGATCAGCGCCAGCTCGTGAACGTCTCGGGCGACAAGGCGAACGGGCTGGACATCGAGACGGGCAAGGTGATTTGGAGCTTCCCGTGGGTGATGAGCGGCGGCCCGAACTGCGCCCAGCCGGTCATCGTTCCTCCCGACCGGGTCTTTCTTTCCTCGGGCTACGGCAAGGGGTGCGCACTCGTCCAGATCAAGAGCGTGGATGGCAAGCTCACAGCCGGACAGCTCTGGGCGAATAACAAAATGAAGAACAAGTTCAACTCCTCGATCCTGCACGAGCGCCACATCTACGGGCTCGACGAAGGGGTGCTTGCCTGCATCGATCTGGCCAACGGCGGCCAAAAATGGAAGGCCGGGAAGTATGGGCACGGCCAATTGATTTACGCCGACGGCAAGGTGATTGTGATGGGAGAGAAGGGGCGGCTCGCGCTCGTCAATGCGAGCCCGACGAAGTATGAAGAAATCTCAAGCGTTGACGCTCTCTCCAGCAAGACCTGGAACCACCTCGCGCTTGCCGGCGGCATCCTCTACGTCCGCAACGATCGCGAGATGGTGGCCTATTCGCTGAAGCCCTAAGCCGCAAGGAACCGATCTTGGAACTCAATGAATTGATCGCTACGCTTGGCCTCCAGCCTCACCCGGAAGGGGGATACTTTTGCGAGACCTATCGCGCGGCCGAGTCCATCGCCGCCGAGGCGCTCCCCGCGCGTTACGTCGGCAGCCGCTCGTTCGGCACGGCGATTTATTACCTTATTACCGCCGATAGCTTCTCCTCGCTGCACCGCGTCAAGAGCGATGAGATCTTTCATTTTTATTCGGGCGATCCCGTGCTGATGCTGCAATTGCTGCCGGACGGGTCAAGCCGCCGAATTGTGCTAGGCACCGGCTTCGCGCGGGGACAGAGGCCTCAGGTCGTCGTGCCGGCGGGAACGTGGCAGGGCTCCATGCTGGTTGAGGGTGGAAGATATGCGTTGCTGGGAGCGACCGTCGCGCCGGGATTTGAGTACGCCGATTTCGAACTGGGCAACCGCGATGCTTTAAAGACGCAATACCCCAATGAAGCCGATCTGATTACTGTATTGGCCCCAAAGAGTTAGTCCACCAATTGCACCGATAAAGCTGTCCCTGGGAACGCCGATCTCTCGACCGGCACGGCACGGAATAAACTGTCTGCGATAACAGGAAACCTAAAAAAAGAAAGAGGCGAAGTTCAAAGTTATTCAGCTTCGTTGAAGGGCAACTGCATGCTGCCGATCAGGAGATCGGCGTTCCCAGGGGAAGATCGCCTCACCCTGTTTCTTGTTTAATCCGCGGATTCTGCGGACTTCAATCTTCGCTTAAAAGTCTATCCGTTCCCTAGTTGCCTTCTGCGGTAATCCTCGTTCGGGAAGGGGCCGAAGACTTGGCACATCTCGGCGAGGCGGCTGACGACCCGGTCGCCGAGTCGGTTGCTGAGCTCGTGCTGGGTCAGGTTGGTCGTGACGATCAGCGGCTTGCACCCCTCGTATCGCTTGTTGATGATGAGGTAAAAGCGGTCGAGAACAAAATCGGAAATTTTCTCCGCGCCGAGGTCGTCAAGCACGAGAAGATCGACTTCGGTGACTTCGTCGATCAGATCATCCTCGGTCGCGCCCCCCTGATCGTTGAACGTGGCGCGGATGTCGCGCAGCAGATCGGGGGAGTTGTAGTAGAGCCCGGAGTAACCCTTGCCCACGACCTCGCGCAGGATCGCAACGGCGAGGTGGCTCTTTCCGCAGCCGACCGGCCCTTCCATGAGCAGGCCCTGAAAATCGCCGCGCTCGAAGTTGAACCCCTGAACGAAAAGCTGCGCCGCTTCCACGAGGTCCTTGCGCGTTCGGTCGGTCCCCTTGAAATTCTGGAGCGTCTTGCCCGCAAACCGCCTCGGGACGCGCGCCTGCTCGACGCGATAACGCTTGAAGAACTCCCGCTGCCATTCCGCATCCATGGTCACCGGATCGGCGACTGGTGCCACAGGTCCCGCGTGCGCCGCAACGCCCTTTCGGCTGCCACGCTTGCGCTCTGCCGGAGCGCCGTTCTCCGTTTCCGGACGGGCTGTTTCTTCGGATGGACTCATGGGACTCAAAATTCTGGTGCGGCTTGCGCGGGGTTTTGCTTCGGCTTGGCGGCGTCGCGGATTAGTTCCTTGGCCACCCAGCCGATGGACCGAATTTCGTGCCGCGCCGCCCGCTCGATCGTCCGCTCGATCGCCTCGATCGGGAACCGCTGCGCGATCACTTCGACCTGATCCACGATAAAGGAGTTCACCTTTTGGCTCAACTGGTTTAGGTAGAGATCCAGCACTTTCTGAACCTTTTCGGTCTGCTCGCTGCTCTCGACCGGCTTGGCGACGTATCTGAACGTCGTCGCGTCGCGCAGGTAGGGGTCGGTCGCCGTCATCGCGACCTCATCGGCCGAGCGCGGCGTCCGGACCGGCACTCGGACCTGAAACAAGCCCTCTTCATCAGGATTATCGGGGACGAAACAGGCGAGGTATTTTTTCTTCTGAAGCGCGAGCACGACCTTCGCGGTCTTCTCCCAATCGAGCCCGCAGCGCGCTCCGAGTTCATCCAGGCTGATCTCGACGGCATCGGGCTGGCGGTTCAGGCGGCAGTCAAGCTCGACAATGGTCTTGAAGACCAGCCATCCGTTCGCGCGCACCGCGTTGAGCTGTTCCGGCAGACCGCTCAGCTCAAGCCAGTCGGCACTCGCGCGCGCTCCTTCCATTAGCTGAAGCGCTCGGTCTCTTTCCAGATGGTCCCCTGCGCGTGATCCTCCAGCGCGATCCCCGCCGCCGCGAGCTGCGAGCGAATCTGATCGGCCAGGGCAAAGACCTTCTTTTTGCGCGCGAGCCGGCGGACCTCGATCAAGCCCTCGATCAGCCCGGCCTTCCCCTCCGGGGCCTGATCGCCCCCAGCCGTGACGCCCGCCTCGTCGGCCTGCTTGCGCAGCGAGTCGTAAATCCCGCGAATCTCCGCGTGGTTGCCATCCTCTGCGCCGCTCGTGCCCGGCTCCAGACTGAAGAAGTCCCTCAGCCGCCGCGCTTCCCCAACGAGCGCCGCGAGCCGCGCGTTGTCCGGCGAGGGTTTCTGCCGCTCCTCGTGAATCGCGCTGACGAGCTCGTGCATGATCGCGAGCGCCTGCGGCGTGTTGAAATCGTCGTCCATCGCCCCCTCGAACCGCTCGACGAACGGGGCGACCGATTCCGTGCTCGCAGTCGCTTCCGCCGCGAGGCTCAGGATCTTCTCCCCCGTCGCGATTCCCTCGTTGATGCGTCGCACGGCGGACGCCGCTTCCCCCAGCGCCGCCTCGTTGTAATCGAGCCGCTGGCGATAGTGTGCCGAGAGAAGGAAATAGCGCACCGCCTCGACGGGGTGATGGGCCAGCACGTCATGAATCTTCATAATGTTGCCGAGCGACTTGCTCATCTTCTCGCCGTCGATGTTCAGGAAACCGTTGTGCATCCAATACCGCGCGAAAGGCCGCCCCGTCGCCCCTTCGCTCTGCGCGATCTCGTTCTCGTGATGCGGAAACATCAGGTCGTGCCCGCCGGAGTGAATGTCGATGGTCTCGCCCAGCAGGTTCATCGCCATTGTCGAGCATTCGAGGTGCCAGCCCGGACGCCCCTCCCCCCACGGGCTCGGCCACGCAGGCTCGCCCAGCTTGGCCGGCTTCCAGAGGACGAAGTCGAATGGGTCCTCCTTGACCTCGCTCACCTCGACGCGCGCCCCGGCCTGCTGGTCGTCGAGGTTGCGCCCCGCGAGCTTTCCGTAATCCGGAAACCGCCGCACGCGGTAGTAAACATTCCCCATGCTCTCATACGCCAGTCCCCGCGCGACGAGGCGCTCGATCAGCTCGATCATCTGCGGGATGAACTCGGTCGCGCACGGGTGCCTGTCCGCGGGCTGAACACGCAGGCGCTGCGAGTCCTCGAAATAGGCTGCCATGTAGGTCGTGCGAATCTCGTCGAAGGTTTTTTCCTCGCGGCGCGCGCGGTCGATGATCTTGTCGTCCACGTCGGTCAGGTTCTGCACAAACGTCACGTTGTAGCGCCGCTGCAGGTAGCGCCGGGCCATGTCCATCACGACGAAATTGCGCGCGTTGCCGATATGAAAGTGGTCATACACCGTCGGGCCGCAGTTGTACATCGTGACCTTCGCCCCTGCCGGATCGAGCGGCTCGAACGGCTCCTTCGCGCGCGTCATCGAGTTATAAATCTGAAGACCCATCGCTTATGGCTCCTGCGGCAGAAAGGTCAAGAATCTTCCGATGCGCTCGACGACCTTGTCCTTGCCGAGCGCCGCGAGAATGCCGTCGAGCGCGGGGCCGTGCAGCGCCCCGGTCAACGCGGCGCGCAGCGGCATGAAGAGCGCCTTCCCTTTCGCCCCGATCTCCTTGCCCGCCGCGTTCAGGCTCGCCTTGATCGCCGCGCGCTCCCACGGCTCGGGGATCGCGGCGAACGTCTCGCGCAGCTTCTCCAGCACGGGGCGGGGGTCGTGCAGGTTTTCCGCCGCCAGCAGTGCCAGCACGGCGGCCGGCTCTGTCTCCGGCTCGTCGAGGAATCTCTTGGCGGCAGGCACAAAATCGTTCAGCCGCGTCAAATCGTCGCGCAGCAGCTCGATCAGCAGTTTCCCCTTCTCCCGCATCGTCTCCCCCAGATGAACAGAGAAGGGCTCCAGTGCCTCGGCAAGCTGCTCGGGGCTCATCGCATGCAGCCGAACCCGATTGAAGTGATCGAGCTTTGCGAAATCAAAAATAGATGCGCTTCGCCCGCATCGGTCGAGGTCGAACCGCTCGATCAGTTCCTCGCGCGTCAGTTCCTCCTTGCCATCAGCCGGGCTCCAGCCCAGCAGCGCAAGCTCGTTAACCATCGCGTCGGGCAGATACCCAAGCTTTTCGTATTCGAGCACCGAGACCGCGCCGTGACGCTTTGAGAGCTTGGAGCGGTCGGGCCCGAGGATCATCGGCAGGTGCGCATACTGCGGCCGCGCCCAGACAAACGCGTCGAAGAGGATCTGGTGCCGAACGGTGTTGGTCAGGTGGTCCTCGCCGCGGATGACGTGCGTGATACCCATCGTCGCGTCGTCCACGACGTTCGCGAGATGAAAGCTCGGCGTTCCGTCGGATCGCACGAGCACGAAGTCGTCGATCTGCTCCGGCGGGAAATGCGTGTCCCCCTTGATCAGGTCGTGCACGGTCCACCCCTCGGCTGGCGGGTCAACTTTCAGGCGGATCGCCGGGCGCCGCCCCTCGGCCCGAAACGCGGCCACCTGCTCCCGCGTCAGCTCGCGGTGCCAGCCCTCATAATGGAACGGCTTTCCGGCCGCGTGGGCGACCTGCCGATGCACGTCCAGCTCCTCGGTCGTCATGTAGCACTCGTAGGCCCGCCCCCCCTCGATCAGAAGCCGGGCATGCTCAAGGTGCAGCTCGCGCCGCTCGGATTGGTAATACGGCCCTCGATCCCCGCCGACGTCCGGCCCCTCGTCCCAATCCAGCCCGAGCCAGCGCAGCCCGTCGAGCACCTGGCGCGACGAATCCTCGGTCGAGCGCTCCAGGTCGGTGTCCTCGACGCGCAGGATAAAACGCCCGGCGTGATGCCGCGCGTATAGCCAGTTGAAGAGCGCGGTTCGGGCCCCGCCAAGGTGCAGGTAACCGGTCGGGGCCGGGGCGAAACGGACGCGCGGGGGCTTGGGAAGGGGTTCGGTCAAGCTGCTCTCCTTCGAGCCGAAAGATCGTTTTATCCAACACTCTCCGCCGCCCGCAAGCAAGCAAAGATTGCGCGCTTCGGGGGGGCTGCCTCATCGGCAATTATGAGAATCCGATCTCAAATTGATGCATCGCCGGAAGCATCGGGCACGGGTTATCCGTCCAGCGCGGAACGGTGCGCCGCGCCAAAGCCTTGCAAAATCGAAGGTTGGCGACGGACTCCAAATCCTTGCTGATCGGGGCGGTTCTTGCTTAGGTGTATGGCATGTCGCCAGAGGCGATCATGGTTTTGAGTGGCGCGGCAAGCCGCGCGTATTTGAGAAAGGAGCCTTCAATGGCCAGCGATTATCTTTTCGAGCCCCCGGTCAGCTACCGCCTGCTCGGCTACGGCGGAGACTGCGCCTCGCGGACGTTCGAGCGCGTCGGCGGGACTGTCGGCCAGCCGACGCCCGGAATCTCGGGCGCCTGCTCCCCCGCGCTTCCTACGGTGAACAAGGGCGTCATCCCCCCCCTCAGCACGAGCATCGAGGCGCAAGGCGGCGGCGGCGGAGCAGGCAAGAGGCCGGTCAAGGGCAAGAAGGGCATCCTGATCGGCCTGTAGGCCCCGCGCTCCTCATCAATTCCGAAATCTCCACGCCTTTCGGGGCGTGGAGATTTCGCGTGATTGATTAATGACAAAACCTTTCTTCAGTCCTACCATTCGCGCAATGAGTCCGGTCTGACGTATTCGCATTCGGCACGGGTCGGGCTTGAAGCTGCACAAGGAGATTTTCCCATGGCGAGCGATTACCTTTTCGAGCCCCCCATCAGCTACCGCCTGCTTGGCTACGGCGGAGACTGCGCCTCGCGGACGTTCGAGCGCGTCGGCGGCACCGTCGGCCAGCCCACGCCGGGCGTATCGGGCGCGAGTTCGCCCGCGCTGCCCACCGTGAACAAGGGCGTCATTCCGCCGCTCAGCACGAGCATCCAGGCGGCCGGCGATGGCAGCGTCGCCAAGCCGAGGCATCAGCGAACCAGCCACCGGCACCACTAAAGGCAGGATTCCTGCTTGCGATATTTAAATGGGGCGCGGAGGCCCGCGCCGTGAAGGCTTTCGTATTTGAACGGAACTCACCGGGATGAAGGTTAGGTCAGCGACGATCGACGACTTGCCATCGATTGTCATGATTTACAACTACGCGATCGTCGAGGGCGTGGCGACGTTTGATACCGAGCTTTTCACCATCGAGGAACGGATGGATTGGTTCCATCGGTTCGATGCCGAAGGTTTTCCTCTCCTTGTTTGCGTAGCCGACGATGGCGACATCGCTGGCTACGCCTATTACCTTCCCTACCGTTCAAAGCCGGCCTACGACACAACCCGCGAAGTGACGATCTACGTCGACACCGATTATCACCGAATGGGGGTCGGCTCGCTTCTGTATGCCGTGCTCATCGACCGCGCGCGTGCCGATGGTGTCCATTCCCTCATCGCCGTCCTCGGAGGCGAGAACGCCGCCAGCCGCGCGCTTCACGAAAAATTCGGCTTCACATTTGTCGGACATTATCGCGAGGTCGGCCGCAAGTTCGGCAAATGGGTCGACACCTTCAGCTATCAGAAAATCCTGCATCAGCCGGTCAGCCCGGACGCCTGATCGCTCCCCGGCAATCTCTCGCCTGTCCCGGGGTCTTTTGCTCTTTCGCGCCCGCTCCAATTGGCCTAACATGAATCGTTACTGAAGCCACTCGCGCAGGATCGAAGTTGTACCCCATGCCAAAATCCAAGGTTGCCATTCTCAAAACCAAACCCGAATCGGTCCGCGCCGATTACCATGAGCTGATGAATCTGGCGGGCTATCAGGACGTCATCGCCCGCGATGCCGATACCGGCCTGAAGGTCAATATCTCTTGGCATTTCTTCTTTCCCGCGAGCTCGACAACGCCGTGGCAGCTCGACGGCGTGATCAACGGCATGCTGCGCGACGGTTACTCCAAGGACCTGATCCACGGCTGCCATAACCGCACCGTCGTGATCGACGCCCACCTCGGCGAGCGCGAAAACAAGCAGGTCGATGTCACCACCGCCTACGGCGTGCGCAACGTCCACCTCTATGAGGGCGAGGAATGGATCCCGGTGGCCGAGGCCGTCGGCGACCTCACGAAAAAGTTCCTCTGCCTGAACCAGGTTTACCCAAAGGGCTTTTCGATTCCCAAGCGCTTCATCGGCGAAAATATCATCCACCTCCCGACGGTGAAGACCCATATTTTCACGACCACCACGGGCGCGATGAAGAACGCGTTCGGCGGCCTTCTCAATGAGCACCGCCACTGGACTCACCCGGTCATTCACGAAACTCTCGTCGACCTGCTGATGATCCAGAAGAAGATTCATCGCGGCATCTTTGCCGTGATGGACGGCACGTTCGCCGGCGACGGCCCTGGCCCGCGCTGCATGATCCCCTACCCCAAGAATGTGATCCTCGCCTCCGCCGATCAGGTCGCGATCGACGCCGTCGCGGCAAAACTGATGGGCTTCGACCCGCTGAAGGATTGCAAGTTCATCCGCCTGGCGCACGAGCTCGGCCTCGGCTGCGGCGATGTCCGCGAGCTCGAAATCGTCGGCGATGTCTCGGCGCTCGAGGAGAAATGGAACTTCGTCGGCCCCTTTAAAAAGATGACCTTCGCCAGCCGCATGCAGCACAAGATTTATTGGGGCGGGCTGAAAAAGCCGATGGAGTGGTCCCTCAAAACCTGGCTCGCCCCGTGGTCGTACATTGCCAGCGTGATTTATCACGACATGTATTGGTACACCCGCAACAGCCAGCGAATGATGGAATCATGCCTTGCGAGCGACTGGGGGCGGCTGTTCCAGAATTGGGGCAACGTTCCCGAGACCCCGGCCGGCTTCAAGGATATTCCCGAAAAGGGGGCCGTCTATCAGAAGAACATCTCGGCCATGCTCCGCCAGGGCGTCAAGGTGCTCGGCACCTGCATCAAGGAGGCCCCCGAGGTCGCGGCGCGGCGCCGCCGAAAAGCAGTCGTTCCCCCAAAACATGACCCGCCCAATCTCGAGGGGTGATTTTTCCTTGGACTTCGCCGGAGCGAAAGGGAAAATGAAGAGAGTGATTTGGAGCCTTGCCCCGAAGAACCCTTTTGACCATTTTAAGGGACCGAGAATCATGACCTCAGCACCTTCCAGATCGATTTCCACAAGCCTTGCCTGCCTCGCGTCGCTCGCGCTCTTTGTCGGCGCGACCACCTCGTTGTGGGCCCAGCCGCAGGCGCTCGTTCAGATTCAGGCCACCGCGCAGACGAAGGATCCCCACCCCATCGCCTACTTCTGGGAAGGGGAAAACGAGTCGATCAAGGAACCCGTCCACTATTACACCTACTATTACACCGGCACGGTCAACTCCGATGCAACGGTCCCGGTCGGCGAGGACGTCAAGCGCATCGCGATTCCCAACACCAACTGGGAAGCGAACAAGGGCGCCATCATTTCGATCCTGACCTCCTATTACGAGGAAGCCTTCAACGTCCAGCGGCAGCAGCCGCAGGGTAATTCGGTCGGCTTCGACGAGAACTTCAATTACGTCGAGACCCAGCAGCCGAAGCAGGCCGGGGCGTTTGATCCGCATGCCGCCGCCGAGTGGAGTTTTTATTACGACCAGTTCGTCCTCTGGCAGTTCTATTGCCGGCGCGTCCTCCTGAACGACCGCGAGGCGACCTCGGCCAACAGCAGCCGCGAGGAGCTTCAATCGATTGCCGACCGCCGCAGCCTGACGGGCATCGAGGGGATAAACGTCGAGGACGTGCTGAAGGCCGCGAAGGAAATTCGCGACGCCAGCACACCGACCGCCCCCGGCGCGCAGCCTCCCGCCGCGGCCGACCCCAATGTCCCCCATGCGGCGACCGCGTTCGATCCCGAAAAGGATTACGCCGATGCCCACAACAATGACATCTTCCGCGACGAGTTCGTTCAGATGGCCGAGCAGCTCGAAGGTGAATCGACCAGCAGCTACACCGAAATGCTCGCCCGGATCAGCCTCCGCGCCGACGAGAACGAGCGCCTGGCCGACTGGCAGGCTAGAAAAGCCGGCGAACTTCAGGATTTCGCCCGCGCGTGGAACACTGTGCGCAGCGGCGACAGCATGTATCTCGGCGATACGTTCCTCCTGATGACCAAGCAGCCGGTTGAGCTTACGAACGGAAACGGCCTCAACGTCGTGGTCCGCAATCGCACGACGCCGCAGGATATCCTCGACCCGAGCGGCACGATCAAGAAGCCCACGAGCTCAAAATCGCGCCTCGAATAATCTCTGCGAGAACAGCGAATAAAAAGAAGAGCGGCGCAAGTCACCACGACTGCGCCGCTCTTTGTTTACCGAAGTTTTCCAAGGTTCTGGCTTATTCCGCATCCTCGGGTGATTCGCCCGAGCGCCGGTAGCGCCCGAACGGAACAACGCCCCGCTTGGTAGGCGTCTCATAGAAGTTGACCAACTCCAGCGCCTCGGGGCTCAGCGAGCCTTTGTCAATTCCCTCGATGGCATGCTTCGCGGTCTTGCCCGAGCGGTAGAGCAGCCGATACAGCCCCTTCAGCTCGGTCCGCAGCGCCGTGCTGAAACCCGCCCTGCGCAGGCCGACAACGTTGATCGCGCGGATATAAGCCGGGCTTCCCTCGACGATCATGAACGGCGGCACGTCCTGCGGAATCCGGCTTCCCCCGCCGACCATCGCGAGTCGTCCGACCCGGCAGAACTGGTGTATCCCTGTGTTGCCCGAGATGAACGACCGGTCCCCGACGGTGATATGCCCCGCCAGCAGCGCGCCGTTTGCAAGGATCACGCCGTTGCCGATATGGCAGTCATGCGCGATGTGCGAGAACCCCATGATGAAGCAGCGGTCGCCGATCGTCGTGGCGTCCCCCTCGTGAAACGCGCGGTGAATGCTGGCGTATTCGCGGATGCGGTTGTGGTTGCCGATGATGAGCTGCGTCGGCGCGCCCTTGTATTCAACATGCTGCGGCGGCAGCCCGATCGTGCTCCCGGTGCCGATTTCGTTCCCCTCGCCAATCGTCGTCAGGCCCTGAATATGCACGTACGGCCCGATCTTGCATCCGGCCGCGATGCGGACGCCCGCCTCAATAAAAGCGCACGGCCCGATCTGCACGGTCGGATCGATCTCCGCGCGCGGATCGATGATCGCGGTCGGATGAATATGAGGATAATCCGCCGCGCTGCGGCTCGAGATTCCAGACGCTTCGCCCAGGCTGCTCACGGGTCAGGCTCCGGCCACGCGCTCGGCAACCAGGTCGCCGATCTGCGTCGTCGAGAATCCCATGCGCCCTGCGGCGAGGCTCTTGATCTTGCTCGCGGTCAGTTCCATGACCGCTTTCTCGATCGAGGCCGCGGCCTCGGACTCGCCCAGCGTGTCCATCATCATTGCCGCCGCGCAGATCGCCGCAAGCGGGTTGATCACGTTCTGCCCGGTATACTTCGGTGCACTGCCGCCGATCGGCTCGAACATCGAAACGCCCCCCGGATCGGGGTTGATGTTCCCGCCGGCCGCGATTCCCATACCCCCCTGGATCATCGCCCCCAGGTCCGTGATGATGTCGCCAAACATGTTGTCCGTCACGATCACGTCAAACCACTCGGGGTTCTTCACGAACCACATGCAGGCCGCGTCGATGTGCGCGTAATCGCGCTTGATACCAGGATGGTCCTTCTTCCCGACCTCGTGAAACGCCCGCTCCCAGAGATCGAACGCAAACGTCAGCACGTTGGTCTTGCCGACGAGCGTCACCTGGCTCTTGAGCCCGCTCTCGATCTCCTCTTTCTTCAATCCCCGCCACGGAGAATTCTTATGGACGCGCTCGGCATACTTATACGCGTATCGGATGCACCGCTCTGCCCCCTTGCGGGTGTTCACAGAAGTCTGGATCGCGACCTCGTCGGGCGTCCCCTTCTTCAGCACGCCACCGGTGCCGGCGTAAATGCCCTCGGTGTTCTCGCGCACGACCGTGAACTGGATATCCTCGGGCCCCTTGCCCTTCAGCGGGCAATCGACGCCGGGGTAGAGCTTTACGGGACGCAGGTTAATGTACTGATCGAGCTCAAAGCGGGCGCGCAGCAGGATCCCCTTCTCGAGAATGCCCGGCTTGACGTCGGGATGGCCGATTGCGCCCAGGTAAATCGCATCGAACTTGCGCAGCTCATCGATCGCGCCGTCGGGGAGGGTCTCTCCGGTCCGCTTGTAACGCTCGCCGCCGAAATCGAAATTCTGCTGCTCCAGCTTGAACCCAAACTTCCGCTCGGCCGCATTCAGGACCTTCAGCCCCTCGGCCACCACCTCCGGCCCCGTCCCATCCCCCGGCATCACCGCAATCTTGTAAGTTTTCGCCATTTGCTTAAGAACCCTTTCCGCATTCATCACGCACCGTCTTCGAGCGAAACAGGATACGGGGAGGGGGGAACGTTTGCAATGGTTGTTGTGGCAGGCGGAGCCGCCTGAATGGACGAAATCGGCAGGCCGCGCATGCTTCCGTTTGGTTGCCCTGCGTCCTAATTGAGATCGTGACATTAGAACGCGGCAGGCTTGGTCTGCGGTCATGGATAAAGCGCCCACTCGGAAGGCACCGAGTTGCCCGATAGCACCCTAAGCATATGAAGTCCGGCAGAGTCGCCATATAGGAGTGAATCCTTGGCTGCGATGTAGGGCGGGCCGGACGACTGGTCGAAAAGGGGGTGGGCGTTCGGAACTGCGCCGGTTCCCGCCACAGTTCCATCACTAACATGAAGCGTGTAATCGGGATAGGATCCTGTAATAAAGAAGAAAAGGTTATGATACGCGGTAAAATACCCGGGGTTTAGGGACGTGCCGCCAGCCCCTCGGGCAAGCTCCCATGTTCCTTCGGCGGTGCTGTCGGTCCGCCAAAGTTGGGTTCCTCCATTGGAATAACGGCCCGCGAAATACAAAACGTCTCCCAAAAGAACCTCGGGACCCATTATCTTTAGACCTGGTGCGATGGGGCTCGCTCGCAGGACACCGTCATCATTGACCACGCACAAACTGTCCTGATTATTGAACCGATAATTTGCGAGCAGTCGGCCATTGCATGTGACCAGCTTCTCATCAATGTAATTCTGGAATTGAAGGCCCAAGGTCCCTTCCGGAGTTCCGTCGGTCCGAGCAAAGTAGTGCACAACATAGCAATAAGGATCATCGCCCGGTCCCTCGCATAAGTCGTAGCTCATCGAGATGTATGTCCGGCTTCCGAGCTCAGTCCATCGCGGTTCACCCAAACCGACCAAATCATTGATCTCCAATGATTGAGGGACCGGCAGAATTCCTAGACGAACGGTTCCGGAAATAGTCCCATCCGTCCTCCAAAGCTGATAGCTTGAATCCGCCTGCCTCGACATCACGTAGAGAGCACCCCCGGTGGAGCGATGGGTACGGATAATTCCGCGTGGAATGGGGAGTCGCAATGTCCCCGCCTCTGTGCCGTCCGTGCCCCAAAGTTCTTCGGTAAACTCCGCGCTGATACTAACGCTCAACACAGCATGGGAATCGAGTAAGTGAATGCCGGTTACATCGCTGATCCCCCCCACAGCCGAGGTTAGGGTTTTAATTTTTATTGTCCCGGCAGCCGTCGTATCGGTCTTCCAAAGCTCCGTGTCGCCATGCGAATTGTGCTTCTTGAAGTAAAGCAACGAAGGCGCGACGGGAAAGAGACGCTCGACTCCGCTGCGACTCCCCGCGACAACGTCGATCACCCGGAACGTGCCTGCTGTTGTCCCATTGGATCTCCAGAGCTCTGACCCGTGATCCTCGTCAGTGCCTTGGAAGAACACATTCTCGCCGACCCCCGAGACTGGCACCCCCGCCCCGGATTCGTCCTGATCGTCATTGATATCACGCACCAGGAACGTCCCCTCTTCCGTCCCGTCGCTGCGCCACAATTCGTAGCCCGATTGCTCGGAGTAGGGGATAAAATAGATCAACCCGTTATGTTCAAAGACGCTGTTTCTCCAGGATGTCACCTCGCGATTGAGCAAAATGTTCTCAAATTCCACCGCGCGACCTATCGTGGCCAGGAGCAGGAGAGGGCCAACGAGGCAGGCCCATCCAAAGCTCGGAATTGATTGCTCTCGCTTCAGCATTCTGAACCCCTTTTATGCTTCAGATGTTACAACCCGGGACATGGCGCGACGCATCTGCCGGAAAACCTCTACGCGCCCATCCCCGGCAAGACACTCGATAATCAGTGAAGTTTCCCGTTTCCGGTCCCGTTTGGCAACCCGGATTGCTGCTTTCACTAAGAGGATGTTGGAGGACATTTTGCCAACAAACGAACTTGGATTTTTTGACTGCGGTTCCGAGCCCGCCTCGAAGCCAAATCTCTTGACCCTCCTCGTTAAGTCGACTAAGAACGATGCAAGCGGCTCAGGCCGCGCCTTCCGGGCAGGGAAGGCATCCCCTCGCTTCATCCAACACTAAAAGCCGCATCGCGGCTCAAAAACCTCATCGCGATAAGGAGAACGAGAATGAGAATTCTCACCCAGTCGTGCCTTCTTTTGGGGGCGATCCTGCTCCTGCAGGGCTGCACGACCACCATCGGCGAGTTCCGCCCGCAGACCGAGTTCATCGGTCCGAACAAGACGGTCCGCACGCTCGGCTCCGTCGAGGCCAGCCGCCGCAAGGTCGGCATTATTTTCACCCGCAGCTTCTCGCCGGCGGAGATCTTCGAAGCGTATGACGAGGCCCTGAAGTCCAAGCCGGGCGCCGAGTTCATGGTCAATTTCTCCGAGGACACCAAGACCATGTTCATCCCCATGATCCCGATCAACATCGTCACCTACAGCCTCAAGGGCGAGGCCGCGGCGGTGCAGGCGAAGTAGCACGTCTGCCACGATCCCAATCCCGGGCCGCCCCGCGGTCCGCATCAAGGCCAGGCCAACCCCTCAGAGATTCATGCCAAGGAGCATATGATCATGACTCGCCAGAAAGCCTCACTCTGCCTGCTCGCCCTCGCGTGCGGGTTTCTCCTCAATGCCTGCACGGTCGGAAACGGCGTGCGCATTGCCCCGAATTCGCACTTCGTTCAGCCTAACTCCGATGTTCAGCGCTTGGGCAAGGTGACGGTGACGACGATTCCGTTTCCCGACGGGATCGGTTTCGCGGCCCCCAAGCTGATGACCTCGAAGACGGAACGGGCCCTCTACGACAAGGCCCTCGCCGAGAAGCCCGGCGCGACCCTCATCGTCGATTACGTCACGACGACGAAGATCCAGCTCGTCGGCTTCCCGCCGTTTCTCTTCTTCGTGACGAGCCACTCCCTCGAAGGCACGGCCGCAAAGCCCACCGCCGCGCAGTAACCAACTCTGCGGCGCCGCAAGTTCTACTTGATCCAGCCCCCGTCGTGCCATCGGCCTCCTGCCGGTGGCACGACGGGCGAGCCATCTCCGCCTGTTTTAATTTTGAAGCTTATGGTCTCGGCCCCAGCGCAAGCAGCAGGTCCGCCAGATCAATCATTGTGTCGCCATTGAGATCAAGCCCCACGGGCGAAACCTCCCGCCCCAGCAGGTAGGCGTTGATCCCGTCAAGCACCGAGGCGTATCGCAGCCCGATCTCCCACTTCTCGGAGGTCGCCACTGCGTTCACTGAATCAAGATCGGCCGGAGCCGGGCCGTACAGCATCTCCACCCTCAACCCATCTCCCGCGCGCCCCGGGACGTAACTCGGCGCATCTGCATTGGTATCCACTTGCCACGCAAGCCAATATGTCCCCGCCGCGAGCGTCAATCGGTTGGGGGTGCCCGATGCAATCGGCACATCGACGAAACCCTCTTTAACCCCGTTCTCAACCGACGGCCCTTCCCACACCTTCTCGCGCGGCGCCGCGTCCTTAAAAATCGCCAACCGCAAGTGCCCCGCCGCCGCATGCGAATAGAACGACACGCCCCCCACGGCAACGTTTCGGCTCACGCTCACCTTCGTCCCCTTGAGTTGCCCCTTCTGCGAAACCCCCATTTTCACGATTGAGCGATTGAAGATGCTTCCCATGTACGCATGGCCCGTGGTCGGATCGAAGGCGGAGCTTCCAAATTGCGATTCGCCTGACTGAAAGGTCAGCTCGCCCAGCCGCCTCGGAGGTCCGTCCCCGCCGAGTGCGAACTTGAGGATGTGTTGTGGAATCGTGCCGTAGTTCCCGACGTACCCATGATCCCCCTCCGCGTCGACCCAGATCGGCAGCAGGTTCCCTCCCCCGCCGTTCACTTCCATGCTCGCCGCCAGCACCGGTGGCCCGTTTCCGTTCAGCCCGATCTTGAGAATCGCGCTCGGCTGGTTCGTGCAAAAGTAGGCATAGCCCCCCGCCGGATCGATCGCGGCGGCGGAGACGTAGCCGTCCTCTTCGTTGAGGATAAGCGCCCCGACCCGCGTCGGCGGGCCTTCGCGGTTGAGCGCGATTTTGACGATCCGCCCCGGCGTCGTCGCCCCGGCGAGATACATATAATTCGCCTCCGCGTCACCCACGCCGGCGCCCCCACGCCCGTCCTCGGACCCCAGCGTTAACGAATCGGCCAGCGTTGGCGGGTCATCTCCACTCGTCGCGACCTTCACGATTTTTGCCGGCAGATCGGACGTTGTGAAATAAATAAGCCCCCCTTGATCGTCGAGCAGCGCATTGCGCAGGCTTACAAAGGTGTGATCCAGTTCCAGCCGTCCCGCCAGGACCGGGTCCCCAGCGCCGTCGACCCGAACCTTGACCACGGCCGAGGGGGAGTTCCCCGACCCGAAGTAGACATACCGCCCCTGACCATCGATGGCCGCCGAAACCAGATCGTCCGCCGTCGGAAGAACAAGCCTTCCGGCCTGCGCCGCCTTCCCCGATCCGTTCAAGGCCACCTTTGCAACCATTGCCGGAAGATCGGCGTTTCCGAAATAAGCAAACCCCGAAGCCGGATCGATTGCCGCGGCGGTGTATTGCGCCGACATCGTGGGGAGCGCAATGGACCCCGCCGCTTTGGGGGTGCCACTCGCGTTCAGGGCAAGTCTCACCACGAACGACGGGATGGTTGTGGTGCCGAGATAAATGGAATTCCGGGAGGGGGAGATTGCCGCGCATGCGTTCTGCCAAAAAATGTTGACGCCGCTGATCCGAATCGGCGCCCCTGTCCCGTTCAGCGCGACCTGCCCGGTCGGTCCATAGATCCCGACGAAATAGGCATGCTCCTTCGCGGGATTGTAAACGGCGTTATAGAGAAAGTTCTCTCCCGGTCCCATCCCGGTCGCGCCCACTCGGGCGGGTGAACCCGCGAGGTTCACCTTCACAACCAGCCCGGGATCGGTCACCGTTCCAAACAGCGCCATGTCGGACCCCGCGTCGATCACGGCCGACCCCAGCGAGTTTTCCCCCGCGTTCAGCACGAGCCCACCTGTCCGCGCCGGCGGACCGTCTCCTCCGAGTGCAATCTTGAGGACCCTTCCCGGCGCGGTGTCGGTCCCGAAGCAGGCGTAAGCTCCCTCGGGGTCGATCGCTCCCGATTGGATCTTGTCCTCTCCCGTGAGCATCGTCACGGCCCCAACCCGCGTCGGGAGCCCGTCCCCGTTCAGCGCTACCTTGACCACCTGCGCGGGAGAACTACGCGTGCCAAAATAAGCATACCCCGCCGCCGAATCGATGACTCCGCACGCAACGCTGCTGTCGGACTGCGGAAGGATGAGTGCGCCAACGCGCGTCGGAAGCTCGTCGCCGTTCAGCGCGACCTTGACGATCCGCGCCGGGACGGACCCGGTGCTGAAATACGCATACTCCCCCTCGCCATCGATCACCGCCGAGGTCAGGTAGGCCTCGTCATCCTCCAGAGTCAGCGTCCCGATGCGAACCATGCTGCCGTCGGCGTTTAGCTGGACCTTGACGACGCGCCCCGGCGCCGTACCCGTCCCGAAATAGGCATACCCCCGCGCCTCGTCGATGACCGCGGCCTGGAGGTTGTCGTCATCGTCATGAACCCACGGCCCGATTCTCCGCATCCCCCCGTCAGGAAAATCCGTGGTCCCGGCGGCTTGGGCGGAGTACATCAGCCCGCCGGAAGCAATCACAATCCACCCAGCGATAAGACAAAGGAGTAGCGTGCAGGTTCTCAAGAGAGGTACCGGTCCAGTAGGAAATGCTCTCAATAAATCTGGATGAAAACCAAATCTCAAGGCCAATAAAGGTGCCGGCGGCGGATTACCACTCCGGCCCGTGGATCTTCAGGTCTTCTTTTTCCGAAAGCTCGCCAGGCACGTCCTTGATCGATTCGCAGCCCCGCAGATCGAGCTCCCGCAGCGCCGCAAGCTTCGTCAGCGGCGTCAGGTCGCTCACGGCGAGCGCCTTGATGTCGAGCACGTGCAGATTGGTCAGCGCCGCCAGAGGCGCGAGGTCCTTGACTCCCTCGCAATCGTAAAGCTTCAGCCCCTCCAGCGCGGTCAGTGCCTCCAGCGGCTTCAGGTCACTCACCTTCACGCACCCGGCGAGACTCAAACCATGCAACCCGCTCAGATTTCCAAGCGGGCTGATGTCGGCCACCTCCTTGCAATCCGTCAGCGAAAGCTCCGCAAGCTGCGAAAGGCCCGCGAGCGGGGTCAAGTCCGCGATCTTCCTGCAGTGGCTCAGGTCGAGATGCTTTAGGTTGGTTAGGCCAGCCAGCGGACTTAAGTCGCTGATCCCATCGCAATGACTCAGATCAAGAAATTCCAGGTCGGTCAGCCCCGCCAGCGGCGAGAGGTCTTTCACCCCCGCCGACCACCGCAGGTCGAGCACGCGCAACCCCTTGAGCCCCGCCAGAGCGCTCAGGTCGCCGACCATTGAGCAGCGGTTCACCCGCAGCGCGGTCAGCCCCGCCAATTGTCCCACGGCCGTAATGTCGCTGACTCCGTCCAGCTCCGCGAGCGAGAGCTCAGTCAACCCGCTTAGGCTCCCAATCGGCGTCAGGTCCATCACCTCCGGCGAATCCTGCAGGATCAGCGCCTTCAGCTTGGTGAGCTTCGCCAGCGGCGCGAGGTCGCCGAGCAGGTTGCAGTTCCTCAGCGCAAGCCCCTCGAGGTTGGCGAGCTTCTCCAGGTGCGAAAGGTCGCGAATCGGCAGCGCCGAAATCTCCGCTTTCTGGAGCTTGAGATAATCCCCCTCCGTCAGCGGCGCCTCCTTCTTATCCAGCTCTTTCCTGACGACAATCTCGACAACCTTCTCGCTCTGATCCGGCTTGGCCATCTCTGCGCTCCATTCGTGCGATCAAACTCCGATCAGTATGCACGTGCCATCGGGGCCTTCAAACGGAATCGCCGCCCAACAAATCCCTTGCCCAATTTCCCCCTTTCCGTTATGGTTCCGAAGCGTTGATCTATCCCATAGTTGTTCCGTTCGACTCGCGAGGCCCCCGGGCCCCGCGGTCAATGACGTTGGTCATAAAGCAATGTCCTGGAAAGCCGACTATTCGCCTCCATTGACGGCACCCACGCCGCGTTGGTTTCTCCTCCGTCAGGTCATCGGCCTGGCCGAGCTCGTGCTCTCGATCCTCTGCTTTCTCGCCCTGATCTCCGATTCGCGCGGAGAGCAGTGGATTGGCATCTCTGGCCACTGGACCGCCACTTTTCTCAATTTCACCCTCGGCCATTACGCCGCCTACGTCGTCCCCTCGATGCTTGCCATCACCTCGTGGGGACTGATGTTCTCGCGCGAGACGGTCATGCACCAGTACCGCTCGATGATCCGTGGCTTTGGCGGGCTCGTTCTCCTGATCGCCGCCTGTGCCCTTATCACGCTCCACCTGGCCATCGAGACGGACGACGCCGCGCTGGTCTTTCGCGGAGGCGGCCTGATCGGCAGCTTCCTGATCGCCCCCGAAGGGCTCAACATGACGCAGTATTGCGGCACGACCGGGAGCTTCTTCATTCTTTACGGCTCGGCGCTGGCCGGGCTCGTTCTCTTCACGGAGTCGCTCGTGCGCGAGGCCGGACGCCGTGCGATCGAGGGCGTTATCGCCCTGATCGTCCCGCAATCGTGGATGCGCCCGATCGGGCTCCTCTTCGCACCCTTCACGTGGATCGGCGGCCTGATGCGCCCTTCCCAGCGCTTCACGGAGCGCGCCGCGGCCTCCGATCCCGCCCCCGCGCGCAACGGCGGACGCGGCCGGGTCTTCGCCCCGCAGATTTACAAGATCGAGACCGTCGCGCCGGCCTCCTCCGTGGCCTCCATGTCGCTCGCCAAGGCCCCCTCTCCCGACCTCATGCCCGAGCCGCTGCTCGACCCCTATGCCGCGCCCGAGCGCCCCTCACGCCGCGCGCTTGATCCCCCGCCGATCTACATCGAAACTCCCAATTCCTATGCCGTTCCCGAGCCCGAGCCCTGGGCCGAGGAAGCGATCTCGGTGGAATTCGAAGCCGCCCGCGAGGCCGAGGCCGGCTACATCGAGCCCGCCGTCTATGCCAAGCGCAACCTCCAGCGCCAGCGCAAGCCCGCAGCCGCCCCCGCCCCCGCGCCGACCTTCGCGCCGAAGGCCCCGATCCCTGCCGCCGCGGCCGCCCGCACTCAGCCCGAGTTCGATTTCGCCCCGCGCCCCTTCGTGCTGCCGAAGCTCGAGCTGCTCGCCGCCCCTCCCCCGGCCGTCTATCACATGAGCCCCGAGGAAGCGCAGGAGATCTCCGCCAAGATCGAGCAGACCCTCGCGCAGTTCAAAATCGACGTCCAGGTCATCGAGGTGGTGCAGGGGCCGACGGTCACGCGCTTCGCGATGCATATCGCCCCCGGCATTCGGGTCAGCAAGATCCTCGCGCTCGAAAACGACCTCGCCCTCGCCCTCAAGGCCCAGCAGGTCCGCGTCCTCGCCCCGATCCCCGGCCAGGCCGCCGTCGGCATCGAAGTCCCGAACAAGGTCACCAACCCGGTCGTCCTTCGCGAGCTTCTGGAGAGCGAGGCCTTCAAGCGCTCGAAGTCCCCCCTCTCGTTCGCGCTGGGCAAAAACATCGCCGGAGAGCCCGTCATCGCCGACCTCGCCCAGATGCCTCACCTTCTCATTGCCGGGGCAACGGGGGCCGGGAAATCGGTCTGCCTGAACACGATCATCGCCTCGATGCTCTTCCGCAATCCCCCCGACATGGTCAAGTTCATCATGATCGACCCCAAGCGGGTCGAGCTCTCGATCTACCAGGCCATTCCGCACCTTCTCTCCCCTGTCGTCTGCGAGCCCCGCAAGGCCTCCGCCGCCCTCGCCTGGACCGTCGAGCAGATGGAGGCCCGCTACAAGCAGCTCGCCGAGATCGGCGTCCGAAACATCGACGGCTACAACGCCGTCGTCAACGACCGCCAGCCGAACAAGAAGGCCATGGGCCGCGAGCTCAAGCTCATGACCCACATCGTGGTCGTCATCGACGAGCTGGCCGACCTCATGATGGTCGCCAAGAACGAGGTCGAGGAATACATCATCCGCCTCGCGCAGATGGCCCGCGCCGTCGGCATCCACCTGATCCTTGCGACGCAGCGCCCCTCGGTCAACGTCATCACCGGCATCATCAAGGCAAACTTCCCCTCGCGTATCGCCTTCCGCGTCTCCTCGAAGGTCGATTCGCGCACGATTCTCGACATGAACGGCGCCCAGTCCCTCCTCGGCCGCGGCGACATGCTCTACTCCCCCGGGGGCGTCAAACCCTTCCGCCTTCAGGGCGCTTTCGTCGCGGATGAAGAGATTGAGCGCCTCGCTGATTACATCCGCGCCCAGGAGAAGGTCCGCTACGAGAAGGAAGATTTCGAGCCCAAGCCGACCCCCGCCCAGCGCGCGAAAAGCCAGCTGATGACCTCCGCTCTCGGCACCCTCGGCCAGAACCCCCCTCCTCCTCCCTCGGTCGATGACGACGAGGGAATGGAGCCCGAAATTCGCCTCCACGTCCCGACGGCGGGCCGCGCCGGCTCCGTCCCGCTCCTCCCGGCCGACATGGAAAGCCTGACCGACGAAGACCTCTTCGACGTCGCCCTGCGCCTCGTCCTCGAGTCGCGCAAGGCCTCCGTCTCCTACATCCAGCGCCGGCTTAAAATCGGCTACGCCCGCGCCGGCCGCCTGATGGACATGATGGAAGAGCGCGGCATCGTCGGCCCCTATCAGGGCTCCAAGCCCCGCGATATTATCGTTGATCCCGGAACCTACCTCGGCGAGGAGGAGAACGATGACTGACCCCTGAATCCTCACCCCTCCCAGGCCCCGACTGCAACACGCCCTGCACCTGCACCCGCTCCCGATTCGCCGCCGCGCGAATCCGCACCACTCAAAGGCAGAGGTTGACACATGAACGAGTTCGCCCCAAGCTATTCGGCAATGAGTATCCAGGCCGACCCCATCTCGCACGGCTCCGCAGGCAGGAGAAATCCGCTGGCCCACTTTGGCCGCAAGCTCGGCCTCACGCTCGAGATGATCAAGTTTCCCCACACGATTTTCGCTCTCCCGTTTGCCCTCCTCGGAGCCCTGCTGGCCGCGCGCGGATGGCCCTCCGGCGAGAAGCTCTTCTGGATCGTCCTGGCGTGCGTTTTCGCCCGCTCGGCGGCCATGGCCTTCAACCGCATTCACGATGAACGCTTCGATCGCCGCAACCCCCGCACGCGCAATTGGCCCCTCCCTGCAGGGCTTCTCTCGCGCCGCTTCGCGATCATTTTCTGCGTCTGCTGCGTCGCCGGGTTCATCTTCAGCGCGGCGATGCTCAACCCTCTCGCCTTCGCCCTCTCGTTCGTCGCCCTCACGGTCCTGCTGGGCTACTCCATGCTCAAGCGCTTCACCGCCGGCACCCATTTCTTCCTTGGCCTCGCCCTCGGCATTGCCCCCGTCGGCGCTTGGGTTGGCGTTCGCGGCGACATCACCCTGACTCCCATCCTCCTTGCCATCGGCGTCATGCTTTGGACCGCCGGCTTCGACATCATCTACTCCTGCCAGGATGCCGATTTCGACCGCAAGCAGGGGCTCTTCTCAATCCCCTCGCGTTACGGCAAGCGTCGCGCCCTCGCCCTCTCGGCCCTCTGCCACGTCGTCGCGATCCTCGCGTTCCTCACCCTCATCTGGCTCACGGCCCTCGGCAACTTCTACCTCCTCGCCCTCTCCATCGCAGCGTGCCTCCTGGCCTATGAGCAGAGCATCGTTTCCCCCAATGACCTCTCGCGCCTCGGCCGGGCCTTCTTCACCCTTAACGGCTGGGTCAGCGTTCTGCTCTTCGTTGGCGGATGCGCCGATGTCATCCTGAGCCATTAAGTTCGCCGCAAATTAACCCCGCGAAAGCCGCCCGGCCCATCAGAGCCGGGCGGCTTCTGTTTTTATGAGTGTCAAAAGAACACACTGGAAATGTCCGTCATGTCATATTTATCCAAAAAGCGTTTCTCCTGAATTCCCGCGCGACGGCCAATAACGCTCCTCTCCTCCAAACCTCCGTGAATTCACCTTCAATTCGCGAGGGTTAGCCTGATTCCGCGCCTCGCCCGCCCTCTCGAATACCCTCTCCATCCATTAGGCATCCGCCTTGCTTTCTCTCATGCCAACCGCGCCATGAGCGCGGAACCCAAATCAAAATATTGCCTCATCCAAGGGAGAACTCATCATGGCGCTTTATTGGAATCCGTTCTGGCAGTTGGACGCCATCCAGAGGGAATTGGATCGGGTTTTCGACGCGAAAAAGACCTCTTCCCCCATCTCGCGCTCGTCGTTCCTGCCGGGCCGCTCGGCGCGCGCCTATCCGCTTCTGAACATCTACGAGGACAAGGATAACATCTTCATCGAAGCGCTTGCCCCCGGAGTCGATCCCGGCACGTTCGATGTCACGGTCGTCCACAACCGCCTGACCATCAGCGGGCAGAAAAACGGCACCCCCGACCAGTCCCAGCCCGAGGCCTATCACCGCAGCGAGCGCGCCGCCGGACGCTTCGCCCGCACCCTTGAGCTTCCCGTCGAGGTCAACGATCAGGCCGTGAAGGCTGACTATGTCAACGGGCTGCTTCATGTCACGCTGCCAAAGGCCGAGCAGGCGAAGCCGCGTCAGATTTCCATCAACGTCGCGTAACAAACGAACGTAGAAACTGAAAACACCCGGAGGAGATATCATGGCAGAGCAGACCGTTTCAGTCCCCGAACATCAGGAGGCGCCGACGCAGGAGACCCGCGAAAGCGGCCGCTACCTCGTCCCTCCCGTCGATATTTATGAGGCCCCGGAGGGCCTCGTCGTCGTGGCCGATTTGCCCGGCGTGGACCGCGAGCACATCGACGTCCGCGTCGACAACAACGTTCTCACCATTCGCGGCCGCGCCGAGCACCGCACGCAGGGGGAGCAGGTTTATGAAGAGTTTCAGCTCCTCGATTACTATCGCCAGTTCCAGCTCGGCGAGAAGGTTGATCAGGGCAAAATCACCGCCGAGATGAAGCACGGCGTCCTGACCCTCCGCCTGCCGAAGGTGGAGGAACCCAAGCCGCGCAAGATCTCCATCGCGGTCGGCTGAGCGCGGGCTCTGCCGCGGAGCCTGCAAGAACATCGTCGCGCAACTGCTCACCCGCGCCGGCAACCAGAGATTGGACTTTCACCAATCCGGCGTATGAGGTGAGCAGTCATATTGAGCGACCGCATAAGAGCGGCAAGGAAGGAAACAGGAAAGAAGATGAGTTATCTGGAAGACGGAAACGAACCGGAAGGCGCACGCCCTTCCCATGAAAATAAACAACCCGGAGCCACGCCTCGCTCGGTTAGAAAGGTGCGCGGCCTCACCGCTCTGCTCGTGGCCGGGGCCTTGGGCGTCGGAGCCCTGACGACGCATGTGTCGCACCTTGGCTCCACAAGCGCGCAGGCGCAGGATCGCCCCGCCGTTCAGGAGCAGATCAAGCGTGCCGTCGATCTCTCTCAGGCATTCCAGGAGGTCTCCAAGCGCGTCGGCCCCTCGGTGGTCCACATCGAGTCGGTCAAGAAATTCGATAACCCCCTGCGCCGCGGTTCGCGCGGGCAGCGCCAGCAGTTCGACCCGGGCGATTTCGGTCAAATGTTCGAGCGCTTCTTCGGCCCGGACGGCCCCGGCAGCCCCGGTGAGGGCGCCGCGCCAGTGCCCCACGGCCGAAGCGGCCCCGATCAGTTCGAGCGCCGCGGCCTCGGTACCGGCGTCATCGTTCGCGAGGATGGCTATATCCTTACCAACAACCACGTCGTCGCGGGAGCGGACGAGGTGAAGGTCGTTCTCACGGACGACCGCAGCTTCATGGCAAAGGTCATCGGCACCGACGAAAACACCGATATCGCCGTCATCCGCGTTGACGCGAAAGGACTCTCCCCCGCCAGCCTCGGCAGCTCCGAAGCCGCACAGGTCGGCGATTGGGTCCTCGCGATCGGCAATCCCTTCGGCCTCGATCAGACCGTCACCGCCGGCATCGTCAGTGCGAAGGGGCGCACCGGCATCGGCATCCTCGATCCGCAAAAGGGCTATGAGGATTTCATCCAGACCGACGCCGCCATCAACCCCGGCAATAGCGGGGGGCCGCTCGTCAATATCGAGGGCAAGGTCATCGGCATCAACACCGCCATCGCCAGCCAGAGCGGCGGCTACATGGGCATCGGTTTCGCCGTCCCGATCGACATGGCTCACAGGGTGATGGACTCCATCATCAAGGAAGGCCGCGTCGTCCGCGGAACGCTCGGAATCTATATCCAGAACCTTGATGAGGACATGGCCAGGGGCTTCAACTACGGCAAGAATGAAGGCGTCGTCGTCGGCGACTTCTCCCGCGCCGATAGCCCCGCCGAGCGCGCCGGAATCAAGATCGGCGACATCATCACGCGATTCGATGGCCGCGAGGTCAGCAACTCCAGCCAGCTTCGCAATACTGTTGCCGCAACGGCCCCCGGCTCGAAGGTCGATGTCGAGGTCTTCCGCGAAGGGAAGACCAAAACGCTGAACGTCACCGTCGGCGAGCTTGACCCACAGGTCGTCGCCGCGGCAAAGGGGGAGAATGAGGAATCAAAAACCGTCGAGCTCGGCATCACCGTCGAGAACGTGACCGCGGACGTCCAGCGCGAGCTCAAGCTCGATGGCCGCAGCGGCGCGCTCGTCACCGAAGTCGAGCAGGGCAGCATCGCCTTCCGCAAGGGTCTCCGCCCCAGCGACGTCATCGTGAAGGTCGGCGACCGCGAGGTGAAGAACGCCGACGACTTCCGCTCGGCGATCAAGGAGGCCGATCTCAAGCGAGGCATCCTCCTTCAGGTCGTCAGTGAAGGCGCCCGCCGCTTCGTCATGCTCAAGGATCGCGAATAAGCAATCTGAACAACACCCTTCCACTTCCCTAACGAGAAAGAGGCGGCTTCCAGGTTTGGACGCCGCCTCTTTTGCTATTCCCAGGCGATAGGTATGGCCCTAAAACTTGACCCACTCCGCCGGATCCCCAAACTCCTTCGCCCCCTTCATCAGTAGTGTCCGCATGATGCTTCCCTGATTCGTTGCCTTCGCATGCCCGAGCACATTATCGAGCTCGTTCGGATCGTTCTCCAAATCGAACAACTGCGTATTCCTCACCCCGGCCGCATTGTACTCGATCAGCTTCCATCGCTCGTCTCGCACCATCCGTTGGCAATCGCGATACGCCGCGTATAACGTGTCCCTCACCTTTCGCGTCTCACCCCGCACAATCGGCGCGAGGCTCTTCCCCTCGACCGAATCCGGAGTCTTCAGTCCCGCCAGGTCGCAGAGCGTCGGAAACAGATCGAACAAATAAACCAGCGCGGGAGACTCCCCTTTCGGAATTCCCGCCCCCGCAAAAATGAGCGGCGGCTTGACCTCTTCGTAAAGGTTCTGTTTCCCCATCAATCCATGCATCCCGCCAACCGATAGTCCCTGATCGCTCGAAAACACAACGACGGTACTCCCCCCGAACCCCTTGCGCTCGACCGCTTCCATAATCCTTCCGACCTGAGCATCCAGATAAGTGATGCACGCGTCATACTCCGCCAGGTGGCGCTTCATCTCCACCGGATCGCGCGGCCGCGCCGCGAGCTTCTCATCCCGCACGTCCAGTTCGCCGTTGTCGAAAGGATGCTCCGGCATGAAGTTCGGCGGCAGCGAAATCTCCGCCGGGGTATACATCTTCATATATTCATCCGGAGCATTGCGCGGATCGTGCGGGCACGGAGGCGCGAAGTAGGCCAGAAACGGCCGCTCTCCATTCTGCCTCTCGATAAACGCAATCACCTCGTCTGCTGCCTTCCCCGCGCGGTCGTCGCTCTGCTGATCGGTCGTCTCGATGTTCTCCTCGAACGCTGCGTTCGCGAACCGGCACGAGTTCCCCTTCTTCCCGCAATGAAACGTCGCATACCCTGCCGCGCGAAAAATCCCCGGCAGCACCGCGATTCCCTCCGGCGCGTTCGGCAGGTTAGGGTCCGGGATGTGCCACAGCGACCGCCCCGTCGCGATCATCGTCCGGCTCGGCGTACATACGGCCGGAATCATCGATCCCATGCAATAGGCATTCGTGAAATGAAATCCCCGCTCGACCAGTTTATCCAGGTTCGGCGTCCGCACCTCCTTGTTCCCCAGCGCCCCGATGGTGTCCCACCTCTGATCGTCGCTCAGGATGAACACCACGTTCGGCCCCTTTGCCTCACCCCGCGCGCTAATCACCGGAAAAATGCTGCCGACACAAAAAAGAAATAGTAATCGCTTCATTTAAACTATTCTCCGGCACTGGCGTCTGTTGCTTTCGCGGATTATCGTAAACGCTCTTGGATTGTTCCACCCGCTTCCGCCCGCGTGCGCGAATATCACCCTCGAAATTCCTACCTCCCCGGCGTATTCTGGAGCGTTGCACCCATCGCGCGCACGGAGCCCGGCATCTCTTGAGCCTCGATTTTTCGGTCGTCATCCCCATCTTCTGCGAGCAGGAGAACCTCCCGGAGCTCTATCGCCGGCTCGTCGCGGCGTTTGAGCCGCTCGATGCCGATTACGAAATCATCTTCGTCAACGACCACAGCCGCGACGCCTCTCTGCCGATGATGCGCGAGATGCGCGAGCGCGATCCCCGCGTTCGGATCGTCAGCTTCTCACGAAACTTCGGCCACCAGATGGCCATCACCGCCGGGATGAAGTTCGCCCGCGGCGCCCGCGTCGTCCTGATGGATGGCGACCTCCAGGACCCTCCCGAGGTCGTCCCCCGCATGCTCGCCCTCCAGCGCGACGAGGCGTGGGACATCGTCTATGCCATCCGCAAAAAGCGCAAGGAGCCCTGGGTCATCCGCACGCTTTATCACGTCTTTTACCGCATGCTCAAGCAGACCTCCTACATCGATATACCCCTCGACGCCGGCGACTTCTGCGTCATGAGCCGCCGCGTCGTCGACGCGCTCAACGCCATCCCCGAACGCAACCGATTCGTCCGCGGCCTCCGCTCCTGGGTCGGCTTCCGCCAGACCGGCATGGAATACGAGCGCGCCGCCCGATTCGCCGGCGAGGCCAAGTACCGCCTTAAGGCACTTCTCAAGCTCGCCTTCGACGGCATCTTCTCCTTCTCGTTTCTCCCGCTGCGCCTGAGCACCTATTTCGGCCTCGTGCTCTCCGCGACCGGACTCCTCTACGCCGCCTACGTCGCCGTCGAGCGCGTCCTCGGCAAATTCAGCGGCCTCGCCGGCTGGAGCACCGTCGTCGTCTCCGTCCTCGTCCTCGGCGGCGTGCAGCTGGTCATGCTCGGCATCATCGGCGAGTATCTCGGACGCATTTACGAGGAGATCAAGGGCCGGCCCCAGTTCATCGTCGAGGAGCTGATCGGCTTCGAGGAGCCCGACGCGCCCTCCGCGCCCCGCCCCTCCGAGGCCCCACGCCGTGAATTTGCTTCCCTAGCCTCCTCCTCGCGTGATACAGATTTCAGGCCCTAGGCGGCGAAAGGGATTATGACTTCGATCCTCGGCATTTCGGCTTTTTACCACGACAGCGCGGCCGCGCTTGTCCAGGACGGGCGCATCGTCGCCGCCGCCCAGGAGGAACGCTTCACCCGCATCAAGCACGACGAGCGCTTCCCCCGCCTCGCCGTCGACTACTGCCTGAAGGAGGCCGGCATCTCCTCCTCGCAGCTCGATGCTGTCGTCTTCTACGAAAAGCCCCTCATCAAGTTCGACCGCATTCTCGAAACCTTCCTTGCCGAGGCCCCCCATGGCCTCGGCCATTTCCTCCGCGCCGTTCCCCTCTGGGCGGGCCAGCGCCTGAAAATCCAAAAGCAGCTCCGCGAGGAAATGGGCGACGGCTGGAAGGGCAAGCTCCTCTTCACCGAGCACCACCGCTCCCACGCCGCCAGCGCCTTTTACCCCTCCCCCTTCGAGGACGCCGCCATCCTCACGATCGACGGCGTCGGCGAATGGGCCACGACCACCATCGCCTCGGGCCGCGACAACGAAATCGACATCCTCGAGGAGATCCGCTTCCCCCACTCCCTCGGCATGCTCTACTCCGCCTTCACGTATTTTTGCGGCTTCAAGGTCAACAGCGGCGAATACAAGCTCATGGGCCTCGCCCCCTACGGCGACCCCATCTACCGCGACCTCATCCTCGACAAGCTCATCGAGGTCAACGATCACGGCGCCTTCCGCCTCAACCTCGATTACTTCCACTATACGCGCGGCGCAACGATGACCGCCGGCGGATTCGAGCAGCTCTTCGGCGGCCCCGCCCGCAAGTCCGAGACCCCCATCACCCGCCGCGAGATGGACCTCGCCGCCTCCGTCCAGTCCGTCACGGAGGAGGTCATGCTCCGCCTCGCCCGCCACGCCCGCGAGAAAACCGGCTCCCGCAACCTCTGTCTCGCCGGCGGCGTTGCCCTCAACTGCGTCGGCAATGGCGTCATCCAGCGCGAAAAGATCTTCGACAACATTTGGATTCAGCCCGCCGCCGGCGATGCCGGGGGCTCCCTTGGCGCGGCCCTTGAGGTCTGGCACCGCTTCTATCGCAAGCCCCGGACGCCCCTCCCCAAGGACAGCATGAAGGGCTCGCTTCTTGGCCCGGAGTATTCCGACGCCGAGATTGTCCGCGCCCTTGAGCCCTTCAAGGCTGTCTATCACGTCTACAACAACGCCGATCTCCCGGGCGTCGTCGCCGACCTGATCGCATCGGAGAAAGTCATCGGCTGGTTCTGGGGCCGTATGGAATTCGGCCCGCGCGCCCTCGGCGCCCGCTCCATCATCGGCGACGCCCGCAGCTCCCACATGCAGCGCCAGATGAACGTCAAGATCAAGTTCCGCGAGTCCTTCCGCCCCTTCGCCCCCGCCGTTCTGGAGGAGCACGTCGGCGACTATTTCGACCTCGACTGCGAATCCCCCTACATGCTCCTCGTGGCCCCCGTCCGCGAGGATAAGCGCCTCCCCTCCGAAAACGGCCGCCTCGCGGGCCTCGACCGCCTCAAGGAGCTCCGCTCGACCATCCCCGCCGTCACTCATGTCGATTATTCCGCCCGCGTCCAGACCATCGACCGCGAGCGCCACGGCATGTATTACGAGGTCGTCCGCGCCTTCCACGAAAAAACCGGCTGCCCCGTGATCATCAACACCTCCTTCAACATCCGCGGCGAGCCCATCGTCTGCCGACCCGAGGAGGCCTATCGCTGCTTCATGTTCTCCGACATCGACGTGCTCGTCCTCGGCCACCAGGTCCTGCTGAAGACCGAGCAGCCCGAGCTGGCGGGCGCCGAGGCCTACCGCTCCCAATTCAAGCTCGATTGACCGGAAACCCAGGCCGCGCGCGCAGTCTCAAATGGGCCTAAAACAGTTGGGTAAAACTTTACACATGCACAAAACTTGTGCGGCCTCAACTCGGCTCAAATCCCAAATCCCCGCCCGACGTCTCATCCGACGCCTCCATAACCCTCCGAATATCAGCGCTTTCCGCGCATAATAAACTATTTAATTATTGATTACTTATCGATAACGAAGCTTGGCATTATCCGTGCTTGCTACGTGGCAGAGTTATGGCTCCGCCCCACGTAAGCGCCCCGAGGAGGTCAATATAAAGTGAATCTTGGCTCAAGAGATAAAGCTGCGTTTTCGCTGGTCGAAGTTGTCATTGCAATGGGTATCCTTGCCCTGCTGACCCTTTCGATCATCTCCTCCATCACCTTCTCCTCACGCGCCACCCGCCTGAACTCGAACCGCTCCACGGCAAAAAACATCGCCCAGGGCATCCTTGAAGACATGATGGCCGACAATTTCTGGTCCGTCGGCGGGCCCAACGAGATCGATTCCACGGGCGTCGCCGGCGCCTACGTGACGATCCCGACCCCCGCCCCCGGCGCCACTCCCCCCTACGCGAACCCCACCCCCGTCTGGATCGATCAGGCCCTCGGCATCGCCACGCGCGTGACGTACAAGTTCAGTGGCTTCGGCGTCGCGGAGTCTGGCTCCACAACCACCCTCGTGGACAACTACCGCGTCAACGCCGCCGGCACCCAGATCTCGGGCACGGCCCCGAACTGGCAGCCGGGAGAGTGGGTCGGCAGCCAGATCTATATCGTCGCCGGAACCGGCTCGGGCCAGTTCTCCACCATCACCGCAAACACGGCGAACACTCTCACCTTCTCCCCGGCTCTTCTGATCGCCTGCGACAGCACGTCGGTCTATATGATCAACGGCGGTAAAACGGTGACTATCACCACCGAATGGTCCTACCTCGGCAATAACTATATCCAGACCCTTGAGGGCATGGTCGTCAATACCCGCGGCACCAGCGGCAATTTCCGATACGGCTTTGACCGAAAGTAAGGAGACAGCAACAATGAAGTTCCCCGTGCTCAGGAATTCCCGCCGCGCCATGACGCTTGTCGAAGTCGTGACCGCCGGCGCTCTCAGCGTGATCGTGTCCGCTTCGCTGCTCGGCCTCATCATCATGGCCCAGCGCACGCTCAAGCCCGAATTCTCCCAGCAGATGCACACGAAATACGCCAAGACCGCCGTCGAGCAGATCAGCAATGCCATTCGGGGCGCATCGGTCAGCTCCATCCAGGTTTACAACGACGCCGGCGCCATCGCCACGACCGGCAACCGGGTCGATTTCGCAAACCCCGGCGAGGCCAACGGCAGGCGGCGCATCCGGCTCAATAACGGCGCCGACAACAATGCCGCGACTCCCTGGGACAATACGCTGACCATCGACTTCGACACGTCGACGGCCTCAACGGTCGACGTGACGATTCCCTGGGTCACGCAAACGACGTTCAATAACGCCATTGCGCCACTCTTCACATGGACCAACGCGTTCAACCCGCTCTCGGTGCGGCTCCGCGTTGGCGATCCCACCGGGAACAATACGTCGGCCACTGTCGTCAACCCCGACGGCGGCGGCAACTATAACAACGCCGCGCTTTGCGATGCCCGCACGGGCCGTGGCCTGCAGGGCGTGGACGTGACCATCTCGGTCGCTCCCCGTAACTAGGGATCAAGATTTCAGTCATTTTACTTGAAGGAGGAGGAAGGCATGATGAACTCAGCCCGCAAACGAAAGCTCCGGGTGATACCCGATGGGGAGCGGGGTTCGGCGCTTATTTTAGTCGCCCTCGCGATGTTGACGGTTCTCTCGCTTGCCGTCAGCGGAACGCTCTTCGCGACGACCCAAACCCGCGACGTCGCCCGCTACGAGGTTTACAAGGACGAATTCGCGGCCTCCGAGATCGCGCTCAACAAAACCTACGCCCATCTCGATTTCCTCATCCGCAACAACCTCCCCAACTTCGACAGTCAGGTCGCCGCCCTCACGGCCCCCGTCCTTCAGGGCTTCGACATGCCTTCGGCCGATTTCGTCGTCACCAAGACCTTTGACGGCGTTGATACGCCCACGACGGGTCCCAACGCGTTCATGCCGATGCTGACGAAACGATTCAACGTCACCGCCCGCGCCAAGCAGAACTTCGGCAAGTCCCTCTCCTACACCCACCCCGGTGTCCGGCTTGCCGAGACGCTGGAGTGCACATGGCAGCCCCTTCACATGTATGCGATCTTCTACGATCAGGTCATGGAAATTGCCCCCTCGCCCCTCATGCGCGTCACCGGGCGCGTTCACTCCAACGGCGCGCTTTACATCCAGTGCGGCGCGCAGCTCGACTTCCAGCAGCGCGTCACCGCGGCCGGCAACCTCTACTACGGCCGTTCGAAGGACTGCAATCAGGCCGCTCATGACGCCGATGCGGCGGGCAACTCCTGGGGCGGCACGACCGACGGAAGCTCGACGACGAGCGATGGCCAGGGAGTCGTGAACTTTACCACCGATGGGACGGCTAACAACCTGGCGCCAATGAAAGTCGGGACAAGCTATATTGATAGCCGCACCAATAGCTGGCTCACCACGGCCCAAAGCCGCTGGAACAACTTTGTCGCCGACCGCTCGATGGGCGTCGCGCCTCTGAATCTCCCGATTCCCACCGGTGTCAGCCCCCACGTCGTCATCGAACGGCGTGGAGGGGCGAGTTCCTCGGCCGAGGCTGCAAAGCTTGAGAATCAGGCGACGCTTCGCATCATTCGCAACCCGAGCACGGGCGTCATCGAAGGCTTTGTCGGCGCGAACGGCGCATCCACGCCGATCAATCTCACCTACCCCAACCCGGCCAATCCCAGCCAGATGCTTTCGGTCGTCTCGACCTCCTCCTTCTATGACTTCCGCCAGCAGGCGCAGGTCACATCCATCGATGTCGATCTCTCCCGCATGCGCCAAAGCATGACCACGGCCAACCCAATCGTCCCCTCCAATGGCTTGCTCTACGTCTCAAACGATTCGGACGGTACAAACCCCAATCGCGTCGTGCGCATCGTGAACGGCTCGCAGCTCCCGGTCCCCAGCACGGCCCCGGGCTTTAGCGTCGCAACCAGCGATGCGGTTTACGTCAAGGGTGACTACAACAGCGTTTGGAGTAATACCAACGTCGCCGATCGGCCCCTTTCCATGGTCGCCGGCGATGCCCTCATGATTCTCTCCAGCGCTTGGAGCGACGGCTATAACGCCTCCTCCAACACCAGCACAGACAGCCGCGTTGCATCGAACACCATCACCAACGCCGTCTTCCTGACCGGCAACGTCCCCTCCGGCTCGACCGATGCGACCCCCGTCTCCGGCCGCCCGACCTACTTCTACAGCGGCGGCGTCGAGAACTATTACCGCTACCTCGAAAAATGGACCGGCATCAACCACACCTTCAACGGCTCGATGATCACCCTCTTCGCCAGCACCAAGTTCCGCGCCCGCTGGAACAACAACGGCAATATCTACAATCCGCCCAACCGCCTCTGGTCCTGGGACACCAACCTCGGCGGAACCGCCAGCCCTCCGGGCGCCCTCCGCATCGTCACGATCCGCAGAACAAGCTGGAGCGTCAGCTAACACCTCAGCTTGGCAATTTCCTCGAGTTCCACGGGCCGGAGTCAAACAACTCCGGCCCTTCCCATTTCACCCCGCTTAGGTGTTCCGTATTCATCCGGTCTTTCCCCCCTTGGAGCGCCGATCTCCAGATCGGCGCGCTTCCAACTTGCACAAAAAATTGAACTAATCCGCGCGCTCCCTAACTCCCCATTTCCCCTCCTCCGACCCCTTCCCAACTATTTCGCCCAAAACCTCTCCACTCCCCGCCTCCCTCGTTCATTTTTAAGGGTCTTTAGGTGCCTGTAAGGGTCCGCAAGGGAAGTGCGTCCCCGCGCGAATTTCATTACACTCGTTCCGGGCGGAACCTCCAACCCGTCAGCCGCCTCTCCCGAAAATGGGTTCGTTTCGTAGTTTTTGTTTTTCCGCCCCGGTGCAAAAATCGAAAAAATGGAAAACCTCCCGGACCAGCACGACCTGATCGTCGCCCGCTCCACTCCCCCCGGAGCTGGAGCTATTGCGATTGTCCGCGTGGACGGTCGAAGGACGGCCGACCTGATCCGCGCCCTTTTCCGCCCCGCCGGCCAGGCTCATCCGGTCGAAGCTCCCCGGACCGCCATCTTTGGCGGCTGGCTTGATCCCGAAACCGCTGAGCCCATCGACTCCGGCCTGACCCTCTATTTCCCCCACGCCCACTCCTTCACCGGAAACGAGCTTGCCGAGCTCTACTGCCACGGAAGCCCGGCCGTCGTTCGCCGCCTTATCCGCGCCTGCTCGGCCTTGGGTGCCCGCCCCGCGCAGGCCGGCGAATTTACGCGGCGTGCATTCTTAAATGGCCGCCTCGACCTCGCCCAGGCCGAGGCCGTTGCCGACCTCATCGCCGCCGAAACCGACGCCTCCGCCCGGGCGGCACTTGGCCAGCTCGCCGGGGGGCTGTCGCGCGAAGTGCGCTCGTTGCGCGAGGTGCTGATCACCCTCGCCGCCGAAATCGAGGCCCGCATCGATTTTCCAGACGAAGGGATCGAGCCTGCGGATTTGGACCGTCTGAATTCCTATTTCACGGCCCTTCAGCAGGAGCTAAAGAAGCTGCTAGGCTCTGAAAGGCGCGGGCGTTTGCTCCGCGAGGGGGCCCGTGTAGCATTCGTCGGCCCTCCCAATGTCGGCAAATCGAGCCTGCTGAACGCGCTCACCCGCTCCGACCGCGCGATCGTCACCCCCCACCCCGGCACGACGCGCGATACCATCGAGGCCGTGATCGATCTCGGCGGCATTCCCGTCACGCTGATCGACACCGCCGGCCTGCGCTCCTCCGACGAGCCGATCGAGCGCATCGGCATAGAGCGCACGCTCCGCGCTGTCGAGGAAGCCGACATCATCGTCGAAGTTCGCGATGCCACCGGCTCGATTCCGCCCCTCGGCAGCGAAAGCCTCAGCAACCGCTCGCCCCACTTCATTCTCGAGAACAAGGCGGACTTGATGGCGGACGACCCTTCGCACCCGGCGGGCGGTTCCACCCCCATTCTGCGCGTTTCCGCGCTGCTCGGGGTCGGCATCGAGGAGCTGGAAGCTCGATTGTTCGCCCTGCTGACCGGGGATCAGGCCGTCGGCGTGGAACCCTTTGCCATCAATGAGCGGCACCTCGCCCTGCTGCGCCAAAGCCTTGCCCATCTGGACGAAGCTCGCGCGGGTTGGGACGTCCAGACCGGCAGCGAGCTGGTCATGATTGACCTGCGCGAATCGCTCGCCGCGCTCGACGCGATCCTTGGGCTTGGCCCGCATGAGGCGATTCTCGACCAGGTTTTTAGCCGCTTCTGTATTGGAAAGTAGGAAAGAAGTGCTATAATTGACTTGCTGGATGTCCCACACCCCCACGACGAAAGAGGCGCAAACTCATGATCAAGCCCCACTGTCCGGAATGCAAAACGACCGATAAGCCGCATTCAAAAATCACCGGGCTGAAGGGAGTCAAGACCCTCATTGTCTATTGCAGCGCCTGCGGTTCCATTCTTGGCGCTGTTCCCTACGTCCCGACCGAGGGGGCCGGCCCCGTCCCGATGGGCGGCCGCCCTGATCACGAAGACGAGTAATCTCCACCAACGACGCTTTCCCGCGTCACTTGATAAGCGCTCGGTGAAGGCGGGAAAGGCAGTCCAGCCTGACGCAAAAGGCGCGGCCCCGGAAACCCCGGAGCCGCGCCTTTGATTGTCAAAATGCCCTGTTCAGTATCGAGGAATCCGCGGATCGATCTCAACGGACCACGCATCAATCCCCCCCGCCATTGATGCCACGTTCGTAAAACCATTCTGAGCAAAAAAATACGCCGCCGATAAGCTCCGAACCCCGTGGTGGCACATGAAAATATAGCGCGCCTCCTTATTCCCCTCCGCCAGCATCCGGTCCGCCACTTCCCCCGTCAGATGCTCCGCCTGAGGCAGCGAAGCCATCCTCAACTCAAAATCCTCCCGCACATCCATCAACCGCACGGAGGGATCCTCCACCAAAATCCGAGCAACTTCTTGAACCGACAGTTCCGTTGGCTTTGTCATCAGTGCGCCAACTCCGCATGATGCTTCGCAAGGAGATCGAGCCCAAAATCCCCGTCGAAGTCGCGCCAAACGGTGTGGCTGTGGTTGGCGTTGTTCTGGGTGTTATCGTATTCGATGAGAAAAGTCGGCGCCTGGACGCGGTAATAATTCCCCGCGCCCGGTTCGGTTGCACCCATCCAGGCGAAATGAATTTGGTCCTTCTGCTCGGCGCTAAGCGCGTCGATCTTCGCCCGCTTCGCATCCGCGACATAGGGAGGGAGATTGTCCAGATACTCGTCGATCAATTTTTGAAGCTGCTGCTTTTGGGGCTCGTCCATCGCGGAACGAGGAAGCCCGCGCACAGGCCCTTCAAGCTCGGCCTTGCGCTTGTTGCTGGTGAAAATATCAGGCGGCGCGGTCTCCCCGATGATCGCCTGCTTGCGTTGATCCTCATTGAGGAGGTGAAGCAGCTCTCGCCCCAGGTCCTCCTCCGCCCCCAGCACGCGCAGACCTTTGCGCGGCCCCTCGGGAACGACGTGCGGATTCGCACCAAGGAATTCGGGCGCGGAGCCGATAATTTCATCCCCCACGATGGTGAAATTGAGCGAAACGTGATGCCCCTCGATCCGAATGCCCCAGGGCTTGCGCTCCTTGTGCGCCGTCTCAACATCAGCAGGAGGCTCGCCGAACAGCGTCACGTAATATAGCAGTGGATCGCGCCGCGTCTCCGCTCTCGCATCCCCCGCCTTCTTCTCGAGCTCGCGCAGGACCATGTCGAGGCTCATGATCGTGGTGACTTTGTGATACCCCTTCGCGCTGACAATCGAGTTGAGCAGCGCATGAGCAAGAAGAGCCTGCCCCGGGTCCATTTCCTTGAAGGGGAGCCCCTTGCGCACGAGAGGGACAAAGTTCCAGTTCGTTCGCTCATCGCTCTCGAAGGGCAGAAGGGTCCTGTTCTTTTGCTCCTCGGAAAGCGAGGCGAGGAAGTTATGCGCCGAGCCGATCAGCAGTTCCATCGGGGATGAAGACCCAGCGGCTCGCGCCGCGATCCCGACCCCCATCACCGCGATCAGGCCCAGCCCCACCGCAAAGCTCACCCATCGATTCATATACCTGCTCCTATTGTTCTCAACGCGCCGCTAGAACTTGAAATCATACCTGCCGAGGAACATGTAAATCTGGATCAGCGCGTGATTCATCATTTCCTCCCCCGCGCCCAGCGCAACCCAGGAGACGGTCGGATCAGCTCCATACCCTCCCTCGGAGGCCGCCTCGATCGTCGGGAAATACATGTGGTGGCCATTGCAGTAGCCAAAAAGAAGGGTCTTCATGTGCGAGCGCTCCTTGAGCCGGTTCGCGTGATTGCAGAAGAACTCCCCCGAAACCCCCACCATCGCCAGCTCGTCGTTCAGCATGATCGTGGAGAGATGCGGGTGAATGCGGGAATCGGGAAGCTCCTGCGCCATCGCCGCAACCAGCTCCTTGAAGAACGCAATCTCGAATTTGAATTTCACGCGCGGATCCTGGATATTGATCCGCATCTGATAATCGAAATCCTCTTCCTTCCCCTTGATCGAAGGGTTCGCCGGCACGGACGTTTGAAGCCCGCCGTTGATCTTTACGACCTCGTCGGCCATCTGGCGGCCGAAAGCCTCGATATCGTAAATCTCATGGAAACGCTGGCGAAGCGCGAACGCCTCGTCGTCCGGGGTGTGCGTCGCGGCCGCATCTTTTTTCATGATTTCGGCCGCGAACTGGTCAGTTATTTGCGAAGTATTTGGAGACATGTCGCCCGCGGCGCCCTGCATGAAGATGCAAGGGGCACCGAGCCGCTCCTTCACCTGCTTCTTCATTTGACCGGGCCACTCTGCGGAGAACTTCAGCATCATTGTCTGAAGGATCGTTGGATGGGCCGCGAAGTTGACCACGAACGCGATCGGCTTGCCATCGGTTGTATCGAACCGAATAACGCTCAATTCATCGTCAACGGGACGCGGCTGAAGCTTGGTGTGCCGGTTGCGGTTCAGCGGAACGCGGGCCGAGGCCCACCCGATTTTCGCGTCCACCTCGTTGGCGGCCGCCTCGTTGATCGCCTCGATGAGCTTTGCCTCGAATTCGGCCGAGTAGGCGATGGCGTCGTCGAACTTCCCCTTGCCGATCCCCTCCTCGTCCCGCAGTTCAATGACGGGGCCGTGATGTGTATGCGAGCCGGAAATCAGCACGTAATCGACGCCCGATTTTTCCTTCACCGCCTTGCGAATGTTCTCCATCATGTCGGGCCGCGGACCGCGACCCAGATCAAGTCCCATGATCGCCAGCTTGTGATCGCCCACGTTGATGACAACGCAGGGAGCAATGAGCGGATCGAGAACGCCATTGGATAAGGCGGCGCGCCGCGCGGCGTAACCCCACATCGGCGTCGGCTTGGATGGCGTGATGTCCCGCTCGGCGTACCCCACCTTGAAGACCGGGGGAGCCGGCTGCTGGGCCGAAATCGGCGCTCCGCCCCAGGCCATGAGAATGGTCAAAATGAGAACTGCTCGTCGCATCCCTGTTGCCTCTCGAAATCGCCGTCTGGCGGCATGTCTGTTTATGTTTCCGGAAAGCCGGTTCAGGCTCATCGTGTCGCAGCAATTTCGTTTTTGCGAGCGTTATGTTGAGGCGCGGTAACTCCAGTATTGGAGCTTCCGTGGTCCACTCAAGGTTGGAGGCAATTCTGCCGAAGAGACAGTTGACGATCATGGCCGGACGCATGCTCGCTCCTTCTTGCAGGCGCAAGGGCTCCCGAATGCGACGACCCCTGGAAGCGAGGGCCTGCCAATGGAACACCATTTTCAACAGGATTCCGTTCCGCTGCGGGGCGAGAGCACCCGGCAACCGAACATCGTCGAGATTCCATGGGAGGCGACCCGAGAAATCGGCCCCCTTCCCGAACCAATCCAGATCCTGCTTGTCGAGGACAATGACGACGACGCTGAGCTGATCGTTCACGAATTCCAGCGCAACGGCTTCGATCCCACCCCCTTTCGCGTCGAAACTGAGGCCGCCTTCCGCGGCGCGCTCGAATCCCAAGCCTGGGATGTTGTCATTTCCGATTACTCCATGCCGACCTTCAGCGGAATGCGGGCGCTCAATATTCTGCGTGAAAGTTACCCCCATCTCCCCTTCATCCTGATTTCGGGAACCATTGGCGAGGAAGCGGCCGTCGATATCATGAAGGCCGGGGCGAACGACTACGTGATGAAGAACAAGCTCGCGCGCCTGATTCCCGCTGTCCGCCGGGAGCTTCGCGAATCGCGCGAGCGCAAAGTCAACGCGCGGAACGAGGCAAAGCTCCGAAAGACGCTTGCGCAGCACAAGCTCATTCTGGGGGCGCTTCCCATGTGCCTGTACACGGCGCGAAGCTGCAGCGCGGAGACGACCTGGATCAGCGATAATGCCCAGCGCATCGCGGGATTTCCCGCCGAGGCTTTCATCAGCGATCCCAAGCTCTGGAGCAAGCGCATCCACCCCGCCGATCTTGAGCGAACGCTGGAGCAACTCTGTTTCGACGGGGAGGCGAGCTCGGGGTCGGCCGAATATCGCTGGCGCTGCGCTGATGACACCTATCACTGGTTTCTTGATCAGGCCATGACCGTTCAGGCGGAGGATGGGAAGGCTCAGGAACGCCTCGGCATCTGGCTCGATATCACGGCGCGCAAAAAGATCGAGGACCAAAACAAGAAGCAGATCGATCGGCTCGCGGCACTGCGCACCATCGACCTCGCGATCACCGGCTCTATGGACCTGAGAGTCACGATGAGCATCCTGCTCGATCAGATTGCCTCGCAGCTTCACGCCGACGCCGCCAGCATCCTGCTTCTTAATCCCCGATCGCAAAACCTCGAGTACGCCTCCTCGCGCGGCTTTCGGTCGAACGGCATTCGCCAGACTCGGATTCGGCTGGGCGAAGGTCCGGCCGGGCAAGTGGCGGCGGGGCGAACGCCCCTGGCCGTGCGAAACATTTCGGACTTGCCGCATGATTTTCGGCAGGCTAGGGGTCTGCTGGAGGAGGAGTTTGTCTCCTACTTTGCCACCCCGCTCGTCGCCAAGGGGCAGGTTAAGGGGGTGGTCGAGGTTTTCCACCGCTCGCGGCTCGACCCCGACAACGAGTGGATCGATTTCCTGGAAACACTCGCGGGACAGGCCGCCATCGCCATCGACAGCGCAACGCTTTTCGACGAGCTTCAGCGCTCAAATATGGAACTGGCCATTTCCTATGACGCGACGCTCGAGGGGTGGGTGCGCGCGCTCGACCTGCGCGACAAGGAAACGGAAGGCCACACGCAGCGCGTCACGGACATGACCGTCCGGCTCGCCCGCGCGATGGGAGCCTCTGACGGCGAGCTCGTGCACATCCGGCGCGGCGCGCTGCTGCACGATATCGGCAAGCTGGGAATCCCTGATAACATCCTGCTGAAGCCCGGCACCCTCACCCCCGAGGAATGGACGGTGATGCAGCGTCATCCGGTCTATGCATACGAGTGGCTCTCGCCCATCTCCTACCTTCGCCCCGCGCTTGATATCCCCCATTGCCATCACGAAAAGTTCGACGGCACCGGTTATCCGCGCGGGCTCAAGGGGGACATGATTCCGATGTCGGCGCGCATCTTCTCAGTGATTGACGTCTGGGATGCCCTCCGCTCCGACCGGCCCTACCGTAAAGGCTGGCCCGCGGAACAGGTGCACGATTACATCCGCGCCAATTCCGGCCAACACTTCGATCCGACTGTAGTCCGCGTGTTTCAGGATTTGTAACCGGTCGCGCTGGCCACTACAAAACCGGCTCTTCGCCCCGCAGAAACCGCTCGAGGTCTTCCGCCAGATCCGAAGCGTTCTGGTAGCGGCGCTCTTTTTTCTTCTGGAGCGCCTTGGCGATGATCGATTCCAGATCGCCTCGCAATTCGGGGAGGATTGTGCCGAGCAGGGGGGGCTGGGTCTCCTGGATATCCTTGATCGCGAGGTAGAGGGGCTTGTTTCGCAGGTTGAGGGGAAGCCGGCCGGAGAACATGGAAAACCCGATGACGCCGAGCGCGTAGATGTCGGCGCGGAAATCAATCTGGTCCGGCATGCCCGAGGCCTGCTCGGGGCTCATGTAATTCAGGCTGCCAAGAATCTGACCCGCCGCCGTGTGCATCGTCACGGCCTGAATATCGGAGTTCGTCACCCGCGCCAACCCGAAGTCCAGAATCTTCGGCTGGCCGGCGTCGTTCACCAAAATATTTCCGGGCTTGAGGTCGCGGTGCACGACCCCGCGCAGGTGGGCGTATTGCATGGCGTTACAAATTTGAATCAGCAGGCCGACGCGCTGCCCGAGGTTCAGGCCGTTCTCGGTGACGTGCTTGTTCAACGAGCGGCCGTGGATCATCTCCATCGCGAAGTAGGGCTGCTGTCCGTCGTCGGCAGCGAACATGCCGGTCTCATAAAGCTTGGCGATGCCGGGGTGATGCATTTGGTTGAGGACCTGGGCTTCGAGCACGAAGCGCTTGAGGCGGTCGGGCATCGCCTCGCCGCCGCGCAGGACCTTGAGGGCGACGATCCGATGCGTTGTCTGATGCTCCGCTTCGAACACGACCCCCATCGCGCCCGAACCGATGAGACGGCGCATAAGATAGCCCTTGATATTGACCGGTTTGCCCGGCTGGCCGTCCTGCCCGGGAATGAAAAACATAGCCTGACGGGGAGCAATCGGGACATCGTCCGCCGAAACGACGATTGTCGGGTCCGCTTCGACCCCCCGCTCCACTGCTTTCAATTCTGTATTCATATCGCCGGCGCCTAATCGGAATTAAAACACCTTACCCATGGCTTCCCGGCTCAGGCAAGGGAAAGTAATAAGCTTGGGGATATGAGCCTACCAGAGGTGGGAGAAGTTTAGAAAATCCACGGCCTCGCCAAGCTGCGGGGAGGCACTTTGTTCGGGAATCCGGACGAGCCCGGCGGAGTGGGCAAGGGCGCTGAATTGATGCGAGCCCTGCCCCGGCGATGGGACGACCCGCAGAAGCGATCCGGTCGCCGGCTCTGCGACATCGGCGCGGGCGAACAGGGTGAGACCCGCAGGTTTTGCGAATGGAGCAGCGGTCAGAGCTGTTGCCCATGGGAGGTTGGTGTCGGCACTCCCCTGCATCCGAAGCATTGCCGCGCGGGCGTAAACCAGCGCCGTCACAAAGACCGAAACGGGGTTGCCCGGGAGGCCAAGGCAGAGAGTGGTTCGTGACCCGCGATCGGCCCGCGCCGCGAAGAGAGGCTGACCGGGGCGCTGCCTGACCTTCCAGAAGATCTCGCGCGCGCCGAGCTCAAGGAGGGTCGGGCGGACGAGATCGCGGCTTCCCATTGAGACGCCTCCGGTCGTGATGAGTAGGTCGAAGTCAAGGCCTTGGGCAAGCGCGGCGCGGGTCGCCTCGGGAGTATCGACCGCGCAACCGAAATCGTGGACCTCCGCGCCGAGACGTTCGAACAGGGCCATCAAGGCATATCGGGAGGAGTTAAATATCTGGCCGAAGCCGAGCTCGCCGCCGGGCTCGACGAGCTCGTCGCCGGTCGAGATCAACGCGAGCTTCGGACGCCGCGCGACGCTTACGCGGTCGAACCCGAGCGAGGCAAGCAGTCCGACTGACGCGGGGTTAAGCCGCGCGCCGGCTTGCAGGAGGAAATCGCCGCGCCGGTAGTCTTCTCCCGCGCCGCGGGTATTGGCTCCTTTACTGATGGGCGAATTGAATGAAACCTGGCCGACTTCGACGTGAGCGTCCTCGATGCGGACGACGGCGTCGGCCCCTGTCGGCAGCGGCGCGCCGGTGTTGATCCGAAGCGCGCTGCGCTGCTCAAGCGTTGAGAGGGAGGACGCGCCCGCGGCGATCTCGCCCTGCACCCTCAGGCGGACGGGAGCTTCGGCGGATGCACCGGCGAGATCGGCGGCACGGAGCGCGAAGCCGTCCATCGACGAATTGGGAAAGGGAGGGGAATCGTGCGGAGCGCGAATCTCCTTGCGCAGGATTCGGCCGCTCGCCTGACGCAGATCGACCGCTTGCGCCGGCAGAGGGACGACCTCGGCCAGCAGCAGATCAAGAGCTTCGGCGACACTTTCCAGCACAGTGGGATCCGAAGCTTGGAATTCACGTGACTTGAAGTCGCGGC
>JADMIO010787576.1_pt1 | contig 45231 bp, 44 predicted proteins | sample 8958161 | NCBI WGS metagenome assembly JADMIO01 (sample SAMN16585339, study PRJNA669376) | soil metagenome | isolation source: Crop rotation soil | place: USA: Cullars Rotation, Alabama | collected 2011
GCCGCGACTTCAAGTCACGTGAATTCCAAGCTTCGGATCCCACTGTGCTGGAAAGCGACTTGATCTCGTCGATGACCGCCGGATCGCGGCCTTCGGACAGGGAGTTCCAGAGGTCGACGCGCCGCTCGCTCAGCTCGTCGATCTCCGTGTGGATCTTCGTCATCGTGCTCATGCGGTTCATAACGTCGAATCGCCCGAGCTGATTCCCGCTTTCCGCGACGGTCAATCATCGTGGCGTGAGAACAGGAAGAGGACGATCACGAGCGCGCCGACGACGAGCGCCGCGAGCATCGCCAGCTGGGGGAGGCTCACGCGTATCCCAGCTCGTCGAGCCTGTCCTCGTCGAGCCCGAAGTAGTGGCCGAGCTCGTGCAGGACGGTCACGCGGATCTCCTCCCTGAGCTCGTCCGCGCTCGTGAAGTCGGCGGTCAGCGGCTCCTCGTAGATCGCGATGCGGTTCGGGAGCCCGCCAGGCCCTGGCCCGCCCTCCGTGAGCGGCACGCCCTCGAACAGGCCGTAGAGATCGGGGTCGTCCTCGTTGCGCTGCTCGATCACGATCGCGACGTTGTCGAGCGCGGCCGCCAGCTCGGGCGGCAGCTCACCGAGGGCGGCACGCACGACGGCCTCGAAGCTCATCGGATCACGAGCGCCATCACTGCCTTCTGCGTGTGCAGGCGGTTCTCGGCCTGGTCCCAGACCGCGGACTGCGGGCCGTAGAGCGCATCGGTCGAGATCTCCTCACCCTCGTGGGCGGGGAGGCAGTGCATCGCGATCGCGCCCGGTGCAGCCATCGCGAGCAGCTCGCCGTCGAGCGAGAACCGGTCGAGGTCACGGAGCCGCTGGTCGCGCTCGGAGTCCTGGCCCATGCTCACCCACACGTCGGTGTAGAGCACCTCGGCGCCCTCGGAGGCCTCGGTCGGGTGCGCGGAGAGGGTGATGCTGCCGCCCTGCTGTTCGGCGTCGGCCCTCGCAGCCTCGACGACGTGCGGGGGAGGGCCGTAACCCTCGGGGCACGCGGCGGTGAAGTTCATCCCGAACCTGCCGGCCATGCGCATCAGGGAGGCGCAGACGTTGTTGCCGTCGCCGAGGTAGGTGAGCCGCACCCCGTCGAGCCGTCCGAAGCGCTCGCGGATCGTCATCGCGTCGGCGAGCGCCTGGAGGGGGTGGGACTCGTCCGTGAGCCCGTTGATCACCGGAATCGTCGCATGCGCGGCGAACTCGTCGACCTCGGCCTGCGCCGACGTCCGGATCATGATCGCGCTGAGGAACCTCGAGAGCACGAGCGCGGTGTCACGCGTGCTCTCGCCGCGCGAGAGCTGGAGATCGGAAGCGGCGACGTAGAGCCCGAGGCCTCCGAGCTCCGCGATCCCCACCTCCGAGCTGATGCGCGTCCGGGTCGACGGCTTCTTGAAGATGAGGCCCACGGTCCGCCCGGGCAGCACCCGCAGCTCCTTGCGTCGGCTTCGCTCGATCTTGAGCTCGTCGGCGAGATCGAGCGCGAGCTCCAGCTCGTCCCGCGACCAGTCGCCGATGCGCGTGAAGTGGCGTCCTTTCAGCGATTCGGGGATGCCTGCCATCACCGGAGCCTACTGGTATTCAAGGCTTGACAGTAATGCACTAAGATTTCTATACTCTCACTAGCTTAGAAACGTTCGTCGTAGGAGGTTTGGCATGGCAACACTTGTTCGGTGGGAGCCGCTCCGCGAGCTCGCCGGGTTCCAGAACGAGATGAGTCGGCTCATGAACGGGTTGTTCGACGGGCCCGTCAGTGCGAAGCAGAGCTGGGTTCCCGCCCTCGACGTCTGGGAAACCGACACGGAGCTCGTCTATGCGTTCGACCTACCCGGCATCGACGAGAAGGACGTCTCGATCGAGGCACAGGACGAGACGCTCACGGTGACCGCCCGGCGGGAGAAGACCGTGGAGGAGTCCGGCGACAAGTTCGTCCGGTTCGAGCGTCGCTACGGCACTTTCACGCGGGCCGTCGCGCTCCCGAGCGGAGTGGACGACGCGAAGATCGCTGCGTCGTACTCCGACGGCGTTCTGGAGATCCGGGTTCCGAAGCCGGTCGAGGCTAAGCCTCGAAAGATCGCGATCGGCGGCACGCTGCCCGACATCGAGAGCACCTCGAGCGCCGAGTAGCGCCCTCCCGGGGCGGGCCGTCGCCTACGGGACGGCCCGCCCCGTTCCTCTACACTCGCGGACATGTCGTCCTTTCCCACCGCCCTCAACGAGCAGGTCGCGTACGAGTTCGGCGCGTCGCAGCAGTACATCGCGATCGCTGTTCACTACGACGCGCAGACGCTGCCCCAGCTCGCCGCCCACTTCTATCGCCAGGCGCTCGAGGAGCGCAACCACGCGATGATGATGGTGCAGTACCTGCTCGACGCCGACGAGGACGTCGTGATCCCCGCGGTCGCCGCGCCGCAGATCTCGTTCCCCGACCTCGTCGCACCCGTCCAGCTCGCGCTCGACCAGGAGAAGCGGGTCACCGCCCAGATCCAGCAGCTCGCGCTGACCGCCCGTGACGAGGGCGATCTCGTCGCGGAGCAGTTCATGCACTGGTTCCTCCAGGAGCAGCGCGAGGAGGTCTCCTCGATGTCCGCGCTCCTCACCGTCGTCGAGCGGTCGAAGGACAACGTGATGCTGGTCGAGGACTACCTCGCCCGCGAGTCGGGTGGAGAGAACCCCCTCGAGCAGGGTGCGCCGCCCGCGGCCGGCGGCGAGCTCTAGCCGCACCCCGTGCGCACCTTCACCGTCCGGACGGAGCGGCAGAGCCAGCTCGTCGACATCACGGCGCGTGTTGCCGAGACGGTCCAGGGCGAGAGCGGCTCGGCCATCCTCGTCTACGTCCCGCACACGACCGCCGGCGTCACGATCAACGAGCACGCCGACCCGATGGTCGCCCGCGACTTCGAGATGGCGCTCGAGCGGATCGCGCCCGAGGACTGGGGCTGGCAGCACATCGAGGAGGGTGAGGAGAACGCACCCACTCACATCCGCGCGTCGCTGATGGGGCCATCGGTCCTCGTGCCGCTCGCCGACGACGGCAAGCTCGCGCTCGGCACCTGGCAAGGCATCTTCTTCTGTGAGTTCGACGGGCCGCGCGAGCGCTCGGTTCACGTCAGCGTCCTCGCCTAGGCATGGCAGCGCCCGTCCGCAAGGGAGAAGAGGTCGAGGTCCGCATCGACTCGCTCGCCTACGGCGGCAACGGCGTCGGGCGGCTCGACGGCTTCGTCGTCTTCGTGCGAGGAGGCCTGCCGGGTGACCTCGTGCGTGCGCGCGCGACGAAGGTGAAGCGCGGCTTTGCGGAGGCGACCCGGACGGCCCTGCTCGAGCCCGGCCCCGACCGCGTCGAGCCGGAGTGCCCGCACTTCGGCACCTGCGGCGGCTGTCGCTTCCAGGACTACGCCTACGAGCGGCAGGTCGAGTCGAAGCACCGTCAGGTCCTCGATGCGCTCACCAGGATCGGCGGGTACGTCGAGCCTCCGCTCGAGCCGATCGTGCCCGCGCGGTCGCAGTACGCCTACCGGAACAAGCTCGAGTACTCCTTCGCCCACGGGGACGAGGGCGCGAAGCTCGGCTTTCATCGGGCAGGGCGCTGGGACGAGATCGTCGACCTCGACGTCTGCCGGCTGACGACCGATCTCGGCAACGGCATCCGTGACGCGGTGAAGGCGTGGGCGCGGGCGGAGCAGCTCGAGCCCTACGATCAGGAGACCCAGAGCGGATACCTCCGCCATCTCGTCGTCCGCGAGGGCCGCAACACGAATCAGGCGCTCGTGCTCCTGGTCACAGGCCCTGGCGAGCGCTTCGACGTCGACTTCTTCGTCGAGACTGTCACGAGGTTTCCCGAGGTTCGCTCGGTGCACTGGGCGATCAACGACTCGGTCGCGGAGGTCACGAACCTCCCCTCGCGCCTGCTCTGGGGGGAGGAGTGGATCGAGGAGGAGCTCCTCGGGCTTCGGTTCCGGGTCCGGCCGAATGCATTCCTGCAAACGAACACGGAGATGGCGGCGATCCTGTACGAGCTCGCGCTCGACGCGGCCGGACTGACGGGTGCGGAGAACGTCTACGACCTCTACTGCGGGACCGGCACGATCGGCCTGAGCCTCGCCGCCCGCGCAAAGCACGTCTGGGGCGTCGAGATCTCGGAGGAGGCGGTCGCCTGCGCGATCGAGAACGCCGAGTCGAACGGCATCGCGAACGCGTCCTTCTTTGCGGGCAATGTCGGTCAGTCGCTCGAGGAGCTGCGCGAGCGCTCGGGCCCGCCGGACGTCGTCGTCGTCGACCCGCCGCGCGCGGGGCTCGCGGGCAAGGCGCTGCGGCGCACGGGTGCCCTCGAGGCGCCGAGGATCGTCTACGTCTCGTGTAACCCGACGACGCTCGCCTCCGACCTCGCGGTCCTTCGCGACGAGTACGGCTACGAGCTTCGCCGCTGCACGCCGGTCGACATGTTCCCGCACACGCCGCACATCGAGTCGGTGAACCTGCTCGAGCGTGTATCACCCGCGTCGTAACCGCGCTCTTCCGATTGAGCATCTACCATCCGTCCGATCGATCGGGAGCCGCCCGGCTGTGGGCGGACGTCCACCACAGGAGGGGAAATCCGTGAAGTTCCGAAGACTCGTCGTGCTCGGGCTCGGCTTGCTCGTTCTCGTATTCGTCGCGGCCGGCTGTGGCGGCGACGACAAGAGCAGCGAGGCCGCAGGCTCCAGCGACACCGTCGCTGCCGAGACCATGAGCGACGACACAACCGCGAGCGACGACACCACCGCCAGCGACACGACGGCATCGGAGGACACCTCCGATGACACCGACACGGACGTTGATCTCGGCAACCTTTCGGGCGACTGCCTCCAGTTCGCCGGGATCGGCGCGAAGATCGCCCAGGCAATGGGTGGCGCGTCGGGTCAGAACGCGGACCTCAGCAAGACGGCCGAGCTCTTCGATCAGCTCGTCGCGCAGGCCCCGGACGAGATCAAGGCCGACCTTCAGACCATCTCGGAGGGCGTCTCGAAGCTTGCCGAGGCAATGAAGGGCGTCGACCTCAGCTCCGGTCAGGCACCGAGCGCAGACGACCTCCAGAAGCTGCAGGAGGTCATGGGCTCCATCGACAGCACCAAGCTGCAGCAGGCGTCGAAGAACGTCGAGGCCTGGGCCAAGACGCACTGCACGAAGTAGGAACGCCGACGTCGTCCGAGGGGCGCCGCGGTCAGTCCGCGGCGCCCCGGGCGGCTCGCCATCCCTGCGCCTGCTTGAGCAGCAGGTCGACGTTCGCGCCGAGGAACCCGAGGCAGATGCCCGGCAGCGCCGGCAGTCCGCCGAGGTCGAACCGGTACGTGGCGACGATCGTCGCGCCGAGCCCCACCACCATCCCGAGCCACGTCCAGCGTTGACGAAGGCCGAACACGACGGCCGCGCCGAGGAACAGCGCGAAGAAGAAGACGTCGGGCGGCCCGAGGTTCGCCGACCCGTCATGGCCGGGAAGCGCGAACGAGATCGAGATGTGGTCGAACAGCGTCGGCTTCTCCTCGATCACGACCTTCGTCGGCCCGCGATACACCGAGAAGGTGTCGACGACGGGGATGATCGCCGCTACCAGCACGACCCACGACAGCGCGTCGAACCAGCGCAGGAACCAGAGGCCGGCGAACGTCAGCGCAAGGATCTTCGCGACGTTGAAGAGCCCGGCGATGTGGACGACGTGCGTATCGACGAAGTAGAGAGCCACCGCCGCGACCCCGAGCGCGACCGCGATCGGGAGCGCCTCCGTGCGGGCTGCGAACCAGCGGAACGCGTAGGCGGGGAGGAGGCTCGCCGGGATCAGGACACAGGCGACGAGCGCGACGTCCCAGCCGTCCGGCAGGCCGGGGAGACGAGGGCCGAACGACTCCCAGAGCGCGAGCGCCAGCAAGAGAAGCGCAACGGCCGCCACGCGGCCGCGCGTTGCGAAGCCCGCTTCGCCGCCCATCAGTACGGTGGGAGCTCGGCCCACCAGGGCCCGACCGCACGGAACGCGTTCCAGAACCGGTTCTTCGCGTCCTGCTCGTCGAGCGACGCGTCGACGTCGGGCGTGACGAGCGCGGCGATCGTGGGCGTGAACCGCTGGACCTCGCCCTCGAGCTCCGCGTCGACCGCCACCGAGAGCGGGAACTCGAGCTCGTTCAGAAAGCCCACGGTGGGCTCGCCCATCGCGACGACGAGCTTTGGCTGGACGATGTGGAGCTCCCGGGTCAGCCAGCCCCGCGCGTCCGACGGGTCCTCGGTGCCGAACTTGAGGCAGTTCGTCCCGTAGATCGCGAGCGGGTCGACCGACAGCCGTTGAAGCGACTTCAGCACCGCCTGGCCGCTGCGACCGAAGAACGCGACTCCTTCCGCGATCTCCGCCTGCTGCGGCGTGTGCTTGAGCAGGAAGATGTCCCCGAGCGGGTGGCCCGAGCCGAGGACCGGGACGTGGAGCGAGTCTCCGAGGGAGAGGAGCTCGTGGCCGAGCTCGTTGATCTCGGCGATCGCCCTCTTCTCGTAGCGCTCGTAGATTTCGTCGGTCGGAACGGCAGACACGGGAGCCGTGACACCTTCTCCTTTAGCGGACCTTCTCCTTGACCTGGGCGACCCACTTGAGCGATTGCAGGAGCGCGAGCGACTTCGGGCGGCGTACGACCTCGGCCGTGCGGAGCGCGAGGAGGAACTCCTCGGGCCCGTCGAACCGCCGGAGCCGGAGCGCGCCGGTGCCGACGCCCTGGAGGACATGGGCGTCCGAGCCGGCGCCGGCGAGCAGCCCGTACTTGCGCGCGAACCGAAGCGCCTCGTCGTTGTACGCGTCGAACAGGAGCCTCGCGTTGTAGACCTCGAGCACGTCGATCTCCGGGAGGTGCCGGTGGAGGGTGGCGGGCGACGGGATGGCGTGCATCCGGTCGAACGGGTGCGGGACGTACACGAGCCCGTCCTGCTCCCGAATCGCGGCGACCGTCTCGGCGAACGTGAGGCCCCGAGGGATCTCCTCGGAGAGAAAGAGGCCGATCACCTCGCCCTGGTTGTCGGTCTTGATCTCCTCGCCCGGGATGACGATGAGGTCGCGGTTGCGAGCGAGCTTCGCCCCCTCGAGCGCGCCGCCGAAGACGTTGTGGTCGGTGATCGCGATCGCGCCGAGGCCCTCCTCCTCGGCGTGGTCGATCAACGCGGCGACGTCGGTCGAGCAGTCGCCTGACCATGACGTGTGCATGTGGAGGTCGGCGAGGATCCAGTCGCGGTCGGCGAGCGGCTCGGTCTCGCGCTTGGCGCGCGGCCGACGTCGTGCCGCAGCGCTCAGGTATAGGCCCTCGAGCTGCTCGGCGACGTCCTGGAAGGTGGCACAGTCGATCGTCTTCCGCGCCCTCGCCGCCTCCGTGGCCCGAGCGGCCTCGTTCTCCGCGAGCCGCAGGATCGCGGCGCCTGCGAGCTCCGGCTGATCCGAGAGCCCGGGTGGGGTCACGAGCGCGCAGCCAGCGGCCACGGCCTCGAGCGGAAGCCTGGCAGAGCCCTCCTGGGCGGGGACGACGATCGCCGCCTCGGCGAGCAGAGGAGCGCGGGCGGCTGAGGTCTCGGCCGTGCGGATGTGAACGCGGGAGCGAAGGGCGCTCGGGATCGGCGGTCGGGCGGCGAGCTTGCTCGTCCGAACGACGATCGCCTCCCAGTCGGGGAGCTCGCGGAGGCTCCGGATCGCGGCGCGCACCGCGGGGAGCGACGGGGCGGAGGTCTCGACGAGAATCAGCTTGCGCTTGGCGAGATAGTCGGGCTCGCCAACTCCGAGAGGCACGGTCGTGTACTCGCCCGGGAACCGCTTGGCGACCGCCTCGGCGATCGCGTTCGTTGGCGCGATCAGGGTGTCGATCCGGGCGAGCAGGCGATCGCGGAGGTTCTTGCGTGGGGGGAAGGAGAGGCGCTCTGCGTCGAGGAACGAGGCGGCGGTCGTCGTGTGGGCCTCGACCAGCGCGACGTAGGACAGTCCCGGCACGCCAGGGTCGATCCCGTGGACGACGTCGAACTGTCCGATCTGGAGGGCGGAGGCGACGTTCGCGCGAACACCGACCGGGACGGGCAGAGAGCTCCGCGGGGAGACCGGCAGTGCCGGCGCGATCGTGACGACGCCGCTCAGCGTTCCCTGTTGGAGAGCACGCCGGCCCGCCTGCAGGTCACGCGCCCGCGCCGACGGGGCGAGGATGACGACGTCGTGACCGCGAGCCCTCAGAGCCTGGCTCACGCCCTTGATGTGCTCGTTCGCGTCGTGCGCCTGCGACCAGGAATAGGGCGTGACGAGGCAGATTCGCTGCGGCACTACGGCGAGTCTATCGCCGTCGCTAGAGTCGCCCCATGACCGAGGTGAGGATCGACGTGCGCGAGCACGGGCCGCTCAAGGTCACCGGCCCAATCACCGTCGTCGACTCCGAAGGGCGCGAGTTCGAGCTACCGCCGGGCAACGCGGTCGTGCTCTGCCGGTGCGGTCACTCGTCCAACAAGCCGTTCTGCGACGCGACTCACCGCACGATCGGCTGGGCGCCGGACGACAGCGCGCCGCGCGTCGGCGACGCTTGACGCTCAGGGAACGCGGCGCCGAAGGACGAGCTGCTCGCCGGGCTCGAGCGAGATGCTCACCGTGCCCGGCCCGGCTCCACGGCGAGCGATGACCTCGACGCCGTCGAGCGTGGCGACGATCCGCTCGTTCTCGCCGAGGGGCGCCGTGCTCCGGCGGAGCCGTTCGACGATCGGGACGAGAGCCGCGCAGAGCAGGCCGACGATCCAGAGCACGGTCGCGGCTTGCCAGCCGTCGCCGTTGTCGCGGTAGACCAGGACGACGGTGACGGCAGCGCCGAGGGCCGTCGTCACCCCGGCGGCTTGCGACAGCCGGAGGGTCGCAGGTGTCTGCGACTGGAGCGTTGCGACGGTGGCGACGAGGAGCGCCGCCAGCGCGACGATGGCTGTCCAGCCTGCGCGGACGAGCACGTCGTCGTCATCGTCTTCGAACGCCCAGATCGCTGCGACGACGACAGCGAGCTCGATTGCGCTGCAAGCGACGGTCGCCCGGCCGAGCATGGAGCGGCGCCGCTCGAGCAACGTCAGCCCCGCCGCCGCGGCAGCACCCGCAAACACTAGGTGGTCAGCGTCAGCAGGATCCTGCCGTCGGTGTCGTCGAAGCTTCCACCGACGATCGCCGCGATGGCGACGAGGGCAGCGACGACGAGCGCCGCCGCTGCCCCCAGCCAGAAGATGCGCGTTACGCGCATGCGGCTACGCCTTCGTCGCTGCCTTGGCCTTCTTCGCGGAGGCCTTCGCGTTCTTGGTGATGTAGCGCTCGACCAGCTCACGCGACTCGTCGTCGCGGATCTGGACGGGCGGCGACTTCATCAGGTAGCTCGACGGCGCCTCGAGCGCACCCGAGATCCCGTTGTCGAGCGCGAGCTTCGCGAGCCGGACGGCGTCGATCACGATGCCAGCCGAGTTCGGCGAGTCCCACACCTCCAGCTTGAGCTCGCAGTTGAGCGGCACGTCGCCGAACGACGAGCCCTCCATGCGGATGTACGCCCACTTGCGGTCGGTGAGCCACGGCACGAAGTCCGACGGGCCGACGTGGACGTTGTCGGCGCCGATCTCGTAGTCGAGCATCGACGTGACGGCATTCGTCTTGGAGATCTTCTTCGACTCGAGGCGCTCGCGCTCGAGCATGTTCCGGAAGTCCGAGTTGCCGCCGACGTTCAGCTGCATCGTGCGGTCGAGGTGGACGCCGCGGTCGCCGAAGAGGGTGGTCAGGACGCGATGGGTGATCGTCGCGCCGACCTGCGACTTGATGTCGTCGCCGATGATCGGGACGCCTGCCTTCTCGAAGCGCTTCTGCCAGTAGGGCTCGCGTGCGATGAACACGGGCATGCAGTTGACCATCGCGACGCCTGCCTCGAGGATCCGCTCGGTGTACCACTTCGTCGCGGCCTCGGAGCCGACGGGGAGGTAGTTGACGACGACGTCGGTGCCGGTCTCCTTGAGGATCCCGACGATGTCGTCGGTCTCGCCCGGGGCCTTCTCGACGACCTCCGAGAGATACTTGCCGATCCCGTCGTGGGTCATCCCACGGGACACCTTGACGCCGGTCTTCTTCACGGTCGCGAACTTGATCGTGTCGTTCGGATGCGCCCAGATCGCGTCGGCGAGATCCTCGCCGACCTTGCCCTTGACGACGTCGAACGCCGCGGTGAACTCGATGTCGGAGATGTGGTACCCGCCGAGGCTCACGTGCATCAGGCCCGGGACCTCCTGGTCCTCGGAGGCGTCCTTGTAGTACTCGACCCCCTGCAGGAGCGAGTTCGCGCAGTTGCCGACGCCGATGATCGCGACGCGGACCTTGTCCTTCTGGCGCGTCGACGCGCCGTTCTTCGAGCCGTTGGTCTCGGCCATGGGTGTTCCCTTTCTTCGGTTCGATGCGAATGGGACGTCGAGCCCATCCGCAAGCGAGCGGAGAACGACGTCGTTGACGGTGCGGCCGCTGCGGGCCGACTCGGCCTCGAGCTTTGCCTTCAGCTCCTCCGGCATGCGGAGGAGGATGACCGGGCTCGAGCCGGGAAGGGTGCTTCGGCGACCGGTAGGGGTGTACGAGACGCCGAGCTCGCCGGCGATGAGGCCGACCGCGACGTCGTTGAGGCTGCGACCCTGTCGCGCGGTCTCCCGCACGAGCGCCGCTTTCAGTGAGGAGGGCGCGCGTACGAGAACGCCTTTCCTCTGAGAAGTGCTAGCAGTCAATGTGCTAGCACTATAACCCACGCGGAGGGCGATTGCTAGCGCACGCCTCCGTGCGGGCGGGGGTTCGGCGAGCCGGAAGGCGTGGGCGGACAGGCAGTCGGCTACGGCCGGTCGGCCAGCCGGGCGCCGCTGCGATAGGCGGCGAGGGCGCCCGCGGTGTCGCCCGTGTCCTCGAGGAACGCCCCATACCGGGCGTAGGCCTCGGCGAGGAAGCGCGTCTTGCGCGAGGCGAGCAGCTCGATCGCGCGCTCGAACAGCTCGCGGGCTCGCTCGCGCTCGCCCCGCCGCTGGAACGCCGTTGCGATCTCGGTGTACGTTCGCCCGACGTCGACGGGGTGAAGCGCGGTGAGCTGCGTCGCGTGCTCCGCGACGGACGCGGCCTCGTCGGTGCGGCCGAGCTGGGCGAAGGCGCGGGCGCGCTCGAGCTCGAAGGTGGCGAGGTCGGCATCCGATGCTTCCTCGCCGAGGAGCTCCTTGCCCTTGCCGGCCAGCTCCAGCGCGGTGTCGGGGTTCCCCGCCTCGAGCTCGACGAAGGCGAGCAGGTGGTGGGCTCGTGCGTACTGGAGACGGTTCTCGCTCGCGTCGAGGAGGACGAGTGCGGCAGCGGCCTCGCGACGCGCATCTTCGCTCTGGCCGCGCAGCGAGTGCACGCGCGCGAGCGACCAACGCACGCGCGCCATCGCCTGGTCGTCAGTTCGGTCGTAGGCCTGGAGGACGAGGGAGAGCACGTGAGTCGCCTGTCCGATGTCCACGTCGTCGATGAGCTCGTCGGCGAGCAGGACGCCGAAGCGGACTGTCGACATCGCGTCGCCGTCGGCGACGGCCTGGTCGAACCGCGCCCGGAACACGGCGATCGCATCGGCGTCACGGCCGAGCGCGGCATATGCGCGTCCGAGGGCCTCCAACCCCGCGTCGTCCAGGGGCGCAAGCGTGGTGGCGCGCTCGAGGTGCTCGACCGCAGACGCAGAGCTTCCGCGACGCGACGCGACCTGTCCGAGCCCGGCCTCCGCGACGGCGCGGACCCGAGGCGGATGGCTCTCGCCCGTGAGAGATCGAAAGCGCCGTTCGGCCTCGTCGACGTTCCCGAAGCGCAGGTCGAGCTCCGCGTACACCAGCTCTTGCTCGGGCGCGAACTCGTCGACGCCCTTTGCAAGCCACGACTCGCGCACGTCGAGCTGGTTCGCGAGATGCCGGATCACCTGGAGGGAGGGCACGCGTTCGCCGCTCTCGATCCGGGAGATGTAGCCCGTGGTGCACCCGGGGAACGTCAGGTCTGTCTGGGTCAGGCCTGCAGCGCGTCGTGTCTCGCGCAGCCGGGCACCAACAGACCTGGGATCGTCGATGTGATCCTTCGCTTGACGTGGCATGGGTTTCGGACGTTGACTCGCGTCGGCAGGCGACCCGATGGGTCGAGCCTAGTCGAACGAAGTGTTAATTCCCGGTAGCGAGAAGCGGAGTCAGGCCGGGGTCTCGGCGAGCTCTCGAAGCTGGCGCCGGACGAACAGCATTCGCTGTACCACGGTCACCCAGGCCATTGCGGCAAGCAGGTAGATCGGCCACTGGAGCAGACCCCATGGCGCGAGCCCGAGCCCGATCGAGACGATCACCACGCGCTCGAGCCGCGACCCGAAACCGACGTCGCCCCGGAGGCCGAGCATCTCGGCCTTGGCGCGCGTGTAGCTGACGAGGAGCGAGCCGATCACCGCGAGGAACGTCATCACCAGCGCCACCTCGTTGCTGTCGCGCATGAACACGAGCCCGATCGCCGTCAGCATCGCGGCCTCGCCGAGGCGGTCGAAGGTCGAGTCGAGGAACGCACCGAAGACCGTGCCCTTGCCTGCGGCTCGGGCTAGCGCGCCGTCGAGGATGTCGGCGATCGAGCCGATGATGAACAGGAGTCCTCCAAGCCAGAAGAAGAGGTACTCGTTCCTGTCCTCGAAGCCCACGAGCACTGCGCCTGCTACGCAGAGCGCCAGCCCGGCGATCGAGAGCATGTCGGGCGTCAGCTTGGTGCGGGCAACGCCCTGCATCGATCGCCGCAGGATCTCCCGCGCCGCTGCCGTGTACTCCTGCTTGACCCGGTCGAACTGGTTGACCCGAGGCTCGTCGCGCTTCTCGGCCGGCTCGGTCACCGTCCGACCGCGCGCGCGAGTGTCGACGTGAATCGCCCTCGGAAGAGGACGAAGCCCGTGCCCAGCGCCACGATGAACCCGACCGCGCAGTCCAGCCAGAAGTGGTTCCCCGTGCCCATCACGGCGAACGAGACCCAGGCCGGCCAGGCGAGCCACAGGATCCGCGCGGGCCAGGTCTTCGCGAGCCCGGCCATCACGATCCCGACGATGAGCGCGTCGGTGGCGTGGAGGCTCGGCATCGCGGCGTAGGGGTTCGCGAGCGCGGCGACAGACGACTGGTCGACGCTCGAGTGCTCAGCGAGCGTGTCGATGAAGCTCCACTCCGGGAACAGGCGAGGCGGCGCCGTCGGCATCGCGACGTACCCGATCAAGCCGACGAGGTTCGCGGCGATCAGCCAGTTCCGGAACATCGCGAACGACTCGTGGTGGCGGAAGTAGACCCAGAGCAGCGTGAGGCCCACGACCGCGAACTGCGAGAGCCAGTACGTGAGCGTCGTCGCGCTGATCAGGAAGTTCGAGCCCTCGACGAGCCGTTGCACCGCGGGCTCGAACAGCAGGCCGAACTTGTTCTCGAACTCGATGACGAGCGTCCCGTTCCAGAACGCCTCGCCGACGCCGCGGTCCGCGGCGCCACGCGCAGCCTGATAGGCGGCGTAGAACCCGAACCAGATCGCGAACTGCAGCGCGAGGTGTGGCCACCCGCGCGGAAGCACGCGACCGTCCCGTTGGTGTGCGTACCCGGCCACGACGGGGCAGATTCTAGTAATTCGGACCGGTCGCGTGATCCGTCACGCGGCAATCGGCACGAGCGGCTACCGCTCGAACGCCCCGAGATCGGGTCGCTGACCCTGTGGCCGGGGCTGTCCGTTGCGGTCGATTCGCGCCGTATAGCGCGCGAGCGCCTGTCCCACGGCGGGGCTGCGCCGCTGGAGGCGATAGTCGCCTGAGTCGGCATCGATGAACCTGGGCATCGCGTGGAAGTTCCCCTGCTGCGTGATCCCCTCGCGTGAGACGTCGTCCTCGCTGTTGCCCCAGATGAGGTTGTTCGTCGCGATGTTCCCGCTGCCGACGTCTCCGCCCCAGAACGTCCGGATCCCCTCGCCCTCGTTGAACGCGACGATGTTGTTCGCGATCACGACCTCGTCGGAGGTCAGCCTCTCGCCGCCGATGAGAATCCCGAACCCTCCGTTGCGAACGATCGTGTTCTGGTTCACGAGCACGCTGTCGAACCCGGGATAGATGAGGATCCCACCGCCCGCGTTCTTCTCGACGAGCGTGCTCTCGATCCGGCCCGTCTCGCCCCGACCGAAGACGACGCCGTAGTCGACGTTCGGGTGCGTGCCGTTGGCGTGGGACCAGCAGCTGATCACGGTGATGTCGCGCGCGCCGTTGCCCACGACGAGACCGGAGTGGACCGAGTTGAAGATCTCGACGCGCTCGAGCGTGACCGACTTCGCACCGCGCACGTACACGAGGGGTGTCGGTTCGGTCAGACGCCTGCCGTTGACGTGGAGCCCGACGATGCGCAGGTTGTTCGCCACGATCCGGAGCGTGCCGTGCACCACGACGTTGCCGCCCGCGTACGGCCGGAGGACGATGCGGTCGGTGGGCGTGCCGCTCCGTCGTGCGACGAGGTTCTCGTCGTACGTCCCGGCGCGGACGAGGATTGTCTGTCCGGGCTTCGCCGTGTCGAGGGCCTTCTGGATCGTCTTCCAGGGGGCGGTGCACGAGCCCGTGTTCTGGTCGGAGCCGGTCGTCGAGACGCAGAAGAGGCGGGACTCCGAGTCTGCACCGCTGCCCCCGCCCTTGCAGCCCGTCGTCGCGAGAAGAGCCGACGCCACGACGAGAATCGCGGCCGCCGTCATCGACCTCCCCATGGTCGTGATCGTACCCCGTAGGCTCTGGAAATGACTGCCGGCACGCCTGCAGCGAACGGGCTCCCCGGGATCCGGCCACTCGCCGGGCTTGAGGCTCCCGAGGCGCCCCTTCCGGTGTGCGCGCTCACCGTCGACGTCGAGGACTGGTACCAGTCGTGCATCGACTTCGACGCTGCGATCTCCGACCGTGTCGTGCGGAACATGTCGCTGCTGATGGACGCGCTCGAGGACAGCGGTGCCAAGGCGACGTTCTTCGTCCAGGGCCTCGTCGCGGAGGCGTACCCCAAGCTCGTTCGCGAACTCGTCGAGTCGGGTCACGAGGTTCAATCCCACGCCCATACGCACCGGCCGCTCGACCGGATGAGCCCGAGCGAGCTTCGCGACGAGCTCGCTCGAGGGCTGGCCGCGGTCGAGGACGCCGCAGGCGTCCCGGTCACGGCGTTTCGTGCGCCCGACTTCACCATCGGCGAGGCCAACCTCACCGCGCTCGACACGCTCGCCGAGCTGGGCTTCCGCGTCGACTCGTCGATCTTCCCGATCCGCATGCGCCGCTACGGCATCGCGGACTGGGAGCTCGCCCCTCACGAGCTCGAGCTGGCGAGTGGGGCGGTCATGCTGGAGGCGCCGGTCGCGATCGCGCGGCTCGGGAAGGTGAAGCTCCCGGTCTCGGGCGGCGGGTACGTGCGGGTCGCACCGGGCTCGGTGCTTCGCCGCCTCGTTCGTGGCGTCGCCGAGGACGGTCGGCCGCCCGTCGTCTACTGCCACCCGTACGAGTTCAACCCGACCGAGCTCGCGGAGTACAAGGGGCTCGTGCCGGAGCGGTTCCGACGCGCCCAGGGGCTCGGGCGGTCGCGGTTCGTCCCTCGGCTCAAGAGCCTCCTCGCGACGATGCGGTTCGGCCGCCTCGACGACGTCCTGATCGCGTGGGGCGCAGGCCCGCTAGTCGCGCGCCAGGGCCTCGACGAGGGGGCCGCCGAGACGCGACCGTCGTAGCGCGCCGAACCACGGTGAGAGCTTCACGCGCTCGCGCCAGCGGTCGCTCGGGTAGACGCCGGTGCGTGGTCGCAGGAGCGGCTCGTCCCGCTTGTGCGACGACGTGAGCGTGAGGCCGCTGAGGTACCCGGCCTTGCGGGCCGCCTCTGCGACGCGGTCGTCGGCGAGGCCGTACGGATACGCGATCGTGTCGCACCGTCCGAGATGCTCGACGATTTCCGCGCGCGAGCCGGTGAGCTCCCGTGCGAGCGTCTCGTCGTCGGTCTCGGGGAGCTTCGGGTGCGTGATCGTATGGGAGCCGATCTCCCACCCGGCCTCGTGGAGATCCTCGAGCTGTGTCCACGACAGAGGCTCGAGCTCGTGGGCGTGCGGCCCGTCGGCCCAGTGGTCGATCCCGGGCCACGAGAGCAGCGCACCCGAGTCGGCGAACGAGGTCACGACGAACACCGTCGCCGGGTAGCCCAGCTCGTCGAGCAGCGGCTTTGCGCGCAGGGTGGAGGTGTACGCATCGTCGAATGTGACGACGACCGTGCGCCTCGGGAGTGTTCCAGCGGCGGCCCGCCGTTCGGCCTCGGCGACCGTGAGGCCCTCATATCCCCGTCCGTGGAGCCGCCGCAGCTGCCGCGACATCATCGCCTCGGGCATGGCGAGCGAGCAGTCCCAGCTCGAGCTGACGGCGTGGTAACAAAGTACGAGGGGGGGCATAGCAAGAAGAGCAGACATCAATAGACTGAGGTTGGCACGTCCTATTTCAGTCTAGGCGCGAATTCGCCGAAGTCACGCACGGCAGAACGGATCACACACATGCTCGAGCAGTCCTCACCACCGCTTCTCCACTACACGTCTGTCGTGCGCCGTGGCGCGTGGCTGATCGTCGCTGTCGTCGCGATCGCCGTCGGCACCGCCGCTTTCGTCTCCAATTTCCTGCAGCAGCCCGTCTACCGCGCGTCGTCGAAGATCGTCGTCGGCCAGGGCGGGGGCGTGTTCCAGCCGCAGTACGGCACGCAGGTGCAGCCGTTCACGCTGACCATGACGAACCTGCTCGAGAGCGACATCGTCGCCAGCACCGTGATCGACAACCTGCAGCTCAAGACGACCCCGCGCGAGCTCCTCAGTGACCTCTCGGTCACATCGCGCACGGAGAGCTCGGTTCTCGAGCTCTCGTACGACTCGCCGAGCAAGGAGCAGGCGGTCGTGGTGCTGAGCGAGATCGGCTCGGTCTTCGCAAGCCTCGTCGATCAGCGGCTCGGCAGCGGCGCAGAGGGCACCCGCGCGGGGCAGGACCCCCTCGTGCCGATCACGGCCAGCGTCTTCGATCCAGCCCATCTCCAGCCGGGCGCCGTCTCACCGCGCCCGAAGCGCACGGTGCTGATCGCGGGCATCCTCGGCCTCGTGATCGGGCTCGTGCTCGTCTTCGCCCGTGATGCGCTCGACGAGCGGATTCGCGGACGCCGCGACGCCGAGGATGCGTTCGGCGCGCCCGTCGTCGGCGAGCTGCCGAAGGAGCGTGGACGAGGCGTGCTCACGGCGCGGGACAAGCCCGGCCCACGAGACCCCGCGGTCATCGAGGCTCTCTACCGGTTGCGCGCGAACCTCCAGTTCTCGCAGGGCGGCATCAGCGGCCCCGTGCTCGTCGTCACCAGCGCGGTCATGGACGACAGCCACAGCATCGTCTCCGCGAACGTCGCCGTCACGCTTGCGATGGCCGGCGCCGACGTGATCTGCGTCGAGGCCGACATGCGGCGTCCCCACCTCGAGCAGGCGCTCGGCGTGACGGTCGGGCCGCTCGGGCTCGTCGACGTCCTCGAGCGCCGGGTCGATCTCGACACCGTGCTCGAGACGGTTCCGCTCGGCGCCCCGCTGCCGCCGCAGATCGATCCTCGGCGCCCCGTGAGGACAGAGGGCAAGCGCTCGAACGGGTCGGCCAACACCGACGACCTCGGGCACCTGCACGGGCGGCTGCGCATCCTTCCCGTCGGGAAGGTCCCGTCGAACCCCGCTGACGTCCTGACGCAGGATCGCACGATGGATCTCCTCGACATGCTCCGCGCCCGGGCTCAGTACGTCGTGATCGACACGCCGCCGCTCCTGCGGTTCGGCGATGCGTTCCCCGTGCTCAGCCACGCCGACAACGTCGTCGTCGTCGCCCGCGACGGCGAGGTGACGCGCGGCATCGCCGACTCGGTCCGCACGACGCTCGACGGGCTGGGCGTGCAGAGGGTGTCGATCGTCCTGACGCACTCTGACGTCGCGAGCCGCGGGTCCGCCTACCGGGACGTCAGGGACTTCGGCCTGGGCGCCGACGTGCCCGAGCGCGCACCGCGCGTTCGTCAGACCGTCTAGTCCGAGACGTGCACGCCGGCGGAGCCGCAACCGCGGCTCCGCCCGCGCTCCACGTCCTGACTATCCGGCGCGCTCCGCCTCGAGCGCCTCTGCGCAGGCGTGAGAGAGCGTGGACTGGAGAGGGCGTGTCGGGCCGGGACGCGAGAGCGGGCCTGCAGACCGCCACGTCGGAGACTTCGCGGGTGCGTCAGACCGTGTAGACGGACGGGCGGTACCCGCCGAGCGAGTCGCGCATCCACTCGACCGTGCGGCGGAGCCCTTCCTCGAACGAGACCTCCGGCTCCCAGCCGAGCAGCGCCTTCGCCTTCGAAGCGTCGGCCAGCAGCTGGTGGACCTCGCTCTTGCCGGGACGGACGCGCTCGTCGGCAGTCACGACCGGAAGCTCCCGCTCGACGATGCCGAGCACGAGCTCGACGACGTCGCCGACCGAGACCTCGACGCCCGTGCCGAGGTTGATCACCTCGCCCTCGACCGACGCGGGTGCCTGCGCGCACGCCATGATCCCCCGCGCGGTGTCCCGGACGAAGAGGAAGTCTCGCGTCGGTGAGATCGAGCCGAGCTCGATCACGTCGCGGGTGAGAGCCTGGGTGATGATCGTCGGGATCACGGCCCGCGCCGACTGGCGGGGCCCGAACGTGTTGAACGGCCGTGCGACGACGACAGGCAAGCCGAACGAGCGCCAGTAGCTGAGCGCCAGCTGATCGGCGCCGATCTTCGTCGCGGCGTACGGCGACTGCGCCTGCAGCGGATGGCTTTCGCTGATCGGTGTCGTCTGCGCGGTCCCGTAGACCTCGCTGCTCGAGATCTGCACGAGCCTTTCGACCCCGGCGCGCCTGCAGGCCTCGAGCACGTTGATGCCGCCGACGATGTTGGCGCCCACGAACTCGCGTGGGTGCACGTACGAGTAGGGAATCGGAATGAGCGCGCCGAGGTTCAGCACGACGTCGCACCCGTCGACCGCCCGCATGGCCGCCTCCGGGTTCTCGAGGTCGCCGAAGAAAGGCTCGACCTCGTCGAGCACGCCGGGCGCACACGCGTCGAGGCAACCGAGATCGCTGCGCGAGGTGTAGCGCACGAACGCGCGAACGCGGGCCCCTTCCTCGACGAGGCACTCGACCAGGTGGCTGCCGATGAAGCCTGCCGAGCCGGTCACGAGGACGCTCTTTCCGTTCCATGAAGTGTTTTCGGGCATCGAGTTTCACCGTAAGCAAGATTGCGTTGCGGCGCAATAGGCAACCGCCGAGCGTCCCCCGAGTCCCCCACGGCGGGGGAAGAACGCCCCTCGATCGAGGGAACGGCGCCCCTCGAACGAGGGCAGGGGGATGGCGGCTCGCGCGGTGCAGCCGAAGGGAAGCGCATGACATATCTGCCGCCACAGCACCACCTCCGTCGAGCCATGGTCCTGTTCATGGCCCTCCTGATCCTCGTGCCGATCGGCACCACCTCCGCATCCGTTCGCGGGAGTCACGGCAGGTCCGCTCCGACCGTCCCGCTCTCGCTCGCGACGCCTTCCGCCGCGAGAAGCGGTGACCTCCTGCTCGTCTCCGTCGCTGCGCGCACGCGCTCGACACGGTCGATCGAAGCACCTCGAGGCTGGAGGATGATCAGGGGCGACGCCGGCCCCGACAATGCGACACCGCTGGCGCAGGCGGTCTACTACAGGTTCGTCGAGTCGGGATCGTCAGGGTCGCAGACGTGGCGTGTGCCTTCCACCGGGGCCGTCGGCTCGATCACGGCCGTGCGTGGCGTCGACAAGACCTCGCCGATCGTCGACTCGGGCGGCCAGACCGCGATGAACACGAGGACGGTGGTCGCCCCGCCCGTGATCACCCGCGTGCCGGGCTCCGTCGTCGCCGGGCTCTTCTCATCTGCCGGTGGCCGCTCGATCGACGCTGTCGCGGGCACGCTCACGGGCTCACCCGTGACGGCCGGCTCCCTCGCGCTCAGCATGGGCGGCGCATATGTCGTCGCCCCGACCACGGGGGCGACAGCAGGGATGACGACGCAGACGAGTGCGCTCAGTGATGTGGTCGTCGGCCAGTCGGTTGCGCTGAAGCCGTCGCCGACGGCGGCCCCCGCGCCGACGCCGCCCCCGGCACCCGCACCTGCGCCGACACCTCCTCCGGCACCGGCACCTGCTCCCGCGCCTGCCCCGGCTCCCGCTCCCGCGCCGACGCCCCCGCCGGCTCCGGCGCCGGTGCCCGAGCCCACGCCGCCTCCCGCGACCACGCCGTCCTCGTCGGCCGTGTACGTGGCGACGAACGGATCGGACACCGCCGCCGGGACCGCCGCCGCACCGTGGCGGACCATCGGCAAGGGTCTCGCGTCCGCCGGCAGCGGCCAGACCGTCTACGTGCGCGCAGGGACGTACCCCGAGGGGCTGACGTTCTCGCGGACTGGGATCACGCTCGCCGCGTACCCCGGTGAGAAGCCGACCGTCACCGGCCGGCTCAAGATCACCGCGAGCAACGTCAAGGTCTCGGGGTTCAAGTTCCAGGGCGGAACGTCCGCGAACCCGAGTGATGTCGCGGTCTACGTGTCGGGCGCCGACAACGTCGAGTTCTCGAACAACGAGATCGTCGGTGCGGCGATGTCCGCGATCTACGTCGGCGATCCCGGCAACGGTTCCGACAACTTCCGGTTCCTCTCGAACTACGTCCACGACAACGGCACGCACGCCGACCTCGATCACGGCATCTACTGCGGGACCGCGCGCGGTGCCCTGATCGCGAACAACCTGTTCGAGCGGAACCTCGCCTACGGGATCCACATCTACCCCGACTGTGACAACGCCGTCATCACGCAGAACACCGTCGTGGGGAACGGTCGCTCCGGGATCATCGTGGGCGGCGAGTCGACGACCGCGGACGCGAACATCGTGGTCAACAACATCGTCGCCTTCAACGCCGACTACGGGGTCCGTGCGTACTGGGGCGGCCCGACCGGGTCGGGGAACGTGATTCGCGACAACCTGCTCTTCGGAAACCCGGACGGCGATCTCGCCTCGGGGACCTCGGCCGCTGGTCTCGCGTACTCGAACAACGTGGTGGCCGATCCCCTGTTCGTCAACCGCGCGGGCGGGGACTACCGGCTCAGCGCCGCGAGCCCGGCAGTCGGACGAGCGGTCGACGCGTACTCACAGAGCACCGACCTCACCGGCGCCTCCCGTCCGGCCGGTGCTGCCGATCTCGGCGCCTACGAGCGCTGAGCCTCGAGACGCGCACTCCCGCCCGCAGTCCGCGGGCGGGAGTGCGTACCCTTCGCGCGATGCCGCGATCACCTCAGCGCCTGCCCGAGGGCGACGTGGAGGTCGTCACACAGGACGAGGCGCTCTCGGCGATCGTCCCCGAGTGGTCGAAGCTCGCGGAAGGGCTCGGCAACGCGTTCGTCTCGCCCGACTGGTTCTTCGCCTGGCTCCGGCACTACGGCGAGACCGCCGACCCGTACGTCACCGTCCTGCGGCGGGCGGACGGCTCCGTCCACTCGCTCTTTCCGTTCGTCCGCTCCCGTGGTCGCAGGCGGCCCACGCTCGCGTTCGCGGGCGCCAACCTCGGTGACTACTTCGAGCCCGTCGCGCCCGCCGGCGAAGCCGAGCTCGCGGCCGTCGGGGCGTCCCACGCGCTCGCCGGACGGCGGGACGAGTGGGGTGCCATCGTGCTTCACAACGTCGACGCCGAGGCCTCGTGGCCCGAGGCGCTGCGGTCCGCCGGCGGAGCGAGGCTCGCGGAGGTGACCCACCCCCAGGAGGTGCTCCCCTACATCGCGCTCGACGGGCTCTCGTGGGACGGGTACCTCGCCGGGCGGAGTCGCAACTTTCGTGGCCAGGTCAACCGCAAGCTTCGGCGTCTCGCCGACGAACACGAGGTCTCGTTCCGGTTCACGGAGGATCCCGCGCGCCTCGAGGACGACATGGCTGTCTTCTTCTCCTTCCACGACCGTCGCTGGGACGACCGTGGCGGCTCGTCGGTCGCCAGCGAGCGCGCCCGCGCGTTCCACGTCGACTTCGCGGCGACGGCCCTTCGCTCGGGTGCGCTTCGCCTCTGGTTCCTCGAGGTGGACGGGAACCCGGTCGCCGCCTGGTACGGCTGGACGTACGGCGGGCGCTACTCGTACTACCTGGCGGGGTTCGACCCCGAGTGGTCACGGCAGAGCGTCGGGCTCCTGCTGCTCGCGCACACGATCAAGGCAGCAACCGAGGAGGGCGCGCGCGAGTACGACCTCCTCCGTGGGGACGAGGAGTACAAGGACAGGTTCGCGACCGGATATCGATACGCGCTGACGCGGATCGAGACACCGCCACTGCACCCGCTCCGGCTGGCGGCCCTGCTCGAGATCACGCTCCGCGCGGCTGGCCGGCGCCTGCCCGAGGGCATGCGCGACCAGGTACGCAACGCGTCGTCGGCGATCCTTGCGAAGCTCCCGGGCGCCCGGGAGCGCTAGGCCGAGCGGCGGCTTCTGAGCCCGCCGGGAATCGCGCGAAGATTCTCGCCGATGGACGCGAGCATCGGACCGCGGTCATCCATGTCGAAGCCCTCGATCCGGGCGCGGCCGAGGAGGTAGTCCGGGATGACTCCACGGGCGGTCGGCCAGAAGCTCGGCTTCGGCTTCACGTCGATCAGCGATGCCGATGAGGCCAGCAGCCGGAGGTCGCCGGCCAGCCAGCCGATGCGCATGCCGATCTCGGGGCTCTGCTCCTCGAGCTGTCCGCCGCGCGCCCACTCGAGCTGGAGCCGGGCGAAGTCGACGCCGGCGAGCCGGGCCGCGCCGAGAGTCTGGACGAGCCGGGCGTTGACCTCCATCAGCCGGGCGTTGCCCTCGTCGTCGCGCTTGAACTGGACCGACGAGCAGCCCTCGATGTTCATCGCCTCGACGAGCTTCTCCGACCAGACGCCCGTATCGCCGGGCGGCTCGACCGTGCACCTGAGCGCGGAGATGCCGAACGGGGGCCACTGGCGCTCGACGCCGAACGTGACACGCGCGATCGTCTTGCCCCCGGCCCGAAAGAACTGGTGGTGCTCGAATCGGCCTCCCTTGACCATCTCCTGGACGAGGACGGGCGTGTCGGGCGTGACGAGGTCGGCGGACACCTCCCGCGCCTCCTCGATCGACTCGACCATCCGCGGCTTCTCGAAAGCCCCCTGGCCCTCGCCGTCGCGATGCCACTGGTGCACCGGCTTCAGCACGGCCGGCAGCCCGAGCTCGAGGAGCGCCTCCTCCACATCCGCGAACGACGTCGCCGGGATCGAGCGGGGAATCGGGATTCCGAGCTCGTCGGCGAGCGTGACCGTGACCTGCTTCGACAGCGCCGCCTCGATCGCCTCGGCCGACGCGATCGCCGGGATCGCGTGCTGGCCGATCAGCTCGCGGTTCTCGTGCAGCACCGTGAGCCCCGTGTCGGTCGAGGTGAGAACCACCTCCGCGGGGTTCCGCTCGAGGAACTCGACGATCGCGTGCGCGCAAGCCTCGGAGCCGACCGAGGGGTCCGGAAGGATGACGCGGGTAGCGGCGAACCGCGTCCGCATGCCCGGCGCGTCGCGACCCCAGGAGGCGACCGCGAGCCTGTACCCTGCACGGCCTAGCGACCGGGTCGCGGCGAGGCCGGCACGTGTCTCGAGGCTCAGGATCAGCGCATCGTGTTTCTCAGAGGACATACGTTCACAGTATTGCTACGTCTGGCGAAATGTCACCGGTTGAGCTGCACATTCGTCATCGCGGCTGTCGCGCTCGTCTCGGCGGGGTGCGGCTCGAAGGCGATGGACGTCCAGCCCGCCGCACCGCCCCCGGCGACGCTTCCCATCCTCAAGAAGGGCCCGCGCGTGTTCGTCTCGGTAAAGGGCTCCGACAGCGCGCGCGGTGACCGCGCGCACCCGTTCAGGACGATCCAGCACGCCCTGAACAGGATCAGGCCGGGGCAGACGGTCTTCGTCATGGCGGGTACGTACGACGAGAGCATCGTGTTCCGACGATCGGGCACCCCGAAGGCTCCGGTGCGGCTGGCAGCCGCCGGGCAGATTCGGCCCGTGATCACAGGCCGCATCAAGGTTATGGCGAGCAACGCGATCATCTCCGGCCTGCTCTTCCAGGGTCGCACCGCACTGAACCCGAAGGACGTGGCGGTGTACATCACGGGCGGAAAGCGGGTCGAGCTCGATCGCAACGAGATCCGCGGTGCCGCGCAGTCGGGCGTGTTCGTCGGCGAGGCTGCAGCGGGTGTCCGGATCACGCGCAACTGGATCCACGACAACGGGCTGACGGATCTCGACCACGGGATCTACTTCGAGAACGGCACGGACGGCGTCATCGCCAACAACCTGATCGAGCGGAACTTCGCGTTCGGGGTTCAGCTCTATCCCAACGCGGACGGAGTCGTGGTGACGCAGAACACGATCGTGCGCAACGGCCGCTCGGGGATCATCATCGGCGGCGAGAACCGGACCGCCGATCGCAACCTCGTCGTCAACAACATCCTCGCCTTCAACCACGACTACGGCATCTGGACGTTCTGGGGCGGCCCAGTCGGAACCGGGAACGTCGCCGAGAACAACCTCATCAGCGACAACGGCGACAAGATCGAGGGACAGGTGGAAGGGCTCGACCTGCGCTCGACGATCGACGCACCGCCGGACTTCGTCGACCCCGACGCCGACAACTTCGCCCTCCAGAGCGGTAGCCCAGCCATCGACACCGCCCTCGCCAGCCACAGCGAGCTCACGGACTTCAACAGGGTCCCGCGGCCGCAAGGGGCGGGGCCCGACCTCGGAGCCTTTGAGCGACCGGAGAACGCACCGGCTCCGTGACGACCGTCGAATGGCACGACGGCTTCGGCGCCCTCGAGGCCGAGTGGGACGAGCTCGCCGACGCCCTCGAGGCCGGGCCGTTCGTCCGGCCGGGCTGGCTCGAGGCGTGGTGGGCCGCCTTCGGCCACGGCACGCCGACGGTGCTCTGCGCGCGTAGGCAGGGTGCGCTCGTCGCGCTGATCCCGCTTCAGCGAGGTCGTGGCTCGCTTCGATCCGTGACCAACTGGCACAACGCGTCGTCGGGGCTGCTCGCCGCCGACGACGAGGCGGCGCGGGCGCTCGCGGACGCGCTCTTCGCGTCAGGCTCGCGGAGCGTATCGGTGTCCTGCCTCGACACGGCTCTGCCCGGCCACTCGGCGTTGCTCGAGTCCGCCGTGGCGACGTCCTACCGCACGCTCGAGCGCGTCGTCGAGCGACCGCCGTTCGCATCCCTCGAGGGCTCGTGGGAGGAATACCTGGCGGCGGTGAGCAAGAACGCACGCGCCGACGTCGCCAGACGGCTGCGGCGGCTCGAGGAGGCCGGCGACCTCGTGCTCGAGGTCGAGGACGGGACGGAGCGCCTCGACGACCTACTCCGCGAGGGCTTTGCCGTCGAGGCGTCGGGCTGGAAGGGAGAGCAGGGGACCGCGATCGTCTCCCGGCTGGAGACGCTCGCGTACTACACCGACGGGGCCCGCTGGGCGGCCGAGCGGGGCTTCCTCCGGCTCGCCTTCCTCCGGCTCGACGGCGCGGCGATCGGCTTCCACCTCAACGTCGTCGCTGACGGGGTGCACTGCCACGTCAAGGGCGGCTACGACCCGGCGTTCCAGCAGTTCTCGCCGGGGAAGGTCCTGCACCGGCTGCTGCTCGAGCAGGCGTTCGCCGCCGGGCTCCGGCGCTACGACTTCCTCGGCTCGGACGAGCCCTACAAGCTGCAATGGGCGAACGATGCGCGCGAGCTCGTCCGCGTCCAGGCATTCCGGAACAGCCCCGCCGGGCTCGTGGAGCGAGCGGGATACGTCTACGCCCGTCCGGTTGCGAAACGCGCCGTCGAGCGAGCACGCGCGCTTCGGGCGCGACGGGCCTGAGCCGCTCGCGCTAGGCCAGCCAGCGGGCGTCGGCAGCCTGCGGCGATGCGACCGCGAGCAGGCGCTCCTCGCCACCAGGCCAGGTGGTCAGGCGCACCTCCGCCTGCCCGGAGCCCCACTCCATGCGGAGCCAGGCGATCGGGCTCGACGGAGTCGAGCGCGCGCCGGCACGCTCGAACGCCGCGTGGATCCGCTCGCGGCCCGCGTCCTCGATGAACTGCCAGACGAAGGAGTGGAAGACGACCGTCGCGACGCCTTCGCGCTGAGTCTCGAGCTCGCGCTCGACCCACGAGGGCCCGTCGGACTGCTCGACCGTGTAGCGGGTCGTCTCGGCGACCTCGAGGGCGCCGCGAAGCAGCTCGAACCGCTCGACCTGGTCGGCCCAGATGAACGACGCGAGCACGAGCCTTCCCTCGTCGCCGAAGGGGTCGATCGGCGCGATGTCGCAGCCCGCGCGTCCCGTGACGTGTGCCTCGACGTCGTAGGGCGGCGTGCCGCTGACGATGGCGCCGCCCAGGTGCACCGGCGAGGCGGGGTCGCCCCACGTGAGCCCGTCGCGCTCGTAGTAGTAGCGATCCCAGAGCAGGTTCAGGCCGGCGCTCGCGCCCATCTCGAGGACGTGCAGCGGGAGACCGGTCTCGCGCGCGACGGTGAGGAAGCCGCCGGCGAGCAGCGCGCACCGGCCGACCTCGTTGGTCTGCACGCCCTGCTGGATCAGCGTGCGTAGCTCATCCGTGTTGGCGGCGACCGTCGCGAGGAAGGCCTCCCACGCACGGTCGGGGTCGCCGTCGCCGCCGGTCGAGGGGTAGTGCTTCGCGAGCTCGTCGGCCTTCCCGGCCAGCGCGAGGCGATGGACGGCCCCGGCGAAGCGGAGCGCGAGCGCGTCGTCGGCCCCGAGAGCGGTCGCTCCCTCCTGGCCGAGGACGGCCCAGCACGGGCCGGACCGCTCGACGTCCTCGGCTGCACGGTCGAGGATCGACGCGTACAGCGGCGAGGAGAATCGCCGGCAGACGCCCGCCTGCCCGCGCAGCTGGCCGGCGACATGCGCGCGGCGCTGCTTCGGCGTGAGCGATCGGTAGTAGGCCCGCTTGAGGGCCGGACGCAGCGAGCGTGGCGTGATTCGCCGGGAGATGTCTACGAGAGAGCCCATGAAACAACGAGGACGATATGCCGCGCCCCGCGCGACGGCGTCCCTGTTCAAGCTTATGCAGGAAGCCGTGGTTGGCAACCCGAGTCGGTTCCGGGACGGGGTCGATGGGCCGGAGCACCGGCTGGCGCGTTGCCCGTAATCGCTTACGGTATGAGGGTGGGTGAGGAGACGCGGCCGTCCCAAGAAGAACGTGCGCCCGTGAGCGCCCGCTCGCGCTCGTTCGCGCGGTCGGCGGCGTTCACCTTCGGGACGAACGTGACAGTGGCGGCGCTCTCGCTCTTCAACGTCCTGATCATCTCCCGCGCGCTCGGGCCGGGCGGGCGAGGCGATGTCGCGTTCCTCATCACTATCTCGCTCGTCACCGCCAGCATCTCGTCGCTCGGGATCCATCAGGCGAGCGCGAACCTGGCCGGCACGTCGCCCGAGCTCCGGCCGTCGCTGGCGACGAACGCGCTCCTCTATGCGATGGTCAACGGGATCATCGCGATCGGCGTGATCGTCGTCCTCATCGCGCTGATCCCGTCGGTCGGCGGCTCCCAGAGCGACTGGCTGCTCGCGCTCGCGCTCGCCTCGATCCCGATCATGATCATGCGGAACTACCTGGGCTTCTTCGTGGTCGCCGACTACGGCTTCGCGGCGAGCAACGCCTCGTGGGTGACGGGACCGATAGTCAACGTGGTCCTCAACGGCGCGATGTTCGCCGCCGGGTCGTTGACCGTCGCGTCGTCGGTCTGTGTCTGGGTCGCGGGGCAGACGCTCGGCGTCGTGATCCTCCTCATCTACGTCCACGCGCGACTGGCGGGGTACGGCCGTCCCAACATAGGCCTCGCGTGGTCGTCGTTGCGCTTCGGGCTGAAGGCCCACATCGGGAACGTCATGTTGATGGGCAACTACCGCATGGACCAGTGGCTCACCGGCTCGATCAGCGGCTCGGTCGAGCTCGGTCTCTACAGCGTCGCGGTCGCGTGGGCCGAGGGCCTGTTCTTCCTGCCGACCTCGCTTGCGAGCGTCCAGCGGCCTGACGTCGTGCGCGCCTCGAAACGTGATGCGGCGGATGTCGCCGCGGCCGTCTTCCGGGCGGCCATCGTCCTCACGATCCCGCTCGCGGTGGCGTTGTACCTCCTCGCGCCGTTCCTGTGCGACACGATCTTCGGCGAGGAGTTCTCCGAGGCCTCGAGCTCGCTCCGGCTCCTGATCCCGGGTGGGTTCGGGGTCGTCGCGCTCAAGCTCCTCGGCTCCGCGCTCACCGCCCAGGGGCGCCCCGTGCACGAGAGCACGGCGATTGGCGTCAGCTTCGTCGCGACGCTCACGCTCGACATCCTCCTCATCCCGCGATTCGGGGGGAACGGCGCGGCGTTCGCCTCGAGCTTCGCGTATCTCCTCGGCGGCGCCGTTGCGTGCGTCATCTTCGTCCGGGCGACAGACGGCCGCCTGCGCGATCTGATTCCTCGTGGCGCCGACATCCGCGGACTGTGGCGAGGCTTCCGGGCCGCTCTGACCCGCAGGACACCGGTGGTGGAGAGCTGAGCCCGCGGTCGCCGAGGGGCCGCGGACGGCTCGGGATCTATGCGGACGCGATCTTCCGGCGTACGGGGGAGCAGGTCTCGACCGACCGAGCCTTCGTCCTGTTCGCCGCCGAGGTGGGCTCGCGCTTCGACGGGCTCGTGGTCTTCGGGCGGACGCTCGACGCCCCCGAGGCGGCGGACTACAAGCTGCGCGAGGGCACCCTGCTCGTCGAGCTGCCCTACTACACCACCCTGCTCGCCCTGGGCGAGGTCGCCCGTGCGTTCCCTGGGACGTTCCGGGCGATGTGGCGCGGCCTCGGCTCGGTCGACACCGTCTGGGTGATCGGGCCGAACCCGTACGACCTGTTGCTGATCGGGATGGCGCTCGTCCGTCGGAAGCGCGTCGCGCTCGGCGTGCGCCAGGACACGGTCGCGTACTACCGCGCGCGCGTTCCGGGACGCCGCTGGTGGCCGGCCGTGGCCGCGATGCAGGCCGTCGACCGCCTCTACCGTCTGCTCGCCCGCAGGGTGCCGACGACGGTTGTCGGCGAGGAGATCGCCAAGACCTACGGCGTGGAGCTCCCGACTGTCCTGCCGATGACCGTGTCGCTCGTCCGGGCCGCCGACGTCGCGCCTGCCGTGCCGCAGCGCGTGTGGGACAGCAGCATCGAGCTGCTGACGGTCGGCAGGCTCGAGCGGGAGAAGAACCCGCTGCTCCTCGTGGAGGCGCTCGCCGAGCTCGAGCGCGCGGAGCCGGGGCGGTACTCGCTCACCTGGGTCGGAAGAGGCCCGCTCGAAGCCGACGTCCTCGCGCTCGCCGAGCGGCTCGGGGTGCGGGAGAAGATCACCTTCCACGGATACGTCGCCTTCGGGGAGCGTCTGTTCGATCTCTACCGAAGCGCGCACATGTTCGTCCACGTGTCGCTGACCGAGGGCGTGCCGCAGGTCATCGTCGAGGCGATCGCGTGCGGAACACCCGTCGTCGCAACCGCGGTCGGCGGGGTCGAGGCGGCGTTCGGTACGCCGGGGGCGGCGCTCCTCGTCCCGCCTTCGAACCGGAATGAGCTGGTGTCGGCGATCCGTCACGTCGTCACCGACGGTGCGTCCCGCGACGAGCGCACCGAGCGCGGGCTCGAGCTCGCGCGGCGACTCACGCTCGACGCCGAGTCGGAGCGGGTCGCGCGCTTCATCGCGCGCGAACCCGCCTAGCGCGGCCTCGCCGGTCGCTCAGCGCCTGACGGCGGGCTGCGGGGGTGGGAGCAGCTTCGGTAGCGCGAGCGCGATCCCGATCGTGATCCAGTACGGTCGTGCCGTCTCGGAGCTCAGGAAGATCGAGGTGATCGCCCAGCCGACGAGACTCAGGAACAGCGCGTTCGCGGCGCGGGCGAGGGAGAGGTCACCCACCTGCTTGGCGCGTCTCGCGCAGCGGCGGAGCGTCCGCATGGTCGAGCCCATCACGCCGAGGAACAGGATCAGGCCGGGGATCCCGACCTCCGCGAGGCTGCCGAGGTACGCGTTGTGGACGAAGAGACCCAACGGCCGCTCGTCGAAGTGGTAGAGGTCGGTGCCCGGCGTGTCGCGCACCAGCTCGTTCGAGACGGCGGGGAACGCGGCGAAGCCGAGGCCGAGCACCGGTCGGTCGCCTGCGGAGCTCCACGCTGCCCGCCACTCGTTGACGCGTCCCGAGCCTGCCGCCTCCTGGCCCGTGACGAGCGAGTTGACGCGATCGCTCAGCTCGGTGTAGGACAGGGTCAGCGCGAGCCCGACTCCGAGCGCGACCACGATCGTCGCGAGGCTCTTCTGGCTGAGGGAGCGGAAGAAGCTGCGCGCCGGGAGGACGAGCAGCAGCGCGCCGACCGCGATGAGGGCGAGGATGCCGCCGCGCGAGAGCGTCGTGAAGGTCGCGCCGATCGACGTCATGACGCCGATGAACAGGAGGATCTGCACCCAGCGACGCTTCGCCTCGACAGCCAGCAGCAACAGGATCGGGAACGCGAACACCTGGTACTGCGCGAAGAAGTTCGGGTCGCCCGCGAAGCCGGCCGAGCGGGCGCCACCGCCGGTCATGAAGATGACCATCGCAACGAGGCCGACGATCGAGGCGCTGATCGCGACCCCGTACAGCGCGACGTCCAGCTCGCGTCTCGAGCTGATCAGGGTCGCAAGCGCGAGCGCGAACGACATCGAGATCATCAGGGAGCTGAGGCCGATGTAGGTGCGGTGCCCGTCGACCGTCCAGAACAGGCTCGCGAGAGTCCAGATCCCGTATGCGACGACCCAGTAGAGCAGCGGCTGCGGGACGAGCACGAGGCGGCGCCGAGCGATCTCCGCGAGGACCACGAACAGGGCCATCGCCGCCACGAAGCGGCTGATCGTCAGCGTCCCGATCTGGATGTTCTCGATGAAGGCCGCCGCCCCGAGCAGGGCGAGGACGACGGCCGGCTGGAGCGTGATCACCGTCAGGACGCCGACGGCGACCGCCGTCACGAGCGCCAGGGTCGGTGAGATGGCGGCCGCCGTTCCGAGGATCACACCCGCCGCGCCCGCCAGGATCAGCCACCGGATGGGACGAGGCGTGCTCCCGGACGGAGCGAGCGTGACTGCGGCCGGATAGCTCACGAGCGGATCGTGCGGACGATCCCCGCGATCAGGCCGATTCCGTAGCCGAGGTGCATGGTCGGGAACGAGGCGGCGACGCGCGGCAGCAGTCGCGGGCTCTCGCCGCGCTGCTTGATGCTCCGTACGGCGAACACGGTCGCGGCGCCCGCGTAGATGCCCGTCTCGGCTGCGAGGAGCCCGCGGGCCTTGCTGCTCCGGGTCGCTAGCGCGGCGAGCAGGATCAGAGACGCCACGAGCCCGGCGGGCGCGAGACTGCGGCCGCTCATCACCCGCTGGTGCTTGAGCATCACCGGAATCTTCCAGACACCGTACTGGTAATACTGCCGCGCGAGGCCACGGAAGTCTCCACGCGGGACGATCTCGGATTGGATCGCGGGGTCGAGGATCAGCTGGCCGCCGGCGTGCCTGATCCGGTAGTTGAGCTCGTCGTCCTGGTTGCGGACGAGGGTCTCGTCGAAGAGGCCCGCGCGCTCGAACGCGACCGGGCGGAAGGCGCCGCAGTAGAAGTTGTCGACCTCGGTTCGCTCGGGGCTACTGCCGTTACGGGTCCAGTGGGCGCCTCCGAACGGGCCGTCGAGTGCACAGGCCACCGCCCGCTCCATCGCCGTGCGACCGACAGGGGTCGGCACCCCGCCGACGGCCCACGCGCCCGTCTCCTCCGCGGCCTCGGCCGAGCGGCGGAGATAGTCGGTCGGGTAGTGCGAGTGGCAGTCGATCCGCACGATGAGGTCGCCGGTGCAGAGCCCGATGCAGGCGTTGAGGCCGGGCGATACCCAGCGCGACGGGTTCGGCACGATCGTCACGTGGAGCCCGGCGGCCGCGGCCGCCGCCTCGAGGAGGTCGGCCGAGCCGTCGGTCGAGGCGCCGTCGGCGACGATGACCTCGATCTCGCCCTCGAAGTCCTGCGCCGCGAGGTCGGCGACGAGGTGCTCGATGTGCTTCGCCTCGTTGTACATCGGGACGATCACCGAGATGCGCTCGACCCGCGCGTGTTGCTGCGTGATGCTCATCGTCGTCACACGGTCTGCATGAACACGTGCTCGGACGACTCCCAGACGCGATTCGCCTCCGCGTAGTCCTCGTGGCGCCCGATGTCGAGCCAGTAGCCGTCGAAGCGATACGCGCCCACCGGCTCGCCTGCCCGGATGAGCGCCTTCACGAGGTCGGGGAAGTCGAAGTACTCCCCTGCCGGGATGAAGTCGAGCGCGCGCGGCTCGATCACGTAGATGCCCATGCTGACGGCCATCGACAACTCGGGCTTCTCCTCGTAGGCGGTCACGTCGGAGACGCGCTCCGCCGAGTGGTCGACATGGAGGACGCCGTAGTCGATCCGCACCGTGCGGGCGTGCGTCGCGATCGTGAGCACGTTCCCGCTCGCGCGGTGCTCGCGCAGCAGGTCGCGATACTCGAGCGTGGTCAGGAGATCGCCGTTCATCGCGATGAAAGTGCGCTCGACGTCGCCCATCAGCTTGAGCGGGCCCGCCGTTCCGAGAGGCTCGGACTCCTGGACGTAGTTGATGTTGACGCCGTGGTTGCCGCCGTCGGCGAGAACCGCCTTGATCAGGTGCGAGAGGTGGCCCACGCAGAGCGTGACGTGCGCGAAGCCGCTCGCGGCGAGCTGTCCGAGAACGATCTCGAGAATGGCGCGGTCGCCGACCGGCATCAGCGGCTTCGGGAGCACCGAGGTGTACGGCGCCAGCCGTGCACCCTTGCCGCCCGCGAGGATCGCGATCCGCACACCGGTCGGATCGTCGTAGTCGACGTCGGTGAGCGTCTGGTGCGCCTGTGCTGCGAGCACGCTCACGAGGTCGGAGCCCTCGAGCTCGATCGGCGTCCCCTCGTCGGACGAGCCGTCGGCGTGCGGCGTGTTGCCGTTCCGGTGTCCGTTGCCGTTCGCGTTCCCGTTGCCGTTGCTGTTGCCGTTGAGCTCGTGGGCAGCGAGGACGACCGGGGCATGCCCGTTGGCGTGGGCCTCGACCGGGGCCGCAGCGGGAGTCGGCCGCACGGGCGCGGGCCTCCGGCGCAGACTGAGCCGGCCGGTCTCGCGGTGCACGGTGATCTCCTTGTCGAGCGCGACCGCGACGAGCGTCCAACCGAGGACGCAGACGTCCATCAGCAGCGAGCGTCGCGCGACGTAGAGGCGGTCGAGGGCGACCTTGAGCGGCAGCAGCCGCTCGCGATAGTCGCGCTCACGGTCGGTGGGCTCGAGGAGGCGCCCCTCGTGCGCGAAGGCGAGCTGAGTGAGCCCGGTCATCCCCGGTCGAACCATGAGGATCTCCTTGGCGTACGGCTCGGCCTGCAGCTCGACGAAGACCTGCGCCTCGGGGCGCGGGCCGACGATGCTCATGTCACCCCGTAGGACGTTCCAGAGCTGTGGCAGCTCGTCGAGCTTGTACTCGGCGAGGAAGCGCCCGACGCGGGTCAGGCGATCGTCGCCGCTGACCGTGAGCGCGGAGCCGAGCGTGCCGTCCGCCATCTTGCGGAACTTCAGCACCGCGAGCGGCTTGCCGTGGCGTCCCACCCGGATGGCGCGGTAGAAGACAGGGCCTCTGCTCTCGACCTTGATCGCAATCGCCACGGCAAGGAACACCGGCGCGAGGATGATCAGAAGCAGAAGCGAGATCAGGATGTCGAGCGCGCGCTTGACGGTCTCGTCGAGACTGTCGAAGAAGCGTGATCTGTGGTCGCCTTGAGAGCCAGTTTCCCCCGTATTCCAGGCAGGCATACCTGTTCCGGAGTGCCCTTGACCCCGGCACGTTGAGTCCCCCGGTAGCACGTCGTTCTCTCCCCCCAAACTAGAACGCGAACAGTTCTCCGATCATAGGTGCACTTCGTGGAGTCGTCCAGACCGGTTTGTCAAGAAGTGTCGTGTGTGCGGCATTCCTCATCGCTCGAGGCCCTACTGTGCGACCCGTCGACCGCCGCACGCGTAGCATTCCGCCGATGAGTGAGCCCACCTGGCGCGTGCCCTTGTCGGATATCGCGGTCGACAACGAGCTGGCCGGCGCGGCCCTCGAGACGCTGCGATCGGGCTGGTGGAGCATGGGGCCGCAGGTCGCCGCGTTCGAGCGCGCCTTCGCGGACTACGTCGGGTCACGCCACGCGTTTGCGGTCTCGAGCGGAACCTCGGCCCTGCACCTGGCCCTCGCGGGAGTGGGCTGCGGGCCGGGCGACGAGGTCGTGGTGCCGTCGCTGACGTTCGTCGCCGCGGCGAACACGGTGAGGCACGCCGGGGCAGAGCCGGTCTTCTGCGACGTCCTCGGCCCGCACGACCTCAACCTCGACGTCGCGAGCGTCGAGCGGGCGCTCGGGCCGGCGACGAAGGCGATCGTCGTCCTCCACTACGGTGGGCACCCCTGTGATCTCGGTGCGGTCGCCGCGCTCGCCGAGGAGCGCGGGATCGCCGTGGTCGAGGACGCGGCCCACGCGCCGGGAGCGACGGTCGACGGCCGCTTCTGCGGATCGATCGGAGACGTCGGCTGCTTCAGCTTCTTCAGCAACAAGAATCTCGCCGTCGGCGAGGGAGGGATGGTCGTCACCGACAGCGACGAGGTTGCCGAGCGGATCCGCCTGCTCCGCTCTCACGGGATGACGACGCTGACCTGGGACAGGCATCGCGGGCACGCACACTCGTACGACGTCGTCACGAGCGGGTTCAACTATCGCTTCGACGAGGTGCGAGCCGCTCTCGGGCTCGTGCAGCTCACGCGGCTCGATGCCGGCAACGAGGCGCGCGCGGGCTTCGCGGCGCGGTATCGCGAGCGCTTTGCCGGGGTCGAGGGGCTCGTCGTGCCGTTCGGCGACAACGACGCCGGCGCCCGTTCGGCGCACCACCTGATGGTCGTCCTGCTACCACCGGGCACCGACCGCGATGCGTTGCGGACAGCGCTGCAGGCGGAGGGGATCCAGACGAGCGTCCACTACCCGCCGATCCACCACTTCAGCGCGTACGCGGACTCCGCCCGGCCCGTGCCGCTCACGGTGACGGACGAGGTCGCGCCGCGGCTGTTGACCCTTCCGCTGTATCCCGGGCTCGACGACCAGCTCGTCGACCTGGTGTCGGACACGCTCCTCGCGCAGCTGTAGGGAATGACGACACCGGACGCAGAGAGAGCGTCGCGCACCGTTCCGTGGCGGCTCCTGGCGGCGGGAGCGGCGTTCGGTGCCGCGGCACTCGTGCTCTGGGCGATTGCCTACGGCACGGAGCGATGGCTCGAGTTCGACGTCAAGGCAAGCCACGCGCTCGACGCGGAGGGCTACGACATCGACGTCTTTCTCGGCTCCGTTCGATTCGTCCTCCCGCTCGCGGTCGTCACGATCGTGATCGCGGCCGTCCGCGGCCGGGTTCGCCACGCCGTCGCCGCTGCGACGATTCTCGTCGGCGGCTCTGTCTCGTGCGTCGCGCTGAAGCTCGTGTTGGGGCGCCTCGACCCGTTCCACGGGGACGCGGCCCGCGGCATCGGGGAGTTCTTCCCGAGCGTTCACACGGGCGCGGCGACCTCGGCGGCGTTCGCGTTCACCCTGCTTGCGTTCGGCTGCCTCAGGACGTACGTCGCGTTCGCCGCAGCCGCCTACGCCGCGGCCGTCGGGATCGCGTCGATCGTCGCCGGCGGGCACTTCCCCAGTGACGTGCTGGGGGCATTCCTCGTCGTCGCGGCCTGGGGGAGCTTCGGGGCGGCAGTGCTCGCCTTCACCGGTGCCGTGGGCCGCGCGGGCGGAGATCTCCGCTCCTGCGTGGCGGCGCTCGTCGCCGCGGCGGTCGGAGGCGCGATCGCGGTGCCGGTGGTCGGGTACATCGTCGACGCCGACTGGGCCTCTCATCACGGCTCGTCGCTCGTCGCCATCTCCGCGTTCGCGCTCGTCGCACCGCTCATCGTCGCCGTGTTCGTCTCGCAGCTCCACTCGGCGGAGGAATCGCGATGAGAGGCGCGTGGGGGGTTCGCGCATTGCTCGTCGCCGCGTACGTGGCGCTGATCGTGGTGACCACGACCATCGCGGTAGACAACGCGAGAGAGACTGCGAGCTCGATCGTCTGGGCACGCGGGTTCGAGGCGCCGGTCGGTGACCCGGACAGCAAGGGCGACTACCCGACGGTGCGACGCTTCTGCGAGAGCGGCGGCTCGCGCGGGTTCCATCTCGGGGACGACATCGACGTCGTCGACGCTCCCGTGCGGGCAGCCGCGAACGGGCGGGTCGTCTACGCGGGGTTCCGTCGCGGCTGGGACGGCGTCGTCCTCGTCGAGCACAGGCCTATCGGGGAGCCGACCGTCTACACGCTCTACGGGCATCTCCAGGACGTCGCGGTGCACGAGGGGGACGACGTCGTCGCTGGTGGCTCGATCGGCGTCTCGGGCCCTCCCGGCAACGGGCCGATCGTCAAGCATCTGCACTTCGAGGTGAAGACCCTGCCGACCCTCGGCTCCGGTTGGAGCCCGCACACGCCGTGCCCGCCGAGCGGCTACCTCGACCCGGCCGAGTATCTCCGCACGCACGCGGTCCCCTGACCGACGCGCCGTAGCGCGGCCGCCCGGCGGCGTGGTAGGAACGCACGGTGTCCCGCTGGCTCACGGCCTCTGCGCTCGCTGCGATTCTCGCCCTCGTCGCGGGGTGCTCGTCGGGCGACGAAGCCGCCTCCCCGCCCGAGCCGCTGAGCTCGGCAGAGCTCGGGTGGGTCAGGGCCGAGAGCTCCTGGGCGATCGACATCTACGACGACGAGATCGGGTCGACGGAGGGCAATGCGCTCTTCCACGGCTGTACCAAGCGGCTCGCCGAGGTCGGCGAGCCGCCGACCGAGCGGCTTCGTGCAGCGGCTGAGCACGCGGCGGCGGCCTGCGCACTGCTTCGCCACGATGGGTCGCGACGTCAGGTCTGGGACGTGCTCGGCGAGACCGACGACCTGATCAGCCCGTATCTGCGCGAGCGCCAGCCGCTTCCGCTCGTCAACGGCCCGACATCCTCCAGCCGGGCCGACCTGCACCTGTCCGAGCTCGCGACGAGCATCTCCGATTCGGACCCCGTCGAGGTGCGCTGCTGGGCAGGCGACGACTTTCGTCGGGTCGTCTACGAGCGCAATGCCTGGAACGACTACTCCGACACGCCCGACGATCTCTACGGCTGGTGGGACAGCTACCAGTCGCGCATCCACATGCGCCTCGACCAGTGCAACACCCTTCTCCGTTTAGCACACGAGGGTGTGCTCCGGTGGAGTCGTGACGAGCAGGTCGAGGGGGCAGATGCGCTCGACACGCTCGCGCACGAGATCCAGCACATCGTTCTTCCTGATGCCGACGAGGCCGAGACCGAGTGCGCGGCGGGGCGCACGATGGTGCATGTCGGTCACGAGCTCGGAGCGGCTCCCGCCGAGGTCGACCGCCTCGTCGCGCTGTACCACTCGGACATCTACGACACGCTCGACTCCGACTACCGGAAGGACTGTGCCGCGGCGTCGACGGGCTAGAGGCTCAGCCGCCGATGTAGGACATCTCGACCTTGGGGAGGTCGACCGTCTTCTCCGAGCGGATTTCCGAGTACCGGTCGGCGCGTGCGCGCCAGATCCCCGCGAGCGCGTCGGCGAGGGCCTCATCGTCGACGCCGCCGCGGATGAGCGCACGGAGGTCGGTGCCGCGGGTCGCGAACAGGCAGGTGTAGAGCTTCCCCTCGGCCGAGATCCGCGCCCGGGTGCAGTCGCCGCAGAACGGCTGCGTGACCGAGGCGATGACGCCGAGCTCACCCTTGCCGTCCACGTAGCGCCAGCGCTGCGCGACCTCGCCGCGGTACGACGCCTCCACGGGCTCGACCGGGAACGCCCCGGAGATGCGGGAGACGATCTCGGCCGCCGGGACCACGTCGTCCAGGCGCCAGCCGTTCGTCGCCCCGACATCCATGTACTCGATGAAGCGGAGCGTCTGACCCGTTTCGCGGAAGTACCGCGCCATCTCGACGATCCCGTCGTCGTTGACGCCGCGCTTCACCACGGCATTCACCTTCACGGGAAGGCCGACGGCCGCGGCCTCGGCGATCCCCTCGAGCACCCGCTCGACGGGGAAGTCGGCGTCGTTCATCAGCCGGAACGTCTCGTCGTCCAGCGAGTCGAGGCTGACGTTGATGCGGGTCAGCCCGGCATCGCGAAGCGACTGCGCCTTGCGGGCGAGCGTCGAGGCGTTCGTCGTCAGCGTCAGGTCGAGCCCGGGGATCGTCGACAGCGCGCCGACGAGCCGCTCGAGATCGCGGCGGAGCAGCGGCTCGCCGCCCGTGAGCCGCACCTTCTCGACGCCGTGGACGACCGCGGCGCGGACGACCCGCTCGATCTCCTCGAACGTGAGCAGCTCGGCGCGGTCCATGAAGCGGTAGTCCTGGCCGAAGACCGAGCGCGGCATGCAGTACTGGCAGCGAAAGTTGCACCGGTCGGTGACAGAGATCCGCAGGTCGCGCAGAGGGCGTCCGAGGGTGTCGAGGGTCACGATGGAAGCGTACGGCAAGCGCCGTGCCGTCCGGCGGGCGCGCGTAGCGTGCGGGTCATGGAGCGAGGGTCGGACGCGGCCGCCCCCGAGAGGGGCCGGCTCTGATGCGAGACCGCCTCCCGCTCGTCGCGCTCGTCGGCGTCACGGCCATCTGGGGCTACACGTTCGTGCCGGTGCAGAACGCCCTCGCGACGTTCCCGGTCGCCGGCTTTCTCGCCGTTCGCTTCGCCGTCTCGTCGATCGCGATCGCGCCGTTCGCGTTCGGGGCGCTGCGCCGGACGCCGAGAAGCGGGATCGTCGCCGGGACGCTTGCGGGGGCGATGCTCGCGCTCGCTTATGGTCTGCAGACGGCCGGGCTCGAGCTGACGACCGTCTCGAGCACCGGCTTCATCACGGGGCTCTACGTCGTCGTCACGCCGTTGCTCGCGCTCGCGTTCTTCCGCACCCCGGTCCCGGCCGTGCTCTGGGCCGGCGCCGTCCTCTCCCTCGCGGGCCTGCTGATGATCTCGGGGATCCCCGGCGGCTCCCTCCTCGGGAACCTGCTCGTTCTCGGCAACGCCGTCGCGCAGTCGGTGCAGATCACGTCGATGGAGCGCTTCGCGCCGCGTTACGACGCCCGGGCACTGACCTTCGTGCAGATGCTCGTGTCCTTCGCCGCGTTCGTGGTGCTCGCGGCCGCACTCGGTGAGCTCGAGCTGCCGCGCACCTGGGACGTCTGGTACGCGGCGATCGCGAGCGGCGTCTTTGCCGGTGCACTCGGCTACCTCGTCGCGACCTGGGTGCAGTCGCGCACCACCGCGGCGCGGGCGGCGCTCGTCTTCACGCTCGAGGCGCCGTTCGCCGCCGTCTTCGGCGTCGTTCTGCTCTCCGAGCGGCTCGGCTGGCTCGGCTGGACGGGCTGTGCGGTGATGCTCGCCGGGATCCTGCTCGCAGAGCCGGTTGCTGCAGCGGCGTTGCGTCGTCTGGTACCCGGCAAGGCCTGATGGACGCTGTCCTGCTCGCGCTGCTCTCGGCCTTCGGCTTCGGCCTGATGACCGTTCTGCTCCGGCCCGCGCTCGCGGCGGGCGTGGAACCGCTTCTCGGCGCATTCGCGACGGTCATCGTCGCGACCGGCGTCGCGCTCTTCGCGGCGGTCGTTCGAGGTGACTGGGACGTCGAAGGCCTCTGGCCCTACGCGCTCGCCGGGATCCTCGGCCCGGGCATCTCCCAGGTGCTGTTCACCTATGCCGTCCGCGAGGCCGGGCCGTCGCGCACGTCGGCCACGGTGGGAATCGCACCTCTCTTCTCCGTGTTCTTCGCGGTCGTGCTGCTCGACGAGCCGCTCCTCGCAGGGATCGCGCTCGGTGCGGTCGCGATCGTCGGAGGCGGAGTCCTCCTCGCGACCGAGTCGGGTCGGCCCGACCACGTGCGGCCGATCGGGCTCGTGCTCGCGCTGGCCGCGGCGCTCGTCTTCGCGCTGCGCGACACCTTCGTCCGCCACGTCGCAGTCGACAGCGACGTCTCGCCCGAGCTCGCGATAACCGCGACGCTGACGACGGGCGCGCTGACCATCCTCATCGCCCTGCTCGTCACGCGGATCCGGCCTCGCGTCTCGGCGTTCCGGCACTTCGTGCCGGCCGGAATCGCATTCGGCGTCTCGTACGTCTCGTTGTACGAGGCGTTCTATCGAGGAAAGCTCAGCGTGGTCGCGCCGCTCGTCGCGACCGAGTGCCTCTGGGGGCTCGCTCTCTCGGCGATCTTCTTCGGCCGCCACGAGCGCGTCGGCCGGCGGCTCGTCGCCGGAGCCGCGCTCGTCGTCGTCGGCGGCGTGCTCATCGGGCTCTCCCGGTAGGTCTGGCCCGCCTTCGGCTCGATTCCCCCATTTGGCCGGTAGACCCCTGTCCATGATCTGCTAGTATCCGACTGAGATTTTCCCCTCATAACGACTCAACAAGGAGCAGCGAATCAATGGGACGCACGATCGGCATCGACCTCGGGACCACCAATAGCTGTATGGCGGTGCTCGAGGGCGGCGAGCCAACGGTCATCCCGAACGCGGAGGGCGGTCGCACGACGCCGTCCGTCGTCGCGTTCGCGAAGGACGGGCAGCGGCTCGTCGGCACCCCGGCCCGCCGGCAGCAGGTCACAAACCCCGAGAACACGATCTTCTCGATCAAGCGGTTCATGGGCCGGAAGTGGGACGAGGTCTCCGAGGAGATGACGATCGTCCCCTACGCCGTGGAGCAGGGTGAGAACGGCGACGCGCGCGTGTCGGCCGACGGCAAGCAGTATGCGCCGCCCGAGATCAGCGCGATGATCCTCCAGAAGCTCAAGGCCGACGCCGAGGCGTTCCTCGGCGAGTCGGTCACCGACGCCGTCGTGACGGTGCCGGCGTACTTCAACAACGCGCAGCGCGAGGCGACCAAGGACTCCGGCAAGATCGCCGGGCTCAACGTCCTGCGGATCGTCAACGAGCCGACCGCGGCCGCGCTCGCGTATGGGCTCGACAAGGAGGGCGCCGACCAGACGATCCTCGTCTTCGACCTCGGCGGCGGCACGTTCGACGTGTCCGTCCTCGACCTCGGCGAGGGTGTGTTCGAGGTGCGCTCGACGAACGGCGACAACCACCTCGGCGGCGACAACTTCGACAAGGCGATCGTCGACTGGATGGCGTCCGAGTTCAAGCGCGACCAGGGGATCGACCTCTCGGCCGACAAGATGGCGCTCCAGCGCCTCTACGAGGCCGCGGAGAAGGCGAAGATCGAGCTCTCGTCGACGATGACGACGCAGATCAACCTGCCGTTCATCACGGCGACCGCCGACGGCCCGAAGCATCTCGACCTCCAGCTGACCCGCGCGAAGCTCCAGGAGCTGACCCACGACCTGCTCGAGCGCACGGTCGCGCCGACGAAGCAGGCGCTCGCGGACGCCGGGCTGAAGCCCGCCGACATCGATCACGTCGTGCTCGTCGGCGGCATGACCCGGATGCCGGCCGTCCAGGAGAAGGTCAAGGAGCTGATCGGCAAGGATCCGCACAAGGGCGTCAACCCCGACGAGGTCGTCGCCGTCGGCGCCGCGATCCAGGGCGGCGTGCTCAAGGGCGAGGTGAAGGACGTCCTGCTCCTCGACGTGACCCCGCTCTCCCTCGGCATCGAGACGAAGGGCGGAGTCTTCACGCGACTCATCGAGCGGAACACGACGATCCCGACCCGCAAGGCCGAGACGTTCACGACCGCGGATGACAACCAGCCGTCGGTCGAGATCCACGTCCTCCAGGGCGAGTCGGAGATGGCGACGTTCAACAAGACGCTCGGCAAGTTCCAGCTCGTCGGGATCCCCCCGGCGATGCGCGGCACGCCGCAGATCGAGGTGTCCTTCGACATCGACGCGAACGGGATCATCCACGTCACCGCCAAGGACCTCGGCACGGGGATCGAGCAGCAGATCAAGATCGAGGGCGGCTCGGGCCTCTCGGAGGACGACGTGCAGCGGATGGTGCGCGACGCCGAGTCGCACGCCGACGAGGCGCACAAGCTCCGCGAGCTCGCGGACGCGAAGAACCTCGCCGAGACACTCGCGTACCAGACCGAGAAGGCGCTCGCGGAGCACCGCGACAAGCTCGAGGCGGCCGACGCCGCGACCATCGAGGGTCGCGTGATGGAGCTGCGACAGGCGATCGAGTCGAACGATCTCAGCGAGATCCAGGCGAAGACCAATGCGCTCAACGAGGCGGCCCAGCCGCTGGCGCAGGCGCTCTACGCCGAGCCGCAGGCGGGCACCGCTCCCGCCGGCGGGACGAACGGCAGCCCGGCCGCCGAGGACGAGGACGTCGAGGACGCCGACTTCGAGGTGATCGACGAGGACGAGGCGGCGAAGACGTCGTGAGCGACCACGACCTGATCGACGAGGAGGCGCCCGGCAGCGAGCTGCCGGGCGCCGCTTCCGAGCGCGTCGCCGACGAGGTCGAGCACGACATCGCCGCCGTCGAGCTCGACGTCGAGGAGCTCCTCGCGCGGGCGCAGGACGCCGAGGCGAAACGCGACGAGTACCTCGACGACCTCCGTCGCCTCGCGGCGGACTTCGACAACTATCGCAAGCGTTCCGCCCGCGATCAGCAGGCGTTCGTCGCACGTGCCGCAGAGCGGCTCGTGGTGAAGCTCCTGCCGGTGCTCGACGACCTCGGGCGGGCGCTCGAGGCCGCCGAGCAGCACGAGGAGGCCAAGGTCGTCGACGGGGTCAGGATGACGCGCGACGCCCTCGCCGGGATCCTCGCGTCGGAGGGCGTCGAGGAGATCGAGGCGGACGGGCGGTTCGACCCGCATCTCCACGAGGCATTGATGGCGCAGCCCGTCGAGGGACTCGAGAGCGGCGCCGTCGTGCAGGTCGTCCAGCGCGGCTATCGGATCGGGGACTCCGTTCTCCGGCCCGCACGCGTCGTGGTGGCGGAGTAGTCGTTGCCGGTCAAGAGCCCCTACGACGTCCTCGGCGTCGGCAAGAGCGCGAGCGAGGACGAGATCAAGAAGGCGTATCGCTCGCTCGCGCGCGAGCTGCATCCTGACGCGAACCCGGACGATCCGTCGGCCGAGGAGCGGTTCAAGGACGTGCAGGCCGCCTACGACATCCTCTCGGACGCCGAGAAGCGGTCGGCCTACGACCGCTACGGCGACGCAGGCCCGCGAAGCGGCCCCGGCGCCGGGGCGAACGGGCGCTGGGAGACCGTCGATCTCTCGGACCTGTCCGACCTCCTCGGCAGCTTCGGATCGTTCTTCGGTCGCGGCGGCAACCGTCAGGCGAAGCCGCGCCCGGAGCGGGGCGCCGATCTCGAGGCGCGCGTGCAGATCTCGTTCGACGACGCGCTCGGGGGCGCACAGGTGCGCGTCCCGATCGACGTCGAGACTGCCTGCTCCGTCTGCGCGGGCACCGGCGCCGAGCCGGGGACGAGCCCGATCACGTGCCCCGACTGCCAGGGCTCCGGGGTCGTCGCCGACAGCCATGGGCTCTTTGCGTTGTCCCAGCCGTGCCGGCGCTGCCGGGGCAACGGGACGATCGTCGAGAAGCCGTGCAAGGCGTGCCATGGCACCGGCCGCGAGCGCGGCACGCGCCGCTACAACGTCAAGGTGCCGGCCGGAGCCAAGGACGGCACGAAGATCCGGCTGAAGGGGAAGGGCGAGCCGGGTCGGGCCGGCGGCCCTCCGGGCGATCTCTACGTCCGCGTCGAGGTCGAGCCGTCCGCGCTCTACGAGCGACGGGGCTCGGACCTGATCCTCGAGGTGCCGGTGACGTTTCCCGAGGCTGCGCTCGGCGCGACGGTCGAGATCCCGACGCCGGACGGGCCCGTCGGCCTCAAGGTGCCTGCAGGCAGCCAGTCGGGCAAGCTTCTCCGGGTCAAGGGGCGCGGTGTCGCGAAGCTCGGCAAAGACGGTGAGCGCGGCGATCTCCTCGCCCGGGTCAAGGTGACCGTGCCCGCCTCGCTCTCGAAGGTCGAGCGTGAGGCACTCGAGGGCTACCAGCGCGTCTCGAGCGATCAGCCGCGCAACGGGGCGTTCTCGTGACCGACCGGCCGCTCTACATGATCTCGGTCGCGGCCGAGCTTGCCGGGCTCCACCCGCAGACGCTTCGAATGTACGAGTCGAAAGGACTCGTGCGCCCGTCGCGGACGCCGGGGGGCACACGGCTGTACTCGGAAGCGGACGTCGAGAGGCTTCGCCTGATCCAGCGACTCACCTCCGAGCTCGGTCTCAATCTCGCCGGAGTTGAGCATGTGCTGCGGCTCGAGGACGAGCTGCGCCGGCTCCGCACGCTCATGGAGCAACTCGAGCGCGACCTCCGCGACGAGATCCAGTCCACCCACCGGCAGTACCGCCGGGACATCGTCCTGTATCACCAGCCGCAGCCCCCAGCGCGGCGCCAGTAGGAGGAACGACCCATGGACTTCAACAAGCTGACCGTGAAGAGCGGCGAGGCCGTCGGCGCCGCCCAGGAGCTCGCGCGACGGCTCGGGAACCCCGAGCTCGTCACCGACCATCTGACGATCGCCCTGCTCGACCAGGAGCTGCCGCGCACGCTCGTCGAGCGCTCCGGCGCTGATCCCGCGTCGCTCCGCGCCGAGGCGGAGGCGAGGCTGCGCTCCCAGCCGTCGATCAGCGGCGGCGGAGCCGCGCCGCCACAGCCCGGCAGCGCGATCCAGCGCGTCTTCCAGAGCGCGTTCGACGAGGCGAAGTCGCTCGGTGACGAGTACGTCTCCGTCGAGCATCTGCTGCTCGCGCTCGACATCGTCCCGCGCGATGTGCTCCTCGCCACGCTCCAGCAGGTGCGCGGCGGTCAGCGCGTGACGAGCCAGGATCCCGAGGGGAGCTACCAGGCGCTCGAGAAGTACGGCCGTGACCTGACCGCGCTCGCGGAGGCGGGAAAGCTCGACCCCGTCATCGGCCGCGACGAGGAGATCCGGCGAACGATCCAGGTGCTCTCACGCCGCACGAAGAACAATCCCTTTCCAGCACATTGGGATCCTAAGCTTAGAATTCCACGTGGACAAGTTGTCGC
>JADMIO011421283.1_pt1 | contig 45231 bp, 66 predicted proteins | sample 8958161 | NCBI WGS metagenome assembly JADMIO01 (sample SAMN16585339, study PRJNA669376) | soil metagenome | isolation source: Crop rotation soil | place: USA: Cullars Rotation, Alabama | collected 2011
GCCGCGACTTCAAGTCACGTGAATTCCAAGCTTCGGATCCCACTGTGCTGGAAAGCGTCTGGGGCCCCGTGCCTTGTTTTTAGCTGGGCGGGGTGGGGGTGGCCTGTGCCCGGGCTGGCGCGCCGGCTAGGCGGCTTGCTTCTGGGCTTTGGGTTTGGCTGGTAGGTCGTCGCAGCGTGGGCAGGCGCGTACTGGCCAGCGGTTGCGTTTGGTGCGTGCGATGACGCGGAGTGTGTGGACGCCGCAGCAGGTGCAGCGGTTAGCTGCCATTCGCACTCACGACAGCCAAGCTATGACGCCGCAGCCGTCGCAGTAGACGGCTTCGCGCTCCTTGACGACGATGCGCGCGGTCTTGCCGGCGGCCTTCGCGGGCTTCGTCTCGGTCGCGATCTTCGTGTACTGGCACGCCTTGCCGCACTGGCACTTCAGCGTCGGCCGCGCGCCCTGGATGAACTGGATCGTGCTGCCGCCCGTGATCTGGTTGCCGCCCGTCGTCGGGAGCCACGGGTTGATCCAGGGTTGGGCTGGGGTGAGCGGCTTCGGCGCGTATGGCGTGTACGGGCCGGTTGGCTGGATCCACGTAGAAGATGCGATCTGCCGTGCGGTCAAGTCGTTCTCCTTCACTGGCACTCGTGGCATCTGCACTGGTCGCCGGCGTCTTGGTTGTCGAGGCGTGGGGCTTTGACGAGTTGGAGGAGCTCGGGTGTTGGCATGCCGTGTGGGCTGGTTTTGGGTGGGATGTCGTAGAGGATGATTGGTTGCCAGGGGAGCCGTACGGGTTTGGGCATGGGTGTGTCCTTCGGTCAGCGGGCGGCGTGTCCAGACCGTGCCGGTCCGCTCGTCAGGGCCTGGGTGACGTCAGGAGTGTCGGTGGGACGTAAGTGATATGAGTCAGGGGCTTGACATTGGGTGGTGTGTGTGTCAAGCTCTTGACATGCAGTCGACCGGAGGAGGAGAGATGACTCAGGCCCAGGTCAATCGCATCGTCGACAGGCTCGTCGAGTTGCGGGCGATTCCGCGTCTTTCTGAGGCCGAGTATCGCGAGATGGTCGCGCTCCATCGAAAGTTGTCTCAGCGCTGAGGCTTCTGATGAGCCCGTGTGATTCGGGCGAAACCCTCCCTTTGGGGGGGTCAGGCCAACCACTAGGACAGGAGGAGAGGTGGGCGAGCACCGCATGAGCCCGGACGAGTACTTCTGGAACTACGAGTTCCGCTTTGACCTGCGCGAAGCCACCCGTGGCGAGCAGCAAGCTGTACGCACAATCTTCCTTGCGCAGAGGCTCGACCTCGACGATTTCACCGAACGTCACATCGAGCTGGTTGAGTTGGTGCTCGGCCATCCTGCGATTGCGCGGCAGTCCCCGGCCATCCATGCCTGATATCCGCGCCGAGCTCGTCAAGACCGGGAAGCGTAGGGCGAGCCTGCGGGCTCGCCTTGACGTTGAGGAGCAGCGGCTGCGTGAGTTGATTGTGCTGGGTTGTGCGGAGGGGTTGAGTGTGGTTGAGGTGTGTCGGCTTGGCCGGGTGTCGCGGGAGACGGCTCACAAGGTGCTACGGCGTTCTCAGTGAGCGGTAGTACCGTCGCGTCGTCTCTATCGGCACTTCGTGCCGCGACCGGTAGCTACGATTGGTGATGGCTACGAAGTAGCGGTCACCTTCACGTTCGACAGTTTGGACGCCGATGCGGTAGACGCGGCGGCGATGAGCGTCTCGGTCACAGGGTCTTGGGCCGCGCCTGGAGGGGTTGTGTGCCCTTCCTCTATGGGTGCGGCCCACCCGTTTTCCGGGGGCTGGCTTGAGGGTCCTGGCGCGTCGTGGCCTGGGTGAAGAGGCACTGACGCAGGCTCAGTACTTGACAAGGTAGCGGTCGTACGTGTGTTCGTCAAGTCAGCGTTCGCTGAGACGCAGCTGTCTCTCTAGGTCGCGGATTCGTTTCTTGAGCTCTTCTTCGCGTAGGCGCTTTCGTTCGTGTCGGGGCGGGGCGATGAGGGCGTGGCCGATACCAAGTAGCGTGCCGCGTCGGTGGAGCATGTAGAGAGGCACGATGAGCGGCCAGAGGAACGCGACGAGGAATCCTAGGAGTAGGCCCATCGCGATCTCTCCCCCGTCTGGTTGCTGGCCGGCTAAGTCTTGCGCTATGAGCCAGGCTGCTCGTCTCCAGGTGAGAACGAAGCCTGTGAGGGATGCGCCGAGTGCCAGCCATCCATACCAGGCCATCAGGCTGCTGCCTCGAGGAGTTCGTCGGGGATGAATACGTCGCCGCGGAACGCGACCTGGACGGATGGCATGCCGTCCGGCTTTGGGGCGGGCTTCCCATCAGCGTCGTGTTTTAGGCCGTCCCATGCGATCCAGCTGATCGCCCGGTCTTTTAGGAGCGGGTTGACCCATGGCGGGAGCACTCTGGCGCGGTAGGCGTACTGTTTTCGTTTGCTGTCGTGGAACGCGCGGGCCTGCTGGGCGTCCGGCACATCGGACTTTTTGGCGACGCGGGCGATGCGCCATTCGGCGGTGTAGAAGGCTTTGAGGTGGGCGTGTTCGGTGGGGGCGTAGGTGGAGAGGGCTTTGAGGCAGCGGTTGAGTTCTTTGACTGAGGGGTGGCTGAGGAGCCGGAGTTGTGGGCCGCCGCCTTCGATGCCTGAGTTTGGTCCGCTGTTGTCGGTGTAGTGGAGGTGGGGCCAGAGTTCGAGGATGTGTTCGATGCGCTCTCGCCTGGTCACGTTTTCTCCTGTTCGTTGAGTGCGGCGAGGGCGTTGCGGGCGATCATGTCGATCTCGCACAGATCCGTGTAGATGGTGAAAGCGACGTGCTGCCAGTTGGTCGGGTCGGCACCGATCTCGTCGAATACGACGCCGTGGCTGCGGAGGTTCTCGAGCGTTTTCGGTTGTTGTTCGGCAATGCGATCGAGGGCTTCTGTGGCGGCGATGAGTGCTTCGTAGCGTTCGGCTGTGACGTTGTACCGGCGCGTCACGGTCTCACCAGGCAGCAGATGAAGATCGCTGCGAGGAGCGTGTGGTCTGTCCAATGCCAGAACTCGAGCAGTCTCACCTAGTCGTCCCCCGGTTCTCTCGACGTATGATGACGGGTGTGGCGGCCCACACGAGCCAGCCGCACGTGATGGCGTGCGGTGTGTTGGGTGGTGCTGCGCAGACGGGGCAGGTTTCCCAGCGTCTGGGCAGCCGGCCTTCCGGTCTCTCGTGCTGTGGCTCGGTCACCAGACGCACTCTGTGGTCGGGCGAAAACCTTTCGCCTCGGAGCCGTCGAAGCAGAAGCAGGAAACTACGCTCTCGCCGTCGTAGATCACGCAAACCATGAGAACCTCGTTGCCCCACGTGTCTGGGTTCTTCAGGTGCTCGAGGAGCGCGGCCGGCGGATAGTTGAACGCTGCCGCCCAGACGGGCGACGCGTAGAACTTGGTGCCGCCGGCGGCATCCATGTTGATCTGCTCGAACTGCTGGTGGCGTTCGGTGTCGTGGGTTGTGAGCCAGGCGTTGATCTCCGCCATCTTTCGTGTGCTCACGCCTTGAACGATGACTTCGTCGATGTAGCTCATGCTGCGTTTTCGGGGAGGGTGTAGCCGCGCGGCAACGGGTCCGTCCCCTCGTTGTCGCGGACGTAGTGGCAGCTGTGGGTGCCACGAACCATCCGGTAGCCGGTCCGTGCCCTTTGCTCCTGGCCGGGCAGCGTCGAGTCGGGCAGGAGCTCGTCGGCGTTGGCGGCCATGTTGGCTTGGAGTTGGATGATGAGGGCTTTGATGGCGTCGAGCTCGGCTAGGAGTTTGTCGAGGCGCCGGTTGATGTGAAGGCTGGTCACGGTCACGGCATCCCCCTCAGTTCTGGAATTTTGAAAACCGGCGGGGTTCCTCCGCCAAAGTTCGCGTGCGCGTCGTTAGCCCCTAGGTTTACCCCTAGGGGTTCTTCTCTTTCTTCTTCTTCTTCTATTAGGTCTAGAGAACTCTCTAGAACTTTTCTAGAGGGCTTTCTAGAGCGCCGAGGGGTCCTAGTTTGGCTCAACCATCCCCCTTTCAACAGCATCGGCAGGTATTCAGCAACCTCTTCGGGTTCCATTCGCACTTCGCTACAGATCCACTTCAGATCTCGTTCAGATTCGTTCAGGTTGGCTTTAAGTACGTTTCCGTGGCGGCAGGCGGCCGCTAGGAGCTCGTACCAGAGGAGCCTTGCGAGGGGTGGTAGCTCGTCTACTTCGCGGTCTCGGTGGACGTAGAATTTGAACCAGGGTGGGTGGCCTTTGCTTTTTTTCCAGACGTCTGCGTTCTGGTAGTCCCAGAACCGGCGGACGGACAGGTAGCTCATGCGGCGTTTCCGTCTAGGTCGACGTGGCAGAGGGCTTCGTTGCCCCAGGTGTCCCAGCCCAGACGCTGACGGCGCGCGAACATTTCAAGGCGCGGCTCGGGCGAGACTAGCTCGACTAGGTCGTAGAACGAGTCAGGTTTCTGCGAGTGGGCGCGAACCGGGCCACGCACCACATTCGACTTGCGCAATGATTCGGGAATCGGGGCACGGCCGCGAACAGCGAAGATGACGTGTTCGGTCTGCCCTCGGTAGTAGTGGCCGAGCCCGATTCTGTCCTTGACCCACGTCAAGATCGTCTTCGGCTCGAATCCCCACGCGCGCGCTATGTCGTTCGGTGAAAGGCCCTTTGTGCGTTGCTCCGTGAGCACAGGATTTGTCACCCAGAGGTAGAGGTGCGCATCGTCGTGAGATAGCGAGTCGACGGGCAAGCCGACGATCTCCCACATCGCCATCGTCGGGTAGTGCGTCTCCGCCGTGCCTCGCAGGCCACTGTGCTTGCCCTCGATGTACCGCCACGGCGGGTCGGCGACGATCGTCCGGTACCTCACCGGCTGCACCTAGCGCAGAGTGGCTCGTACCATTTGCAGGCGCGCCGGTGGCAGCGGAAACAGTCGAACAGACAGGCAAGCACCACCATCAGTAGTTCGCCAGCCAATCGGTCCGCTCCGCCTCGGTGGTGTTCTCGAGCAGCCAGACGAGCACCGCGCGGGTCGCGGCGTACACCGGGTCGCCGGCGGGGATGTTCTCGCTGCTGAACGTGTCTCCATGATCGATGCTGCTGATGCAGGCGCCGATGAGGCTGTCGGTGAGGTTGAAGTCGGCGTGGACGATGTGGGCGGGGCCGTCGTTGTACGGCCACAGGTCACGGAGGACTTCGATGCCGCGCGCTACCTTCGGCGGCATCCCGTAACTGTTGACGAGGTAGTCGCAGTTGCCCTTCACGCGGCCGCCTCGTAGAGCTCGTCCAGATCCAACCCCAACCCCACAACCAGCTTGTCCAACGTATCCTCCGTAACCGTCACCAGCTCCGGCACCACAAACCCGTACTTGGTGCCCACAACGGGGTCGCTGTTGCGGTGCGGCCCCTTACGCCACGTCGACGCGACACGCATGGGCATCAGGATCCGGTACTGGGTGCGCACAGTGACGGTCGTCTGCTCGTAGACCCCTTCGCGGGTCCATCCTTCTTTGTAGGCGGTCTCGAGGATCCGCCGGGCGGCCTGGACGGGGACGGTGCGTCTCACGTCTTTGGGTTTGAGGTCGCGGAGCGCCCATTCGCCGCGCTTCCGCCGTCGTGCGCGCCCACCATGAGGGGCGTAGATTTTGGTGATGCCGGCGGCTTTGAGTCCGTTGTTCCATGAGCCGAACCGGTACCGGACGGTTACGCTCCCTGGCCGGTCGGCGGTGGCGTGTTTCCATTCTTTGGCTTTGGGTGGCCGTCCGTGGGTGACTGTCCATTCGAGGATGGCGTCGATGATTTTGTCTTCGGTCCAGAGGGTTTGGCCGTAGCGTTTGCGTGGGGTGAGGCCGGCGGCGGTGAGCATGGCGGCCCATGTTGGGTAGTAGGCGTACACGGTGTTTTGGCAGGGGTAGATGCTGTGCTGGTGCGACCAGTGGCGGGCGGTTGGCGGTTCGCCACCGTGTTTTTCCGCCCATTTTTGGGCAGCGCGGGTGATGCTTTCGTGGTCCCAGATGCGTCCGCTCACGCCGCGTTCTCCTCTTCGTCAAGTGTCTGCTGGACGATCAGCCCGGCCAGCCGGGCGAGATGAACCAGCCACGCATGGTCGACAACCGCTACGGGCACCCGGTCGTTGTGACCGGCAACCACCAGCACCCAGGGAACTCCGAGTTTCTTGGCGTCCGCGCGTGCCTGACGGATCCAGGCGCCTTGGATGCCGCCGGTGGTGGACCCGGTGCGCTTGCATTGGATGGCCACCGGGACGCCGGCAACGTCGGGGCCGGTTCGTCCTACCGGGCCGCTGCGTGTGCCACCCCACGCGCGAGCGACGCGCAACTCGAGGCGTTTCCACGCGGTCACGGTGTGATGACCTCGACGGGGATTCCGCGTCGGCGGGCCTCGTCGATGGTGTGCTTGGTGCCGGTGCTGCGTTCATCCCAGAACGCGATGACAAGGTCGGGGTTCTCGTCGAGCATCTGTAGGTTCCGGATGATCCCGGCGCGTTTGCCTTTGCCGCGCCAGTCTGCCGGGTATGCCTTCTCTGGAATGCCTATGGCGCGCGCGATTACCGCCGCGAGCTGGTCTGCGCCACGGGACGCACCGTGGATGATCGTCCACCCCACAGGGAGGGCGCGCAGTCGATCACGGACGGCGATGTCGTTTTCCCAGGTTCGTGACCCGCAGATGAGCGCTTTCATGGGATGCCCCACCAGCGGCCACGGGCGCGCACCCAGACACGCCATCGCATCAGACGCACCTTCAAAAGGGAATCTCCTGTTGTTCAGGGTTAACACGGTCAGCCTCTCTGCCGGTGCCGCCACAAGCCGGGCAGACGCGCTCGTCGCGCCAGCCCATGTCGTAATCCATCCGGCGCCCAGTCCCATTACAGGCACGGCATGGTTCGCGCTCGTCCGGGAACAACGGCCTCTGCTGCGTCACGCCGCCTCCCTCCTGCGCCTACGCAGCTCCCGCGTGTACGCCGCATGAGCCGCGCGGCACTCGTCGCATCGGCACCCAGCCACATACCGGCCGCGTGTCCCGTGCGCCGCGACCGGCTCGCAGATCGTGCAGCGCCTACGCTTCCTCCCCACAGGTGGGGCTGGTGGCGGGGCTGGTTCGAGGGCTTGGCTTGCGCGAAGGTACCGGGCGACAGCCATCGGCGACTGGTCTGTGGCTAGGTCGTGGACGGCAGCGACGAACTCGGCAAGAACAGTCACGGCCGGCACACCCACGGCGACCAGTCCGACCCCGACGCCACGAAATACCGGTGCGCCGCCCGCGCCTGCCCCTCAACGTCATACGCATCCCCATACGTGGCGCGCTCCCACGCCCCCATCTGGAAGATCCCATAGTGGTCGCCGTTTACCGCACGCGGGTTGAACCTCGACTCGCACCAGGCAACACGAACCGCCTCGCTGCCGTGTCTGCCGAAGACGGTGCGGATGATCTCGGGGGTCGTCTCGCGCCGCCAGCTAACCGAGTAGTACCGGGATGGGCGCGGAGAGAATCGAACTCTCACCAAGGGCTTAAAAGGCCCCCGCTCGACCTTCGAGCTACGCGCCCCACTGGCACTCACGGAGCGGGAGGCAAAGGACGCGACGGAGGAGCGCGCCCTAACGGTGGCTGCCGTCACCCCCCGCTCCGTCAACGTCACATGCACCGCCCAGTAGCCGGGCAGAGCGATCCCCGCCACCAGGAACAGGTTCAACACCGGACCATTCAAGAAGCGGGTCACGCCGACGCGTCCCCGATAAAAAACGCGCCAGGCTCGCCCGAGCTTGGAACGTTAAGGAACCAGTCGACGACGTTCCGATGCGCTCCCGGCAGTGGCAGCGGAATCTTCGCCGCGGATTGCTCATCGAAAACGCCGCGGACGAGGATGCGATAACCGCCGCGTTTCTCGTCCCGGACGCAGTCGAGCGCGACACTCACGATGTCGCCGTAGCCGTAGCCGAGTTCGCTCACGCGGCACCACCGTCCGCGTTTTTGCTGAGTGGCCGCACGGCACCACGCTCCGCGCGGAGAGGACGCGACCGCTTCGGCCGTCCGCCCGTCACCTGATCCGCCGTCGGCTCCGGGGCGAACTCCAGAAGGTCGAGAGCGCCTAGACCGCTGTCACGATGTAGCGCCGCGTACGGGCACGGCTCCGAGCGCGCGCCCTTGAACTGCCATTGCACTGTCCCGCAGACACGGCAGCGGCGAGGAGTGACGTCGCGCTTGCTGCGGATGCTCACGTGGCCCCACCGCCTCGTTTTGGCTGATAGGGCGCATGGTTGCCCGCGAATGAACGAATCGAGACGATGGAGTCATTGCCCCTGGTTACATGGGTCTGCGCGAACGGCTCCGGAGTTCGTACGTGTACGAGCGACTGACGCCTAAAACAGCGGTTCGAATCCGCTCGTCGCCTTGAAAGCCTGTTTTGCAGGGTATTCACGCGGCTGACTCCGGAGGCTTTGGGCGGTTTGGCTTTGAGGGCGTGCGCCTCAAGCCACACCAGACGCAGCGGTGATCCGCGTTCCAAACGTGCCCGCCGTAGAGCAGGCAGTCCACTACGTCACGGACGGGCTTCGCCACGCGCTACTCCTCGCCCGCCAGCTCAGCCATGCGCGCAGCCACGTCCCGAATATCGGTGTGGACGTAGAGGTCGCTCGTGGTGCGGATCGACTCGTGCCCGAGCAGCAGCTGGATCTCATCGACGTCGAGGCCGCGCCTGCGCCACCGGGTCGCGTAGGTGTGCCGGGTGGTGTGCGGCTTCATGTAGCGGACGCCGGCGCGCTCCAACGCTTTGCTCCACCAGCGGTGGTAGGAGCCTTCGCCGACCGGGTGGGAGCGGTCGATGCGGGTCTTGCCGCCGGGGCGCGTGTACCAGAGGTAGTCGTCGCGGTCGACGCCTTCGAGGGTGAGCATCCCGGCGAGCGTCACGACGAGCTCAGCCTCCAACGGGACGTCGCGGTCTTTGCCGCCCTTGCCGTCGATGACACGGAGCATCCCGCGCGACAGGTCGAGGTGCCGTGCGCGTAGATGCCTCGCTTCGCTCTTGCGGATGCCGGTTCCGAAGAGGAGCGCCATGAGCGGCCCGTCCGGGGAGGGGAGAGCCTCGAGCGCTGCTACCTCGGTGTCGGTGAAGAGGTCGAGCGGCTTCCGCGGCTGCCGGCGCTGCCGGGGCAGGTAGTCCATCGGGTTGTCGCCGATCCGCCGGGTTTGCTTGGCCCATCGGAAGAACGACTGGTAGGCGGCTTGCTTGGTGCGGCGGCTTGGGGCGGGGAAGGTGCGGAGGGCGTGGCCGATGTCGCCGTCGGTGAAGTCCGCGAGCCCCTTCTGGGGGAACATGCGGAGGAGGCGTGCGATGGCCCACTCGTAGTCGGCGAGTGTGCGGGGGCGGATTCCTCCGAGGTCTAGCCAGCTAAGCCAGTCCGCCACATCCCGCGCGGCTTTAGCTCCCCTGTGACGGGAATCGCGCAGCGGGTCAAAGCTGACGGTTGCCGCCGCGGCCGTCAAGTCGCAACCGTCCTGATCCGTCCGTCGACCTCCATGTGGCACCGACGGCAGAGGCTCGCGATGTTGCCCGGCTCGTTGTTGAGAGGGTTGCCGTTGATGTGGTGCCGATCAACCGCGGGCGCGTTCTGGCAGCGCTCGCACACGGCGGCGAGGGGGAAGTGCTCGCGCGCGTACTGGCGACCCGTCCGCGGGCGTGTTGACGATCGCGGCTTCGGCTTCTGTCGCCAGCACGAGCGGCACAGCTCGGAGCGGCGCTGCTTGTGTCCGCCGCACGAGGGGCAGACTCCTACGCGCTCGTCGGTCACGGGGTCAACCACCGTCACGCGGAGTCCCTGTCGCTCTCTACGGCATCGAGAAGTCTCGCCAGTTCGACGTAACCTTGGAGACCAAGCCAGTTTCTCCGCCGTGCCTCCTCGAGCCGTACCTTTGCGAGCTTGACGTACTCCGCGACTAGGTCGGCGGGCGAGTCCCATCCGCCGAGGAACGCGATCATCTCGAGAGCTGCGCGCGGATTCACGCTGAGTCTCCTCGTAGGATTTGGAGGAGCAGCCGGATCTCGCGGGTGGCGCTGGCGAGGAGGCCGGCGAGGAGGAGGCTGGCGGCGAACAGCGCGACCCTCACCGCGACACCTTCTGCGCTTTCCTGCGGCGGATCTCTTTGCGTAGCTCCCGACGTTCGCGTATGTGGCCGGGCAGCGATACGAGGAGAGAGATGAGGATGATCGTTCCGAGCACGATCATCCCGATGCCGGGGATCAACTCGTCTTTCGCGGCGGGGAGGAGGCTGGCGGCGAACAGCGCGACCCTCACGACGGCTCCCGATTCCAGTTCGCTGCGATGTACTCGGCCTCGTGACGATCGAGCGGCGTGTCCTGAAGATGGGCTGCGACGGCGAGTGCGTCCATGTGTGGTTCGCCGAGGACGTATCGCATCAAGCAGTACCGCTGGACGAGGGGCGTCGAGAGAGCAAGGATGTCATCGACGCTCACGTCGTCTTGTCTTTCGCGGCCACGGCGGCGAGAGCGGCGATGCGATCGAGAGCCTCAAGCGCGTCGGCTACGCGGCGCGCGCGATCGTCGCTCGGCCCAAAGACCGTCCGTGTGAACTCGGCTGAGAGGCAGCTCCTGACCGCGTCGATGTCCGCCTTCTCGATGGCGGCGGCGGGAACACCGACAGCGGCCGCGTGCTCGTCTGGCTCATCGCAGTAGCCTCGATCGGCGAAGCATCCGTGGATGTGTCGTCCGCGGTACTTGCACGTCGCCGTGCCGTCGCACTCGCTCTGCGGCTCGTGATCGCTCATTCGCTCGCCTCTGGTTCCGCGGCGGGCCAGACGTTGCAGTCCACGTCCACATCTGCGGCGGGCGGCGACGACGCGAGCACGGCACGGAGCCGATCGTTCTCGGCCTGGACGGCCCGCCGGTAGGGACAGACACCACAGAGGTTGTCGCGCACCCACGCCTCAGTGAGCGCTGCTTCGCGGGCGAGGGCGACGTCCAGGTCGGCGCGCAGCGTCACCAGCGCGTCCGCGGCCCTCCAGTAGAGGTGCCTCTTCCAGCCCTGGGAGCGCTGCCGCAACTCTCTGATGAGGGCGTCCAGATCGGTCATGACCTCGCCTCCACCAGAGCAAACGTCGTGAAGTCGCCGCTCCCGTCAGCAATACGCGTCTCATAATCAAACGTGCCGCCAACCGCCTTAACCGTCTCCATGCCAACACCCGTATACGGCGCGTCCTCAACCCAGTTGATAAAGAACGTCCGGTCAGGATCGTGGCAGTCGCTGTTGCTGGCAGGACTAAACGACTGGATCGCCCCGCAGCTCCGGCGCAACGGCACCGCCAAATCAGGGTAGGCGGCGTACATCGTGCCGGTCGCCGGGTCGATCGTCCGTGTCCTCAACGTCGCACCGTCCTCCGTCACCCACATCAGCCGGAAATACGACGTCCCCCAGCGCTGCACATCCTTGAACTGGGCGGTCGTACGGTCCAACGTGAAGCTGCCCCAGACACCATCGGAGAACCTCGCCAGCTTGATCTTCCGGCTCGCGCTGTGGTAGTCGCCGTACGCGACAACCGGCGTACCGTCGCTGGTCAAGTCGACAGCCGACATCGTGACCGGGTGACGCAGGTCGTAGTTCGCGGGGCTGTAGCAGACCGACTGCGTGCAGCCGGGAAACACGTTAGGCGTTGCCGTGTCGGGCGTAGAGATCGCGACCCTTACGCCGTGGCCGACGAACTCGTCGCAGCTACCAACACCGGCGCAGTCGACGGTCGTGCCGAGGCTCGTCCCGTCGGGCGCGTGCATCTGGTTGTCGGCGGCGTCGTAGTAGACGAGGAACAGATCCCTCGCCGTCTGGTTGAACGTGCGGTCGGCAGGGTCGCCGGTCAGGCTGAACGTGAAATAGACCCGGCTGCCAAAAACCTGCCGCGAGTAGACGAACGGCCCGTCGTAATAGTCGTGGACTCCGGGCGTCGTCCCCATGTTCTTGCCGGTATCGATGACACGCGTCGGCCCGTAGCTGCTGACGCTCTGACCGGCGAGGTTCTGCCAGGTGCGGCCGCTGTCGACGGACTTTATCATTCCGATGTAGCGGTAGGTGGGAGCTCCGGCGCTCTGGCCGTACGGGCTGACGCCGTAGGCGAAGTAGACGGTCGACCCGATCACCGCCGGCGTCGGATAGTTCCCTCCCCAATGGTCGGTCGGGGCCACCATCACAACGGGTGCGCCCCAAACGCCCGCCTCCGAGTGGACGCCAGGCGACCGGTACAGGTACGTGCCGACACCATCCGAGTAGCTGCGGAAGATGCCAAGGTGCCCGTCGGGCAGCAGCTCCATCACCGAGTACTGGTGGTACTGGGCGAACCCGTGCGACACGTTGAAGTCGGCGACGAAAACGGGGGTGCTCCAGAGGTGGTTTGGGTTCCGCGCGGGATCGTTGTCGTAGGAGGTGACGTAGATCCTTCCGAGCGTCGAGTTGAAGGTGACGAAGGTTTTTTTTGCGACCGGGTCGTAGAGCGACGAGCCGAACGTTCTCCGGCACACGTAGATGGCGTGCGTGTCGATGACCTGGATGTTTCGCGTGACGGTCGCCGTGTGCCGTCGATGCGTGGCGACGCGAACGTGGTGCTGTGTGGCGGCGTCGCCGCCGCAAGCGAGCACGGCGGCGATGACCGCTAGCGGGACGAGCATGGCGAGCACCGTCCGTGCTTCCAGAATGAGCTGGCGGAGGCTGGTCATGCCGTCCGCCTCTCAAGCACAGCCAGCTCCCGTACGAGCCGCTCACAGTTCGCTGCGTGCTTCTCGCGGCACCGGTCCGAGCCGGCGAGCCGGTATAGGGCGCGGGCTTCGGAGAGAAGGTCGAGCAGACTGGCGGTGTGTGGTGGGCGCGCGGTCATTTGCGTGACCCTGCGGGGCGTGCTTTGTTTTGCTCGTCGAGTTGTGCTTGCCGTTCGGCGATGACCGCCTCGGGGATCTGGTACGGGGACGGTTCCGCAGCGGGCTCCGGCGCGGGCTCCGGGTCGGGGTCAGCCGGCGGCTCCGTCACCTGCGCGAGCTTCGCCTCCAACCGGGCCAGCAGATCCGTCGCGTCCGCCGCCGACAAATCCGCGACCGCCTTCACGTTGTAGCGGCGCAGCCCCTGGCTGAACTGCTGCAACGACACCGCACCTGCGGCGGCCAGCTTCTCCTCGAGGTCACGGATACGCTCCAGCACATCCGGGTCAGCGCCAGGCGGCGCCGGGTCGCCGGAGCCGAGCCACCGCTTCAACGTCTCCGCCAGCTCCGCGCCCGGCTTCGGGATCACCTCGTTGTCAAGCTCCCGGCACCGGGTCTTCGTGATCCGCAGATTGTGGTTCTGGTCGATATCGCCGATCACGTCGAACTCGTACGAAATCCCGTCGCGCTGCACCGGCGCCAGCCCGAGCTTCACCACCTTGGTTTTGCCGCCGTCCTGCTCGACCGCGTACTCGGTTTTCGCGCGCATCGTCGCGATGACGTGCATGGGGGCGCCGACGATCGCGTCAACTAGGGCGTTGTGCATCGGGGTGACCTCACGCCATGCGCTGAACTTGTTGCCGGCGGCGCGCCTGTCGACCTGCTCGAGCGCGCCGTCTTTGCCTGACCAGGCGTGGGAGAGGCTGTCGATGATGAGGACGTCGAAGCCTTGTGTGGCGGCTGCTTCGATGGCTTGCACGTAGGTGAGGGGGGCGAACGTGGAGAGTTTGAGGTGTTTGAACGGGAAGTCGCGCCGGTATTTGGCTGCGCTGCCGTTTTCTGTGTCGATGAGGCCGACGCGGTCGCCGAGGTTGGTGGCGATGGCGAGCGCGGTCCATGTTTTGCCGGAGCCTTCGGGGCCGACGATGGCGAGTCGTAGGTTGGGTTGTTCGTCTTTTGCGTCGGTGAATAGGTAGCTGCTCATTGCTGTTTGGCTCCTTGTGCGAGCGTGTCGTGCGCGTAGTCGAGGAGCTCGCGGGCTTCGCTGATCGCTTTTCGCGCCCGCTTGATGGCGGCGGTGACAGCGTCTTCTCGTTCATCCGCGCGTTCATACGCGCGCTGGAGGAGGGCGTTCCATTCCGTCGCGCTGATCACGCGGCCCGTCCTTGGGTCATCTCCATGCTCACAGCCCTCGCCGCCGCCGCCGCTGTTTTCGACACGTGGTCGAGGAGAGTGCGTGCTTGGCTGAGCCGCATGTAGTCGTACTGGTAGCGGGCCAGCTCGAGCAGCGCTTCGAGGGCTTCGAGGCGGTCGTTAACGGTGCGCTCACCCATCACACGACCGCCTTCACGGCGAAGTAGAGGCCGAGCGCACCCCACACGACAGCGTTCGTCCAGCCTAGGAAGATCACGAGAAGCGACATCCAGATAGAAATCGAGTAGCTCGCGACGTCACCATTGGCTGTCTTTCGGGTGACGTAAATAGGCAGGCTATTGTTGAGGCCGTAGAAGGGCATCAGCACGTCTCCCAGACCGGGCACACCAACGTCACCGGCAACCCGCGGATCTGGCGGAGCGTCAACTCCATGCCGTCGTCGAGCCGGTCGCCCTCGTCGTCGATCGGTGGCTTCGCGCCCCTGGTGGGTGGCGGGTCGTTCCAGAGGATCCAGAACATCAGGGCATCGCTCCTTCCCGACGGGGCTGCGCCCGCACCGCAGCCGGGCGCAGCCCCGTGTCGTGTTCTCTCCCCGGCTCCGCGCTACCCGCCGGCAGGTCGACGGCCCGGACGCCCTCAGGCCAGGCGGTCGTGGTCACAGCGGGCAGCGCGCAGCCGAGCAGTGTGTGCATGCGGTTGAGGTTTTGGGCGTGCGCGGGGTTGCGGGTGATTCGGAAGAGCTCGTCTGGCGCCCACGAAGCCATCAGCGGATGTCCCAGATCGGATCGCGGAGCAGGTCGTTGTATTCGCGGCGCAACTCCTCCACCGCTCGGACGGCCAGCACCTCGATCGGCGGGTCGATGCGACCCATATCCGACAGGGACTTCGCGCCGTCGGTGTCCTCGCCGCAGGCGACGTAACACTGGAACAGCGCATCTTTGAGCCGCTGGTTTTCGGCGAGCAGCTCATCGTTCAACCTTCTGAGCTCATCCCGGGCGCCCATCTACGTGACCGCCTCGAAAATCCAGCGGCCCCACGTGAAAGCGCCCGTCCACCACACGGCGCACAACACGATCAGCAGCAGCCAGCACAGGGCGCGGTACACGGCGATCACGCCGCCACCTCCTCGCGGATCAGACGGCGGATCTCGCCACGAAGCACATCAAGCAACGCCATAGCTCGAGCCGCCTCCTCATCATCAGCGGCCGCCTCCTGCTGCTCCCTGAGCGCCTCATCGAAAAACTCGACAGGCTTGCCGGTGGCGGACGCGATACGGGCGAGCAGCTCCGGCGATGGGCGATGAAGCCCCTTCTCCAACCGGATCAGATGCTGGCGGCTAGTGCCGGCAGCGGCGCCGAGACGGTCATGGGAGAGGCCGGCAGCCTTGCGTGCCTGCCTAAGCCTGTCGCCGAACTCCGATGCCTTCGCCCGTGTCACGTAACACGACTGTACGTCACGTTACGTGTCGTGTCAAGGGCCGATGTTACTAGCGGCTTGTTACGTCACGCGGTACGTTGGCGCGGATGGACATGAACCCTGCTGACCGCGTGCGGGCGCTCCGTGACCGTTACGGCTCCCACGACAAGCTCGCTCGGGAGCTCGGGACGGTGCGGCAAACAGTGATTAGGTGGGAGCAGGGTTCACAGCCGAGCCCCTACTATCGTGAGAAGCTCGCTGAGATCGACGGCGGCGACCCGGATGACTTCCTGTGGCCTGATAGCCGTGAGCCGGATCCGCTTACGCGGTTGGCTGAGGCTCAGGAGGAGATGGCGGAGCTTCTGCGGCAGATTCTTGCTGTGCTCTTACGCTGACGAGGACTTTCGCGAGTACGGCATTGAGTAGCGCGACGGCTGTGCAGAGGTCGCGGAGCAGCTCGTCGTCGATCATGCCTGGTATCCCCCGTCTGATCGTGATCCTATGTTTACTAGCGCTTGGTCTAGGTTAGCGCTCCGCGCCCTGTGTGATATCGCATTGTGCTCTTAGTGTCAACGGACGCTTACGAAGCGGTCACCTTGTGGTGCCGTGGACGATTCCTGGACGTGAAAAAGCCCCGCCCACCCGAAGGTGGACGGGGCTAAAGGCAACAAGCCCTTCGTGACGAAGGGCTAGCCGGGGATGCGGACGAACGTGGCGCCGATACCACGCACCCACCGGCGCCGCACGAACACACCGCCACCGTTCGACTGCGACCCCGACGGGTCGTTCTGCGCCGAAGTGTTCCCCTCCACGGTCTGGACCCAGCCGGTGAACCTGCCGCCCGTCCAGCGGAGCGCAAGCACCCGGTCGACGATGCCGATGTGGTCGTCGTACCGCCAGGCGCCCTCGCCGAACTCGAAGCACGCGAGGTCGCCGCGCCGCGGCCGCTTGACCACCCAGCCCTCCTGTTTCGCCCCGTCCAGCAGGGCGCCGACGCTGGCGCCACCGGGGAGGGTGCGGCCGCAGAGCAGGAACATGGCGTGGACGAACGAGCAGCACCAGTAGGAGCCTGCGCGTACGCCAGCCTCACGGTTCCACTCGTCGATGCGCGGCCCACGGTTCGACCCGGCCGGGTGCTCAACAGTCCCTATGTAGCTTTTGGCGCGCTCGAGCGCGCGCTGCCCGATCCTCGAAACGGGCATCGTTACGTCTTCCTGCTGCGCTTCAAACCGCTAGGACACGGAACCTCGCCGATAGGCTTCTGGTCGAGCAGCACCCAAGTGCCGCCGATGTACTCCCACCGGAACACGAGACAGTGGATGTTCGGCTGCCCGGCTGCGGTGGCCGGCTTGGCTTTCGCTGGCAGCAGAAGCGCGGCGACAACGACGAAAAGAGCGGCGAGCGTGAACAGCGCCGCGATGCTGCGACGAGTCAAAACAACCTCCTGTCTAGTTACGAGTGGCCGCGGTCGAGCTCGTTGACGCGTCATCTACGATGACCCCCATGGTTCTCTGTGAGTGGTGCGGCCGGACGGAGCGGATCTGCGCCCGGTCACCATGTGACGGGGCGGTACGCGCTAGCGTCGAGAGCGCCGCAGCGGAACGGCTACTACACGAGACGGTCGACGAGTGGCTAGAGGCTCACGCGATGAGTCGCGAGGAAGCAGAGGCCGAGATCAGTAGAGGCCCGTGGGCGTGTGCTTGTAGTGGCCCTCCGGGTGATTTGCGCAGCGACTGCTGGCCGCACAACGCGCCGTGCAGTTGCGCCCTTCACTGGAAGCTCGTGCGACGCGCTCTAGCTTCCTAACGGTGGCCGCGGTCGAGCTTGTTGCCCAGGTCGTTCAACGCAGACATGAACGACCCGCCCAACCCTAGGTAGCCCTGGCAGACGGCCTCGTACCGGATGTGGCCCGGCTTATCGGGCACATAGCAGAGCTGCACGTCTAGCGTCGCCGGCGGCGTTTTCCACTCGACGGCGTTACGCCCCACCGGATAACCGGCCTCTTCCACCGGCGGCGGAACGTCCACCTCGTCCGGGCATTGCGGACACGGTTGGCCGTCCTCAACAGCCACATGGTGAACAGGACAAAGATGCCGACCGAGAGTCACGCCGCAACACCACTCACATCGCCGATGTTCTCGCCGTCCAACACCGAGTGCGTCACATGCGCCGGCGCCCCCGCCGAATCAGCCTTCACCCCAGAATTCCCATGAACCCGCAGCAGAATCACCGCCCCGCCCAACGGCTCGTCACGGAACTGCTTCTGCTCACCCCACAGGTCACCCTCAACCTCAGACAGCCGGTCACGGTCAACAGGGGCGAGCTGGTCACGGTAGCCGCGCCGCCACGTGCCACCGTTCAACACCGTCCGGTGCCGGTGAACCACATACCGGGCGTCATGGGAGATCCCCCGGGTCTTGAAGATCTTGTGGTTCGGCCTGTGCGAATGGCCGCGCAACACGATGTCGGCTTCGGTCATCGACAGTTCCTTCTCCGCCTGCCCGTAGAACGCGCCAGGGCTACGACCAGCCTGCCAGCCATGGGCGAGGTCGATCAGCTGCGTGACCCGCTGTGTCTTCGTCACCTGGAACGTGACGCTGACGAACCCGCCGGCGCCGACATACCGTGACTCGACACCAAGGTTGCAGAGGAGCTCTACGAGGAACTTGCCGCCGTAGTGGGCGTCGTACTTCCACTCATGGTTGCCCTCGCAGCCTCCCCAGAGCTTGTCTTTGATCGGCTCGAAGAGTTCCTGTAGGTGCTCGAGGCTCGCGTACCGGATGTCCGCAGCCTGCCTGTACCGGGGCGCGAGCTCGGTCGGCTGGTAGCGGCGATCGTTGAACTTGATGAGGTCGGCGGCGTCGCCGCCGAACGTCCAGCGGGCGTCAGGGTCGGCGGCGATAGCCGCCACCCGCTTCCGGAACGCAGCCTCGTCGAAGTCCGGCGCTCCCGCGTGCAGGTCGGTCAAATGGTGGTGCCGGAAGACTGTTCCGGTCGGGGCTTTCTCGGTAACGCGGACGATCCTCATAGGTCGCGCTCCCTGAGCCATTCCGCCCACCGTCTCATCGCGACGATGGTCACGTGCGCGTCCTGCTGCTCGTCCGACAGGTCTTTGGTCGCATCGTTCCCCCAGTCGTGTAGAAGCGTCGCCAGGTTGTCGTCACGCATCTCCAAATGCGCCCTCTCAGCCTCACGGTCCGCGACACCAGCCTGGTCACATTCATGCGTGACGGCGCCGTTGATGGTTTCGCCGCAGTCGGGGCAGTCGCAGTTATGTGTGGACCGGTACGCGTACAGCATCCGGGAGTGGCAGCGTGGGCACTCCCACAGCGGAACCCCGGAGAACATCACGTGGTTACCCGAGGAAGTGGCTTAGCGCCCAGCCGACGGTGGCGATGACGCCGGCGGCGACGACCCGTCCGGCCCATTTCGCGATCTGCCAGCCTCGAGGGCCGAGCCATTCGTCGTTTTCGCTGGCGGCGATGAGCGTGTCGAGTTTCTGGTGGACGGAGTCGATGTTTTCGTCGATTCGTCTTAGGTGTGCGCCGAGCTCGGCCCGGGTTACGTAGTCGCCGTTGCCGTAGTCGGTCGCGTACGCTGGTTGCGCTGGCATAGCCCCAAAAGTCCCCCTCTGTTTAGGCGTAGCGGCGGGCGCCGACATAGTCGGTGCGCCCGTCCAGCTTGCTGATCCGGATGGTCAGCCCGGTGTGCGGCGACTCGATGAACTGGCCGCCGCCGATGTACAGCCCGACGTGCCCTGGGCCTTGCTTGGTCGGCTCGAAGAACACCGCGTCACCGGGCATCAGGCTGGCCTTGTCGACCGGTGTGCCGGTCTTCCACTGCTCATACGTGGTACGCGGAACCCGGACGCCTTCTTGCGCGTTCAGGTACTGGATGAACGCGGAGCAGTCGAAGCCTTTGGTTTTGGCGCCGCGGCCGACGCCGTAGGTTGGCCCGGATGGCGACCCGCCACCCCAGCTGTAGGGAGTTCCGAGCCATTTCCGAGCGAGCTGCACGATCGGCGTGGCGAGCGCCGGCACCGGGCCGTCATGGGCGACCTCAACCTTGAGCTTCCCTGCGCGGCCGAGCGTGGTCGGTGTTGGATGGTCGGGTAGCGGCGCCGGCGCGGGCCGCGCAGCAGCGGGCAGGTTCAGGGCGGGGAGGCCGAGTATCCGGTTGTTCGCGTTGAGCGCGCCGAGCAGGCCGGGGGCGAGCAGCGGCACAGCCGCGGTGTTTGGTTTCGGTGGGGGTGGGGCAACAGTGGGGGTGTTGACCGCTGCCGGGGTCGGTGTCGGGGCAAGGTCGCCACCAGGCTGTGCGCCTGTGGCGCCCGCTAGGATGCTCTTAACGTAGTCCTGGGTCTCCTTGAACGGCGGGATCCCCCCGTACTTCTCTACGTTCCCGGGGCCGGCGTTGTAGGCGGCGAGGGCTTCCGGCCAGTTTCCGAACGTCTGGTACTGCTGGGAGAGGTACTTCGCTCCACCTTCGATGCTTTGCTGCGGGTCGAGCGGGTTCGTGACGCCGAGCGACCGTGCGGTGTCCGGCATGAGCTGGGTAAGACCCTGTGCGCCGGCGGGTGACTTGGCCGTGGGGTCGTAGTGCGACTCGGCCCGGACGAGGTTGTCGAGGAGGTGGACGGGTACGTCGTACTTTGCAGCCGTCCGCTGGATGATCTCGTCGTATGGGGACGCCACGTCTACCTCCCGGCGGACGCTTGCTTCGCCGCCTCGTACCGGTTCACCGTCTTAGTCGGCGCACCCAAATACGCCAGCAGATCATCAATCGTCGAAGGCTCATACACCTTCGACGGGTTCGGCCCAAACGCGGCGCTCTTCGCTAGATGAACTAGCGGCAGCTGCGTCCCGAAGTTAGCCGCCGACGCCGGCAGCGTCTTGTCGCCGAACAGAATGTTGCCGAGCACCTGCGCGAACGGGTTGATCTCCCGGCCCAGCTCCTGCCCCGACCCGCCCGACAGGAACGACGCGACACTCCCGGCCACCTGCGGCACCGTCATCAGCGGGTTCAGCGACTGCGTTTTCAGGATCCGGTCGCCGCCCAAGCTGATTGACCCGGCGAGGTAGGAGGGGACGGGGAACCCCGGCTCCTCCTCGTTAGCGATCTCGCCGAGGTGGGAGAGGATGGTGGCGCGTCCGGGCTGGTCCAGCGGCAGCTTCACCGCAACCTTGGTGATCGCCCGGTACCAAGCGTAGAACGGAAACACGCCACGGACGACGCGCCGCTCGAACTGCGACAACCCAAGGAAATCACCCAGAGCGGCGTTCGCCCGGTCCGACACCTGCCGTGCGAGCAGCGGGTTCTCATCCAAAGCCTGCTTCGCCGCCGCGTTGAAGTCCCTGGTGTCCTTCGGCATCTGCTTGTAGATGCGCCGCAGCTCCGGCGACGACCGAAGAGCAGCCTCGATCGCGGCCGCGCGCAGCCCCGTCTCGGACGCCTTATCGATCTTCGCAAGCTTCATCCCCGCGGCCTCGATGCCGCGGCCTGCGCGGGTGCCCTCGAGCCTCGCCCTGGCCCGGCCCGGGTTCGGCGTCTGGGAGCCGATGAACGTGCCGCCGGTCTGCTCCGGGAAGTACTCGTCGAGGAGTTCCTTGCTGATGCCGGGGAGCCGCCCGTGCGGGTCGCGGACTTTGAGCATGCGGAGGAGCGCCTGCGGGCCTTTCGCACGCAACACCATGTTCGCGTACGCCCTAGCCCCATCAGGGCCGGCGAACTGGAGGGCGTAGAGGAACTGGTTGCCGACGATGTTGCCGGTCAGCCATCCGACCCTTGTGTTGAGGACGAGCGCCCGCCACACATCGGTGGACTTCCCGACGAGCCGGGTGAGCGTGTTCGACGCCTGCCTTTGCTCCTGCGCCACCTGCCGAGCCAACTTCACCGGCACCGCGTAGCGGGAGCCATGGTCGACGAGGGCGGCGTCGCGGCTGCTGGTGGTGAGATCGGGCGGGGCTTTCAGCTCGTCAACATTCGGGATTTTGTCGAGGTCAGCTGGGCTGTTCACCCAGACATGGCCTGGGGGTGGTTCGGCGCCGCGGACGCGGACGGCTGATTCGATGAGAAGGTCGTGGAGGTCACGGTGACGTGCGAACTCGGCGACCTTCAGGAACTGTGGGGTGAGAACGTCGGGGTCGAGCGCCAACTGGCCGGTTTTGAACAGGAGCAGGTCGCTTGCCTTGGTGGGTGTGCCGTACCCGGTGCGCGTGTACTTCGTTGGTGCCGCGGCAGCAGCGGGATTGCGGTTGATGTCGGGCAGGTAGAGCGGCTCGGGTCGGCCTGATGCGGCGAGCTCGTCGCGGAGTTCGTTGATGGAGGGGCCGCCGACGATGCCGGGCTGTATGTCCTTCAGTTGCGCCCGCAGTTCGTCCGCCCGCTGTGATAGCTCACGGAGCTTGGCGGCGGCGGTCGTCGCCGTCTGCGGTGTCGTGGCGTCCCGGACGAGCTTGTCGCGGACGGCGGTGAGGTCGTCGTGCATCTTCTGCCACGAGTCGGGCCGGATGTGCGGCGGCGGCGCGTCACCGAGCTTCTGTAGTTCGTCGTTGATGCGGGCAATCTGATCAGTGACCTTCTGCGGCACCTTCGGGGCTACCGTTTTACGGCCCATCAACGGATGCCACTGGTTATCTTCTCCAAGATACTCTAGGCGATTCGCTGACACGGGTTCGCGCGACACCCATTCTGTAAAGCCTGATCCGGGCTCGTACATGTCGGTCGCCTCAACCGGAACGTCGGACTTCTTGACGCGCAGGTAGATGTCTGCATCCCGCTGCCCTCTCGGCACAAGGCCGAACACGTCGGTTCCGTCCTCTGCGAAGTAGACGCCGGTGACCTCGCCCTTGCGCTCTTTCCCGGGTCTAAGCCCTTCCTTCCGTACTTGGTCGAAGTTGGCGGCGTTTGTCGCGTGGTACAGGTGCTCGTCGTCGCGCGGGAGAATCTTGTAGAGCGTTTTGCTGTCCCCGTAGTAGCCGTCTTCCGTCTTCGTGACGGGGAAGGTGCGAGGTGGGGCAAACGTGGTAGTGGTGGCGACGCGCTTGTTGGTGTAGGCACCCGCCTTTGCGGTCAGCTTCTCCTGCTGGTTACCGATCTTGGTAAGTTCGGCCTCGATCCGCGCCCTAGCGGCCTTGACGTCTTTGGGCGAGTACACCTTGCCGCCCAACGCGACGCGCATATGCCGGAACCGGGCGGCGTTGAGTTCGTCGGCTGTGAACACGTTCTGTTCGGCGAGTTTGTCCGCCATGATCTTGTCGAGCTTCAGGGCCTCTTTGTGTGCCTTCAGCATGTTGGCGCTCGGCTTGTTGTAAAGCTCCGCGACCTTCTCGTTGTTCAACAGTTCTAGCGTCGCCTTGGCATCCTCGGTGCCCTGCTTCTCGAGCATTTGCTTCCACGCCTCGGCGCTGCGCTTCAAAGGAAGGCGACCAAGAACGGCGAGCGCGCGGCGCTCGTTCTTGGAGAGTTTCCCGAACGCGTCGAACCATGAGGACGCCTGCTGGCGGAAAGCCTGGGATCTCGCTTCCGGGCCACGCTTCATCTCGCGGGCAAACCGTGCGAGCTCGCCGAGAACCTTGGTGTCATACGGCAGCTTGTTGAGAGCGCCGTGGACGGCCTGCTGGCGCGCCCGGATGGCCGGGTTGCGGGACGTTGCTTTCTTGAACGTGAGCGCGCCCTTCTCGCCGGCCACGGCGGACGGGCCGCGCAGCTCGGTGACGCCAGGCTCCGCCGCCTTCGCGAGCCGGGCCAGCACGGCGCTCTCGGTGCCGACGCCGTGCTCGGCGAGCAGCGCCGGGACTTTTGCGGACGCGCCGGCGCCGAGGGTGAGCACGGTGATGGCGTCGAGGATGGGGCCGAGCGGGTGCTGCTCGAGGTTGTCCGCGAACGCGCCGAAGTCACCGTGGAACAGCGGCCCGTACGTTTGCGCATAGGAGCGGCCGATGTCCTCGAGCGTCCCAACCGGATGCTCAACGAAATGCTTAACGCCGGCGGGTAGGCCGCCGATCGCGTCCTTGAAGTCGCTGCCGAGGTTCTCGGCGAAGCCGAGGATGCCGCCGGGGCTGCCGCTGCTTTTGACTTTGCCGCCGCTGGGCCCGGACAGGCCGCCGCCGGACGCTGAACCGCCGAAGTAGCCTCCGCCGCTGCCGCCGAAATAGCCGGCGCCGGACGAGCCGAAGTAGCCCACCCGTTACCTGCCCGGCTCGGCGCGCGGAAGCTGCGACGGCGGCACGTACTGGGACGGTTTGATCCCCGCCCGCTTCAACTGGCCGGGGAGCCGCTTCGCGTTCTGCCGCTGCCCCTTGCTCATCGGGCCACCACGGTCGGGATGCCCGGTGTAGAGCTTTAGAAGTTCCCTCGTGGCAACCTGCGGGTCGATGCCGTGCTCAACCGCGTCCTGGAACGCGGTGGCCAAATCAACGGGCGGGTAGTGGTTGCGGTAGCCGATCAGCTTGTTGTCAGCGCCGATCAGCGGCTCCGCCCAGCCCTGCCCATTGCCAGGGTCGGTCTTCGAGATCACGAACCCGTTCGCTGGGGCGCGTTCGTCTACGACTCCGCCCTGGAACGCTAGGCGCGCGCCTTGCTTCGCATGCGCGTCCTGACTGATCTTGTCTCTGTACGACGGTGGCCTGCCTTGCAGTTGCTTTCGCAGCGCGGCGGTCAGCATCGGCTTTCCGTTCACGATCCACGGCTCAACCACCGGGTTGCCCCGCTTGTCAGAGACGACGTGGAAGATCAGACCGCTCTGGGTTTTCGCCGCCGCGTCTGCCTGCTGCCGAGTCCACGCCTGCGCCGTCTCAGAATCGTTAAGACGCCGGTCAGACTGTGCGAGTCTGCGGCCGTTGTTGCTGAGCAGCGGCTTCCCGGTGGCCGGGTCGGTGACAACCTGCGGATTCCCTGCATTGTCGTACTGCCACACGTACGGGCTGTCCGCCTCGAGCCGCTTCAGGTCGGCGCGCTGGCTCGCGTTGAGCGACAACAGATACTGCTTTCTGGCGAGTGCGTACGACCGGTCGGCGTTCACCTGACTCGCGATCTTCTTCCCGGTCACAGGGTCAATGCCGCCGTTCAGGCCGGCGATCGTCTTCCTCGCCTGTAGCGAGAGTTCCCACTTCCCGGTCGATGGGTTCTGCACCCAGCCCGCGGCGAGCGCGTTGTTGATCTTGACCTGGTTCTGGGTCAAGTCGAGTCGCTGCCCCGCAGCCGTGCGGCCGTTCAGTGCGACCTTGCCGGTGGCCGGGTCGTACACGTAGTTGTCGCCGGTCTGCGAGAGGTTTGCCGCGACCTTGAACCCGAGCGAGTCACGCTGCTGCACGAGCCTTGCGGCTGCGTCCTGGCCAGCACCCGTCTGGATGGGCTTGCCGTTCTGAAGCAGCTGGTACGGCTCCCAGCCGCCGTCAGCGGTCGGACGGATGTTGTAGACGGTGCGCGTCTGGTTACTCAACAGCCGGGCGCCGGTGAGCGCGGTGTTTTTGTCCGCCCGGTTTGCCTGATCGGCTCGCGCTCGTGCTGTCTGGTTGGCGTTGTAAAGGCCGAGTTGCTGCTTCTGAAGGTCGCTGAGCGCGCTCTGGGTGAGCGCCGGCGTCTGCTTCAGAAACGAGCCGATCTGATGCAGCAGATCCTGGTTAGTCAGGTACCCCTGGTTGAGCGCGGTGGTGGCGTCCTGCTCACCCTGCCCACGCGCCGTCGCTGGGAGCATGTCGGCCGCTGACGCGAACGCGGTGCCGGTCGTTTGGAGCGCGTTCGCTGGGATCACGCCCATGCTGCCGAACAGAACATCGGAGAGGTTCGGCGCGGTCTGCCGCTGCCCGATCCCGGGCGACACCTTGTCGAGCTCGGTGTTGTTCGCCGCCGCATCAGCGTTCGCCGCGTTCTGAAGGTTCGTCGAGTAGCCCTTGGCGTAGCCGGCGGTGCTGTCGGCAGCCTGCTTGTACGCCTGCTGGATCTGCGGACCGATCCCCGCGTCGATGTTCGCGAGCGCCTCCCCACGCGCCCTCGCGACGTCAGCCTGCGCCTGCGCGTACTGGCGCGCCTGGTCCTGCTGGTAGTGGTACTCGTCGAGGATCGGCTGTAGCTGCGCCAACGCCTCCTGCTTCGCGAGCTGTAGCTGCTGCTGCGGCGACAGGTAGCCGGGGAACGGCGACGCGCCCTGGGTGGTGCGGGTCGCGACGCCGGGGATCGCACGTGGGGTGGCTCCGATACCGCCGAGGAGGGCGCTGAGCGACCCGATTGGCTGCTGGACGTTCGCGCCGAACGTGCCTAGTCCGGCTCCGGTGCCACCTGCGCCGGTGTTAGAGAACAGACCGGCGAGAGCGCCAAGGAGCGCGGTCGGGTTGAAGCCGGGCGTGTTAGCTGCCAAGATGGCTACTCCATACCTAGGATTGGATTAGTGATGCTCGCCCACTTCGCCGCCCTCATCACGATCACGCTCGCTGGCGCGTCAGCGACGATCGTCGGCCAGCCGCGCACCGTCTACCTCGCCGAACGCCCCGGCGTCATGCGCGTAGTGGTCGTCGGGCTGCCGCACCTACGGAACCGCTGTACGACGTTCCGTTGCACGCACCCGTTTAACCCGCGCCGCTAACGGTTCGGGTTGTACGGGTTGTTGAACCTGTAGGCGGCTACGTCGGCGGGCGTGAAGCCGGGGTTCGGGACCGTGTACGTCTGCCCGTGGTAGGCGCCCTGGGTTGCGCTCGGGTTGCTTGGCGCCGGGCTCGCGCTCCCATTCCCGCCACCACCGCTGCCGAGGTTGGCGAGCGCTGCAAGTAGCGCCTGCATAGCCGCACGGTTCGCCGCCGCCTCAGCCGCCGCCTGCTCCTGCGCCGTCAGCTGCTGCTCCGACCCGGAGTACTGGCCGAACTCGGAGCCGAGGAGCCCGAGCAGCGACTGGGTGGCGTCATAGCCAGCCTGGTTCCGCTGCGTCTGCAACTGGTTCAACTGGTAGCCCGACTCGCCGCTGTTGAGGACGCCGCGGGCGGCTAGCGCCCGAAGCAGTTGGCTCTTCCCCTGCGTGTACGCCTGGTTCAGCCGAGCGACGGTCGACAGGCCGTTCTGCGTGTTCTGGTCTGCCAACGCGGTCGTCTGCGCGTCCAGCCCGGCGAGCGCCCCCGACGGCAAGCCGAGCTGCCCGAGCGCCGCCTGGTCGGGCACCTGCCCGTACGCGATGATCGCCTGCTGCAACCCCTTCGTCAGCGCCGCCAGGTTGGCGGTGTGGGATGCGCCAAGGTCGCCGAGCGACTGCCGATACAACGGGTCGTTGTTGATAAGCGACGTGAAGTCGGGGAGCGTGAACGCCGACGGCTGCTCCGGCACAACCGCGACCAGACCAGGGGTGCCGGTATACGGGGGGCCAAACGTGCCCGAGGACGATCCGGACGCGACGGGGCCGCCGACACTGGCGCCCAAGCCGGCGCCAAGCGACCCGAGCGGCAGCGTGTCCTTCTTCGTGTTCGGCAACCCCGTATACGGGTTGTACGAGAGGCCAGGTAGGTTCGCCATCGTCGTCTAACTCCTATGCGTTCGCGTACTTGATAGCGGCCAGCCGCCGCCGCCCAAACGTGCCAGTCCCACCGTTGACCCTGTACTTCGCAACGATGCTGTGGTTGCCGCCCGTCAACGTCACGAACGTCACCTGAATAGCAGTCGACCCGACCTGTGTCGCGAGCGCCATGTCGTCATCCGACGCCGCCACACCATCCACCGAGATCGACATGAACGCAGTAAACCCGCCGGTGTTGTTAGAGCTCGTATGCGAGTAGATCACCATGTAGCTGCCGTCGGAAAGACCGGTGATCGACGGCCCGACCGTCGCAAGGTCCGCGTACGACGTCGATGCCGTCGTCTCCGACGTGATGATCGTGTCGGCCACCTGGGGCGTAAACCGCGCGAAACCCGCGACCTGGCTAATCGGCGTCTCCAGCCCATACAGGGCTACCCAGTTCGGCACCCAATCCTTGAAGGTGCTGCCGAAATCGGTTGGGTCGCCGAGGATCATCTGGCGCAGCCGACGGATGTCGTCGGGGGTAAGGCCGTCAAGGATGCTCACGTGACGCGGCTCCCCTCGTTCGCCTGGTACTCAGCCTCGATCGAGTACAGGTATGTGTCCGAAGACGGCCCCGTCTGGGTGACTTTGAAAGCGACGCCCCGCTCACGGAAGTTCAGATCGCGGCCGGAACGAGAAGACTTCGTGGTGGCGGGGATCGTCGACCCGGCAGCCGTGTACGACGTAGATTCGGGCGACCGCAGATACGACAGCGTTAACGTTGGCGTGTCGGAGGCGGCGTCGCGGATGTCATAGTCGAGGTAGGCGCGCTTCCACGTCTCATACCCCTGCGACGGCACCCACCGCCGATACAGGCGCGTCAGACCCCGGTAGAACGGCGTCTCCAGCACCGGCGTCACGTTCGTGCTGTCCGCATCGTTTTTCACCGACGACGACGGGTTCCAACACGACGACATCTTCAGCACGCGCGGAGCAGACCGCGACGCAACATAGAGCTCCTCCGCGACCCCAAGCGCATGACTGAACATCGTCGCTTTGACGTTCGCGAACCGGAACCACTGGCGCCGCTGCAAATCACAGACGAGGCAGTCGACGAACGTGCTGCCGTTCATGATCGAGCAGACGTAGTAGCCGGAGTACACGCCCGCTGCGATCGTCCATGACGTCGTGTATGACCGGAATGTGTCGCGCCAGTAGCTGCCGATGCTGCCCGCGTCGGTGAGGTCGACCGGGACGGCGCCATCCGTGAGGAACACGCCTTCGGTGTTCGCGAACACAACGAAGTCGCCGTACGAGGCGATCGACCTGGCGTCGATGCAGCCGTGGTCGAACGCTGGCTCGAGCACAAAGTCGGATCCGGGCGGCGGCGTGGACCCTCGCAGCCGTTCACAGTGGCCGGTGCTGAAAATCAGGATGGCGTTACGCATCGACGCGACACCGGTGATCGCATACGACGTGTTCACAACGCTGTTGGTTGTGTCCCACGTCGTCGGGTCGCCCGGGTCGGAGAAGTAGATGGCGGTGGGGGCGGATGCGGTACCTGCGAGGACGGAGTAGTCTTTGAAGACGCCCCCGTATTTCCCGGCTGGCGGCGACCCTGCGAGGGCGCCTACGGTCACGTTGCCGTTGTAGTACTTCGGTGCCGTCGACCCGTCCGACGCCGGGATGATGAGCTTGTCGCGATGCAGGAACGGCTGCTGGAGAGGCGCCACAACCGCACCAATGTCGGTAACAGCGTTCGTTGACGTGTTGATGGTGTAGAGCTCGCCGTCCTCGTCGATCGCGACGAGCTTGTCTCCGGTCGTGAACGGCGCGTAGGTGACGGCGCTGACGTAGGAGGCGGTGGCTTTGGTGACGCTGATGTCGTTCGACGCGTACGACCAGCCACCGCGTTTCCGCAGCGGCGCGTTCAACCCGGGGATGTAGTCGACGAGGTTCCAGCAGGTGACGTCGTACCGTGAGACGTCGCGTTGCATGCCGAAGCACCCGGTGAAAAGCGGGAAAGGCTGCGCCATGGGTCGCCTCTGCTAGACAGTCAGGTTGATGTGGGTGCCGACGCTGACCGTCTGGCTGACGGCGGTGGCCCACTGCTTTTTCCGGAACGCCAACGCCATCCACTGCGTGATGTTCGACTGGACTTCGGCTGCCGGCGTGAGCGGCTTGAACAGGAACGTGTTGCTAGCGATGACCGTTGATGGTGCTGATGCAAGGGCGAGGTCGACGCTGACGCGCATCCCGGCCACATCGGCGGTCGTAGCGGTGACCGTGGCGACGAGGTTAGCCATCAGGGGTACCGGCTGTTGTCGTGGTTCACGAAGATGCTGCTGCGGCCGCCGACACGCGCGCGCGGGAGTTTCGCGCCAAGCTTGTGGGCGAGCTGCCGCTTCATCCGGCGGAGAAACTCTTCGTAGTCCTGCTTGTACCGTGCCCCCTGCGCGGACGACTGGTCGTCGGACTGGGAGCCCATCTTCCACTGCGCGTACAGCTCAAGGCCAACATGGAACTCGGACGGGATGCCGCCGTAGGTGGTGGATGACGGGTCGTCGCTGGCGCCGCTCAACGCGGTCGGCCTGGGCGTGGAGTAGAGGGTGATGACGTCCGCCGAGTTCGGCGTCGGGTACACCGACAGCAGCGTCCCCTGGACGGCGTAGTACCGGGCTGGTGCCGCGGAGACGCTGTTGAGGCGCAGATCGATGAGCTCGTCGATGCTCAACGGCTGCATCGGGAAGTCGGTGCCGGACGACGTGACGTACGCTTTGTTGGCGATGAGGATGCTCGTTGCGAGCGTGTAGTCGGCGGTGCCGGAGACCTCGTTGATGGTGGTGGTGGTGACGTAGCAGCGTGTCCGGAGGAGCACGTCGATGACGGCGTCGTTGAGGTGCTTCGTGATTTTGCTGCCGTCGTCGGTGGTGTTGAGGCCAAGTTCGCTGGCGACGTTCGACTGCATCGTTGAGAGCGACGACATGGCTGCCCCTAGAAGGTGTTGGTCGCGAAGAAGATGGCGGTGGTGACCGGGACGGAGCTGTCCGTTGCCGAGGCGGTGAGGGTGGAGACGAGCCCGGTAGAGTTTGAGTTCGCGCTTGCGGTGCCGCCGCCGTTCGTCCCGGTGACGACACAGCGGATCGCGCAACCAACGTCGGCGCTAACCAGCAGATACGAGCTTGAGGTTGCAGACGAAATGTCGGAGAAGCTGCCTCCGCCGCTGTCGTCACGCTGCCACTGGTACGTGTAGTTGATCGTCGCTGTGCCCGTCCACGTGCCGTTGTCGGTCGTGAGCGTTTGCCCGAGGAGCGCCGAGCCGCTGATGGCGGGAGCGACCGTGTTAACCGGCGCAACCGCAGCCGCCCCGGGCACTAGCAGGTAGGTGGAGCGATTCGATCCGATAGCGGGTCCGTCCGTGTACGTGGTGCCGGTTACGGTCGCCCCGCCCGCGGTGAACCAGTCCGGCTCTGGCGACATCCGACCGTTCTGAGGCACGTAGCAGACGAGCGACGTCGGACGAACGAGAAGCGGCGACACGAACTCGAGCGACGCGACCTCGTCCGCGGTGAGGAGCGCGTCCCAGACAGCGAAGTCCGCGATCTTCCCAACCCACGTGCGGTCGCCGGCGCCGCGGTTACCAAGCACGTACGGGTCCGTGTTCGTGACGAGCGTCCCTACCGGCTGCGTGTGCGCAGTCTGTGTTGCGACCGACCCGTTCAGGTAGATGGTCGGCTGGTTGTTGTTGATGGTCTCGTCGCGGACGAGGCAGTAGGTCGCCCAGGCGCCCGTAGATGGGGCGGCTATGTCCCACTGGCCGTTTGTGCCTGAGACAACATCGCGCTGGTAGCGGATCGTGGTCGTGAGGATGTAGCCAACGAATGACGCTTCGGTGCCGGATGTGTGCTTGTCGAAGAGACGTAGCGCGTTCGCGGGAGTCGTCGGCCAAAAGCGGAGGAAGATCGAGCGTAGGTTGCTGTGCGTCGTCAGCCCGGTAGTAACCCGGTCGCCCGCGCTGCTATAGTTGCGCGCCACCTCCTACGTCTCCCGCAACTCGATCGCGAGGATCTGCGCGTCGCCGGTCATCGTGTCGGTCGTGTCGCGCATCACCGACATCCGGAACGCCTCGCCGGCAAGAACACCGTCGATCTGGCCGGACGTGAACGCGACGTTGGTGACGGTAGGGATGCCGCTCGTCGCGTTCGGGTTACCCGACGCCGACTGCGCCGTGGCGAACCCGTCGGAGTCGATATCTTGGCTGGTGAACCGCTCGAACGCGATCGCCCACGTACAGGTGTTAGACGTCGTCGTGTCCGAAGCGGCAGCCCACGTGACTTTCACCGTGATGCCGTTGCCGGCGTAGATGCGAGGCATGACCGCGGAGAAGTACGTTGTCTCGTTCGATGATGCGTCAAAGGCGAGCGCTGGATGGGCGTTCCTTGAGACAAACTGCGGGTAGGATGACGCTGGCAGCTCAGCGTTCAACGGCGAGAAAGCCAGAAGGCTGTCTCCACTTGCCATAAAGATCCTCCCCTTGCTTAGACGCTGAGTTCAACAGCGAGCAGCCTGGCGTCGCCCGTCATCGTGTCCGTGCTGCCGACCCGCTTGACCTTCACCCGGAACGTGTCGCCCGCGCCGATTCCGTCAATCTCGGAGCTCGTAAAGCTCACCTGCGACGTGACGGTGGTCCCGTCGGCCGTCGGAGCGGCGCTGACCGTTTTTGCGGTAGCGAACGAATCGCCGTCGATGTCGAGAGCGTTGACCCGCTCAAACTGGACAGACCACGTGCAGACCGTACCGGTGTCTGTGCTCGTGTCAGCCGACCACGTGAACGTGACGAAGATGTCTTCGCCTGCGTAGACGGCTGGCAGCACCGACGTATGCGAGCACTCTTCGTCGGCGGTCGCGTCGAACGCCAGGTACCTGTGCGCGTTCGAGAGGTCGCGTTGCGCGCCACCCGAGGACGGGATCTGCGCGTCCTTCGCGAGCCACCAATCAAGAGTCTGCGTCGGCGGAGCCGTCGGAATGTAGATCAGGTACGCCTCGCCCGCCGCGGCGGAGAGCGTGTACGACGTCGCGCCAGCCGACGGGAGCCCGACCATCGCCGGACAGGCGTCCCCGCAAATCTGCGTGTTCGAGAGCCTCACTCCGGTGACGGACCCGGTCGCCTGGACACCCCACGAAATGTTCACCGTGTACGAGTTCGTCAGGTCGACGTTCGCCACACAGATAAGCGCGCTCGTCCCGTCAGCCTTCTTGTGCGCGAACACGGTCGGCGTAGCAACTCCGTTCGACGCCGCCCCGCCAGGGCTCGTGCCGGCGCTAGTGACCGTGATCGCCGAGCTGTCGAGCACCACCTTGTACTGCGTCAGCATCGGCCCAACGAAGTCGACAAGCGCCTGCGCACGCACGTTGCGGCCCCTGTAGATGTTCGCGGTCGTGTCTTTCAGCAGCAGGTTGTCCTCCGGGCTCTTTGGGGTCGTCGTCGCGCTCGAGAGGCTCACCCACGAAGAGGATCCGTACTGCTGCGCGCTGACGGAATGCCCGGCAGCGTGCGACAACAGCTTCCAAGCCGCCTGGTACTTCGCGGCGACACCCGCGCGGACGATCTCCTCAAGCGCCCCCTGTGAGTCGTTCGCGTGCGCAGAACTCGCAGCGGTCGAATAGATTTCCGTCTGCGCGAGATACAGGCTCGGGTTGAGCGCGTCCGCGAGCGCCCGCCAGCTCGTGAGCGCCGCGTACATGCCGCCTTTGTCGGACGTAAAGGTCGGGTAAAGGATCGAGTTCAGCGACGACTGCTCGCTGCTGTTGACCGTGCCGCTGAGCGTCGGGTAGAGATGGACGGATATCGCTTCCGAAACGTTGTAGTTGGGCGTGACGATGCTGTCGATCGTCCCGTTGAGGAAACGGTTGATCTCGTTCGTCTCCTCGCTTTTCGTCTCGCCGCCCTTCGCGTAGCTCATCCCGTACCAAGGCAAACCGGAGGTGGCTACGTCGCCATTCTTGGCGTTGACGTAATCCACGTTGTGGACGTAGTACCAGTCGCAGCCTTTGCGCACATCGCTCGTGCTCGTGATGCCGTTGTACCACGCGGGAGCGGTTGGCTCGTTGATGTTCTCGACGCCGAAAACGCTGTCAGATCCAAAGATCGTCTGCCACTTCTTAACCCAGTCGACGTGCCCCTGCGGGCTACGGCCGTCCGTGGAGGCGGTGACGGTGCCGACGCTATGCGCCGTGGACCCGGAGCCGAGGATTGACGCGGGGAACGGGAGCAGGTTCGGAAGCCACTTGGTGCCCCAGAGGTCGTTGAAGAACTTGAAGCAGCGTTTCGTGCGGTCCCACTGGCTATCGATTCCGCTCCAGTCCGACGACGCCGAGTCATCGAACTGGGCTGCGTACTTCGAGTTCGTGAGCGACACATTCGTCCGCATCAACTCGAACGGAATGTCTGTTAGAAACGACTTGAACGTGGCGTTTGTGAAGTCTCCGAACGAGTTAGTCGCGACGTAGGAGCCGGCGAAGAACGAAGTCGGAAGCGTGTGCGTTGAACCGGCCAAGTTCACCGTAACCGTTACGGACAATTCGGGGTTCCTCCTAGAGACATGATGGTCGCAGTCTCTAGCTGCTGACCCAGGTGACGTTCACGATCGAGTTCGCCGACGCGCTCGACCGGACGGTAATCGTCGCCGGCGCGAACGGGAAGAAGATCGGGGCGGTACCTGCCGGGACAGTCAGTCCGTTCGTCGACGTTGGCGTTGACGCGTCGAACGTCATGTAGCAGGAGGTGGTGGAGACGGTCACGTAGAAGCCGCGCGGGAAGATGTCGCTGCTTGCTGTTGGCTGCGTGACGGTCTGGGTGTCAGTGGTGTTCGCTGACGTGACTCCAGGGGAGTGCGAAAGGAACCCGGTGTACCTGTCCGGCATGTCTAGTTGCCCCCGTCTTTGTTTTTGCCAAGCTTCGCCTGGAGCGATCGCTTCTTGTTTCCGAGTCGTTTGCGGCGCTTGCGTGTCCGCTCTTGGCTGCTGTTGTGTCTAGGTATCGCCGCTTACTCCACGTGGCAGCCAGATAGACGACCCTGGCGTGTGGCGTTTCCGTTTGCCTTCGTCGTCGAGGCGCTCGAACTCGTCGTTGAGGGACGTGGTAGGCCCCATCCACTTTTCGCCGTGGAACTCGCGGGCGAAGTCTGCTGCCTGCTGGTGGCGGATCGGGTAGCCGCAGAGGCTGCACTTGTCTGGGAACGCTTGTTCTTGGGGTTCCCAGCATTGGAGGCAGGCGCGGCCGACGCGGAACCGTTCGATGGTTTCGTCGTCGAAGGTGGCGTTGTATCCGGCGCGCCAGTTGGTGCCGTCGTGGGTGGCGGTGCTGGTGTCGTGTTCGACGGCGACGGGGATGACGGGTTTCCGCCAGCGTTCGGCGGGACCGTCTTGTTTCTGCTGGTCGCGGTATTCGCGGATGATGTCTTCAGTGCTTTTGGTCATGGCACGGTCGGCCAATACCCGCGTTTCATGAGCGACAGGTGAGCGGCGTGTTCGGCGACAAGCTCGGCGATCTCCTCGGCCTCCATCGCGTCTCCCTCCGCTTCGTCGATGATTTGCTCTATCGCGTCCTGAACTGCGTCGTACTCCAGCATCGCCGCCTCGAAGCGTTGGAAGAGTTCGTCGGGGATATCTCCGGCAGCGACCGGGCGGCCGCGGTTGTCGTCGTTCTCTTCGGTTGAGAGCATGTAGACGGGCGAGAATTCTTCCTTGGAGATCCAAACCTTCACGCTGCGACCGCCTCCGTTGTGCCGTCGATTGCTTCCTGCCACCGCCACGCGTTCTGGTGGATGAGCCTTTCGCGCATCACGTACTCGCGCCCCTCAGCCGCCAAATCCCGTCGCTGGTCGGGGTTCGCGACGAGCTCGCGCACAACCCGTTTGAAATCCGCCGCATCCCTAGCTTTCCGGCAGCCCTCGCCGTCCCTCCACTTCACATACGGGACCGCTTCCGACAACACCGGACAAGCACCCACCATCAGGTACTCGAGACTCTTTACATCCGATTTGCACACCGACCACGGGTTCTCCACCACCGCCGCCAACCCGATGTCGATGACACGCTGCAACGCCCGGTACGCGCTGATGTCGCTCGTCCACGGGATATGCCGGTACCGGAACCTGTAGCCGGAAGGCCGGAACCCGATCACCAACACCTCAACCCCGGGCTGGTGTGACGCCCACTCGAGCGCGCGGCCGGCGAGCTTCACATCCGTGTAGTGCGACGGCGACCCGGCGAACGCCACATACGTTTTCTCCGGGTCGTACCAGTCCGGCAGCGGCGTATCCTCGTGCTTCCAGTCGGCCGGGTCGATCTGGTTCGGGCACACGTACACGGGGGCGTCGGTGGCTTTCCGGTACTGGCGGCCGAGATGCTCCGACGTGACGATCACGCCGTCGCACCACTTCACGATCCTGCGGTGCAGCTCAACCGACGACGGCGCGTTGGACGGGTCGCCTGACGGCATCCCGGTGATCCAGGTGCGCCCGTAAGGAGGGCGTACCAGATAGTTGTCGTCTGTTTCGACAAGAACCCGGATGCCGTACTCCTGCATCGCGGCCATCGTGTGCCGCTCGTACTCGCGCCCAGGGAACTGCCAGATGGCGGCCCCCCGGTGGGGGCGGAACTCGAACTTGTCTTCGCCGGTCTGGACGATCGTCGGCCGGTGCGGCACCACCTGCGCCGGTAGCCACCTCGCAGGTAGCAAACACCGCCAGTAGGTTGTCGCGGTCGTCTCCTGCGCATAGAACGTCGCCTCAAGCGGCTTTTCGGCACCGACGATGGGCGCGTGCAGGTCGGCGAATTCGGCGTCGGTGAGCTTGTTGCGTGACCCGCCAACCTGCCGGTAGTAGTAGGTCGCATCTGGCCGCCACTTGAACCGTCCCCCGGCACGAGCGAGCCGCAGCCAGAGGTCCCAGTCTTCGAGCGCCGACATGTGCCGGTAGCCGCCCGCACGAACCGCGCTCTCGCGGCGGATGACGACGCCGGCGCCGGGGATGTAGTTGCCTGTCTCCAGCCGGTGCGGGCAGAACTCGCCCGACTCGTGGCCGCCCACCACCCTGAGTTTCCCGTTGTCGCCGGGCTCCTCGGAGACGAGCGTCATGCTGCCGTAGCAGACGTCTACGTCCCATGCTGCTTCGATGAGTTTCCAGACGCTTGGTGCGTCGAGTAGGTCGTCGGCGTCGAGCCGGATGACGTATTCGGTGGTGGCTTGGTTGAGGCCGTGGTTGAGGGCGTCTGCGAGCTCGCCGTCGTTTTCGAGGATGAGGTAGGGGACGCCTGTGGGGATGCTCGCGACGGCTTCTTGCAGCCAGTCTTGGCGTCCTCCTCGCCCGAACGGGACGAGGACAGTGACATTGGCCAACGCTAGAGATGGACGAGCCAGGTGGCCGTCGCGACAAGGCCCTGGCCGAAAACGAATCCGATAGGAAAGCCAATCGTGACGCCAACAAGGAACTTGAACAGCATCACGCTTCGACGAGTTCCTCGTCGGGCTCCTGCACCGTGAGCCCGTTCAGGAACTCGATCACCTTCGGGTCGTTCAGGTTCTCCCGCTCATACATGAGCGCAGTGCCGACGTCGAAGCCGGCGGTATCGAACGCACCCTTGATGTCCGACAGCACATGCTCAAGCGTGCGACGACCGGCGATCTTGCGGTGCTGGTCGTAGAGCCGGTACGGGGCCGGGGCTTTCGGCTGCTCCACGATGATGTAGTCGGACCCGTGGCCGGGGCCGTTGCGGAGCGCCTCCTCGACGATCTCGCGCTCCTCGTCCGTCCACCCGTGCAGCTCCTGCGCAAACCGGGAGTCGAAGCAGGAGAGCCGCTCGACGATGTTCTCGCCTTCGGTGAGGCCGCGCATGTTCGGCCACGCGTTGAACGCCTCGCGGCGCTCCCACTCCGTGACGTCCATCCACCGGAACGGGACGGCCCGCAGGCCTTTCTGGAGGATCTTGTTCTGTCCGTTCCAGGTTGGCTCGGTGACTTCGGGTTGGGCGGTTACGCCTTCGTAGTTGCGGTACTGGGCGATCACGCGCAAGCGCGTCACATCCTTTCGTGCGTAGAGAGGAGGGGGGGTTCCGATACACATCTCGAAACCCCCCCTCCTAGCGTGTGCTACGAGGTCGCGCCCTTCACGACCAGATGCGCAGCCTCCTGCTGGAACTCGAGGCTGAACTCGGTCAGGTACTCCTCGTCGATCGTGTCAGCGTCGTTCGCCTGCCGGTTCGTCAGCAGCTGCGTGCTCCGCAGCGGCCTCAGAGTCACCAGCGACAGGTCGACGCCGAACCCGTACGAGCCGTAGCCGGACGTCGTCGCGGCCATGTCGTTCCACTCGCGTTTGGTGATTAGGGGTAGGTCATATCCGTACGCGCCGGAGATGAACCCGTTGACGTGAACGCCGAACTTCGCCGACGCGCCGGCGACCGCATCGGTTCCCCACGCGGACCCGAGGCCTACGCTCGAGTAGGTGGAGATGATGCGGGCGAGGAGCGGCGCCGCGAAGAACACCTTCGAGTTCGACGACCCGTGAGCGAACAGCGAGTCGAGGTACCCGTCGAAGGTGGCCTTCGTGACCTGGCCGGCCGGGTTCTTGATGTTCGTCGAGATGTACTCGATCGCGCCTCCGCAGAACCCCTGCGGGTTGGTGCCGGAGGTGACGTACGCGCGGGCGCCGAAGAACAGGATGCTCTCCATCTGGCGCTTGTGCTCGATCGCTTTCTTCTGCCGCTCGACGTTCGGCTCGGAGCCGCCGTAGAGCTTCGACGCGGCGAGCGTGTTCGTGAACCCGTAGCTCGACCGGACGATCTGCGTGTAGTTGTACGCAGCGGTCTTCTTCGTCATCTTCCTGGTGGGAAGCGACGCGCCCTGGAGGGATGCGTTGCCGAGGATGACGATGTCGACGCCCGACGCGGCGGAGGCGGCGGAGGTGGCGCCGATGGCGCGGCTGAGGCCGACGGTGTCGGTTGACGGTGCCGCCGAGACAGCGACCGCCTCGCCCGTGGAGACGATGCGGCAGATGTCGCCGGACTTGAAGTAGGCGCCGGTGTTGGTTGCGACGCTGATGGTGCCTGCGGCCGACGTCGCCGAGGCGGCGAGCGTCGAGACGCGCGGCATGAGCTGGTCCTCGATCCACTCGACCTTCGACGAGAAGGCGGGCTTGCTCGAGAGCTTCATCAGCATGGTGGTGAACTGGGACTGGTCGGGGTCGAGAAACGCGACCACGGGGTCCATGTCGATGACGCGGCGGTTCGACAGGATCGAGTTGTCGTCCTGGACGCCGGTCAGGGTGGTGACTGCCAAGGTTTCGTACTCCTGGAAAAGTCCGTGTTTATGTGGGCTTTTCCGGGGTGCCTCCTCGGGGGAGACCCGGCCCGTTTCCGCTACCTATCCGGTGTGCCCCGCGCCTAGCGCGGGAGCCGGTTTAGCGGCCGGGAGAAAACGGCGAACCAGCCGTCACAATGCCCTCGTAAAACGCGTCGAGGTCACTGTCGCCAGTGTTGAAAAGACCTGTGCCCGACGGGGCCGTACCCGCGGAGGTCGTCGTTGTAGCGACCGCAGCCTGAGCCTTGGCCTGGGCGGACTGAGCCGCCTGCTCCTCAGCCGCACGCTGGTTCGCAGCGTCCACACGAGGCCCGTACTGAAGCTTCGCCTCACTGTAGATCGCCCTGAGAACCTTCTGCCGGGACGCGAGGTCCGTCCGGTTCAGATACTCGGCGGCGGGAAAGTCGGGGTCGCTCGCGATCTCATGGACGCGCTCCTGGTCGAGCGACCCGATTACCTGGTCGAAGTCGTTGTACCGCTGCCGCATGTTCGCGATCGCCTTCTCAGCGGCGGACGTTGCCGCGACCTCAGCGGCGGGTGCGACGTGCTCCGCCACCTGCTGCTGGATCTGCTGCTGCATCTGTAGCGCGAGCACCTGCTGGTTGAACAGCAGCGCGGCCGGCGCGTCCGCTTCAACCCAGGCGCGGAGCGCACGATTGTAGGTGTTGATGTCGCCGCGCTCGAGCGCGTCGTAGCATGCCTGGTGGCCAACCTGGGGGTTCTCGTAGATGCGGTCTTCGAGGTCCTGCTGGCCGGCGTACTGGGACGGCTCGGGTTTGGGGGCGGTGCGCTCTTCGACGAGTTTGCGGAGCTCGCCGAGCTCCTGCGCCATCGACCCGATGACCCGGTCTTTCTCTTTGAGGCGCTGCTCGACGACGTCGTCTGGCTGGTCGCGGGCGGCGAACGTGCCGTCCGGGTTACGCGGACGGTCGTCGGTCGCGGCTGCCGTGTCCGGGGTTTCGTCGGTTGCGGCGTCGGCGGCGGCCGCGGGCTCCGCGACGGCGTCGACGGTGTTGTCGTCGGCGAATGCGTCGTCGAGGTATTCGTTGAAGACATCGCTCACGATGCTACCTCGGCGTTGTCGAGGCGAACGAGCGCGACGAGCGCCGGGTCGATGAGTGCCACCAGTAGGTCGTCGCGCCTGACATCGGAGGACGTCTTGTAGACAGCGAGCCAGCAGCCGTGCTGATCGGCGTAGTCGGCGTCAAAGACCTCCTCGGACTCGCCCACTTCGTGCTTGTACCTGACAACGACGCTCACGCGGCGTCACCCGACTCCAGCTTGGCGAGCCGCGTCTCAACCTCGCGCATCCAAGCCGCCTTTGCGGGATCGTGACAGTCCGGCTGGTTGAGGGCTGCATCCAGCTTGTTGAGGTGCGCGATGATGTCCTGAAACTGCTGCCAGGTTCCGGTATTCCACTGCTGCTGCGGGACTGCCGTTCGGGCGGCATCCTGAAGCACGCTGACCATGCACATCTAGGCGTCACTTCCCTTCATGTCTTGGGCTTTCTGCAAGGCACGTTCAAGGGTTTCCTCGGCGTGGTCGACGCTGTCGAGCAGCCATTTGCAGCCGGCGAAGAACCCGGCGAACCGGTCGATCTCACGCTGATCCACGGGGGTGCCGGAGAGGAGCCGGGCGGCGAGGTTGCGGCTGAACTTCTCCTCGCGCGCGGCGACCATGAGGCGGAGTTCGTTCCATCCGTCGGTGTTGTGGAGTTTGTGGAGTTTTTGGCCACGGTCGATGATCCGCGTCACCTTCGCGCTATCCACTCGTGTCTACCTTCGTCGCGAGGTGCGCCTGCGCGTTCCCGTTCTGCTTCGACAACGTCCACGGATGATCCGTATAAAGATGCAGCACATCCGGGATCACCACCGGGTCACTGTGCCGCAGAAACCGGGCGAACAGGTCAACGTCCAGGCAAAGCTCAAACTCGGGGTTCCAGACGCCGCAGGTGTCGTGCATCGCGCGCCGCCAGCAGCAGGCGCCGCCGAGCATGTAGTCCCCCTGCCGGGTACGCTCCACGTTCTCCGGGGTGCCGCCGCGCCGGTGCATCTCCCGGCCCTCGGTGTTCTCGATCAGTGTGGTCGCAACCACCCAGTCGTGGTCGCCGATCGTCCTGTTGAACGTCTCGAGCGCCACGGGGGTGAGCCGGTCGTCGTCGGCGAGGGTGACGATGAGCTCGCCGGTCGCATGGGCGAACGCCCTGTTGAGCGCGTCGCCCAGGCCGGCCGCGGGCTCCCGATGGTAGAAGACCCGGACGTCCTGTGGAATCAGGTCTTGGACGGGTGTGGTGACTGGGTTGTCGAGGATGATGAGTTCCCAGTCGTAGTAGGTTTGGTCGAGGACGCTTTGGATGGCTCTGGGGAGCCATTGTGGCCTGTCCCGAGTGGGCAGCAGGACGCTGAATCTAGGCATTCACCGGGCCGCCGGACGTAGCCTGCATCCGCTGCATCGCAGCCAACGGCGACAACGACGCCGCATTCGACGGAGCCAACGCACTATACGCCTGCGGCGCCGTCACCCCCCCCGGCACAGCCGGATTCAACTGGGCAGGCTGCTGCTGCTGCGCACCCACATCCGGCCCCGGGGCGGCAGACCAGTACGCCTCCTTATCCTGCACATCGTAGGCGTCCAGGTAATCCTCGATGTACCGCTTCACGTTCGGCAGCGGGCACGCGCCCACCTGCACCAAAGGTGCCAACGGGGCGATAGCACCGAGGATCACCTGGAGCTTCGCCTGCGCCTCAGCGCGGCGCTCCTGGCGCATCAGGCTCTCGTCCATCTGGTCAAGCTGAATGTAGAAGTCGCCCTGGAGCAGCAACGGGTGGATCTCCTCCCATGCTGCCGCGCCGTCAGCGCCAAGCTTCTGCACGAGCCGGGGGTGCGTGACGAACTGCTGGTTTAGCCACATGAACTGCTGGCCGACGCCAGCGAAAGCCCACTTGAACTGCTGCTTCATCAACGCCACCCTGCGCTGCGCCAACGTCGTCGTCAGCGAAACCTCGGTTGCGGTCTGCGCCGACGGGTCCGACTGGCCAAGCAGCGTCGGCGCCGCACCAGGGATGTTCTGCAAATCCTGCTTCAACAGCTCCTCGGCCTTCAAGCTGATCTCCGCTGGTGTCGGGTTGATCTGCAACAGCGACACCTGCGCCGGATCCTGCACCATCCACTGCGCACCCGGAGCCCACTCAAACTGGTCGATGTCATCGACGTCCTCGCGGATCAGAACAATCGCGTTGTTCATCAACTCCGTCGAGTCGATCCGCTGGTTCAGGAACGACCAGGCGGCCGTCTGGATGTCGCTGATCTGCTCGATCACCCCCACACCGTTGATCCGGCCAAGATCCGGGATCGGCGAGCAGGTGACGAACGGGAACTGGTCGTGGTTGAACGGCGACGGCATATCCCGCAGCAGCACCCCACGGTTCCCGACCGCAACAACGCGGAGGGACCCGTCGGGTTCGCGGCGCCACTGCTCCAGCACCTCGATCTTGTCCTTCGTCCTGTCCGCCGAAAACAGGTCCTGCTCCCGCGCGGACGCCTCCGCGTTGAACTCCCGCGACTCTTTCAGCTTGTCAACCGGCTCGCCGCCCGCGTTCACCCCATACACGTTCTGCTGCTCGAGCCGCTTCAGCTCGTCGAACGAGTACCAGACACGGTGCGTGACCCTCAGCGCCCTCTCCAAAGACACGGCGCCCTCATGCGGGATCCAGTCGCGAACATCGACGACCTCGGCGCACGGGTCGTCCCTGACCGGCTGCCTTCTCGTCTCCGAGCCGAGCCTCACGATAGGAGTGCCGAGCTCCGGATGAATGTCCGTCACCGCCACCTGGCGGCGCACATCACGCTCCGCATAGTCCCAGTAGGTTTTGAACACCGACAGGTTCGCGATCAACGCCTGCTTCGCAAACCCAAGCTGCTTCATCGCAAACGGATCCCTGGGGTTCGTGATCTGCTCCTGGAGCAGGATCTCGTTCGCCCTCGCCCCAGCCACAAGCATCTGCTGGTCCGCTAGCGCGGCCATCCGCGGATACGGGCGGACGGGCCAGCGTGGCTGCGGGTCCACCATGTTCGACGCCAATGTCTCGACGACCTGGAACGCGTAGGCGGGGAACACCTTTGACCGCCAGTCGTTCGCCTTCGACCGTTCCTCCGGGATCGCCCGGTAGTCGCGGTACCAGCGGTCGACCTTTTTCACGTACCGGTCGTGGGGTTTCTTGTCCGCCTCGAAGTCGCGGATGGCGGTGCCGACCGTTTTGGCGACGGCGTTCGACGCGCTGGCTGCCACAGACGCCTACCCGGCCTTGCGGAGGATCCGCGACACAGCCGGGTTGCCGCCCATCGCCTGCTGCGTGTCCGCCTGGTCTTTCGCCTTGTACTGCTGCAACGTGGCGAGCAGCTTCGTCATCGTCGCCTTATCCTCTTCGTCCGGCTCGACCTCGAGATACTGCTTGGCGAGCTGGATCATCTGGTCGAGGATCGCGAGCGGCTGCTGCTCCGACCCGCCCCCCGGGGGGCCAGCGGGTGCGGCCTGGCCGCCGCCTGCGAGGTGCGCCAGAAGGGCGCCAATGTCAGGTCCAATGCTCACAACCAGCTCCTAGGCGGCTACCTGCTCCGCCTGCGTCTCGTAGGTACGCCGCGACCCACGCCGCGGCTTCCGATCCGGCCAATGACCCTTCTGGCGGTACAGCTCGAGCGCGATAGCGCACGCCATCACACAGTCATCGTTCGACCCCTGCGCCGCCCGCGGCGAAGTCCCCGTCGACCAGTGAACAAACGTCGCCAACTCCCCATACAACTGCGACGTCAACCAAGGCAGAGCGCGCTCCCTCAGCGCCCGGCCCATCTGGTTCAACACCAGCGGCCGCGTCTGCGTGTTCAACTGAATCCCGAACGGCTTATGCTCCGGCATATCCGCCCGCGCATGCTGCACATGCCTGTACAACCGCGTATACGGCGGCCTACCCTCACGACCATCCCTCAGCGGCACAATCACAGCCTCAGACCAGCCAACCGTCCGGTCAATCGCAATCCACGCCTTGTTGTACCGAGACCCCAGATAGTGCAGCTGGTAGGCGAGCTTGTCAGGGTCGATCTTCGCACGGAACTCCGCGGCGATCTCCATGTTGCTGAGATCGATCACGTAGCCGGCGCTGTAATCCAGCCCGCGGCCGGAAGCCACATCCACACCGATCACATACGACCTGTCCTCGGCAGGCTCCCTGAAAACCTTGATGAACGCCCCGTCACGCTGCACAATCCGCGCCACCGACGGAGACTTCGCCACAAACTCAATCGACCGGAGCAGCCTCGCGATACGCGGCCCATCCTTGTCGCGGCCCTTCGCGTACTCCTCCAACGCATCCTGGTCAAAGTACGTGTCCGTCGTAAGCCGGAACGCCTCCGCCGGCGTCGACGGGTACTCCTGCGCCCGCTCCCGAGCGTCGATCGACCGGGTCTCCGACGACGTGTCATACCACTTCTGGTCACGGTCCGGGTGCATCTGCCAGCCCAGGAACACCGGGAACAGGCCACGCTCCTCAGCCGTCAACCACAACCTGTGGTAGAAGTTGCCCTCGCCCGACTGCTCGTCCGAAACACCGTTCGCGGTAGAGACGACAAACATTTTCGCCTCGTTCCCCACCGTAGACGTCGTACCCGACCAGACGCTGCGGAAGTCAGCGATGAACGCAGCCTCATCAAACAGAACCGTCGCCGCCGTAGAGCCGCGCGCCGGCTTCGCGACCTTGCCGATGATCCGGCTGATCCGGCCGTCCGGATGCTTCAACTCCACCTTGTTCGACGGCTCATACCCCTGACGCGGCGTGAGCACCCTGACGCCGAACCTGAGATGCTCCGGCAGCGACTGGAACATCAGCCAGACGCGCTTCACCACGTCGATGGCCTCGTCCTCGTTCTGCCGGTAAATCATGTGCCTGGTGCCCGGCCTGGTGAGCGCCTCCCACAGCTGGTAGGCAGCACAAAGCCACGTGATCCCGAGCTGCCTGGCTTTCAGGACGATCACCATGCGGTGCTCGAGCAGCTCGTCCAGCGTGCCGCGCTGCCAATACCAGCCGGACTCCTCATCCAACAGGTGGAACCGGAACTCCTCACCCGTCTTCTCATCCACCATGCTCACCCGGTCGAGGAGGTAGGCGGGATGCTCGCGGGCTAGCTCCTGCTCCTGCCGGATCTGCTTGGCGCGCTCGAGCAGCGCGCGACGACGGTCAACCTCGGACACACGCTATGCCGCCCCCGAACCCGGCGGCAACGCCGCAAGCTCCGCATCAATCTCAGCCAAACTCATCTCCGACACCGGCCGCAACCCAACCACCCCCGAATGCTCATGCCGCACCGTCTGCGCCGGCTTCCCCTTCGCCTGCGACGTCAAAATATCCAGGGCCTTCGCCCGCGCCACCACATCCGGCACCGGCGCCAACGTCTTCGTCCCACACTTCCTACACGCCACATACGTATCCCGCGACGCCGTAAACACCGCCTCCACCAGGCCCCCGAGCGTCTCGTCGCCCTGAGCGTCAAGGAACGCCGCCAGACGATCCCGCAGATCCTCGCTCACCTACGGCCACTCCTACGCGGACCCCGCGCCTCCCACTCATCACGGTCAGGATCGTACGGCTCCAACCGATCGTTCCCGTACCCCACCGGACGCCGACGCCCCACCTGATGCGGCACCCAATCGTCGCTCACGCTCTCCACTCCGGCCGCGCGCCCATCGGAGAGATACCACTCGACACGGCAGCTCATCCCGTCCGGCAGCCAAAGAGTGTGATTAGCCATTTGCTTCCTTTCACTTACGCGTGACGCGCGCGGAAAACGAAATCGAGTTCCCCCGTGCACTTTCCAGCACATTGGGATCCTAAGCTTAGAATTCCACGTGGACAAGTTGTCGCG